>Ga0207698_10001712_pt1 | contig 12788 bp, 12 predicted proteins | sample KBSCornC22_FD_184298 | JGI IMG/M metagenome (GOLD analysis project Ga0207698, IMG submission 184298) | Corn rhizosphere microbial communities from Kellogg Biological Station, Michigan, USA - KBS Corn C2-2 (SPAdes) (version 2) | ecosystem: Host-associated > Plants > Roots > Rhizosphere > Soil ...
AGCGACCTGCTCGACACCTTCAGCCGCATCAACGACGAGGGTGTCGCGAACATCGTGACCAACTCGTGGGGAGGCGTCGGCGACGTCGTGAAGCCGACCCTGCTGCAGGCCTACGAAACGGCGTTCCTGCAGGGCGCTGTCGAAGGCATCAGCTACGTGTTCTCGTCCGGTGACTCGGGCGATGAGGTGGCCAACACGGGTTCGGCGCAGACCGACTACCCGGCATCCGACCCGTACGTCACGGCCGTCGGCGGCACCTCGACCGCGATCACGCCGAGCGGTGTGACGGGCGAGACCGGATGGCAGACCACCAAGTACTCGCTCGTCAACGGCGCGTGGACCGTCTCGATCCCGTTCCAGTACGGCGGGGGCGGCGGATACTCGTCGAACATCGCGGAACCCGACTACCAGGTCGCCGCGGGTATCCACAGCCCGAACGGCGGCCGCGCGGTGCCCGATGTCTCGATGGATGCCGACCCGACGACCGGCATGCTCGTCGGCCAGACGCAGACCTTCACGGGGGTCGCGGCCTACGACACCTACCGGATCGGCGGAACGAGCCTCGCCTCGCCGCTGTTCGCGGGCATGACGGCGCTGAAGATCCAGGCCAGCGGTCACGGGCTGGGGCTGCTCAACCCGGGCATCTACGCCGACCACTCGGGCTTCCACGACGTGACGGGCTCGATCCCCGATGCGGGCAACATCCGGGTCGACTTCGCGAACGGACTGGATGCCTCGAGCGGCTACCTCTATTCGGTTCGGACGCTCAACACCACGAACACGACCCTCACGGTCGGGTCCGGATGGGACAGCGAGACCGGATGGGGCAGCGCCCGGGTCGGGTGGCTCACCGCGGCTCCGTAGTGCCGTCGGGCCGCTGAAATCGGGCGGCTCACACCGTGTGAGGTGCTGCGGGGTGGTTGACCGCAGCACCTCATCCATGGGCCCTTCGGCCCTGCCGCCCGCGGTCTGGGCTTGCTTGGCTCGGGGCATGACCTTCTTCGACGCGATCAAGACCGTTTTCCGCAAGTACGCCGAGTTCGGCGGGAGGGCTTCGCGCCCCGAGTTCTGGTGGTGGACGCTCTTCACCACCCTGGTGAGCGCAGCGCTCAACGCGCTGAGCGTGCCGATGTACGGGGTCATGTACTCGCGGATGCTCGACAGCGGGCCCGCATTCAGCGGCGGCTATGGCTCGTTCAGCCTCGCCGGCCTGTGGAGCATCGCCGTGCTGATTCCGAGCCTCGCGGTCACCGTGCGCCGGCTTCGCGACGCCGGCCGCAGCTGGGCCGAGCTGTTCTGGGTGCTACTGCCGATCGCCGGTCTGATCATCCTGATCGTGCACCTCTGCGAGCCGAGCGTTGCTCCCGCCGCACACGACACCGAGGTCACCGCTGCGCCGACGGTGCCGGCTGCGCCCACGGCGTAGGCCGCTCAGTCGCCCAGCATCACCAGTTCCTGTGTGGCGCGCGTCATCGCCACGTACCGGTCGACCGCGTTCCAGTGTTGCGAGTCGATCAGCACCACCAGGTCGAACTCGAGACCCTTCGCGCCCTCCGGAGTCAGCGACCGGATGCGCGGCCGCGGCTCGAAGTCCGCGTCGCCGATCACGCACGCGACCCCCTCGCCCTCGGTGTGCGCCGCGAGCCACTCATCGAGGATCGCGTCGAGCTGCGCCACCGACCCGTGCCGCACCGGCAGCCCGCGGCGGACAGAGATCGGCACATTGGCATCCGGCACCGCACCGCGGATCACGGGCTCGGCTTCGGCCATCACCTCCTCCGGGGTGCGGTAGTTGATCGACAGCGGCGCGACCGTCACGACGTCGGCGGCGAATCCGACCCGGGTGAGGCGCTCGGCCCAGCTCTCGGGGAATCCGTTGCGCGCCTGGGCGCGATCGCCTACGACGGTGAAACTGCGGGAGGGGCAGCGTGCCAGCAGCATCCGCCACTCGGCATCCGTCAGCTCCTGAGCCTCGTCGACGATCACGTGCGCGAACGGTCCGGCCAGCAGGTCCGGATCGGCGCTCGGCAAGCCGGCCTCGTCGATCAGTTCGTCGCGGAACGACTGATAGCGGAACATCGACATCAGCCGCATTTCGCTGTCGTCGCTCTCGATCAGGTGGTCGATCACGTTCTGCCGCTCCTCCTGCTCGGCCGCGATCCGTGCCGCGCGCTCCCGGGAGCGCCGTGCGGCGTCGGGGTCGCCGATGCGACGGCGGGCCGCATCCAGGAAGGGCAGGTCGGAGACCGTCCAGGCCCGCGCCGCGTCCTGACCGCCCGGGCGCCGAAGCATCCGCACCGCCTCGACGTCGAGCTCCGGCGCCGAGCGGTGCAGGTAGTCGGGCACCGACCACAGATCGGCGACCACTCCGACCGGGTCCAGCAGCGGCCAGGCGCGTGCGAAGGTGCCGGCGAGGCCGTCACTCTGCACGAGCGCGCGCCGCACGAGCTGGGGCGGGAGCTCCTCGGCGTCCCACCCGAGATCCAGGCGGTCGGCGAGCTGGTCGGTCAGCACCTCGAGCAGCGCCTCCCACACCGTCTCGCGCGACTCGTTGTGCGGCATCGACGCGTCGACGGCTGCGAAGGCCTCAGCCCAGTCCACGGCGGTGAGCTCGAGGTCGGCCCACGGCGTCTCGACCAGGAGCGTCTCGCGCGGCGGCTGCTCGTACGACCGCACCGCCGCATCCAGCAGCGCCACCGGATCGAGTGCCGCCTTCAGGGATGCCACGGTCGGGTCGATCTCCTCGGCCGCCGTCGCCCCCTCGGCGACCAGGTCGCGCATCGTGCAGATCTGCACGCTCTCCTCCCCCAGACTCGGCAGCACATCGCCGACATACGCCAGGTAGGCAGACGACGGGCCGACGAACAGGACCCCTCCCGCGCCGATCGCCGCGATGCGCGCGTCGGAGTAGAGCAGGTAGGCGGCGCGGTGCAGCGCCACCACCGTCTTGCCCGTGCCCGGGCCGCCGTCGACGACGAGGGCACCGCGCGATCCGGCTCGGATGATCGCGTCCTGGTCGGCCTGGATCGTGCCGAGCACATCGCGCATGCGCGGCGAACGGCTGGATGCGAGGCTGGCGATGAACGCCGACTGATCGTCGAGCGCGACCGGGTCGTCGAGCCCCTCGGCGGTGAAGACCTCGTCCCAGTAGTCGCTCACCCGGCCGCGGGCCCAGCGGTACCTGCGGCGGCTGATCAGGCCCATCGGATTCGCGTGCGTGGCCGCGAAGAACGGCTCGGCGGCCGGTGAACGCCAGTCGATCACCAGCCGAAGGTCGTGCTCGTCGCTCAGCCCGAACCGGCCGACGTAGACCGGCGGGCCGTCGGCCGGGATCATCCGCCCGAGGCAGAGATCCGCCCCGTAGCGGCGCAGCCCGCGCAGCCTCGCCGTCAGACGGTGGATCTCGAGGTCACGCTCCAGCGCCGCCTCACCGCGTCCACCGGGCGAGCGCCGCACTTCGTCGAGCCGGGTCGACAGCTCGACGATCTGCCGCGTGAGGGTCTCGGCGATCGCGTCGAATCGGCGCTCGTCCTGCTCGATCAACGCGGGAGCGGCCTTGGCTGCGAGACGGTCGGGAAGGGCGAAGACGGCAGTCACGATGGGCGATTCTGCCCCGTCACCCCGGTCTTGCGGCAAGCCCCCCTCGTCGACTGATAATGGAAGTGGCGAGAACAAGCGCCGCGCGCACTCAGCGCCAATTCAGTGTCGCATCCGTCAGACTGGGGGGATGCTGGCCGCCCGACTCCTCGACGTGCTCGTGGTGATCGTGCTTCTGGTCTACCTCAGCGAAGGGTGGCGCAGCGGCTTCATCCGCAGCCTCAGCGCCATCGTGGGACTGGTCGCCGGTGCCGTCGCCGCCTTCTTCGTCATCCCGGTGATCGGCACCATCGTGCCCGACCCGTTCTGGCGGACCTTCCTCGTGGTGTCGAGCGTGGTCGCGCTCATCATCCTGGGCAGCATGGCCGGCGCCGGCATCGGTCGCGCCCTGCGCGGTCGGGTCGAGAAGACCCCGCTGCGTCCCCTCGACCGGATCGGCGGCGCCCTCGCCAACCTCGTCGTCGGCGCCCTGATCACGGCACTGCTCGCGGGCAGCGTGGCGTCCTTGGGCATCCCGGTGCTGAGCGCCGCGGTCAGCAACTCGTGGGTGCTTCAGGCCATCAACACCGTCACCCCCGAGCCGGTCACCGCCGCCCTCGCCCGACTGCGCTCCGCCGTGGCTGCACAGGGGCTGCCGGTGATCTCGGGCGGATTCTCGGGCATCACCAAGTCGCCGGGCGTCCCCAAGGTCGACACCGGCACCTCCTCGCTCGCGGCAGCTGCGGCCTCCGTCGTCAGGATCAATGGCACGGCATACGCCTGCGGACAGAACCAGTCGGGCTCGGGCTTCGTCGTCGCGAAAGACCGGGTCGTCACGAACGCCCACGTGGTCGCCGGGGTGACGCAGCCGATCGTCCAAGCACCGAACGGCCAGGCGCTCGACGGACGCATCGTCTACTTCGACCCGCAGAACGATCTCGCCGTGATCGCCGTCTCCGGCCTGCGCGTGCCGACCCTCGCGCTCGGCGGACCGCTCGCCGTCGGCGACGACGGGGTCGTCGACGGCTATCCGTTCGGCGGCCCCTTCACGACGGGTGGCGCGCAGGTGCTGGCCCGCTCGACCGAGAGCGTCGAGAACATCTACAACAGCGCTCGCACCAATCGTGAGCTCTACACGCTGGCGGCCGACATCGAGCCCGGCAACTCGGGCGGCCCGCTGCTCGAGACCAACGGCTCGATCGCGGGCATCGTCTTCGCCAAGAGCTCGACGGATGCCAACCTCGGCTACGCGATGACCGACACGGTTCTCGCGCCGGTCGTGCAGCAGGCAGCGGGCCTGAGCGCGCCGATCAGCTCCGGGGCGTGCGTCAAGGGCTGACGCAGCCGGGGCGCGCAGCTGAGGCCCGGCCTAGGCCTGCTGCAAGAACATCAGGAACGTGGCCGTGAGCGAGCCTGCGAGCACGACACCGACCAGTCCTGATACCACGATGCTCAGCACCGCCCAGTTGCGACGGCCGAGCCGCCCGTTCCTGGTTTCGCGGATGCCGCGCACCCCATACGAGATGCTCGCGACGATCAGGCCGCCGACCACCAAGAAGTGCAGCAGTTCGAGCGCGAGTGCGGCGTTGACCAGATTCTTGGTGTCCGAGGTCAGCACCACGACGCCGAGCGCGAACGCTCCGACGACGATGTTGGCGACGATCACCAGGATGGCCAGCTGGAGGCTGCGGGTGGCGGCAAGGTCGACGGGCCGACCTTTGCGATCCGTGGCGACCGCGTGAGCGGCGCCGCAGTGGGAGCAGTATGCACTGCTCTGGGCGATGCGCGCGCCGCACAGGGCGCACGAGGAAGGGGAAGCGACAGCGATCTGGGGGAAGACCGTGTCAGCCTGGGGGGCGACCGACATGTCCCCCATCCTAGGGACAATCCGCTCCGAACAGGGTACGAGTTTTTCCGACCTCCTCGGCGGCCGGATGGCCCGGGATACCGGATCGCTCCCTGGGTATCCGCTGAGGGCGGATGCCCAGGGCTTGGCGCGGCGGTGCCCCCCGAACTAGGGTCAAGATGACACAGCAGTGAGGGGGGCTCACATGATCGGTGGTTACAACTCTCGATTCGAGCGGCGGGACCTGGTTCTGGCGATCGTCACCGCCATCTTCGGCGGTGCCGCGCTGATGATCGCGGGGCTCGGGGTGCTTCTGCTGCTCGGGGTCCACTTCTAGGCAGACGGCACTTCTCGGCTGTCGGCACTTCTCGGCAGACGGCACTTCTAAGCTGTCGGCCTCGAGGAGACCTGCCGCTAGGCTGCCGGCCCGGCGGTCAGCGTGATCGTGGCCTGCTGCGACGCACCCGACGAGTCGGTGTAGGTGACCGTGACCCGGTCACCGACCGAGTGCGCCGTGATCAGCGAACGCAGCGTGTCGGCGCTGGACACCGTGGTTCCGTCAACGGCCGTGATGCGGTCGCCCGGTTCGAGGCCGGAGCCCGCTGCACCGGTGCCGGCGATGATGCCGCCGATCAGGACACCGGGCTCGGGCTGAGCGCCCGAACCGGGCTGAGATCCGGCGCCGGGCTGGGAGCCCGACCCGCCCTGCGCGCCCGACCCGCCCTGCGCGCCCGACCCTGACTGCGCGCCCGACCCACCGGGCGCCGTGGCGAGTTCGACGCCGAGGAACGCGGGCAGCCCGATCACGATGCTCGAGCTCGCCTCGCCGTTGACGATCTTCTTGGCGATCGCGAGGGCCGAGTCGATGGGGATGGCGTATCCGGTGACGGAGCGCGATCCGCTGGATGCCGCGGTCACCATGCCGGTGACCTCGCCCTGCTTGTCGATCAGCGGACCACCGGAATCTCCGGAGACCACGTCGGCATCCGTCTCGATGAGGCCGCTGAGATGCTCGGGGGTGCCGGTGATGTCGTTGGCGACGGTGATCGTCTCATCGAGCGCGGTGACCGTGCCCGTCGCGGCCACCAGGTCGCCGGTGCCCTCCGCGTTGCCGACCGAGGTCACCGCATCGCCCGTCGAGAGCCGGTCGGTGTCGATGGTGGCTTTGGTCAGACCGGTGACGTGGGAACCGTTCTTGTCGACCAGCTGGAGCACCGCGACGTCATCAGTCGCGTCAGTGCCCACGACCTGGGCGGTATAGCTCGCTCCGGTGGATTCCACCGTGACGGTGATAGCGGTCGACCCCTGCACGACGTGGTTGTTGGTGAGGATCTCGCCCGTCGAGCTCAGGATGATGCCGGTACCGGCCGCCTCCGCACGCGAATAGTTGAGGGTCGAGACCACGGTGACCACGCCGGCCTTCTGGGCGTCCGTGGCAGGAGTCGCGTTGACCGAGGCCGTGCCCGGGCCGCCGAACGTGCCCTGACGGCCGCCGGATCCGCCGGATCCGTCACTGCCACCGAGGCCGCCGCGCGACGAGCCGCCGGTCGCCTGGCTGGTCGAACTCGACGACAATTGGGACAGTCCGAACCCGACGCCGACCCCGCACACTCCGATGCCGAGGGCGATCGCCGTCGCACCGCCGATCAGCAGACCGCGGTATCGACGCGCGGCACTGACCGGGGCGGCGTTGGCGGGGGCGGCGTTGCCGGGGGATGCACCGATGGGCTCGGCGCTGCCGTCAGCTGGACAAGTGAGGGATGCTTCGGGCGCGCCGTTCTGCGAGGGGATCGAGTGGGCGGGCTGAGGGTCGTTGTCGCTCATGTCCACAGTTCAGGCCCCGATGCTCGGAGCACCCTATGAACGGGCTGCGCGTCACCGCCCAGAACGCCCGGCGCGGGCTGCACCCCTTCTATTTCGAGCCCGGCCGCTTCATCCACCATTCGGTGAACGACGTCGCACGCCCGTCGGCGGCGAGCCGGACCACCCAGAGATTGTCGAAGAGCTGCCCATCGATGTAGTCGACCTGGCCTTGCACGAAGGCGAGATCGCCGTCGATGCCGAGCACGTGCCAGCTGAAGGTGGTGTCGTCGGGCTTCTCGGCCCGTGACAGCCAGGTGGCGACGATCGCGTCGATGCCGCGCACCGGTTCGTCGCTCGGCCCGATCAGATACTCGGCGTCATCGGTGAACAGCGCCCGGATGTCGGCGTCGAGGTTGGTCTCCCAGGCCGTGCGGTACGCGGTGACCCAGGCCGAGGCGGTGGCGGTATCAGTCATGACTCCGGTGTAGTCGCCTCCCCCGACACGATGACGACCTTGCCGCGCAGGTGCCCGGTCTCCAGGCGCCGGAACGCATCGGCCACGCGGTCGAACTCGAACGACGCCGCGATCGGCAGCTCGAGGTCGCCGCTGACCACGAGGGCGGCGAGCGCATCCAGGGTCGGGATGCTGGTGGGCCCGCGCCCCACGCGCCGCACTCCCGGTGCCTCTGACGCGATGTCACGGGGATCCATCGCGTTCGTGTTGATCCGGTGCGGCGGGACGCCGAGCTCGACGAACTGCCGGATGCTGCTCGCGCCGTGCAGATCGAACGCGGCCGTGACGCCCTCGGGCGCCAGGGCTCGCACGGCATCCACCAGCCCCGGGCCGTATTCGACGGGCTCGATCCCCCGGGACCGCAGCCAGGCGTGGTTGTCGGCCGATGCGCTTCCGATCACGCGGACTCCGCGCAGCACCGCGAGCTGCGACAGGACGCCGCCCACGCCCCCGGCGGCGGCGCTTACCAGGATCGTGGGGCGGGATTCGCCACTCGCGGTCTCGAGGGGCTGGGAGGCGAGCGCGTCCCACGCGGTCTGGCCGACCAGCGCCAGGCCTCCGGCAACCGGCCAGGGCAACGCGGCCGGCTTGCGGGCGAAAGAGCTCGCACCGGCGACGAGGTGGGTCTGGAATGCGCCGTCCGGAACGCTGCCGAAGACCTCGTCGCCGACGGAGAGATGCGCGCCGTGGCCGTCGACCGCGGGTCCGACCGCCTCCACCACACCGGCCAACTCACGCCCGATGCCGGTCGGCAGCGTGACCGCGTACTGCGGTCCGCCCCGCCGCCGCTTGTAGTCGGCCGGGTTGAGCCCGGCGGCCCGGAGCGCCACCCGCACCCCACCCGCCCGAGGCTCGGTCAGCGGTTCATCGACGAGCTCGAGCACCTCCGGGCCGCCGAAGCGGTCGAAGCGCACCGCACGGTTCATGGTCTCGATCGTAGAAGGCCGGCGAGACGGGCGCCGGGGTGCGTGCCGCCAAGGCTTGACCTCGTGCGTCCTCGGGTGCACGCTGGAGTCAGAACAACTCATCGCCCAGAAGAGCCGGAGTCCATGACCCGCCACTGGGCGATGAGTCTTTGTGGGCGATGAGTCTTTCCCGGTGGCGAATCCGTTCTGGGCGACGAGTCTGTTTAGATCGTCCCCATGGCGGTCCGCACGCTCGACTACTCCGCGCTCACCGAGCCCGTCGCGCGAACGGACCTCACGGCCTGGCGCGCTCGGGCACGCGCATCCGGCCAGCCGTGGGCCACCAACACCCTCGCGCTCGGGTCGGCGATCGGGGCGGCCGCGTTCGCTCTGTTCTTCGTCTTCCTGTTCGGCGGAATGCTCGCCTCGTTCGTCACCGAAGGCATTCAGAACGGCGACCCGATCGGCGTGCTCCTGCCCATGCTCTTCATCGGCGGCATCGCCGTCGTCGTCATCGCTGCGCTGCGCACGCGGCTCACCCACGGCAGTCGCTGGGAGCAGTGGTACCGCCTCGACCGGTTCGCCCGAGCGAACGGCATGCGCTTCCAGCCGATGGACGTCGCGCCGTCGTACCCGGGCGAGATCTTCCACATCGGACGCGACCAGAAGGTGATGGAGCACCTCACCACGGGCGGCCGCTTCCTCGACATCGGCAACTTCAGCTACATCACCGGATCGGGCAAGAGCCAGACCACCCACCACTGGGGATTCCTGGCCCTCTCCCTCGATCGCGCGATGCCCAACATCGTGCTCGACGCGAAGGCGAACAACTCCCTGTTCAGCAGCAACCTGCCCGTCGTGCTCGACAAGAAGCAGGTGCTGCACCTCGAGGGCGACTTCGACCAGCACTTCACGCTGTACTGCCCTGCCGAGTACGAGCAGGACGCGCTGTACATCTTCACGCCCGACCTGATGTCGCTGCTGATCGACGAGGCATCGCCGTACGACGTCGAGCTGGTCGATCGGTGGATGTTCGTCTACTCATCGCGCATGTTCCAGCTGACCGATCCGGCCGTTCTGCAGCGGTTGTTCACCATCGCCGACACCGTGGGAGCGAAAGCCCTCAACCAGACGGCGCGCTATGCGGATGACCGGATCGGGGATCCGTCTGTCAACATCGTCGCACCCCAGGGCGCGCGGTTGAAGCGCGGTGTCTCGGTGATCAGCGTGGTGATCGTCGCCGCATTCATCGCCTTCTGGGGCTGGAACGTCTTCTCGGACTTCTTCGGCAGCTAGGTGTTCGACGAGCGGGCCAGCGGCCAGCGGCCAGCGGCCAGCGGCTCGGCGGTTCGGCGCTAGATCGCCGGAGCCGGCGACGCTCCCGGAGTGCTGGGCGCCGACGCGAGCGCGGCGACCAGCGCGGTGCGCTCCGCGGTGATCTTGCCGAGCAGCACCGCCTCATCGGCCTGCGCCGCCATGTGGTCGCGCTGCGTCACGATGCGGTTGCGCGCGAAGGCCAGCCGCGTGACATCCCGGATGTAGGTCTTCATCTGAGCGCCCTGCCCGCGGCTCTTCGCCCAGGCCAGTGAGCGGCGGCGTCCGGCCGGCGTTGCGAGCGTCTGCACCTCGGCCGCGTTGAACCATCCCGCCGCGGCGTACTCGCCCAGCCTCAACTGGGTCAGCTTGACTTCTCGCCGTCGCAGCAGCACCACCCCGACGACGGCGATCGCGAACAGCGGCACCTGCACCAGCGCGTAGTAGCCGTAGAAGTCGTAGACGATCGCGAGCGCGCCGTTCCACAGCGCGTGAAGCAGGATCGCCGGGATCAGGCCGACGAAGAACAGCCCGATCGCCAGGATGCGGCTGCCCTGCCGTGCCGCGATCCCGATGAAGAGTCCCGTCATCGAGGTGAACATGACGTGCGCGAAGGGCGACAGCAGGCCGCGGATGAAGAAGATCTCGGCGACCGAGCCGTCGAATCCGCCCTCCGTCGAGATCTGCACGCCGAAGTACTGGATGTTCTCGCTGAACGCGAAGCCCGCCGCGACGGTCGCCGCGTAGACGATGCCGTCGACCGGGCCGTCGAAGTACTTGCGGGCCACCAGGAAGATCAGCAGCACGCCGAAGCCCTTCGCCGATTCCTCGACGATCGGCGCCTGCACGACCGACTGCAGCAGATCGGTCGCGTTGTTCGGGCCGCCGCGGGCCCCGATCGCGATCTGGGCCGCGGTGTCCACGGTGAGCGCGAGCACGATCGAGACGCCGGCGCCCCAGAAGAACGCGAACAGCAGGATGCCGAAGGGCTCCGGCTCCCAGCGGTCGATCCAGCGGATGCCGAACAGCACGATGGTCAGCGGAACGAGCGCGAGGATCCCGCCCACGAAGGTGAGGCCGGGCCCGAGGAACGACAGGAAGTAGACGACGACGATCAGGGCGGCCACGCCCACGATCAGGAAGCCGATGATGCCGACGACGAGCAGTGTCGAGCGGTGCGGGGTCGGCTGCGCGAGCTGAGGATGCGGCGCGTCCAGCGTCGCCGCCTGCACATCGGCCGGCGCCTCCGGCGTCACGGTGCTGGCCGCGACCGTGCTGGCCGCGTAGGGCGCGCTCGAGTGGGGAGGCGTGGCCGTCATGGCTCACACCCTAGTTCTTCTGCTGCTCACGCAGAATCGCCAGGGCGCGCGCGACCCGGTTGCCGAGCCCGGGCACCCTGCCGCGGGCCGGAATCCGCGCGCGCTCCAGCAGGACGGCGACCTCGGCGCGCTGGGTGTCGAGCACCGCATCCAGCGCCGCGTCGGCGACCACACGCGCGCGCAGCGAGACCACGAAGGCGGCGGCGCCGACCACCGCGCCCGTGCCGAACCCGATGGCGACGCCGAGGTTGGTGGACCCAGCCGAGAACAGCAGGGCGGCGAGCACGGTCAGCCCGGCGAGCACCACCACACCGACGGCACGGAGCACCGTCGCCGCCTGCGAGCGGCGGGTGCGGCTGCGGTCTGCGCGGTCCAGGCGCTCCTCGAACTCGAGCAGCTCCTGCCGCTCGAGCGTGAACGACGAGCGATCGCGCAGGTCGCGACGGATGCGTGCGTACGTCGGCCGTTCCCTGCGCACCACCGCGACCACGGCGGTGATGCCGATGAGGAAGCTCAGCAACGTGAGCCCCAGCAGGATCGACGCCCCGACGAGCGGACGCTCCTCGTCCCAGACCAGCCGCGCCGCGGAATCCACCCCGAACGCGATGATCACGGCGAGCGCCGCGGTGACCACCACCGTCCAGCTGAGTTCGCGCACGCGAACGCGGGTGAGCGTGTCGGGCTCGCCGTCGTCCTCAGCGTTGCGTGCGCGACGGGCCTCGATGATGCCGCCGATGGCATCCGCGATCATCAGACCGAGCACGACGCCCCCGATAAACAGGGCGCTCGTGAGCAGGGCAGCGACGTTCACGGCTCGGTCGGCACCTGGCCGACGACCGTCACGACGCAGACCGCGATCATCAGCCCGGCGAACGCCGTGAGCAGCAGCCGCAGCTTGGGCTGGAAGGTCTGCTCGACGGCGTCGCGAAGCGCTTCGGGGGTGGATGCCGCCCCGGCCCCGAGCGCGCGGCCCCAGTCGATCAGCAGCCGCTCGGCCTCGGTCACCTGCGGGTCGAGCGGGTCGTCACCGTTCAGCTCGAGCTCACGCCGGAAGAAGGTGGTCGGGTACGGCGCCGGGTAGCCGTCGCTGATGGCGAAGCAGAACAGGTTGACGGCACGCTCCCCCAGAAACGGGATGAGCTCGTCGCGCAGCTCGAACCACGCCGCGTACGAGGTGAACACCGATGCCGATCCGAGCAGCACGCGATCGAGATTCGAGAGGGGGCCGGGATGCGAGGCGAGGAATTCGCGGGCGGCCGCGGCCGCATCCGGAGTCAGCTCGTCGTCGCTGTTCAACGCCAGGAAGGCCATGGGCCCAGCCTACGATGCCGTGCCGACCGGCAGCGCGCCCGGTCCGCGCACGACGGTGACGTCGTCGACGTTCACCTGGCGGCCCTCGTCGTCGACGAAGGCGACCCGCAGCGGCCGACCGCCGGCGCTCTCGCGGTATTCGACCGCGGCCCCGAATCCGGTGGGTCGGAACTCGTCGCCCCATTGCGCCAGCCCGGCCA
>Ga0207698_10001714_pt1 | contig 12780 bp, 6 predicted proteins | sample KBSCornC22_FD_184298 | JGI IMG/M metagenome (GOLD analysis project Ga0207698, IMG submission 184298) | Corn rhizosphere microbial communities from Kellogg Biological Station, Michigan, USA - KBS Corn C2-2 (SPAdes) (version 2) | ecosystem: Host-associated > Plants > Roots > Rhizosphere > Soil ...
AAAAAATTATAAAGGCCATTATAAAAACGCAGGAAGATGAACGTTATGAAATTGGAGCAGAACTGCATGATAATGTTTGCCAGCTGGTTGCGACTAGTCAACTTAGCCTTGGTATGTTGAAAGGATATGTTGCACCTGAAAAAATGGACATTTTTAACCAAAGCAGAGAATACCTTTCCCTGGTGTTAAATGAGATAAGAAATCTTTCTCATCGCCTTGCCCCTGCCTTTTTCGACAATTCAACGCTGGAGGAAGCATTTACCAAATTATTAAACACTTTTAATCTCGAAGGCCAATATGACATTTTACTGCACGTTGACGATGCAGTTAAAAATTATCCACTGAGCCTTGAAATTCAGATAAATCTATACAGAATAGTGCAGGAACAACTGAGAAACATTCAAAAATATGCAAAGGCTAGGTTGCTTGAAGTTGATGTGATGCTTCATAAAGGCATCCTCAGGATGAGGATATCGGATAATGGTGTTGGGTTCAATGTTGATACCGTGAAAAGTGGGATCGGGCTTGCTAATATGAAAAGACGAATTGAATTATTTTCAGGTAATTTCCAGATTAAGTCATCGCTAGGTGCTGGCTGCACAGTTTTAATTGATATTCCATTAGAGGAAATAAAGGAGTTGACAAATGTTGTAAGCGCTGCTATGTAATTACGCTGGCGTTGTCGAAAGAAAGTACTTTCCTTTTAAAATATAGAAACTGTGTAATCAATGGCAAAAAGCATGTATTTAATGAAGAGCTTTCAATTAGGCTTGCCTATTTTCATTTGAATAATGTTGTGAGATACAACCCAGAGCATTTACAATATAGATTTACCTAACAAAATATTTATGCAAGCACTGAAATTTTATTGAGCGCGGCCATACTCATGCTTGTTCAGGTAAGCTACGTTTCAGCAATATAAACACTTTCGTAATCTCAACTCCTTAAGGTTTGCAATTTTGCTTTTTTGATAAAGCATTGCTACCACCAACGAAGACATTAGAACGCCACCGGCAACTTTTTTAGCAACCAGTCTGGGATTGTGTTTCCACATTGCTTTATTATGGCCGGAAATTTTTACCTCGTGCTGTTTGTGTTGAATAATTTAAACAATTTTTCGGCAAGGAGCAAACACAACACCCGTTTCATACATTTATTTTCTATCTCATTATTCGGTGTGTTGGCTTTGGATACCCCGGCTTAAAAGCAGCCAAATTATTTTCAATGATTCTGCACGAAGCTGAAAGTTCTGTTTCTAAAATAGCATCACCAATAATTTGCTGAATCAAAACAGGTGAACCCTGCACTCTTGCATTGATGAGCACGATAATTCTGTCTGTTTCTCTGCGCTTCGTTGCATTAGCATTTGTATCGATATCAATTGAGTTGAAACTTATTTTCCGTTGTTCCGTTCCATCATCCATTAAAAATTTTAAATGGCCGATCGGGTAATTGTTTTCCGTTAGCCGGCTGTAAATTTTATGAATTAAGAGATAAGCCGCGGCAACAGCGCCATTGCCCTTGGTAACAATTCCTATCTCTTCATCGAGCCAGGCAAGCTCTGCTTCACCTGCACCATAGATATCGTAATCGATATCAAGTGTTGAACGTAATGCGGTGTTATGAAAATTATTGTTTACGAGTTGCAACCACTGCGCTACACTTTTTTTTGATAATGAGTTTTGATAATGTATTATTTTATTACCAAATTTTTCAGCAATTAATTTTTTTGCAAATGATAACTGTTGTTCATTTAAAAGATCGATCTTATTTATGACAAGAATATCCGCTTCTTCCAATTGCTTTTCATAAATATAATTTACGGTATCATAAAAAATATTTTTTTCATTTCTAAGAAAGGGGAGAAGTAATCTTACATCAGCAAAAACTGATAATACTATTTCATATTTATCAGCATTAAAACTTAATAAAGGATTTATAACAGTTGCCGCAAGATCAGTACACGAGCCTACCGACTCTGCAAAAATGATATCAGGATTATTATTTGCAATTAAGGCATGAATACTTTTTTCAAGGTCTTTATAATTACAACAAAAGCATCCGCCTGAAACTTCTTCAGAAGGTATATCATGGCTTTTGATAAATAAAGAATCAACTTGTTGTGTTCCCTGGTCGTTGGTAATTACGCCAACTTTTTTTCCGGATGTATAAAGATATTTTGCAGCTTCTAATATTGCAGTTGTTTTTCCGCTTCCGAGGAATCCTCCAACTAAACATAATTTCAGCAAGCTCATTTTGTTTAACTGATTTTTATTGAGATTACCTGGTCTGCATTAATTATTGCAGCCTTAGTAAAACTTATCTCGCAGGAAGTATCTGTTTGTTTAAAACTATTTTCAATAATTTTTTTATCAATTGTTACTTCCACTTTATTTGCTTTTTGACCTTTGTCAATGTTTGCAAAAAATTTGTTGAGCTTTAATTTTCCATGTTTAATTTCTAATTGCGCATTGAATGAATTTTCATCTCTTTGCTGGCTATAAGTTCCCCAGCCTTCAGCAACAGTAAATGGCGCTTTAAAGTTTTCCGGCGTTAATTTGGGAGAGAAACCGATATGTCCTTTTGGCCCATGATAAGTAAATCCGCAGGCACTTATGAATGTACCATGACTTGCCATCGCACGTCCATAATGATCGCTGCATTCTATCTCATTAAAAGGATTGCGTTTAAAAGCATGATAGCGATCATGTATGGAACGGGTAAGCACTAATGATTCCTGGTGCATTCCTTCCGCCATCATGTGTGCTGCAACCTGGTGCTCAAAGCCACTCATGCATTCGCTGAAGTAACCAACCTGCCATGCTTTTGCATTACCATAAGGGTTGTCTTCATTTTTAGGGTTGGTATTCATTATCATGCCGCCCTCACCGGCAACTGCATAAAAGCGGCCTCCGGGGTGTTTTTTTATATACGGACCAACATCCGGCATATAATTATATTTCCAAAGTGCGTGCAAAGCGCTCATCGTTTTTTCCTTACTTAGAATTCTTCCAAGATTCACCTGCCATGCCCAGCTTTGGCCATACACCTGGTCTATATGACAAGTATTAAAAGATCCGATTTCCTTTTTACCAACAGCTGGATCGGGCCGGTGAATAAAGTATTCGCCATTAAATAAATAAGCTTCCATGTTCTTAGTTCCTTTCTCTGCATATTGCCTGCATTGCTCTGCAAAATCCATATCATTCATTTCTTCCGCCATAGCCTGCCCGGCTAGGACGGCAGCGATACATAAACCAACGATCCAAGAAATTTCTCCATGCCATAAAGCATCCAGCGTATTTTCCATGGGCGTATCTTCCATGCCATCTTTGTTCTTATCCTGCTCAATTACAAATATTACAGCCTTTTTTATTTTGGGCCAATTCTTTTGCAGGAAAGAGAAATCGTTATTCATCTGGTGCTCACGGTAAATGCGTAACACAGTGCCAGCCTGACCATCAATAGAAGGCCCTGTCTTTTCTCCTCTTATCCGTATCATGCCGGTTGCATCATCATAACCTATTCCAAGATCAACACGTTCTCTTGTATCTCTTTCTAATTCAGGAAAAATTCTTGATACCGCATGAGCATATTGATATACATGCGTGCAATTTCCATGGCAACAACCAATGCCTTCCCATGCATAATATCTGCCCGATTGAAAACGATGCGTTGATGAAGTTGCTATTGCTGAAATATTTAGAAATGTTCTTTCAAGAAACCACCAGGGTAGGGTGCTATTGTACCAGGTTTCTTTCCAAAGCAAAGTATCATGTTTTAATGATTGATAGTTTTGTGCAATGTAGGCTGCTACAGATTTTGCGCTATCAAAATGCGTTGTGTAATAATGAAACTCAGCATCTGTAACCGTCATATCATTGTTAGCGCCTTCATAATAAAAATCTACATTGGGCGTGTACCACGAGATAATAAAATCGAAATGATTTTCCTTGCCAGGCTTTATTTTATTTTTGGTAATGATGCCGGCGATGGGCGAACTAGAAGATTCCTTTACCAGACTTCTAATTTTCACCGCAGCGGAATTATTGCTTGTATTAACGTCGTCTATGCAAACAGCATTTTTGGAAAGTGTTGCAAAAAACATATTACCATAATCAGGAGCTTTTTTAAGTTCATGGTCGGCGGTTGAGCATTGCAACGCAATTCCCTTAAACGATTTTTCATCTTCAACTTTGTTTATTCTATTAAAATTGTTGTGTTTCTTTTCAGTATTAAATAATAGTTTATTCTCAAGCCAGCCAATCACTTCCACTTCAATAGAATTATCCGATATATTTTTTAATGAGATAGATTGAATGGTAGCAGGCATCCCACTGTCTTTCGCATTGCCGGGAATAAATGGAGAAAATGCCTTCAGCGTAACTTCTATTGGAAATTCTTTATCAATATATTTTATGGTAGCGACAGGATAAGTGGCCTCAAAAGTAATTTCATCCCAATCATCTTCGTGAAGCCTTTTTATAATTGTAGTATCGTTTTGTTTAATTGAAAGCGCAAATCCCTGCTGCATTGGGCTCGTCTCTTTTAATGGCTCAAGGTATAAAGAGCCTTGCCCGTTATTGATTTCTTTCAAATTAAAACCTTCCAATTTAACAGGAAGCACTTCGGTAATTACTCCAAATTGGTTCTGGTTAAAAATATCCCATACCCATAATCTGCCATCGCCGCCAACATACACAGTTCCGCAGCAAATGCCGCCCACAGGCATGCCGATATACCGGAGTTCATTTTTAGTTTTCGCATACACGGTAGCGTTACCCCGCTCGTATAAAGACTGAAGCCAATCGGGATCTAACTTTTTATCAATAGGAAAATGAGCATGCAAAAAATCTTCTTTAGTAAAAGGCCCTGCAACAAGGGGGAAGCGGGAAGAAAAAAATCCCGCCGCAGAAAGCAAGCCGGTTGATTTTAAAAATTTACGTCTTTCCATATTGATATATAAAAATTTTAACCGGGTATAAATGAAAGAATTTAGTGGCCAGTTTAGAAAACTGTTTGTAATTGATATGAAAATACAAAGAAAGTTTTTCCTTCATGCTTTAATTGTATTTATTTCGCAAACGTTTCCGTATAAAAACAAATTGAATACTTTAAAATGCATACTTTGTTGCAGGTTTTTTTTGCATGATGTTATGAAAAGATAAACATGCGCATGATTCAGTTATAAACGAACCGCTTGATAAAATGAAAATAATCCTCTTTTCCTTTTTACTTATTTACTCTTCAGTTGCCTGCTCTCAAAAAAATGATATGGAGCTGTGGTACAAAACTCCCGCGAAAGCCTGGGGTGAAGCACTGCCTGTTGGAAACGGCAGATTGGGCGCCATGGTTTATGGAAAATACGATCATGAAAATATTCAGCTTAATGAAGAAAGCTTATGGGCGGGTTCTAAAATAGATAATAACAATCCCGGTGCTAAAGATCATTTAAAAGAAATTCAGCAGGATATTTTCCAGGCTAATTATAAAGATGCGTTGGATTTGGCCAATAAATACATGGTGGGCACTCCGCCAAACATTCGTTCCTATCAGCCGTTAGGCAATCTGTTTATTAATTATCATTGGCAGAATAACGGCGAGCCGGATTCTTATAAGCGGTCATTGAACCTTAACACAGGCATTACAAAAACAGAATATACAATTGATGGAAATAAAATAACGCAGGAGATTTTTGCTTCTGCTCCGCAGGATATAATAATGGTAACCGTTACTGCAGAAAAAGGAATTGATGCAGATCTTATTTTATCGAGAGAGTTTGATGCAAATAATGAAAGCCGTGGAAAGCGAAAAGATCAAAACTATCCTGATACATTATACGAAAATCAATATCACCAAACGGCGGCGCTTGCTTATTATACAGGTCAAATTATAGATAATGTTTCTCCATCGCAAGGGCCGGCAGGTAAACACATGCGCTATGCAGCAGCAATGAAAATTTTATCGCTTGATGGAAAATCGCAGGCATTTACTACAGATACTTCAACGGGATATAAAATTCATTCAGCAAAAAAAATAGTTATAATCCTCACCGGCGCTACTGATTATAATTTCGATAAATTAGACACAGATAGCAAGATCGATCCATTGGCTATTTGTAATAAAATATTGGCGAAAGCTTCATCTCATAATGCAGAGGAATTAAAAAGAATACAGATACATGACCAACGTTCAATTTTTGAACGCATATCATTTTCTCTTGGAAAAGATTCTCTCAGTTCAATGCCTACTGATGAAAGGCTCAACAGGATGCGGGAAGGCAAAACGGATAACCATCTTGTTGTATTGTACTACCAAATGGGCCGCTATCTTTTAATGGGTTCATCAAGAAAACCTGGCCGCCTGCCAGCAAACCTGCAAGGCATCTGGAACGATTTATATTTCGCCCCGTGGAATTCTGATTTCCATACTAACATCAATTTGCAAATGAATTACTGGCCCGCTGAATCCGGCAACCTTTCTGAAACATCAGAAGTGCTGGCAAAATTTCTTCAGCGTTTAACCGATCCCGGTAGTATCACCGCAAAAGAAATGTATGGCGCCCGTGGCTGGACATTTCATCATCTCACAGATCCCTTTGGACGCACCGGAGTTGCAGATGGTGTTTGGGGAATTACGCCTTTGGATGGATCGTGGATGACGTTTGCGCTTTATGACCATTTTGAATTTACAAGAGATACTTCTTTCCTGCGTAATGTAGCTTATCCTTTAATAAAAGGTTCTGTACAATTCGTGCTGGATTATCTTGTAAAATCTCCCGAAGGTTATTGGGTTACTAATCCTTCTCATTCTCCTGAAAATACGTTCTTTGTTCCTGGAACGGATCACAAAGAACAATCGCAATTATGCTATGCGCCCACTGTGGATATTCATATTCTAAATACACTTTTCAACAACTTTAGCAATGCGAGTAGTGTTTTACATACTGATAAAGAACTGGCGCAACGGGTAAAAGAAGTGCAAAGTAAATTGCCGCCGTTACAGGTTGGCGCTAACGGAACTTTGCAGGAATGGTTTAAAGATTTTGATGAAGTAGAACCGGGCCATCGCCACATGTCGCACTTGTTGGGTTTGTATCCTTTAAATCTTATCACGCCAAAAGACCCTGTAATTTTTGAAGCCGCAAGAAAAGCATTAGAAAGAAGGTTGGCTAATGGCGGCGGCCATGTTGGATGGAGCAAGGCTTGGATCGTAAGCCTTTATGCAAGATTGCTTGAGCCTGAAAAAGCTGAAGACAACTTTAATGAGCTGTTGCGAAAAAGCACGCTTCCTAATTTATTTGATAATTATCCTCCTTTTCAAATCGATGCTAATTTTGGTGGCGCTGCAGCTATTGCGGAAATGTTGCTGCAATCGCAGAACGGGGAAATTAATTTGCTTCCTGCAATTCCCAAAGAATGGAAAGATGGTTTTATACATGGCATTCGTGCAAGAGGTGCATGCGCAGTGGATATGGACTGGAAAAATGGAATGCTTGCAAGCGTGAGCATACAGTCTGATAAAGGAGGTTCTTATTTGATTCGTTATAAAGAAAAGACCAGGCAAATAAAATTGAAACGGGGAGAAAGAATTACAATGGATGGTGCTTTAAGAAATATAAAGAAGTAGAGGTGAAAAGAATTTTCTTAAGCATGGAGGAATTAAAGTTGAATAAATAAACTACGCATACATTAACCTTATACAAATAATCAATTAAATGAAAATCAAATCGCAAATTGTTTTACTGATATTTTTATCAATCCTGGTTGCCAGTTGCGGCGGAAACAACGACAACAAGCAGCCTGCTTTCAATCCCCATCCTTCACCTGCATACCTGTCGCCGGAAGAGAGCTTGAAGAGCATGTATCTTCCTAACGGTTACCACATGGAATTAGTGGCGAGCGAGCCAATGATCCAGGAGCCTGTGGCTATTACATGGGATGGTAATGGCAGAATGTATGTGGCGGAAATGCTTACCTATATGAAAGATGCAGATGCCACCGGTGAGCGGTTGCCCTGGAGCAGGATCATGATGCTGGAGGATACTAACAATGACGGGAAAATGGATAAAAGCAGCGTATTTGTTGACAGCCTTTTGCTGCCAAGGATGATGCAGAGTGTAGGAAAAGAATTATTGGTAAATGAAACCAATTCAATTACCATAACCAGCTACAGCGATACCAATGGCGACGGCAAAGCAGACGTGAAAAAGATAGTTTATCAGAATGACAAATACAATGCAAGCGATGCTAATATGGAACACCAGCGAAGTGGCCTTGACTGGAACCTCGATAACTGGATGTATATGACTTATGAGCCTGTGCGCTTCCGTTATACTAACGATGTTATGAAGGTGGATACTATTCCCAGCGGAGTGAACGGGCAATGGGGTTTAACCCACGATAATTACGGGCGTTTATTTTTTTCCAGTGCTGGCGGAGAAACGCCTGTGTTAGGATTTCAGATTAACCCGGTTTATGGAAGGCTTGATTTTGATGACCAGTTTGATAAGGCGTTCCAGGGTGTATGGCCAATTATTGCTACCCCCGATGTACAGGGTGGCAATGAAAGATTGCGGCCAAATAATACGCTTAATCATTTCACGGCTTCATGCGGACAATCTATTTTTCGCGGAGATGCGTTGCCAAAAGATTTTGTTGGAGATTATATTGTGTGCGAACCCGTGGGAAGAATTGTAAGAAGGGCTAAAGTATATGATATAAAAGGAAAAACTTTTTTGAAAAATGCTTATGATAGTTCAGAATTTATTTCTTCTTCCGATATGAATTTTCGCCCTGTAAATAGCGCTACCGGCCCCGATGGTAATTTATATATCGTGGATATGTATCATGGAATTATTCAGCAGGGAAACTGGACCCAAAAAGGAAGTTTTCTTCGTAACAAAATAGACAGCCTTGGCCTTGCAAAAAATATAGGCCGTGGCCGTATTTACAGAGTTGTTTATGATGGAATGAAAAGCGATCCTAAGCCAAACATGCTCAATGAATCTACTGCAACACTTGTAAGTTACCTGGGCCATCCCAATGGATGGTGGCGTGATAATGCACAAAAATTAATTATTACTCGTGGCGATAAATCTGTAATTCCTGCGTTGAAAGCTATTGCTACCAGCCAGCAAGGCGTTTCTGCAAGCGACACAAACCAACTGGCACGCATACACGCTTTGTGGACTTTGGAAGGGCTTAATGCTATAGATAAAGATGTCCTTATTCAGGCTTTGCATGATCACGATCCGCAGGTTAGAAAAACCGCTGTATGGATCAGCGAAGCATTTCTTAAAGCTCACGATAGCCAAATGATTGATGAAGTAGCTAAATTAAAAGACGATGCAAGCTATGATGTTCGCGTGCAGGTTTTACTCTCTATGTATAGCAGCACTTCAGATAAAGCGAAAGCAATAGTAAATGAAATTGTAAAGCAGAATGCAGATAATGAAATGCTGGTAGCTACTAAAACATCCCTTGATAAAAATGAAATGGTGAGAGAATTATCAGGCAGGCTGGGCGATATGTCTGCGAAAGATAAAAATGCAATTGTTGGAGGCGCTATGATATTCAGGTCGCTATGTGCTAATTGCCATGGCGCTGATGGAAAGGGTTTAGCAATTGGCGAAGGCACTATGGCTGCCCCGCCACTTGTAGGTGCAGCGCCCTTGCATTTTACTGAAAAAAATACCGCTATCAGAATTTTACTAAACGGATTAACCGGTCCTGTAAACGGCAAAACTTATTCAGGCGGTATGCCCGCTATGGAGGCTAACAATGACAGGTGGATTGCCAATGTCTTAAGCTATGCCCGCTATCAGTTTGGCAATATTCCGAAGAACAATAGCTCCATGTCTCCTATTGTTACTTCAAAAGAAGTAAAAGACATGAGGACAAAAGTTGCTGGTAGAAATAAAGCATGGACATTGGATGAACTGAAAACTGTAAAGGATAATTGATAATTGACAACTAACTTCGACCGATTGATGTGTAGCTTTTGTTTCTTTCGTTCATAGGAATTATTCATTGTACGCTATTAATTATTCATTATCCTTTGCCTTCAGAAACTTTGGTGTGATAATGGTACAAACTTTTTCTCATCACCATTTTCAGTAAAGAGAAAGAATACATTGAAGCTGACAGAAAGCAATACATTCAGGGCATTCAGGAACCGCAACTATAGGTTATTTTTTACAGGGCAGTCCATATCACGCATTGGCATGTGGATGCAGCGCACTGCCGTAATATGGGTTATTTTTACAATTACCCATTCTACCTTTATGCTGGGGCTTACGATGTTTGCTGAGCAGTTTCCCTCTTTTCTTTTTTCTTTGCTCGGTGGCATTGCCGCAGACAGGCATAACCGTTATAAAATATTACTTGCTACGCAAACAGCCTCTATGATACAGGCTATTTTGCTCACTATTTTAATATTTACCAATCACTATGTAGTTTGGGAAATACTTATCCTTAGCGTAGTATTGGGCATCATAAATGCTTATGATGTGCCTGCCAGGCAACCGCTGGTGCATGAAATGGTAAATGATAAAGCGGATGTGCCCAACGCTATTGCACTCAACTCTTCATTAACGAATCTTGCGAGGCTGCTGGGGCCGGCGTTATCTGGCGTTATCCTGGAAAGATTTGGCGCCTCCACCTGCTTTTTTTTAAATGCTGTGAGCTTTGTAGCTGTTATTGGTTGCCTGCTGTTGATGAAGCTGCCCCCGTATCACCCGCCGGCAGAAAAAAAGAAAATTAAATCAGATCTTAAAGAGGGCTTTACCTACCTCGTAAATACACCTTCTATAGGTAAAATAATATTACTTCTTCTTTTGATGAGCTTTTTCGTTCTTCCTTTTAATACTTTGCTACCGGTATATGCCAAAGTAGTGTTTAAAGGCAATGCGATCACCTTTGGCTATATAAGTAGCTTTATAGGTCTTGGTGCTATTACTGGCGCTTTCTTTCTGGCTTCTCTAAACCAGAAAACGAATATTAAAATTGTATTGCTTGTAAATACTATTGTTTTTGGTGCAGGGCTTATCATTTTTTCTCATCTTAGCAATTTTTCATTAGCGATGGTGTTCGCAACTGTTTGCGGTTTTGGCATGATGTCTCAAACCACTATTTGCTTCACAGTAATACAGGTTAATTCTGATGCGGCTATGCGAGGGCGGGTAATGAGCTATGCTGCAATGGCTTACTTTGGCATGTTGCCGGTTGGCAGCCTGCTTATAGGTACGGTTTCACAATATATCGGCGGCCCCGTTACAATACTTTGCCAGGGTATTATTGCTCTTATTATTGTCGCTATATTTTATAAATTCTTAAAACAAGATACGCCGCGTGCCTATAGCATACATGAAAAGGATTTGAAAATTAGAAGCAGACATTCGTAAGTAGTCAATGGTTAGTGATTGCTAGTCATTATCTGTATCGGTGGTTAGTGGCCAGTCGCCATTAACCACTTACCATTTACACATTATATAATTAAATTCGTAACAAAATCTACAATGGAACAGAATATTAAGAATACAGCGCTTTTGATAATGGATATGCAGGCCAGCATCCTTGGTAGGCTTCCCAATGCCGCCGCTGTTATAAACAATGTTTCCAAAGCCATAGAGCGAGCCCGCAATAACAAAATACCTGTTATGTATGTTACCGTAGGGTTCCGGCCAGGCATGCCCGAATTCAACTTAAATAATAAAGGCTTTGCTGTAAGTAAAGAACGGTTTGCCAATGCAGATATGAACGAATTTATGAAAGTTCATGAAGCAATAGCCCCGCTGGAAAATGAAATTGTAATTGTAAAACGGCGGGTAAGCGCATTTACTGGCAGCGACTTGGAAGTAGTTTTAAGGTCGCAGGGTATTCAGCATATTGTACTTACAGGAGTGGCTACGAGTGGGGTTGTTTTATCAACTACAAGGGAAGCAGCCGATAAAGATTATCGCATAACCGTATTAGCTGATTGCTGCGCTGATGCAGATGAAGAAGTGCATCGTGTACTTATCACAAAAGTTTTCCAGCGCCAGGCGGAGGTGATGAATTTAGAAGATTGGTTAAAAGATAAGACCAGGATTTTCTAATCTAATTTATAAATCAATAGCCTGCGTTATTTGATTTTATTAGTTCTATAGGATTTTTTGCGTAGGATTACAAAAGAACTGCACACGTCTCGAAGGAAAGTCTTATGCTAACAGGTAAAGATTGTGAAATAAAATCTACACCTGGGAATGGAAAATCTATTATTTGTATAGAATAAATATCGTGGTTCAGTATTTGTATAGTGGGCATTGAATCTTAACCAATAAATAAAAACACCATGAAAAGATTAAGCGTATTATTATTAGCTGCATGTTCTTTTGCAATAATGCAATCGTGTAACAGCAACTCATCCAGCGACAGCGTGGATAAAGCAGACAGTACCAATGACGCCCGGGATACAACTTCTATGATGTCATCTCAGAAAGACAGCACATCCGGTGTAGGAGTAAACGATGATGTGGCGGACTTTGCCGTGAAAGCAGCCAATGGCGGCTTGATGGAAGTACAATTAGGCGAATATGCTGCAAAAAATGCTTCTGACAAGTCGGTAAAAGACTTTGGCAGCATGATGGTAAAAGACCATACGAAGGCCAATGACGAATTAAAGGGTATTGCTACAACAAAAAACATTGCTTTACCAGCCCAACCAGGCCAGGATATGACGGATAAAATGACTGACCTGATGAAGAAAAAAGGAAAAGATTTCGATAAGGACTATATGAAT
>Ga0207698_10001716_pt1 | contig 12777 bp, 9 predicted proteins | sample KBSCornC22_FD_184298 | JGI IMG/M metagenome (GOLD analysis project Ga0207698, IMG submission 184298) | Corn rhizosphere microbial communities from Kellogg Biological Station, Michigan, USA - KBS Corn C2-2 (SPAdes) (version 2) | ecosystem: Host-associated > Plants > Roots > Rhizosphere > Soil ...
ACGGGTCTCGGCATATCGTCCACGGAAACCGGACCCTCACCCGCCCCTTCGGGGCACTCGCTCCCGAAGGGAGAGGGGAAAAACAGGACCGACAAGCGCATCTGGGCGCTGTTCACGGCCACGCTATTCGTTCCCGCGGTGCTGGGCTTCTTATGGCTGCTGCGCGGTGCCCTGCACCCCGGCGCACTCGCGGGCCGTGACTTCACGCTCGCGCAGCGGCTGCTGACCGAACCGCGCGTGCTGGTGGATTACCTGCACTGGACGCTGTTGCCCGATCCGATGGTGTTGAGCCTGTATCACGACGAGATCGCGATATCGACCGGGCTTCTGACGCCATGGACGACTCTCGGCGCCATCCTGCTGCTGGCAGCGCTGATCGTGGTCGCGATATGGCTGCGCAATCGACGCCCGCTGGTGTCGCTGGGCATTGGCTGGTTCTTCGCCGCGCAGTTGCTGACCGCCACCATCATCCCGCTGGAACTGGTGTACGAGCAACGCATGTACTTCGCATCCATTGGCGTGCTGTTGGCGGCCGGCGCGTTGCTGCTGGGTCTGCGCTGGAAGATCGCGTTGCCGCTTCTGCGGGGATTCCTCGTTGCAGTGGCGCTGCTGTGGTTCGCCGTCGCGACCAACCTGCGCGCACAGGAATGGTCGAACCCGCTGCGTCTTGCAGTCGCCGAAGCCAATCGCCACCCGGAATCCGCGCGGGCCGTGTACGAAGCAGGCCGCCTCCTGCTGATCGCATCGGACTATCAGCCCGGCAAGGCGCTGGATGAATCCTGGAAGTACTTGCGACAGGCCGCCGCGATACCCGGTTCATCCGCATTGGCCGACCAGGCCATGATCATGATTGCCGACCATCATCGCGAAGGCGCCGACGACGCGTACTGGGATTCGATGGTGCACAAGCTGCGCGATCAGCCGACCCGGCAGGAAGACATCTCCGCGCTGATTTCGCTTACCAGTTGCTACAAGGCCGACATTTGCAAGTTCGACGTCGCGCAGCTGCAGCGCGCGTACGAGGCGGCGCTGTCGCGCCCGCACCCCATAGCGCGCTTGGATGGCGGCTATGCGGATTTCCAGCGCGACATCCTGCACAACGACCAACTCGCAGAGGTGTACCTTGCGCGGGCCGTGGCGGGCGACCCGGGTGAATCCGCCTATCGCATCGATTTGGCAGTTCTGTACGCGCGCAACGGCCAGACTGAAAAGGCGCGGGAACAGATCGATGCCTTGCGGCACATGAACCTTGCCGGGCGCCTCGATGGACAGATCGCCACGCTGGAGCGGCTGGCGGAACAAGGCCGCACAAAATCGCAATGAAGGAATGCAAGTGCGACATATGAACGAGCCCATATCCGACCAACCTTTCCTGATCTTCGGCTCCCCGCTGATCGAACAAGCCGAGATCGACGAAGTCGTCGCCTGCATGGAGTCCGCGTGGCTGGGCACCGGTCCGCGCGTGGCGCAGTTCGAGCGCGACTTCGCCGTTTACCAAGGCCTGCAACCGCCGCAAGTTGCAGCCGTGAACTCCTGCACGGCGGCGTTGCACGTCAGCATGGTCGCGGCAGGGTTGGAGCCGGGCGCGGAAGTCATCACCACGCCCATGACGTTCTGCGCGTCGGTGAACGCGATCATCCACGCGGGGCTGATACCGGTGCTGGCGGACGTGGATCCGGCGACACAGTGCATCGATCCCGCCGCCATCGAAGCCGCCATCACACCGCGCACCCGCGCGATCCTGCCAGTGCATTTCGCCGGACGGCCATGCGAAATGGACGCGATCATGGCAATCGCGCGGAAGCACAGCCTGATGGTGATCGAAGATTGCGCGCACGCGATCGAGACCAACTACCACGGTCGCAAGGCGGGCACCTTCGGCGATTTCGGTTGCTTCAGCTTCTACGCGACCAAGAACGTCGTGACCGGCGAAGGCGGCATGATCGCCGGCCGCGACGAAGCACACATTGCCCGGGCCAAGGTGCTCGCGCTGCATGGCATGAGCAAGGACGCGTGGCACCGCTTCGGGGATCAGGGCTACAAGCACTACCAAGTGGTCGAAGCCGGCTTCAAGTACAACATGATGGATTTGCAGGCGGCGATCGGCATCCACCAGCTTGCGCGCGTCGAGCGCAACTGGCAACGTCGCGAAACCATCTGGAACCGCTACATGGAAGCTTTCGCCGATTTGCCGATCGGCCTGCCCGCGCCGCCTGCCCCCGACACGAAGCACGCCTACCACCTGTTCACCATCATGGTGGACGAGGCACGCTGCGGCATCTCGCGCGACGCGTTCCTCAATGCAATGAATGCACGACGCATCGGCACCGGTGTGCATTATCTGTCTGTGCCGGAACACCCGTACTACCAGCGGCGCTTCGGATGGAAGCCGGAACGATGGCCGAAGGCAATGCGTATTGGCCGCCAGACCGTCAGCCTGCCGTTGTCGCCCAAGTTATCCGAGGTGGATGTTGGGCGCGTGATCGATACAGTCTCGGGCATCGTGTTGTCGCACTGGTAAAATCGCGACATGAGTTCGATCGCACAATCCACCCGCCACGAAGATCCGGAATTGCGGTTTGCCTTTGGCCGCAACTGGAGGTCCTTCCTCAGGACACTTGACGATCATCGCATCGATGAGGCTCGGCTGAGGCTATGCGAATCGCTCGGCCGCGATGACCTGCATGGCGTCCGTGCGCTGGACATTGGATCCGGAAGCGGTCTGTCGAGTTTGGTGATGCGTCAGTTGGGCGCTGACGTGGTGGCCTTCGATTACGATGCCGATTCAGTGGCCTGCACCGAAGAACTACGCAGGCGCTACGCACCCGACACGACGAACTGGCAAATCAAGCGGGGCTCCGCGCTCGATCCGAGTTTCATGGCAAGCTTGGGACATTTCGATCTGGTCTACAGCTGGGGCGTCCTGCACCACACGGGGTCAATGTGGCCCGCAATCGAGTTCGCCGCCGCTCGCGTTGCTCCGCAGGGCACATTGCTGCTGGCCCTATACAACGATCAGGGCCTTCGTTCGCGGGTATGGCACGCCATCAAGCGTCTCTATTGCAGCAGCGCACCCGGGCGTTGGTCGGTCGGGGCCGTGTTCTACCCGATATTCGCTGCGTACGCGCTGTGGCAGGACCTGAGACATTTTCATACGCCTGGCACCCATTCGCGCGAGTACGCGCAAAAACGCGGAATGTCGCTGTTTCACGACTGGCGAGATTGGCTGGGCGGATACCCGTTCGAGGTCGCCAAGCCGGAAGATGTCGAACGCAAATTGAAGGTCAATGGCTTCAACTTGCGTCGGCAGACACTCACCCGCGGGCTGGGTTGCAACGAATTCGTGTTCTCTCGTCTGAATCCATCCATCGGCACGTGACTATTTTCAGACTGTCGAAGGATCTATCAGAGCATATTTCTAACAACGAAGGTTCTTAATGGCAATGATCACCGTAAAGCGTTTGGGGAGAGCCCTCAAATGGCTGGTGGCAGGCACTCCTGCTCAACGAAGACGCGTAAGACAAGAGCTGGCCCGCGTCTTGGCTGCGACATTTGGCGATTTCCCAATCAGCGATGACTACAAACTGTGGCGCGAAGACAAGCAATTCCTGGATGACTTCAATCGTATGTCGCCGGGCAATCCGTATTCGCAGGACAGAAAGTGGAATCTCCGCGAATACGTGAAACTCAGCAATGCACTTCCCGGAGATCTGGCCGAATGTGGCTGCTACGTCGGCACCGCAGCATTCTTCATGGCACAAGCATCAGCGCATGGAAAGCTGTACCTGTTTGACTCCTTTCAGGGGCTTTCCGATCCTGACGAAACCGACAAAAACATCGATGTCGATGTTATGCCTTGGTCCGCTGGAGACCTGAGAACCACGGAAGCAACTTTGCGAAATAATCTCTCTCGCTACGATTCGGTCGTCGTACTCCCTGGCTGGATCCCGGAGCGCTTCAAGGATGTGGCGGATCTGAAGTTTCGCGTCGTGCACATCGACGTCGATCTGTATCAGCCGACCCGCGATAGTCTCGAATTTTTCTATCCCCGACTGGTAAAAGGCGGTGTCATCGTGATGGATGACTATGGGTTCAAAACATGTCCAGGCGCCACACGGGCCGCCGAGGCGCTTGCATCCGCCAACGGCATCAGGGTTTTGCATCTCGCCACCGGACAAGGCGTCATTACCAAGCCTTGAGTTAACCGGCGCGGAGCTTCGAGGGCACACCGACTCCGCTCAACGCCAGCAAAGCACTGCTGATGATACTTGATACCCGCAACAGCAAAGCCAGTGCGGCAAGTTGCGTCACGCTCAACCCGAATCCATGTCCACCAAGCATGTATATCGCCTCCATCACCCCAAAGTTTCCCGGCAGCACGGCGACCATGGACGAAATATAAACAAGGCACGCCAGTATCAATGCTTGACCCACGCCGATTGACGCGCCAAAACGGCTGTAAACCCAATACAAAACTAGCGTTCCAAGCACATATTGCAGAACGACGCCCGCCAATCCCCTTGATTCAATACCACTGGCTGCGCGATGCAAGAGTCCTTTTTGGCGAGCCAACCATGCTGGTCGCTGTAATCGACACAGCCTCCTTAGCCACAATTTGCGCACGGCGAACGTCCCTATCCATACTACCCCGAGCGCGAGCGCCGGCCAGCGTCCACGGTGGTCGCCCGTCATCAGAAGGCCGACAGCCAGTCCCACCAATGAGATCCAGACGCTGGCTACAAGCTGGCGCCATGTTGCAAGTAACCCCGCGGGAACACTGACACCGCGGCGCGACAACCACGCTACCCGAACAGCGATTCCAGGCTGCAGCGGCGCCAGGTAGTTGGCCAGCGCGCTTAATGCCCAGATCTGTGCGAAGCGCCACAAACGGACCGAATGCTTGGTGTCGAGAAATACGAGAAAATTGCGTGCCTGCACAAGCGTCCCGCAAACCATCACGACAACGGCACCCAAGAAGGTCAAAGCCTGCTCGCGCCAAATCTTGGCCAACACGGGCCACCAAATCACGACCAGCACGATGACCGTTGCGACCAGCAACAGGTAGGCTGCGTTGCGCAAGATTTGCAGGCGGAGTATTTTCATACCGCAAGCTCTGGCGAAACGCCATCCAGCACGTCGAGATAGCGAGACGCGACGAAGCAGGCGTCATGCGCTGCGATAACCTCTTCGGCAGAGTTCGCGGGATGCCCGCACTCATCCACCATGGCTTGCGCCAATGCACGCGGGTCGCCGATGGGAACAAGGCGTCCATGGCGCTCGTCTTCAAGCAACTCGCGTGGACCATGCGGACAATCCGTTGCAACCACGGGAACTCCGAGCGCCAACGCCTCCAGCAGTGCGTTCGGGTATCCTTCCCAGCGGGACGACAGCACCAGTAAGGACGCACCGGCGAGCACCCGGTACGGGTTAGCCAATGCCCCGGAAAATAAGACGCGCTCGGTGATTCCGAGCTGCCGAACGACAACCTCCAGTTTGGCGCGCTCCTCGCCTTCGCCGACGATCACTAGCCGGTGACTGTGCCGCAATTTGCTGGCGGCGTAAGCCCGCAGCAAAGTGGGATAGTCCTTGGCCTTCGTCAGGCGGCCAAGCGCGATGACGTAAGGCGCGCCTTCTAGTCCGGGCAAAACAGGACCGATACCCGCGAGATAGCGCAAGCGATCCCGGTGAACCGGATTGTGTATGACACGGATTTGATCATCCGGAATACCCAAGCCGCGCAAGTCTTCCGCAACCCCTTGGGAAACAGCGACGATCATGGCGGCGCGGCGGTACAGCCAGCGCATCGCCATCTGCTTGAAAAAGCCACGTGCATTGATGAGGCTGGACGCTTCGCGCAACACAAGCCGAGCGCGAACACGTGATCGCCTGCAAGCCAACACGGTCAACAAGTTGGTGCCCGTCATTGTGCTGAGGACTGCATCCGGTTGCGTCGCTCGCATCAGCGACACCAGCTCGGGAAAGACCTGCCACGCCAACGAAAAACCCCTCGCATGGCCGGCAGGGATCAACTCATGCAGCATGGCGGCGTCAGGAACCTCGCCACGCAGCGGACCACCGCCTAGCAGGACGGCCAGATGTACTTCCCTGCCCGCTGCAAGGAACGATCGCGCCAGTTGCAGCATGACGCGCTCGCCACCGCCCCGCTCGAGGCTCGGCAACACAAGCAATATGCGATCCGCGCGCGACATGCGATCAACCGGCGACATTCGCGCGCCAGCGCAAATAGGAGTAGGCAAGCCACAAGGGTTGCGAATGGTCCAGGCTTCCTGCGCGATGTTCGCGCACCAGCGCGCGCAATCCCTCGGGATACACCACGCCAGTATTTTCTGAAGCCGCCATGGCCAGCAGGTCATCACCCAGCCAGTCGCGCAGCCAGTGGCTGACCGGTGATGCAAACCCCTGCTTGCGGCGATCCCAAATGAAATCGGGCACGCGGCCGCGCATCGCCGCGCGCAACAAGCGCTTGCCACGAAGTCGGTGGAAGTGCCACTGCCAGGGAACGCGGATCACGAATTCGAAAAGTTCCTTGTCCAGGAAAGGACTGCGGGCTTCAACTGAAAACATCATCCCCGCACGATCGACTTTCTGCAGGATGTCCTGGGGCAGATACACCAGCGAATCCATCAGCAGCATATGGCGTATTTCGTCGGGATCATTCGGCCATGGCAATTCCGTCATGGTGTTGCCCGAACCCAATCCGGGCACCAGCCGCGCAAGCGTCTCTTTGCGGATGGCCGGCGGCCCGATGTAGGCGTCGCGATCCTCGCGCGCCAGGCGCACAAACAAATGCGCGCGCTTCATGAGGCTTCCGCTGTGATGTGCGTAAGGCTCGGGCGTTGCCAGCACCGCACGCTCGACCATAGAACGCAGCGCTGCAGGCAACCGGTGGTAGCGCTGGCGCAGCAAGCGGCCGGCGTATCGGGCGTAGCCACCAAAAATCTCGTCGCTGCCATCGCCCGTCAGGACCACCTTGACGTGTTTGGCGGCGACCGAGGCCACCAGCGCGCTTGGCACCAGAGAGGAATCACCGAAGGGCTGGCCGATGCGGCGCGGCAGTTCGGTGGCAAGCGCTGCCGCCGCTTCCGGCTTGATTTCTTCCGCCGTATGCAGGGTGCCCAATTCGGCGGCGGCACGCGCGGCGGGCGCGCGTTCGTCATAGGTGGGTTCGGCAAATCCAGCGGTGAACGTCCGGAGTCGCCCGAACCCCGATTGCTGCGCCAACGCGCACACGGTGGTCGAATCCACGCCACCGGAAAGGAACGCGCCGACTTCCACGTCCGACGCCAACTGGCGTCGGCGCACGCTCGCCGTCAGCAACTCGCGTACATGTTCAGCGGCTTCATTGAAGCTACCTGTCCACAGCTCGGTTGAAGGTGACCAATAGCGCTTCTGCACGATGGAACCATCCGGGTGGCGCCACATCACATGTGCGGGCAGGACTTCCTTGACCCCGGCAAGGCACGTCGCGCCCGGCAACGCGTAGCCGTAGCGGAAATAATCCGCGATGCCCGCGTCATCTTCGGTAAGTGTTGCATCGGGCGTCAAAACTGCGAGCGCCGGCAATTCGGATGCGCACGCAAACAGCCCTCCGTGGTGGCGGTAGTACAGCGGCTTCTTGCCAAACCGATCCCGCGAAAGGAACAACTCGCCGGACTCGATGTCATGCAGAACGAAGGCCCACATGCCGTCGAGTCGCTCGACGAACTGCGACCCTTCGGTGATCAGTCCGGCCAGCAGCACTTCCGTATCGCTGTCATCCCGGAACTGCCATCGCCCCTCCAATTGCGCGCGGAGATTCTTGTAGTTGTAGATCTCGCCGTTGAACACCAGCACCCAGCGCCCGGTGGGATCACGCACTGGCTGGTGGCCGCCGGCAAGGTCGATGATCGCCAGCCGGGTCTGTCCTGCCGCGAAATCACGATCAACGAAGCACCCCGTTTCGTCCGGGCCGCGATGTTCGAGGCGTTGCAAGGCTGCGGTCATGCGCTCGCGGCGTTCCGCGGTCGACACGCCCGGATTCAAAAGAAAGGCTATCCCGCACATGAGGGATGTCCCTTTTCATTCGGCGCCAGAGCCGCGCGGAACAATGCGTCATAAGCCCGCGCGGTTTCCGCCCATGTTCCGAGCTGGCGATTTGCAACCTCGCGTGCACGTTCGCCCCGACGACGAAGCTCTGCACGGTCTGTGTTTGCCCGGTCCAGCGCAGCCGCCAATTGATCGGCATTACCTGCCGGGATCAGCCAGCCGGTGTCGCCGTCCACCACCATGCCTCGCACACCTTCCAGATCCGTCGCGATGACTGGCAGCCCCGAAGCCAAGGCCTCCACGACAACATTGGGCCGGCCTTCCGAGTAGCTGGAAAGAACCAATACATCGGCGTTGGCAAACTGCCCGGGCATGTCGGCTACGGGCAGTCTGCCCGCGAACTCGAAACATGCGGATACACCGCGCGCTGCAGCGAGCGCACGCAGCGCTTCTTCTTCGACTCCGTCGCCGACGATGCATACCTTCATTCGATCGCGACCATGTGCACGCGCGACGGCTTCGATCAGCACGTCAAACCCTTTCAGGCGTATCAAATTGCCCACTGCCAGAACGCGCAAGGCATGTCCGTCGGAAGGTGTCCTGACAATCCGGAAAAACGCTTCGTCAACACCATTGAGGCATGCATGGATGTCGGCGGCGCGGTGGGGAAACCGCCGGCGTGCGCGCTCGGCCATCGCCTCGGAAACGCAAATGATGGTGGTACTGGTACGCACAGCGAGGCCCAGGATGACGCGGTCCAGTCTGGAATGTTCCGCGCGTGCCATGTCACTGCCGCGCAAGGTAGTGATGACGGGTTTCCGTCGCAGGCGGCCAACGACGCCAGCCATGACCCCGCACACGGTCCAGTTGGCGTGAATCAAATCCGCGTCAGCGGCGCGCATCAGGCCGCGCCAGAACAGCGCGCCCAGCAACGCCGGTAGCAAGAATGCACGCCATGGCGCGCGCTTCACGCTCAACACGACTCCGCCCGCCTGCTGGGCCAATGTGCGCCATGCCTTGGGCGCGTAGCGCACGGCGTGCACGCGAATGTTCGCCGCGGTGAAATCGTCGAACGACGTCTGCGCAACTTTCGTGTCGGCCGGGCAGACCACGTCGATTGCGTACCGGTCGGACAATCGACGATAAAGGGATTGCACGAATACGCCAGCCGAACCGCCCGGATGCAACGGATATGACGTGGTCAATGCGAGCAGGTGCGCCTTCTTCATGTCCGCACAACGACCCGACAATTACACATCGTGTCGATACGTGAGCGACGTGATCTGCTCGGAAATCAACCCGATCAGGAAGATGATCACGGACGCGCTCCACAACGCGACGCTGACCAGGCTCAGGCGATGGAATTCGAGGAAGGTCCAGGCCCAATAGGCCCAACCGAGCACGAAGAACGCGACCGCGGTCGGCGCGAACAGTTTCAGCGGCGCGTACAACGTGGCGATCTTGAAGATGATCAGGAGGAAGCGCACACCATCCCGCAACGGTCGGATGTGGCTTGTACCGACGCGCTCCGCCGCGCGGATCGGCACGTAAGCCACGGGATACGCGCTGCGGAAGAACGCCATCGTCGACGTCGTGGGGTAACTGAAACCATTCGGCAGCAGATGGATGAACTCGCGAAACTTGCCGGCGCGCGCCGCGCGGAATCCGGACGTCAAGTCATCGACACGATGCCCGGTCATCTTCGACGCCAGCCAGTTGTAGAACGTGTTGGCGACGCCGCGGCCGACGCCGGCCTGGTCGCCCCAGCCGCGGGCGCCGACCACCAGGTCGTAGCCCTCATCCAGCTTGGCCAGCAGGCGCGGGATGTCGGCCGGGTCGTGCTGGCCGTCGGCGTCCATGAATACCAGCACCTCGCCGCGGGCCGCGCGCGCGCCGCGTTTGATTGCAGCACCGTTGCCCATGGAGTATGGCGTACTCAGCCGCGTGACGCCGTGCTCGGCACACAACTCTGCGGTCCGGTCGGTGGAACCGTCGTCCGAGACGATGATTTCGGCCCCGGGTTGGGCCGCGCGCAACACCGGCAGCAGGTCGGCGAGCGCAGCGGCTTCGTTCCTGGCGGGCAGGATGATGCTCAACAACTCGGGGACTCCTCTGGTTCGCGGCATCTTAGCGCACGACGGGCCGGTACCGATTCCGGGTTCTGCCCGCACAAAGCGCGTGCAGCCCCGGAATGACGAAGTGTTGGCCGAATCCAGATTCCCGAGTCCCGAATAATGGAACCGGGATTCGGAATCCGGATCTGGAATCGGGGGGCCTGAATCGGTTCATTTGCTTCGTGGTCATTCCGGAGCGGGACGCAGGCCCGAATCCGGAATCGGTTGTACAGGCATGCCGCGGTACCTGCCGGATCAGCGGAATGGCGCGGATTCGACCTGCCCTGAGACTGGCGCGCACGATACCCGCCCCAGGTTGGCATGAATCAAGCATCCAGCTTCTGCGAATTGGGACGCGGTTCTCGCCGCGGCCTGCCCAAGCAGCGGATTTTGCGATACATTCATCTTGCGATTCGGGGGTTTGGACTCCTTTCATGGCAACACAGATGAACCCGGCACCCAGCATGCCCGGCCTGACGGGCGTTCCGCGTCGACTGGCGCTGGAAGGCGTGCTTACGGAAACCGATGCACGACAAGCGGTGGAAGACGCCGCCAAGCAGAAATTGCCGGTGGCGAGTTATCTCGTCGAAAACGGCATGGTCGATGGATTGCGCATGGCGCAGGCGCTGTCGGCCGAGTTCGGCGTGCCGATGCTGGACACGTCCGCGATCGACGTAACCCAACTTCCGATCGGGGAACTGTCCGAAGAGTTGATCGAAAAACATATGGTGCTGCCGTTGCTGAAGCGCGGCAGCCGCCTGTTCGTGGGCGTGAAGGACCCGGCCAATCCGCGTGTGCTGGAGGACATCCGCTTCCACACCAATTGCGCGGTGGAACCGATCCTGATCGAAGCCGAGCAATTGAAGCGCGGCATCGAGCAGGCGCAGAACGCACAGAGCATCAGCATCGGCGGCGACAGCGACGCCGACGATGGCCTCGATGGCCTCACGATCGGCGAAGATGACGGCGGCAGCGTGGACAGCGCGATGATGGACGCCAATGGCACCGACGACACGCCGGTGGTCAAGTACGTCAACAAAATCCTGCTGGACGCGATCAAGCGCGGCGCGTCGGACGTCCACTTCGAACCGTATGAAACCAAGTATCGCGTGCGCCTGCGCATGGATGGCGTATTGCGCGCGGTGTCGTCGCCACCGTTGAAGCTGGCGCCGCGCATCGCGTCGCGTCTCAAGGTCATGTCGCGCCTGGACATCGCCGAGCGCCGCGTGCCGCAGGACGGGCGCATGAAGTTGAATCTGTCCAAGACCAAGTCGTTCGACTTCCGCGTCTCGACGCTGCCGACACTCGGCGGCGAGAAGATCGTGCTGCGCATCCTGGATGCCGCGGCGGCGCGACTCGGCGTCGAAAAGCTCGGCTACGAGGACGACCAGAAGGCCCTGTTCCTCGAGGCCATCGAAAAACCGTATGGCATGGTGCTGGTCACTGGCCCGACTGGCTCGGGCAAGACCGTGTCGCTGTACACCGCGCTCAATATTCTCAACACCGTCGGGCGCAACATCTCGACCGTGGAAGACCCGGTGGAAATCCGCGTCGAGGGCATCAACCAGGTCCAGCAGAGCGAGAAGCGCGGAATGACTTTCGCGGCCGCGCTGCGTTCCTTCCTGCGCCAGGATCCGGACGTGATCATGGTCGGCGAAATCCGCGACCTCGAAACCGCCGAAATCGCGGTGAAGGCGGCACAGACCGGCCACATGGTGCTGTCCACGCTGCACACCAACGATGCCTCGCAAACCATCACGCGCCTGATGAACATGGGCATTGCGCCTTACAACCTCACCTCGTCGGTGTCGCTGGTGATCGCACAGCGGCTTGCGCGGCGGCTGCACGACTGCAAGAAACCGATCGAACTTCCCGAGGCCGCGCTGCTGGCCGAGGGCTTCACCAAGGAAGACATCGATCGCGGCCTGACGCTGTACGATGCGGTCGGCTGCTCGGGCTGCAACGAAGGCTACAAGGGGCGCGTCGGCATTTACGAAGTGATGCCGATGTCCGACGAGATCGGCAAAGCCATTCTGGAAGGTGGCAATGCCATGCAGATCGCCGAAGCGGCCCGCCGCGCCGGTGTGCGCAACCTCAGGCAATCGGCGCTGATGAAAGCGAAGCAAGGCGTTACCAGTCTTGCCGAGATCAACCGCGTCACCAAGGATTGATGGCTTGATCCTCTCTTCCTCCGGGAGAAGGGAATGCTTGAACCCCTCTCCCCTTGGGAGAGGGGTGAGGGTTCGGCGGAACACGTACGCTTCGCGTTCCCGAACCCTCACCCGCCCCTTCGGGGCACCCTCTCCCGGAGGGAGAGGGAAAGACGATAACCCTCTCTCCGAAGGGAGAGGGGAAGACTAGTAAATGGGGAACCCTGACATGCCCACCGCCACCCTCGCCTCGAAAACAGCCGGCAACGTCGGCGCAGCCCGCGCCGCGGTCAAGCAGTTGACCGTGTACGAATGGACCGCGCTGGACAAACGCGGCGTCAAGATGAAGGGCGAGATGCAGTCCCGCAACGCCAGCCTGGTCAAGGCCGAGTTGCGCCGCCAGGGCATGAACCCGCAAGCGGTGAAGGAAAAACCCAAACCGCTGTTCGGCGCCGCTGGCTCAAGGG
>Ga0207698_10001718_pt1 | contig 12770 bp, 11 predicted proteins | sample KBSCornC22_FD_184298 | JGI IMG/M metagenome (GOLD analysis project Ga0207698, IMG submission 184298) | Corn rhizosphere microbial communities from Kellogg Biological Station, Michigan, USA - KBS Corn C2-2 (SPAdes) (version 2) | ecosystem: Host-associated > Plants > Roots > Rhizosphere > Soil ...
GACCTTGCCCTCGCGCTCGCGGGCGAAGAGCTTGTCCTGCAGGATCTTCTCCGCGCGGAAGCGCTCGCGGCGGTGCACGACCGTCACGTGGCTCGCGATGTTGGCGAGGTAGAGCGCCTCTTCCACCGCGGTGTTGCCGCCGCCCACGACCGCGACCTCCTGGCCCTTGTAGAAGAAGCCGTCGCAGGTGGCGCAGCCCGAGACGCCCTTGCCCATGAAGGCCTGCTCGGAGGGCAGCCCCAGGTACATGGCAGAGGCGCCCGTGGCGATGATGAGCGCGTCGCACGTGTAGGTCCCGGAATCGCCCACCAGCGCGATGGGCTTTTCCGCGAGCTTCGCGGTGTGGATCTGGTCGAAGACGATCTCGGTCTCGAAGCGCTCGGCGTGCTTGAGGAAGCGGTCCATGAGCTCCGGCCCCTGCACGCCCATGGCGTCGGCGGGCCAGTTGTCCACCTCGGTGGTCGTCATGAGCTGCCCGCCCTGGGCGAGCCCGGTGATCAGCATGGGCTTCAGGTTGGCGCGCGCGGCGTAGATGGCTGCGGTATAGCCCGCAGGCCCGGATCCGAGGATCAGCAGTCGGGAGTGTCTGGTTGTCATTCCGGCGAGAAAAAATCTTTCCGGCGAAGGCCGAAAAACAGCGATTATCGCATTCCCCGCTGTGACCGTATGTGCCTGATACTAAGGCTTTAAATGAGAATGACCCCCTAAGGGTTTGACAAAAAAAGACATTTTGAGTAATTAAGAGCCATGTCATCGCCTCCGAAGCAGCAGCGGCCCAACATCGGCGAGCGCACCATGACGCTCAAGGCCGTGCCGTTCTTCACCCAGCTCAGCGACCACGAGCTGGATCTCGTGCGCGCCGTCGCCACGGAGAAGACGTATCCCAAGAACGCCGTGGTCCTCACCGAGGGCGAGGCGGGCGACTCGCTCTACATGATCCAGGCCGGCAAGGTGAAGGTCTTCATCGGCGACGAGGAAGGCCGCGAGATCATCCTGAAGATCCTCGGCCCCGGCAGCTTCTTCGGCGAGATGTCGATGATCGACAAGCAGCCGCGCTCGGCCTCGGTCACCACGCTCGAGACCTCCACCTTCCTCGTGCTGCAGCACGCCGCGTTCGAGAAGTGTGTCGAGCAGGCCCCGACCATCGGCAACATGGTGATGCAGATCCTCGCGCAACGCGTGCGGGAGGCGGACCGCAAGATCGGCACGCTCGCCCTCATGGACGTGTACGGGCGCGTGGCCTCCACGCTCCTCGAGCTCGCCGTGTACACCAACGGCAAGCTCATGGTGGGCGAGAAGCTTTCGCAGCAGGACCTCGCCAACATGGTCGGCGCCTCGCGCGAGATGGTGAACCGCATCCTGAAGGACCTCTCGGACCGCGGCTTCATCTCGATCGAGTCCAAGTCGATCACGATCATCAACCGCGAGCTGCCGCCGTCGCTTTCGTAGGACCGCCGCCATCGCCGTAAACGCCCGCACCCCCGACGACGACGCCCCGGGCGCCGCGGCAAACCCGCGCCTGGCGCGCGTGCTGCGCGAGGCCGCCTGGATCGTGCTGCTCGCGGCCGGCGCCTGGCTGGCACTCATCCTCGCTTCATACCATCGCAGCGACCCGGGCCCCTTCTTCAGCGGCGCGGGCGGCCCCATCGCGAACCAGGGCGGTGCGGCGGGCGCGTGGGTCGCGGAGCTGCTGCTGTACATCTTCGGCCTCTCGGCCTGGTGGCTCGTCTCGCTGGCGGCCTTCGGCATCCTGCGGCTCTACCGCCGCGTGGAGACGTGGGAGCTGCTGAACCGCCGCACGCTGGCAGTCTCGCTCGTGGGGTTCGCGATCCTGCTGGCGGCCAGCAGCGCGCTCGAGGCCATGCGGCTGCATTCGCTCCGGGCGGAGCTGCCCGATGAGCCGGGTGGCGCGCTGGGGGTTTTCCTCGCGGGCTTCGTCGAGCACACGCTGGGCTTCGCGGGCGGGACGCTGCTGCTCATCGCGGCGATGGCGGCTGCGTTCAGCGTCTTCACGGGGCTCTCGTGGCTGCGCTTGTCGGAAGTCGTCGGCGCGGGGCTCGAGTGGGCCTGGGCCGCCGCGCGCACGCGCATCGAGGCGCGCCAGGACCGCCTCAAGGGGGAGCTGGCGGCCCAGGTGCGCGAGGAGAAGGTGGAGGAGGCGAAGCGCGTCTTCGAGGAGCACGAGCCGATCCGCATCGAGATGCCCGCGCCCGTGGTGGTGCCGAAGAGCGAGCGCGTCGTGCGCGAGAAGCAGCAGCCGCTCTTCGCCGACCTGCCCGATTCGCCGCTGCCGCAGCTTTCGCTCCTCGATGCGCCGGATACGCACATCGAGCGCCCCACCGCCGAGACGCTCGAGTACACGTCCCGCCTCATCGAACGCAAGCTGCAGGACTTCAACGTGCAGGTGAAGGTGGTCGCGGCCTATCCCGGCCCGGTCATCACGCGCTACGAGATCGAGCCCGCGGTGGGCGTGAAGGGCGCGCAGGTGGTGAACCTCGCGCGCGATCTGGCCCGCGCGCTCTCGGTTGTCGCAATCCGGGTGGTCGAAACCATCCCGGGCACGTCGTGCATGGGGCTCGAGATTCCGAATCCCAAGCGCGAGATCGTGCGGCTCTCGGAGATCATCGGCTCGCAGGTGTACGCGGACATGCATTCGCGCCTCACGCTCGCGATGGGCAAGGACATCACCGGCAAGCCGCTGGTGGCGGACCTCGCGAAGATGCCGCACGTGCTCGTGGCGGGAACGACCGGCTCCGGCAAGTCGGTCGCGATCAACGCGATGATCCTGTCGCTGGTCTACAAGTCCACGGCGGCGGACGTGCGGCTCATCCTCGTCGATCCGAAGATGCTCGAGCTCTCGATGTACGAGGGCATTCCCCACCTGCTGGCGCCCGTCGTCACCGACATGCGCCAGGCCGCCGCGGCGTTGCACTGGTGCGTGGTGGAGATGGACCGGCGCTACAAGCTCATGTCGGCGGTCGGCGTGCGCAACCTCGCGGGCTACAACCAGAAGGTGCGCGAGGCGATCGAGAAGAAGCAGCCGCTCAAGCACCCGTTCACGCTGACCCCGGACAACCCCGAGGACCTCGAGCCGCTGCCGCTCATCGTCGTGGTGATCGACGAGCTGGCCGACCTCATGATGGTGACGGGCAAGAAGGTCGAGGAGCTGATCGCGCGCCTGGCGCAGAAATCGCGCGCTTCGGGAATCCATTTGATTCTCGCCACGCAGCGACCCTCCGTGGACGTGATCACGGGGCTCATCAAGGCGAACGTGCCGACGCGCGTGGCGTTCCAGGTCTCCTCGAAGGTCGATTCGCGCACGATCCTCGACCAGATGGGCGCCGAAAGCCTGCTGGGGCAGGGCGACATGCTCTACCTGCCGCCCGGCACCGGCATGCCGCAGCGCGTGCACGGCGCGTACGTGGGCGATGCGGAAGTGCACCGCGTGGTCGAGGCGCTCAAGAAGCAGGGCGAGGCGCAGTACATCGACGGCGTCCTCGACGATCCCGAGCCCACGGACGCTGCCGGAACCAACGGCGAGGGCGCTGTCTCAGGAGAAGCCGACCCCCTCTACGACCAGGCCGTGCAGATCGTGCTCCAGAACAAGCGTGCGTCCATCTCCCTCGTGCAACGGCACCTGCGCATCGGCTACAACCGCGCCGCGCGCCTCATCGAGGACATGGAGAAGGCCGGCCTCGTCTCCTCGATGGCCTCCAACGGCAATCGCGAGATCCTCGTTCCTTCCCGGGAGAAGTGATGCGCAGTGTGCTCGTCACCCCGGCGAAGGCCGGGGCCCAATCTGTCGCCCCGGCGAATGCCGGGGCCCAATCTGTCACCCCGGCGAAGGCCGGGGCCCAATCTGTCGCCCCGGCGAAGGCCGGGGCCCAATTTGCCTTCCTCGCCGCGCTCTGCCTCGCCCCCTGCACCTCCTTCGCCTCCGCCCTCGACGACTTCCTCGCCTTCAACACCGCCACGAAAACCGCCACGGCGCATTTCGAGCAGCAGGTGATCGACCGCAGCGGCAAGGTCACGGACCGCGCCTCCGGTGAGTTCGCCTTCGCGCGTCCGGGCAAGTTCCGCTGGGTCTACGAGAAGCCGCACAAGCAGCTCCTCGTGGCCGACGGCACCAGGCTCTACATCCACGATCCCGACCTGAACCAGGTCACCGTGAAGCGCATGGAAGGCGCGATCTCCTCCACGCCCGCCGCACTCCTCGCCGGCAAGGACGACATCACCGCGCTCTTCACGCTGCGCGATGCGGGCAGCGCCGATGGGCTCAACTGGGTCGAGGCGAGCCCGAAGGCGCAGGACACCGGTTTCGACAAGGTGCGCCTCGGCCTCAACGGCAAGACGCTCGCCGCGATGGAGCTCTACGACCAGTTGGGCGGCCACACCATGCTGCGCTTCACCGACCTCAAGGCGAATGCGCCGGTTTCGCCGGACACCTTCAAGTTCACGCCGCCGAAGGGCGCGGATGTGATCGAGGACGCGCCGCCGCCCAAGCGCTGAGCTGCTCGCATGACCGAGAAGGAGCGGATGCTCGCGGGCGAGCCGTACCACCCGACTGACGCTGAGCTCGTCGCCGCACGCAAGCGCGCCAAGGGCTTGTGCGCGCGCTACAACGCCTCACCCGTGGAGCTCGACCATGCGACCCTCGAGGAGCTGTTGGGCCGCGCCACCGACGCTTACATCGAGCCGCCGTTCTTTTGCGACTACGGCTTCAACATTCGCCTGGGCGCGCGCTTCTACGCCAACCACGGGCTCGTGATCCTTGACGTGATGGCGGTCGACATCGGCGACGACGTCTTCGTCGCACCGAACGTGGTCATCTCCACGGCGACGCACCCGCTTCTTCCGGAGGAGCGCAATTCCGGGATCGAGATGGCGCGCGCGATCACGATCGGCAGCAACGTCTGGATCGGCTCCGGCGTGCAGGTCCTCCCCGGCGTCACGATTGGCGAAGGGACCACCATCGGAGCGGGATCGGTCGTCACGAAGGACATTCCGGTGCGGTGCGTTGCGGTTGGGAATCCGTGCCGTGTACTGCGGCAGCTCGGCTGATTCGGCTTGATGTTCGCCTTGTTGATGGCGCGTTCCGATTTCTCGCCCATCTGACGTTGAGTCGCATCCTTATTTTGCGCAGCGACTGAAATCGAACAACGCGCGGTTTGTAACGATCGCCGTGACATCGATGACCCCATCGTTACTCTTCCTCATCACCAGGCTCCGCTCCAGATTTCCAGTTCCGTCGCCAGGTCGGCACCACACCATGCGGGTTGGCGTTGATGAGGCACTCAGGACGTAACCGCGCGAGTCCGCCACGCGTTGCACGGCGGATTTCAGCGCTTCCGGATCCGCAGCCTTGAATTCAGCAGTTACACGCGACCCCTCGGGCTTCGGCATGGTGGTCACTCGAGAGGCCGGAAGCCGGGATCCGCTCTGGATGAGGGAAATCATCGCGCGCATTTCCGGCAGTTCGCGTGTCGCATCCTCCATGACGAATCTCCACGCCACGAACGTCCCGAACAAGGTCAGGCATATGGCACCACCGACGAAGATCCGGCCTTTCCGTGCAAGGGGAGATCCACTCTCACCTGAAGCGGAAAAATGGTCGCCCACGAAGAACGCCAGCGCTAGTTCAGCGTGATATTCGCCGCCTTGACCACCCGCCCCCATTTCTCGCTCTCCGCACGTATATGCCGAGCAAAGGCTTCAGGCGGCCCGCCGACAGGATCCACGCCCAGATCCGCGAATTTCTTCCTCACATCGGGCATCGCGAGCACGCGCTCGATCGCGGCATTCAGCTTCGCAATGACAGGCTTGGGCGTCGCGGCAGGTGCCACGATCCCGCTCCACGAGAGCGACTCGTAGCCTTTCACACCGGCTTCATCCAAGGTCGGCACGTCGGGCAGCCCCGGCATGCGCTTGAGGCTCGTCACCGCGAGCGCGCGCAGCTTGCCCTGCTGCACGTAAGGCAGCGACGAGGGCGCGTTGTCGACGAGCATCGTCACATGCCCCGCCATGAGGTCGGTGATCGCCTGCGAGCTGCCCTTGTAGGGGACGTGGACGATGTCCACACCCGCCATCGACTTGAAAAGCTCCGCCGAAAGATGCGTCGAGCTGCCCGCGCCGGACGAGGCGAACGTAAGCTCGCCGGGCTTCGCCTTCGCGAGGGCCACCAGGTCGGCCACGTTCTTCGCCGGCACGTTCGCATTCACGACGAGGATGTTCGTGATGAGCGAGGTATAGCTCACCGGCGCGAAATCGCGCTGCGGGTCGAACGGCATGTCCTTGTAGAGATAGTTGTTGATCGCGAGGACGCCCGTGGTGCCCATGAGGAGCGTGTAGCCATCGGGGTTCGATTTCGCGACCACGTCGGCGCCGATGTTGCCGCCGGCGCCGGCGCGGTTCTCCACGACGAAGCTCTGCTTCAGCTCTCCCTGGAGCTTGTCCGCGAGGATGCGCGCGACCACATCGGTGGATCCACCGGGCGCGAAGGGCACCACGATCCTCACCGTATGATTCGGATAATCGTCCTCGGCCGCAGCGGCGGGCAGGGCTGCGAGCAGGATGGTCGCGAACAGGGCAGCGAAGCGCATCGGCATCTCCTTGTGGGCAACGGCGAGGATAGCGGCATAATTCGCGCGTGAGCCAGCCCCGAGACCTTTTTTCCGCGGACGGTGAGGTCAACGTCCCGCTTGCCGAGCGCCTGCGGCCGAAGCGCGTCGAGGACATGGTGGGCCAGCAGCACCTCCTGGGCGAGGGCAAGCCGCTCTGGGTGGCGCTGCGTGCGGGGAAGCCCCATTCGATGATCCTGTGGGGGCCGCCGGGCGTGGGCAAGACGACACTCGCGCGGCTCATGGCGCACGCGTTCAACGCGGAATTCATCGCCATCTCCGCGGTGCTCGCCGGCGTGAAGGACATCCGCGAGGCGGTGGAGCGCGCGCGCCTTGCACGCGACCAGTACGGGCGCGCCACGATCGTCTTCGTGGACGAGGTCCACCGCTTCAACAAGGCCCAGCAGGATGCCTTCCTGCCTCATGTCGAGTCGGGCCTCTTCACCTTCATCGGCGCGACCACGGAGAACCCGTCGTTCGAGGTGATCGGCGCATTGCTCTCGCGCGCGCAGGTCTACGTGCTCGAAAGCCTCAGCGCCGCCGACCTCGACAAGCTCATCGAGCGCGGCTTCGATGCGGAATCGGTGGACTCCACGTCGGAAGCCCGCGCGCGCATCGCGGAATTCGCCGACGGCGACGGACGCCGGGCGCTCAACCTCGCCGAGCAGGTGGCCCAGGCGGCACGCGTCGAAGGCAAGCGCGGGGTCGACGTGGATTTCGTGAACACCGTCGCGCAGCGTGCGGGCCGGCGCTTCGACAAGGGCGGCGAGCAGTTCTACGACCAGATCTCGGCGCTGCACAAGAGCGTCCGCGGCAGCGATCCGGATGCCTCGCTTTACTGGCTGGTGCGCATGCTCGACGGCGGCGTGGATCCGCGTTATCTCGCGCGCCGCATGATCCGCATGGCGAGCGAGGACATCGGGCTCGCGGATCCGCGAGCGCTCGAAGTGGCCCTCAACGCCGCCGACGTGTACGAACGCCTCGGCACCCCTGAAGGCGAGCTGGCCCTCGCGGAATGCGTGGTGTATCTCGCCGTCGCCGCGAAATCGAACGCCGTGTACGTGGCGTACAACCAGGCCAAGGCCTTCATCGCGGAAGACGGCACGCGGCCCGTGCCCCTGCACATCCGCAACGCGCCGACCAAGCTCATGAAGAACCTGGGCTACGGCCGCGATTACCGCTACGCCCACGACGAGGACGAGGCTTATGCCGCGGGCGAGAATTACTTTCCCGACGGCATGGCTCGGCCGGAGTGGTATCGGCCCACCGATCGCGGGCTGGAGTCGAAGATCCGCGAGAAGCTCGCGCACATGCGCGAGCTGGATGCCCGGGCGAGGAAGAAGCCGGAATAAGGCACGTATGCTCCATGTTCGCGGTCGAGATGACCGCGTCTCCCCCAGCCCCCCATCCCGAGACGGAGATCCCCATGACCCATCGCACATTGCTCGCCGCCATCGCTTCCTGCGCCCTCGCGTTGCCGGCCTTCGCCAGCCTTAAGGCCGGCGATACCGCGCCGCCGTTCGAAGCCCAGGCCTCGTTCGCCGGCGCCGCGAGCCCTTATTCGCTCAAGCAGGCCCTCGCGAAGGGGCCGGTGGTGGTTTATTTCTATCCCTCGGCGTACACCAGCGGCTGCAACGTGCAGGCGCATGCCTTCGCGGTCAACCACGAGAAATTCGCCGCAGCCGGCGCCAGCATCATCGGCGTTTCCCTCGACAACATCGGCCGGCTGAACGATTTCTCGAAGGATCCGGAGTACTGCAACAGCAAGTTCCCGGTGGCCTCCGATGCCGATGGCCGCATCGCGAAATCGTACGACCTCTCGGTGAAGGACGGCCGCGCGGGACTCAAGGACACGCGCGGCGTCGACATCGACCACGGCTTCGCCGAGCGCACCACCTTCATCGTGACGCCCGACGGCCGCATCGCCGCGACCATCGGCGGCATGTCGCCCGAGGCCAACGTCGACAAGGCGCTGCAGGCCGTGCAATCGCTGAAGGGCGGAATGTAACGCCACCTCGCGCGCAGCGCCGGCCCGCCCGGCGCTGCGAATTCAAGCTGTGAGAAAATAGGCACATGCGGTACGTGCCTCGATTCCTCGCATCTTCTTCGCGCCGATCCCGGTAAGGGATCGCGTATCCTCGGTCGTTCCCGCGCAGGCGGGAACCCAATCAAACCGGAAAATTGGATTCCCGCCTCCGCGGGAATGACATTTAGCGCCTCCGCGGGAACAAACCCATGCTCGATATCCAGTTGCTGAGAAAAGACCTCCCCGCCGTCGTCGCGGGCCTGAAGCGCCGCGGCGTCGTTTTCGACGAGTCGGCCTTCCGCGCGCTCGAGGACGAGCGCAAGAAGCTGCAGTCGCGCACCGAGGAGCTGCAGGCGAAGCGCAACGCGCTCTCGAAGCAGGTCGGCATGATGAAGGGCAAGGGCGAGGATGCTTCGGCCGTGCTGGCCGAAGTCGGCGGCATCGGCGACGAGCTCAAGTCGAACGAGACGGCGCTGGCGCAGCTCCAGGAAAAGCAGAACGGCTTCCTGCGCACCATCCCGAACATCCCCCGCGCCGAGGTGCCCGAAGGCAAGTCGGCCGACGACAACGTCGAGGTCCGCCGCTGGGGCGAGCCGCGCAAGTTCGATTTCCCGGTGAAGGATCATGTCGACGTGGGCGGACCGCTCGGCCTCGATTTCGACACGGCTGCGAAGCTCTCGGGCGCGCGCTTCTCGGTGCTGCGCGGCGGCATCGCGCGCCTGCACCGGGCCACCGCACAGTTCATGCTCGATACTCACACCCGCGAGCACGGCTATACCGAGGTCTACGTCCCGTACATGGTCACTGCCGAGTGTGCGGACGGCGTCTCGAGCCTCGCCAAGTTCAAGGAAGACCTCTTCAAGATCGACGGCCGCGAGCTCTATCTCATCCCGACCGCCGAGTACCCCGTCACGAACTTCGTGCGCGACGAGATCGTCGACGTGGCGAAGCTGCCGTTGCGCTTCGCCTGCCACAGCCCCTGCTTCCGCTCGGAAGCGGGCAGCTACGGCAAGGACACGCGCGGCATGATCCGCCAGCACCAGTTCGACAAGGTGGAGATCGTGCAGGTCGTGCGCCCCGAGCAGTCGGCCGACGCGCACGAGGAGCTCACGCGCCACGCGGAGACCATCCTGCAGAAGCTGGAGCTGCCGTACCGCACGATGCTGCTCTGCACCGGCGACATGGGCTTCTCGAGCGCCAAGACCTACGACCTCGAGGTCTGGCTGCCGGGACAAGACGCGTATCGCGAGATCTCGTCGTGCTCGAACTTCGAGGCGTTCCAGGCGCGGCGCATGCAGGCGCGCATGCGGGACGAGAAGGGCAAGGTGCAGCCGCTGCACACCATCAACGGCTCGGGCCTCGCGGTCGGCCGCACGCTGGTCGCGATCCTCGAGAATTACCAGCAGGCGGACGGGTCGGTCACGGTGCCGAAGGCGCTCGCGCCCTATATGGGCGGCGTGGAGCGTATCGCCCCATAGCAGGGCCCGGCACCAAGGTGCCATTTTTGCTTTGCGGCAAAAGTGTAAGGTCGGGTCCCATCACCGTGGCGGACCCGAACCCTCGTTGCCGATGGCCAGCCCACCGATACGTCCCGATGGCGCGGAGAGCAAGTCCGAGCTTCGCGCATTCCTCTTCCTGACCGTGGTGATGGCTCCGGTCCTCGCGGGAGCCATCATCGTGACGTACGGCTTTTTCGTGTGGATCCTGCAATTCTTCGCGGGACCGCCGGGCCCGGGATGAGCCGATGAAGCCCGAAGAGCTGCACATCGCCGGCTGCGTCGCCTACATGCTGCCCGATCACGCCGCAACCATCGTGCGCGCCATCCGCACCGCTTCGTTGTGCGAGGTGCCACGCGCCGATGCGTCGGGCCGCGCCGTGCTGCTCATCGAGCGGGAGAGCGCCGCCGCCGTCATGGATGTCATCGACGCCGTCCGCGCCCTCGAGGGCGTCATCGCCGTGCACCTCGCGTACCAGCACGCGGAGAGCGAATCCGAGATGGAGAAGCCGCACCCATGAAGATGACCCGCAGGGATTTCATCCGCTCCACCGCCGTGAGTGTGGCCGCCGCCGCGGCCGGCATGGCGGATGCGCAGTCGAACGTGCTCACCGATCCCTCCGCCAGCGGGCTCAAGTGGCACAAGGCGCCGTGCCGCTTCTGCGGCACGGGGTGCGGCGTGACGGTCGCGGTAAAGAACAACCGGGTCATCGCCACGCTGGGCGATCCGCAGGCCGAGGTGAACCGCGGGCTCAACTGCGTGAAGGGTTATTTCCTCTCCAAGATCATGTATGGCGAGGACCGCCTCATGCGCCCGATGCTGCGCATGAAGGACGGCAAGTTCGACAAGAACGGCGAGTTCGCCCCCGTGTCGTGGGACCAGGCCTTCGACATCATGGCCCAGAAGTGCAAGGCGGCCCTGAAGGCGCGCGGCCCGGCGGGGATCGGGTTCTTCGGCTCCGGCCAGTGGACCATCTGGGAGGGCTATGCGGCCAACAAGCTGATGAAGGCGGGCTTCCGCTCGAACAACATCGATCCCAATGCGCGCCACTGCATGGCCTCGGCCGCCGTAGGCTTCATGCGCGCCTTCGGCATCGACGAGCCCATGGGCTGCTACGACGACATCGAGGCCGCGGACGCCTTCGTGCTGTGGGGCTCGAACATGGCGGAGATGCATCCCATCCTCTGGACCCGGGTGACCGACCGGCGGCTGTCGAACAAGGACGCGAAGGTCGCCGTCCTTTCCGTCTACGAGCATCGCTGCTTCGACCTGGCCGACATCCCCATCATCTTCCGCCCGCAAACGGACCTCGCGATCCTCAACTACATCGCCAACTACATCGTCGCGAACAACCGCGTGAATACGGCGTTCGTGACGAAGCACTGCAACTTCAAGCGCGCGACGGAGGACATCGGCTACGGCCTGCGTCCCGAGCACCCGCTCGAGAAGAAGGCGAAGAACGCCGCGAAGGCAGCCGACATGGCTGCGATGACGTTCGACGAGTTCAAGGCGTACGTGAAGCCGTATACGGCCGAGTACGTGGCGAAGCTCTCCGGCGTTCCGGCCGACAAGCTGAAGGCATTGGCGGAGCTCTATGCGGATCCGAAGGTCAAGGTGATGTCCTTCTGGACCATGGGTTTCAACCAGCACACGCGCGGCGTCTGGGCGAACAACCTCGTCTACAACATCCACCTGCTCACGGGCAAGATCGCGACGCCGGGCAATTCGCCCTTCTCGCTCACCGGACAGCCTTCCGCGTGCGGCACGGCGCGCGAGGTCGGCACGTTCTCGCACCGGCTGCCGGCCGACATGGTCGTGAACAACCCGAAGCATCGCGAGGTGGCCGAGCGCATCTGGCAACTGCCCCCCGGCACCATCGACGAGAAGCCCGGCTATCACGCCGTGCTGCAGAACCGCATGCTGCGCGACGGCAAGCTCAATTTCTACTGGGTGCAGGTCAACAACAACATGCAGGCCGCCCCCAACATGATGGAGGAGACGCTCCCGGGGTACCGGCACCCGGACAACTTCATCGTCGTGTCGGATGCCTATCCCACGGTCACCGCCCAGGCGGCGGACCTGGTGCTGCCCACCGCGATGTGGGTGGAGAAGGAGGGCGCATACGGCAACGCGGAACGGCGCACGCACTTCTGGCACCAGCTCGTGAAGGCCCCGGGCGAGTCGCGCTCGGACCTGTGGCAGGTGGTCGAGTTCTCGAAGCGCTTCAAGGTCGACGAGGTGTGGCCCGCGGAGCTGCTGGCGAAGGCGCCGCAGTATCGCGGCAAGACTCTCTACGACGTCCTCTTCAGGAACGGCGCGGTCGACAAATTCCCCGCCTCGCAGGTCGAAGCCGGCTACGACAACGACGAGGCGAAGGCCTTCGGCTTCTACATCCAGAAAGGCATTTTCGAGGAATATGCCGCATTCGGGCGCGGCCACGGGCACGACCTCGCGCCCTTCGACGAATACCACAAGGTTCGCGGCCTGCGCTGGCCGGTCGTGAACGGCAAGGAGACACGCTGGCGCTACAAGGAAGGTACCGATCCGTACGTGAAGGCCGGCACGGGCTGGCAGTTCTACGGCAACCCGGACGGCCGCGCGGTGATCTGGGCGCTGCCCTACGAGCCGCC
>Ga0207698_10001720_pt1 | contig 12759 bp, 14 predicted proteins | sample KBSCornC22_FD_184298 | JGI IMG/M metagenome (GOLD analysis project Ga0207698, IMG submission 184298) | Corn rhizosphere microbial communities from Kellogg Biological Station, Michigan, USA - KBS Corn C2-2 (SPAdes) (version 2) | ecosystem: Host-associated > Plants > Roots > Rhizosphere > Soil ...
CCAACCCGACCTACAGCCGGAGCGCCATCGCGCGGCTGTCCCGTGCCGACGTGAAGGACGGCACCGTGATGTCGATCCCCGGCATCGCGCGGAAGAGCCTCGCGTTGCTCGTCCTCGTGCTCGTCAGCGCAGCCTACACCTGGCGCTTCGGCGCGCTGCACGGCTACGACTCGCTCATCGTTCCCGCCATCACTGGCCTCGTCGGCGGATTGGCGCTCGCCGTCGCGACGACCTTCGTCCCCACCTGGGCGCCGGTCACCGCGCCCATGTATGCCGTCGTGAAGGGACTCGTCATCGGAGCGATCTCCTACTGGGCGAACGCCCAGTATCACGGCATTCCCATGCAGGCCGCCGTCGCGACTCTGGGAATCTCCGGGGTCTGCTTCGCGCTCTTTGCGATGGGCCGGATCGACGTCTCGGAATCGTTCGCCGAGAAGGTCGCGATCGGCATGATCGGACTGTTCGTCGTCTACCTGCTCGAGCTCGTGCTCAGGTTGGCCGGTGTGCCACTCGGCACCGCGATGGATCGCGGCGTGTTCGGCTTCGTGATCAACGCCATCGCGATCGGTCTCGCCATCTCGTGTCTGTTCGTCGACTTCGCCGAGATCGAAAGCGCGAGACGGGAGAAGCTGAGCGCGAAGAACGAGTGGTACTTCGGCTTCTCGCTGCTCGTCACCATCCTGTGGATGTACGTCGAGATCCTGCGCATGATGCGCCGTCTGCGGCGATAGTCGCCGCGCGCTACCGCTGCACGAACGACGACGGCCCGGCGATCGATGATCGCCGGGCCGTTCTCGTTGCGCGCGCCGAGCTACTGATACTGGATGTAGCTCAACCTCGGCCGCAGCTGCAGCAGCTCCTGCGGCGTGAGCAGCGCGTCGCCCTTCTTGGTGTCGTTGTGATAGAAGAGCTTGAACCCCGTGAACTCCACCGGGTGATCGACGATGTAGTCGTGATACGAATCGAACTTGAGCCAGGGTGGACCCCAGCCGTCCATGTGCATCACGACCTGCACGCGCGACGTCGGGCGAATGTTCTCCGCGTCCGGCACCATCTTCTTCGTGAAGCGGTGCACGATGAGCAGCTTGGGCGGAATCTTCTTCTCGGCGACGAGCTGGTCGAGCGTGCGAATCACGTAGTTCACGTCGCTCGCCATCATCATGCCGATCTTCGTGCTCGGGCGCGCGCCTTCGCGCTCGTAGTGCATGTAGAACTCGGGATCGATGCCGAGGTGCACGTCGGGACGCGCGAGCCACGGGAGCAGGCGAGGCAGCTCCTGCTGCAGCGTGCTGTGCGACGCCTGGATGTCGAGGAAGAGAATGCCGTGCCGGCTCTTCGCCCACTGGTAGGTGCGCTCGATCATCGTGGAGTCTTCGCGCCGGCGCCACATGCCATCCGGACCGGCTGCGCCCTGCGCCACCACCGTCACGAGATGGATCGCCGGGATCACCGGCGTCTTCGGGTCCGCGGCCTTCCACGTCGCGACGGTCTTGTCCCACATCCCGAGCATCTGCTGCTCCGGATACTCGCCGATCACGCCCATCTTCTTCGAGTGCGGATTGCCGTAGTACGCGACGATACGGTTCTTCGGCAGTAGCGAGCCAGGAAGCACCGTCGGTCCCGCCGGCCAGGAGGCCTCGCGCTTCACGCCTGCGCGCACCGCCGCGGCGAAGCTCTGCGCGTCCTGCTTGCTGCGACCGGGTGCGAGTCGTGGAGCGGCGGTATCGCCGGGCGTCAAGACTGGGGCAGTTGCGGCGCCCGGCGTCGCGGCTGAGGACGCCGCCGGCGATGCGGTCGTCGTCGATGTCGGCGAGCCGGCCGGCGTCACGCCCGTCGCGCCGTTGCCGATCGTCGTCGCGGTGGAGTCGGACCCCGGCGTAGTGGCCACTTCGCCCGTGGCGACCGTGGCCGAGCGCGACGCGTCGGTGGTGCAGGCGGCGAAGAGGAGCGCCGAGAGGACGGGAATAGTCGAGAAACGAAGCTTGGTCATGGCGCGTGGGTGGTCTCGGAAGTCGGATCGAGACGAGGTGAAAGAGCGAAGGTCGTGCCGAACCGGCGCCGCTCCGCGGCTAGTACGATAACCGGTCGGCACGCGCGAGGATCGGGCGGTGGGCGCACCTGAGCCCGGATCGGCGGAGCCGGTGGTTGTTTGGGGGGCCGGCCTACCGTGCGGAGGCTGCTGGCCCTCTATCGGGAGGGGGAATCCAGGTTTTGGGTTGCCGGTTTCGGGTTGGTGGTTTCGGGTTTCACTGCGTCGAGAGCGCACACCACGCATCCAACACCGCACACCTGTGTATGTTCAACCGTTCGGTTGACTATTGCACCGACGACCTTAAGTTCAACCGCATGGTTGACTATGCGGCCGACCCGGTCAGCACGACATTCCGCGCTCTCGGCGACCCGACCCGTCGTGCGATGCTCCGTCGCCTCGCCGCCGGAGAACGCACCATCACCGAGCTCGCTCATCCGTTCGAGATGTCGCTCGCCGCGGCGTCAAAGCACGTGAAGGTGCTCGAGCGCGCTGGGCTCGTGAGGCGTCGAGTCGAGGGGCGCATCCACCACTGTCGCCTCGACGCATCGCGACTCGCGCAGGCGCAGCGGTGGCTCGCGTTCTACGAGCGCTTCTGGAACGAGAAGCTCGACCACCTCGACAGCCTGCTCACCTCGCGACGCCGCGACCGCTCACGCGGTTGACGTCGCACGCTGCCTCACCACTCCACATCACACGGATGAAGATCACCCTCACCAGCATCCTCGTCGACGATCAGGCTCGGGCGCACGCCTTCTACACCGACATCCTCGGCTTCACCACCAAGCACGACATCGACCTCGGCGCGTTCCGCTGGCTCACCGTCGTGTCGCCTGAAGGACACGGCGACGTCGAGCTCCTGCTCGAGCCCAGCCATCATCCGGCGGCGACGCCGTGGCGCCAGGCACTTCGCGCCGACGGCATCCCCGCCGCGCAGTTCACGTCGACCGACATTCGCGCCGAGCATGATCGGCTCGTCGCGCGCGGTGTGGTGTTCAAGCAGCCGCCCACCGCGCAGGGACCCGTGATCGTCGCCGTGTTCGACGACACGTGTGGCAACTTCATTCAGCTCGTCCAACCTGCGTGAGCGTGGTGCTCGCGGAGCGTTCGCGGTGACTTCACGCGAGAGCCAACCGACGACGCTCGTCGTGGTGCGCACCATCGGCGCGCCGATCGCCGACGTGTTCGAGGCATGGACCGACGCCAGCCTCCTCGCGCAATGGCTCGCGCCCGGGCCGCTCGTCGTCATCCATGCATCGGCGGACGTACGTGTCGGCGGCGCCTATCGCATCGTCGCGCGCGATCCGTTGGGAACGGACCACGTCACCACCGGCGAGTATCGCGAAGTCTCGCCCAACACGCGACTCGTGCAGACGTGGATCTACCACGGGCACCCGCTCGTGGAGCAGTACTTCACACTGCTCACGGTGGACTTTCGCGCGGTGAGCGCGGAGTCGACCGAGCTGACCATCACTCAGGAGCTGCTGCTCACCGAGATGGATCGCGAGGGCAACCGGATGGGATGGGCGCTTTGCCTCGACAAGCTCGAGGCGATCCTCAGAAGATGAAGATCAAAGCCGTTCCATCACGCCGGACATGATGGACGGCACTTGCTCTCACCGCGCGAGCACCGGCCGCTCCATCGTCGCGTAGAAATCGCTCAGGATGGAATCACGCTGAAAGCTCTCCCAGAGCGTGATCATGCGCGGGTTCGCCGGCCGGTCGATCCACTTGCCATCGGTCAACTTCGGTGCAGGAATCCGCCGAGCGTGCGCCCACGACGGGTGCTTCACGATCGCGACCGCGGCCATGTCGTACAGCGCGCGTGACGGCGGATTGCCACTGAGCTCGATGTGGTCGAACAGGTCCACCGAGTAGTCGCCGAACGAAGTGAAGGTGCCGCCGTTGCGGCCAGCGATCGGCGTCGCGACGTGCGGTCCCTTCCCCGGCATGCGCGCATGGATCTCGTCGCGCGTGACGCGCACCGCGTCGGTGCCGTTGCCGAACCCGTAGCGCACGAGCGCGATCTCGAACGGGACGTTCGTATCGAGGATGTACTGCAGCGCCGGCTCGTCGTTCTCCTGGTTGTACTCGCCCGGGTCGGGATAGTTGGAGCCGAGCCACACGATGCGGATGCTCGAGGCGATCGACGGATCCTTCTTCAGCGCGAGCGCGACGTTCGTGAGCTTGCCGATCGGCACGACCGTGAGCGTGCTCGGCGACGCCGCGTGCGCGTGCGCCCGACGGATGATCAGATCGACCGCGGCGTGGCCATCGAAGTCAGGCTCGTTCACGTGCGGCGCGATCTCGGTGAATGAGCCGTTGGCACCGCGCGTCACGCTGAACCTCTTCTCCAGCGACGCGAGCGCGACGATCCGCTCGGCTTCGTTCGCCTGCTGCTCGACGTCGCCGCCGCCGCGGGTGCGGTTCACGGTGATCCCTTCGATGTGAAAGGCGTCGCCGCTGAAGAGGAGATAGGCGAGCGCGTGCTGATCGTCGAGCTCGTTGTTCGCGTCGGTGTCGAGGATGACGTCGATCGGCGCGCGCGACGGCGCGGGCGCGCTGCGCGGTGAGGTACACGCGGCGAGGAGCGCGATGCAGAGCACGAGGCGAGTGCGGATCATGGCTCCAATCACGGCGAGGATCGCCGAGCGCGCCAGTACATCAGGCGAGCTCAGTGCTGGGCGACCGAGCTCACCACTCTGATCTCCGTGCGTACCGAGTTGGCGATATAGCACTCCTCGTGCGCGCGGTGATGCAGCTGCGTCTCCTGTTCCGCGCTCGGCGCCTTCCCCTCCGCCCAGGTGATGCGCGGCGCGAGGTCCACTTCGCCCACCCAGTACTTCCCCACGTCGTTCTTGGTCATGCGGCCGACGGCCTCGTCTTCGTAGCGCAGCACCTCGAAGCCGGCGACGGCGGCGAGCGGAAGGAAGGAGAGCATGTGGCAGCTCGCGATCGCGGCGACGTACGCCTCCTCCGGGTCGACGGCCGAGGCATCGGTGAACTGGGCGGGAACGGCGGAAGGCGAGGCGGCGGCGGGGACGGTGATGCCGCCGTCGAACGACCAGGAATGGGCGCGGGAGTACTGGCGCTTGGCGAAGGGACCGCCGGATTGCTCCCAGACGACGGTAGCGCGATGCTCGGACATGGGACCGGTGGAGAGAGTCGAGCTTGCTTCGTGACATCTCGATGTTAACATGTATCCAATATGACTGTCAACACTGTTCGACGGGCGCGCCGCGGGGTGACGACGCCCGACTTGATCGCCGACACGCTACGCGACGAGATCCTCCGCGGCGCGATCGCGCCGGGGGCGCCGCTGCGACAGGAGGAGCTGGCGAGCCGATTCGGCGTGAGCCGCCTTCCGGTGCGCGACGCCCTGGTACGGCTCGAGTCGCAGGGGCTGGTCGAGGTCTTTCCCAATCGTGGCGCGTTCGTCCTGTCCCTCTCGGCAGACGAGGTCCGCGAGATCTACGACCTACGCATCCTTTTAGAGGGCGACGCGATCGAGCGCGCCGTACCGCTCATGACCGCCGACGACTGGCGCCGGATCGATGCGGCGCAGGACGCGGCGACGCGAAGCGCGGGAAGCGCCGAGTGGGCCGAGGGCGACTGGGCGCTGCACCGAGCGCTCTACCTTCCAGCGCGAATGCCGAGGCAGCTCGCGATGATCGAGCAGCTCCGCGGGACGGTCGCTCGCTACTCGGCGGCACACGCCTCGTTGCCCGCTCACACCTCTCAATGGCTCGCCGATCACGAGGGCGTTCTGCAGGCGTGCCGAGCGCGGTCCGGCGTGGCGGCAAAGCGGCGGATCGGCGACCATCTCAAGCGCGCGGGCGAGCTGGTGATCGCGCAGATCGAGGCGTCGGTCGCGCCGGCCAGCGCGCTCTGATCGCGCCGAGACCGGACTACTTTCCCGCCGTTCTCCGGATCCCGGCGATCACGAGCTCGAGCCCGCGCGCGAAGTGCGACTCACCCTGGTCCATTTCGCTGACTCGGCTCGCGTAGAAGCGCGACATGACGTCGTGCAGTCGCGGGTATCGCGTGGCGTCCACCGGCGGACCCTTCGCCAGTGCCTGCTCCAGAATACGCCGACGGACCGCGGCCTCGCGCATCGGCGACTCCTGCTCGTCCAGCGTGACGCCCATGGTATAGCGCACCACCGTCATCGTGCCGAGCATGGCCAGCTCGCGCGTGAAACCTTCGGCCTCCAGGGTCTGTAGCGACAGCTCGAGGAACGCGGCGATCGACTCCGCGCGGAAGACGAATGCACTCGCCACCACCCGGGCTCCGTCCCGATGCGCGAGCAGTGAACGACGAACGCGAAGCGCGACGTCGATCAGCCATCTGTCCCACTCGTGGCTCGAAGCTGGCGCGATTACGTCGCCTAGTGCCTCGTCCATGATCGCCTTCGCCATCAGGTCCACCAGCTCCTGCTTGTTCTCGATGTACCAGTACAAGCCGGCCGCATGCATCGCGAGCGCCTGCGCCACCCCGCGCAGGCTGAGGCGGTCGAAGCCTTCCTTCTCGAGCAGCCGTAGGGCCGTGCCGACGATCTCCGTCCGCCGCTGCTCACGGTTTTCCTCGGGCGCTGGCCGACTCAAGGGGTTGACAATTGAACAGTGTTAAAGAACATTGGCGCCCAGTTTAACGCTGTGAAAGTCATCCATCAATGTGCGACGAGGGGCGCCGTTCGCAACACCCCTCCACACACTGCACCACCCAGGAGCACCACCGCATGACCAAGGGAAGACGCATCATCCTCGGCGGACTCGCCGCCATCGTCGCGCTCAGCGCGTGGGCGACCGTGCGCGCACACCCGCGCGAGATCGTGCTCGTCGGGATCGTCGACGCGGACGAGGTGATGGTGACGCCTCCCGTGCAGGCTCGGCTCGACTCGCTGTTCGTCGAAGAGGGAAGCACGGTGACGGCGGGCCAGCCGATCGCGTCGCTCGACCGCGGCGAGCTGGCCGCGCAAGCGAACGCCGCCGGCGCGTCGGCGGCGAGCCTGCGCGCGCAGGTCGAGCAGGCCTCGCTCAGCGCGCGACAGTCGGCCGGCGAGACGGAGAGCGCCGTCGCCGCCGCGAGCGCACGCGTGGCCGCGGCGAAAGCCGAAGTCGCGCGGCAGGACGCCGAACTGGAAAGGCAGAAGGCGGAGGCTCGGCGCGCGACGACGTTGGCGCAGAGCGGCGGGATCTCGCCGTCGGAGCTCGAGCGGGTGACGACGCAGCTCCACGTGCAGGAGCAGATGTCCGCCGCCGCGGTGCAGGCGCTGCGCGCCGCCGAAGCCGATCTGCGCAGAGCCGAAGCGGGCGCGCTCGCGGCGCGCGCGGCGCGTGGATCCGTGGTCGCCACGCAGGCGCGGCTCGAAGGCGCGCGTGCCGACTCCATCGCGGCGAGCACTCGGCTCGGCTACACCCAACTTCGCGCGCCCGTAACCGGAATCGTGCAAGTGCTCGCCGCTCGGCGCGGAGAGCTCGTCGGACCCGGCTCGCCGGTGGCGGTGCTCGTGGAGACCAGCAAGCTGTGGATTCGAGTCGCCGCGCCCGAGAGCGACGCCGGCGCTGTGGCCGTCGGCGATTCGCTCGAGGTGCGCCTCGCGAGCGGCGAAGTCACGCGCGGCAAAGTCATCGGGAAGAGCGCCGAGGGGGAGTTCGCGACCCAGCGTGACGTGAGCGCGAGTAAGCGAGACATCAGAGCCGTCGCGTTTCGGGTGGCGATTCCAAATCCGCGCAACGTCATCGTGCCGGGAACGACCGCGTCCGTGGTGCTGCCGACGGTGCGAAAGTGAACGGCGACGGCGCCGAGCGCGCGACGAGAGGAGGGAACGTCGATCCGGCGATCGTCGTCGAGCACGTGGTGAAGCAGTACGGCAAGCTCACCGCCGTGGACGACGTGTCGTTCACCGTGGCGGCGGGTGAGACACTTGGCCTGCTCGGCCCCAACGGCGCGGGCAAGAGCACGTTGATCCGGATGATGACCACCCTCGTGCCCATCACGAGTGGTCGCGTGCTCGTCGGTGGGCACAATGTCGCCGAGGATCCCGACAGGGCGCGGTTGAGCATCGGGGTGATTCCGCAAGCGATGACCACCGACACCGATCTCTCCGTGGAGGAGAACCTCGACATCTATGCGAAGCTCTACGGCGTGCAGAAGGACGAACGGAAGAGAGCGATCGCCGAGCTGCTCGAGCTCGTGCATCTATCTGATAGAAGGAAGTCGCTCGTCGGGACGTTGAGCGGCGGCATGCGGCGGCGCGTGGAGCTCGCGCGTGGGCTCGTGCATCATCCGGCGATCTTGTTTCTCGACGAACCGACGACGGGGCTCGATCCCGTGTCGCGCGCCGACGTGTGGGAGATGATCACGACGCTGCGCCAGGCGCGCGGTCTCACGGTGCTGATCACCACGCACTACATGGACGAAGCCGACCGGTTGTGCGATCGCATCGCGATCGTGGACAAGGGGCGGCTCGTCGCGCTCGACACACCTCGTGCGCTCAAGTCGTCGGTGCCTGGCGCGAGCGCGATCGAGGCGCAGGTCGATCGAGCGCCGGCGGATTGGGAGCCGGCGCTGCTCGCGTTGGACGGTGTGTCGTCGGCGCAGGCACTTGGCGGCGACAGCTGGCGTCTCGTCGCCGATGATGCGGGACGAGCGGCGACCGGACTCGTGGTGCTCGCGAAAGAGCGCGGTGTGGCGCTGCGAAGTTTGACCGTGACGTCGACGACGCTGGACGACGTGTTCACGCATTACGCGGGACACGCGCTCGGCAGTCACACGGCGAGCGCGGGCGCTGGTGGTGCGGGCGCGCCCGCGAGAGGTGGGCGATGAACGCGCAGCGCGTGGGAGCGATCGTCGAGCGAGAGCTGCGCAAGTTCGTGCGCACGCCGATGATCCTCGTGATGACGCTGCTCATCCCGATCCTGCAGCTCTTCGTGCTGGGGAACGCGTACGGCGGGCGGGCGCTGCATCTCAACGTCGCGGTGGTGGATGAAGACGGCGGCCCCGCGGCGCGACGCGTGCGCGAAGGGTTGTACACGCTGCAGAACAGCGGCGACATGCTGCGCCCTGTGGAGTACGCGAGCGAAGCGCAGGCCGCGGAGGACGTGCGGCATGGCGTCGTGCAGGGCGCGATCGTGATCCCCGCGGAGTTCTCGCGACGCGTGTACGCGGGGGAGAGCCCGCACGTCGGTCTCTTGCTCGACAACACCGACAACGTGTTGAGCGCGACCTTGCGCGGTCTCGTGGTGGGCGCGGTGAACCGAGCGACGCGAGAGCGGATGCCGCCGAGGGTGACCGCGAGCGTCGGGATCGACGCGGTGGAGCTGTATCCGTACGTGCCGTACATGCGGTACATGCTGCCCGGGGTGATCTCGCTCGGACTGTTCATGTCGGCGATGATCGGCGGCGCGATCCTGTACCTCGACGACAAGCAGCGCGGGGTGCACGAGGGGTATCTCGTCACGCCGATCACGAAGGCGGAGCTCGTGATCGCGCAGATGATGTCGGGAACGATCAAGGCGACGGTGGGCGGGGTGTTGCTCGCGGTGATCGGCGCGTTGACCGCGGGTGCGACGTCGGTGCTTCAGCCGGCGCGGTTGCTCGCGCTGGTGGTGTTGGTGATTCTCGTGTCGGTGAGCTTCATGGCGATGACGTCGTGCATCGTGGCACGGATGAACTCACCGCTGTTGCCGAGGGCGATCTTCGGGATGTTGAACACGTTGTTGTATTTCCCGAGTGGCGCGGTGTATCCGACGCAGGGGTTGCCGGGGTGGTTGCGGGTGGTGAGCAAGGTGGATCCGTTCACGTATGCGGTGCATGCGTTGCGGGTGTTGTTGTTGAAGGGGGCGGCGGTGAGTGTGTTGATGCCTGACTTGTTGTTTCTTGCCGGGTTTGCGGCGGTGATGACGACGGGGTCGGTGATGTTGTTCAGGCGGACGTTGTGATCGTGCCGAGTGAGCGGGGCGACTGCTGCGGCGGTTTGACGAGTGTGTTCGACGAATCGCTGGCGAAGAAGCACCTCGACGACTATCGGCGTCGTGGACCGCGCGGCGCCACCAAGCGACTTCTCGCCGCGCTTCGCTCCGCATCGCAGCCGGTGGACTCTCTGCTCGACGTCGGCGGTGGTGTCGGCGTGCTCGCGCACGAGCTCCTCGCGAACGGCGCGCAGAGCGCCACGCTCGTGGATGCGAGTCCGGCGTCCCTCGACGCCGCGCGAATGGAGAGCGAGCACCGAGCGACGCGAGAGCGGCTGCGGTTGATCGAGGGCGATCTGGTGGAGATCGCCGCGGACGTTCCCTCGGCCGACATCGTCACGCTCGACAAGGTCGTCTGCTGATACGCGGATCTCGACACGCTGCTCACACTCTCGGCGGTGCGCGCGAGGCGGCTGTGCGGGCTCACCTACCCTCGCGAGAGCTGGTGGGTGCGGCTCGCGGTTGCGATCGAGAACTGGAGCTTTGCGCGGAAGGGCAGCACGTTTCGCAACTACATTCATCCGGAGCGCGCGATCGAGGCGGTGATGCGGGGGCACGGGCTTCGATTGAGAACTCGGCGGGGCGGATGGTGGTGGGTGGTGGCGGTGTTTGAGCGGTGAAGGAGGCGGGTACCGGCGCGTGCGCGCGCAGCATGTCGCTGATATTCTGATGATGCATTCCCAAGCCGCTTCATTTTGAACCACAATCCGTGGATCTCGCTGCCAGATCAGGCGCCCTACGTCCTCGCTGAGGATCGGGCTGCTGTCGAGATTTTCAACACCCGAGCGAAGCCGCAGCACGCGCTCATGCTTGAGCTGCTTCCGGAGCCGTGGATGGGTCGGCTCGACGCACCGGTAGTGGTCCTAGCTCTCAACCCAGGGTACAGTCCTGGCGACCATCAGCTCCACGCAGACCCGCGGTTTCGCTCGACAGTGCGTGCAACGTTGGCGGGAGAAAGCACGCCGTATCCGTTCTACTATCTGGCACCGAGTGTCGACAGTCCCGGACACCGGTGGTGCCAGCAGCGACTGAAGGCGCTGGTGACCGCTGTGGGTGAAGCGCGCCCGGACGCAGATGCTGCACAGCTCGTAGCGAATAGGCTGTTGTGGGTAGAGTGGTTTCCCTATCACTCAATCTCGTACGCGCACAACCGTCTGCATCTTCCATCGCGCGGTTACACGATCGAACTCGTGTGGTCTGCTATCGCGAGGGGTGCCGTCGTAGTGATTGCGAGGAGCGAACGGATGTGGGTGGACGCAATACCGGAACTGAAGACGGCACCGAACGTATTCCGCATCTCCAATCCGCAGTATGTGAGCATCTCACCGAAAAACCTGCCCGACGGTTTTCGGACGGTCGTCTCCGCAATCGCCACTGCTAGCCTTTCGGCCAGTAGATCTTGATGAGCGGCACTAGCGCTCTCCCATCCGAATCAAAGCGTTCGTAGTGTTCGACAACGAGCTCCGCCAGATCTTCGAGATCTACTAGAGTTGCGGGAATGTTCGATCTGTCAGCTTCGTACTTCGCTTCTCGTGAGAAGCCACCCGTACTGACGTACAACCCGCGGTCTCCCTCTCGAAGTCCAGCCAGAAAGCTGCGAATATCGGGCGCTCCCATGGCAGTGCCCGGCCGATGCTTCACCTCGGCCACAATTCGAGGCGCCTCCAGGCCCAAGCCATCTCGCGAAGCGATGACATCACGGCCACGATCTGCGCCCTTGGGAGTGACACGGGCCTTGAAGCCCATCGCGCGGAGCAGAGTCGCCGTGAGCATTTCCATGTCGTCGGGACTAAGCGCGCGGATCATATCCTTAATGAACTCGCGCGCGTTCTCGGCCATGTTCTGTCTGATGACCTCCAGCTCTTCCTTCTGTGCAGGAAGGGGCGGCACGACGGTCGCTCCGGATTTTTCGCCCTTGAGTGCGCGCTCGAGCTCATCACGGACGTCATCGCCCGGCTGAAAGATCGTAACTAGGCTTCCCAGGCTGTTGCGGGACGATTGGCTCAAGACATCTCGACTCACTCGGCCGTCCCATCGCACGGCTCGGACATGGTTGTAGTCCGGAATCACTCCCGGTTTGAACTCATAGTCGCCAGCCACGGTCCCAATCAGATACTCGCGAGCCCTTGGATCGTAAGAGACGATCCGGTCGCCGATCTTGATGGTGCTGCGGAACTTGAAGGCGCTTCCGGCCGAGACAGCTCGAGCCAGCGGCTTCATGTCGGGATAGGCAGTGTCGATTCGCCGTCGCATGTCATCCAGGCTTGCAACTTCGCTGAAGTCGCCCGCGCCGTCCCAGCCAATTCCAACGACGGATGCACGCTCGAAGTCGTTGATCAGATATCCAGCTTCTCCAGCACGCACCATCCAGAATGTAGGCATGTTTTTGTTCGGCTCCGCCTCGCGAATCGAGTGACTTGCTTCAGTTAGCGCGCAATTGGCGGGCGCGGTGAACGCGAGCAGCGTATTGCGAAAAACTCCCCATCGATTCCGAGCGGGTCGCCGTCCTCGTCCCCTGCCGGCAGCTCAACCGAAGACCCTTTGAGTCACACGGCATTCTCAGACTTGGCGAGAATTAGGTCTACGTTCAGTCCTGCGCTGGAGCCTGAGAAGAAGTTGTCGATCTCGTCGATCGTTTCGTAGGAGAGAAAACGCACCTTCTTGTCCAGCTCCAGTCGTCGAAACGTAGGTCGGCGAAGCTGCTCTCGCAGGCGGCCTTTCTTCTCCTGCGGCGCAACGATGAACATCGGATAGAGT
>Ga0207698_10001727_pt1 | contig 12735 bp, 10 predicted proteins | sample KBSCornC22_FD_184298 | JGI IMG/M metagenome (GOLD analysis project Ga0207698, IMG submission 184298) | Corn rhizosphere microbial communities from Kellogg Biological Station, Michigan, USA - KBS Corn C2-2 (SPAdes) (version 2) | ecosystem: Host-associated > Plants > Roots > Rhizosphere > Soil ...
CCCTCGGCCACGATTGGACCTGGGCTCCGCGGGGGCCGGAGCCTGAGACGGTCGCGCGGGAGGACATTGTTGGCATCGTCACTGCGGTGCTGTGGTCACCTCTGCGGCAAAGGCTGGGCTTCATCCCCACATAGGCGATACCCTAATCCTGCAGCGACTCCAGCAACCGCTGCCGTCCCGACAGCACGTGCTGCTCGCCCTTCTTCCTCGCATCGCTCCCCTTGCCTGAAGCCATCGCCTCCAGGATCGCGCGGTGCTCCTGGTTGGAGCGCGCCATCTTCGCCGCATAGTCGAACGCCGGGCGGCGGAAGAGGTGCAGCTCCTTCACGCAGTTCTCGTAGGTCTCGGCGGCGCGCTTGTTGTTCGAGAACTCGAGCACGGTCTTGTGGAAGCGCAGGTTGAGCTCGTAGTAGAGCGCGCCCTTGCCGGCCTTCGCCGCGGCTTCCATCTGCGTGATGAGCGACTGCAGCGCCTTCAACCGCGTGGCCGTCATGAACTCCGTGGCGCGCTCGCACGCGTAGCCGAAGACGAGCGCGCGCATGTCGTAGATCTCGATCATCTCGGGAATCGACACCTGGCGCACGAACACGCCCCGATTGGCCACGGGCGTCACGAGGCCCATGCCGGTGAGCACGCGGATCGCCTCGCGGATCGGGCCGCGGCTGGTGCCCATCTGGGTCGCGAGCGTCGCCTCGTTGATGCGCTCGCCCGGCTTGAGATCCCCCGCCTCGATCGCGCGCTTCAACTCCTCGACGATGGTCGAGGCGAGCAGGAGCCGGGGCGTCCGGGCGCGCGCGGAAGCGTTCATGATGGTGCAGGATACTAACGCGAACCCGCGTGGAAGTGTCATTTCTGCGGCGCCAAGTGTTGACACTTTACGGCACCGCGCCTACCCTACCGCGATCCCCTTGCGCACTTCCCATGGCCCACCTCGAGCTGGTCGGACTCACGAAGCGCTACGGCAGCATCGCCTCCGTGGACGGCATCGGGCTCGCCGTCGAGCGCGGCGAGTTCATCTGCCTGCTGGGGCCTTCGGGCTGCGGCAAGACCACCACGCTGCGAATGATCGCGGGCTTCCTCGAGCCCGATGCGGGCGAGATCCGCGTGAACGGCAAGACCGTGTCCGCGCCGGGAGCCGTGGTGCCGCCGGAGCGGCGCAACATGGGCATGATCTTCCAGAGCTACGCGGTGTGGCCGCACATGACGGTGCGCGACAACGTGGCCTATGGCCTGCGCATGCAGCGCGTGGCGGCGCCGGAGCGCACGAAGCGCACGGACGCGCTCATCAAGGCCGCGCGCCTCGGCGACCACGCGGAGAAGTTTCCCGCGGCGCTCTCCGGCGGCCAGCAGCAGCGCGTGGCCCTCGCGCGCGCGTTGGCGCCGAACCCGGACATCCTGCTCCTCGACGAGCCGCTTTCGAACCTCGACGCCAACCTGCGCGGCGACATGCGCTTCGAGATCCGCCGCCTGCACGACGAGTTCCGCAACACCTCCATCTACGTGACGCACGACCAGGTGGAGGCGATGACCATGGCCGACCGCATCGTGGTGATGAACCTCGGCAGGATCGAGCAGATCGGCTCGCCGCAGGATGTCTACGACCGCCCCGCCTCGCGCTTCGTCGCGCGCTTCATCGGCGCGAGCAACGTGGTCGAGGGCCGCCGCGTCGGTGACCGCACGGTGGAAGTCGCCGGTCACCCGGTCGCGGTGGGACAGGGAGACTTTGCCGACCCGGGACAGCCGATGAGCTTCTGCGTGAAGACGCACGACCTCGAGCTCATGCCCGCGGATGCCGACGGCGCGAACATCGTCCCCGGCGTGGTGCGCAGCCACGCGTACCTCGGCAGCCATCGCGATTACATCGTGGACATCGGCCAGGAGCTGCTGATCGCGGCGCCGGCTTCCGTGGACATCCCGGCGGGCGCGCAGATCAAGGTACGTTTCAAGCCCGAGGGTTGCCGCGGGCTGGTGCAATGAACCGGCTCGAGCCGGATACAAAGAAGGAGGAGAGAACATGAAGCGAGTCGTCTGGCGGGTGCTGCCCGCGATGCTGGGCGCTGCGTTCGCGGCGCATGCGCAGGAGAGCACGCCCGCGATGGTCGCGGCCGCCGAGAAGGAAGGCAAGGTCGTGTGGTACGCCTCGGTGGACGTGAAGGTCGCGGAGGGCGTGAAGGAGGCCTTCAAGGCCCAGTATCCGAAGATCGACGTCGAGGTGGAGCGCTCCGGCTCGGAACGCGTGCTCCAGCGCATCAACCAGGAGTACCAGGCGGGCATCCACAACGTGGACGTCGTCAACTCGTCCGACGCCTCGCACTTCATCTTCTGGAAGGAGCAGAAGTGGCTGGCGAAGCACGTGCCGCCGGACACCGCGAAATTCCCCGCCAACGGCAAGGATCCGGAGGGCTACTTCTTCGCCTGGCGCTCGAGCCTCTCGCCGATCGCGTACAACACCAACCTCGTGAAGGAAGCGGACGCCCCGAAGAGCTACAAGGACCTGCTCGACCCGAAGTGGAAGGGCAAGCTCACCAAGGCGCACCCGGGCTACAGCGGCACGGCGCTCACGGGCACGTTCGCGCTGGTGAAGGTGCTGGGCTGGGACTACTTCGAGAAGCTCGCGAAGCAGGGCGTGCAGCAGCTGCAGTCGACCACGGCCACGCCGAAGAGCATCGCCTCGGGTGAGCGCGCGGTGATGGTGGATGGCAACGAGTACAACATCTTCATCGAGATGCAGGCGAAGAGCCCGGTGAAGCCGGTGTACGCCACCGAGGGCACGCCCTTCGTGACCTCGCCCACCGCCGTCTTCGAGCAGGCGCCGCACCCGAACGCGGCGCGCCTCTTCCAGAACTTCCTCTACACGCCGAAGATCCAGCAGCTCATCGTCGACAAGGGTGGGCAGCGCTCGCTGCATCCCGACGTGAAGGAGCCGCCGGACCGCACGCCGCTCGCCAAGATCAAGCTGCTGCCCGACGATCCCAAGGCCATGCTGCCGCAGGTCGCCGAGATCAAGAAGAAGTACACCTCGATCTTTGGCAACTGAGCCGCTTCCGAAGGAAGCCCCCGCAGCGGATGTCCCCCCGGCGCAGGCCGGGGCTGGGGCAATTGGGCCCCGGCCTGCGCCGGGGCGACCCCTCTCTGCGAAACGAGGGGTCGACCCCACGGCCCCGTTCTCGGTCGTGATGGTGCTGGTGCTCGCGGCACTGGTGCTGCTGCCGGTGGGCTGGCTCGCGGTGACGAGCCTGCGCGACGACGCGAAGCATTTCACGCTCGCGCACTATCACACGCTCTTCACGGATCCGAGCTTCCTCAAGCCGCTGTGGGTCACGCTCTGGACCTCGCTCGCGGTGGGCATCCTGTGCGTCGCATTCGCGGCGCCGATGGCATGGCTCGTGGCGCGCACGGACCTGCCGATGAAGCGCGCGCTGCGCATGATGGTGCTGGCGTCGTTCGTGACGCCCCCGTTCCTCGGCGCATTCGCGTGGGTGCTGCTGGGCGGCCCGAATGCCGGCCTCGTGAACCAGTGGTACTACACGCTCTTCGGCCTGAAGCCGTTCGAGGCCGAGCCGCTGGTGAACATCTTTTCCGCGGGCGGAATGGTGTTCGTGATGGCGCTCTACACATTCCCGTACGTGTTCACGTTCGTCGCCAACAGCCTCGACCTCATCCCGAGCGAGCTCGAGGAAGCTTCCGCGATCCTGGGTGCGCCGGCGTGGCGGACGGCGATGAATATCACCCTGCCGCTGGTGGTGCCCGCGCTGGTGGCGGGATTCCTCGTCGCGTTCCTGCAGTCGATGACGCTCTTCGGCGCGCCCGCCATCCTCGCCTTGCCCGCCGGCATCGACACGATGACGACGAAGATCTGGAGCCTCTTCCAGTTCCCGCCGCAGCTCGGGCTTGCCGCCGCCGCGTCCCTGCCGCTGCTCATCGTGACCGTGGTGCTGCTTCGAATGCAGTCCGCGATCCTCGGCCAGCGCGGCTACGCAGTGGTGGGCGGCAAGTCCACGGGACAGCGCCTCATCCGCCTGGGCGCATGGAAGATTCCCGCGCTGGCGATCTTCGCCTTCGTGATCGGTTGCGCGATCGTGCTGCCCTACGGCGTGCTGCTGCGCACCGCGTTCGTGAAGAACTGGTCCGCGCCGATGGCGGGCAACTTCTCCTTCGAGCACTGGCGCTTCGTGTTCGTCGAGTTCAGCCAGACGCGGCTTGCGCTCGCGAACACCTTCATCCTCGGGGCGAGCGCGGCAACCGCCGGCACCCTCATCGCAACCTCGGTCGGATACCTGAGCCTGCGGCAGCTCGTCTGGGGCCATCGCTACCTCGCGTTCCTCGCCACCGCGCCGGTCGCGATCCCCGGCATCGTGCTCGCGGTGGGGCTTTTCCTCGCCTATACGCATCCGCCGCTCGTGCTCTACGGCACGCTCGTCATCATCTTCCTCGCCTACGTGACCAAGGAGATGCCGGTCGGCTACCAGCAAGTGGCGGCGGCGCTCAAGTCCGTGCACCCCGAGCTCGAGGACGCGAGCCGCATCTTCGGCGCCACGCGCCTGCGCGCTCTGGCCGACATCACGGCACCGCTCATCCGCAACGGCGTGATCGCCACCTGGATCCTCATCTTCATCGGCTCGATCCGCGAGCTCTCGGCCACCATCCTGCTGTTCACCGCGCGCACCAAGACCATCTCGGTCACGATGTTCGACCTGCGCGAGAGCAACGACTGGGGTCCGATCGCGGTGCTCTCGATCACGATGCTGCTGATCACGTTCGCGATGATCGCGATCGTCAACCGCTTTACGGACAGGAGACTTGCATGACCACCGAGCTTCCCGTGCTGGGCCTGATGCTGGGGGATTGCACGGGCATCGGCCCCGAGCAATGCGCGCGCGTGCTCGCGGACCGGCGCATGGCCCAGGCGGCGCGGCTGCTGGTCATGGGCGACCGCCGCGTGCTGGAGATGGGCGCGCGCGATGCGGGCGTGACGCTCGACATCCGCGAGTACTCCTCACCGGAAGCCGTGGACTGGTCGGCAACTTCCACAGCCATGATCGATCTCGCCAACGTCGATCCTGCGGCTATCAAGCGCGGAGCCGTCAGTCCCGAGTCAGGCCGCCTGACCGGGGAGACGCTGAAGGCGATGATCGACCTGGCGCTGGCCGGACGCATCGACGGAGTCGTGTTCGCCCCGCTCAACAAGGGCGCGCTGCACGCCGGCGGCTGGAAATTCAACGACGAGCACCAGATGTTCGCCCATCTCACGAAGCACCAGGGCTTCTTCGGCGAGATGAACGTGCTCGACGGCAAATGGATGTCGCGCGTCACCTCGCACGAGTCCTTGCGCACCGCGCTCGACCGCATCACGCCCGAGCGCATCGACGCCGCGCTCACGCTGGCGGACAGCACCATGCGTGGCGCCGGCATCGCCTGCCCGCGGATCGCCGTCGCGGCGCTCAATCCCCATGGCGGCGAGAACGGGCTTTTCGGCCGCGAGGAGATCGAGATCATCGCGCCCGCCGTCGCGAAGGCCGCAGCGCGCGGCATCGCGTGCAAGGGTCCCTTCCCCGCCGACACCGTATTCATTCGCGGGTTCGGCGAGGAGTTCGACGGCGTGCTCACGATGTACCACGACCAGGGCCAGATCGCGACGAAGCTCAAGGGATTCAACCGCGGCGTGACCGTGACAGGTGGGCTCGCGACGGTTTTCACGACGCCGGCGCACGGGACGGCTTTCGACATCGTCGGCAAGGGCGTGGCCTCGACCGGCGCTTTCGAGAATGCCATCCGGCTCGGCGCTCGCCTGGCCGCGGCGCGGAAGGTTCGCTCGGCGGAGAGTTATGCAAGCGAAAGGCAATGAAACACAGATGAACACAGATGAACACAGATAAGTTCTATTGTTTCGTGCCAGATGTGACGCTGAGTCAATAGGCCCGAAAACCCATACAGGGTTTTATCCGTGTTCATCTGTGTTCATCTGCGTTCCCGTCCTATTCCTCCAATATGCACTGAGGAACCATCATGGCAGTAGCCAATGAATCCCCGGTCCGTGCCGGCGCAATCACGGACTACGTCGCCGGGTTCGTCGTGGAAACGAAATTCGCCGACATCCCGCAGGACGTCGCCCACCTGGGCAAGCGCTCGGTGCTCGACGGCATCGGCCTTGCCCTCGCGGGGGCTAAGTCGGAGTGCGGCCACATCGCGCAGAAGTACCTGGCCGACCTCGGCATCGCCAACACGGCGGGATCGAGCGTGATCGGCACCAGCCTGCGATTGCCGGCGCGCTTCGCCGCATTCGCCAACGGGCTCGCCATCCATGCCGACGATTACGACGACACGCAGCTCGCCGTGGCGAAGGACCGCGTCTACGGCCTCCTCACGCACCCCACGGCACCGGCGCTGCCGCCGGCGCTCGCCCTCGCCGAGCGCGATCGCCGCAGCGGCGCCGACTTCATGCTCGCCTACCAGGTGGGCGTCGAGGTCGAGTGCAAGGTGGCGGAGGCGATCATGCCGCGCCACTACCAGCATGGCTTCCACAGCACGGCCACGTGCGGCTCGATCGGCGCGGCAGCGGCGGCCGCGAAGATGTTGCGGCTGGATCGCGAAGCCACGCGGCGTGCGCTCTCGCTGGGTGCGACGCAGGCCGGCGGCCTGCGCGAGAATTTCGGCACGATGACCAAGCCCTTCCACGCCGGCCGAGCGGCCGAGAACGGCGTGGTGGCCGCGGAGATCGCGGCGCTCGGCTTCACCGCATCGCCCAACGGGCTCGAGGCCGATCGCGGCTTCTTCCGTGCGGCGGGCGGCGGCTTCGCGCCCGAGATGATCGACGGGATGCTGGGCCGCCCGTGGACCTTCCACTCGCCCGGCGTCTCGATCAAGCCGCACCCGAGCGGCTCGCTCACGCACCCGGGCATGGGCGCGATGCTGGACCTCATCCGCAAGCACGACATCAGGCCGGAGCAGGTGAAGCACGTGTCCGTCGGCACCAACCACAACATGCCCAACGCGCTCATCCACCATCGGCCGAAGAACGAGCTGCAGGCCAAGTTCTCGATGGAATTCTGCATGGCCATCCTGCTGCTCGAGCGCCGCGGCGGCCTCGAGGAATTCACCGACGAGGTGGTGAACCGCGCCGACGTGCAGGCGATGATCGGGAAGGTGGCCTTCGGCGTGCATCCCGAGGCCGAGGCCGCGGGCTTCGACAAGATGACCACGATCATCGAGGTCGAGCTCCAGGACGGGAAAGTGCTCCGGACCCAGGCCGATTTCGGCAAGGGCAGCCCTGCCAACCCGATGAGCGACGAGGAGCTGTCCGACAAATTCCGCGGCTGCGCGTCGTGGGCCGGGCTCGACCGCGCGAAGACCGAGGAGATCCTGCAGCTCGCATGGAACATCGAGTCGCTGAAGGACGTGAACGAGCTCACGCGGCTCCTGCGGCGCTGACCATGTTCGAGAACTTCGCTACCTCCGATATCGCGGTCGAAGGCGCTACCATCCACCTGCGCCACGGCGGCAACGGGCCGCCGCTCCTGCTCCTGCACGGCAACCCGCTCACGCACGTGATGTGGCACAAGATCGCGCCGCGGCTCGCCGGGGAATTCACCGTCGTCGCGACGGACCTGCGCGGCTACGGAGATTCCTCCAGGCCCGAGGGGGGCGAGCGCAGCATCGGCTACTCGTTCCGGTCCATGGCGCGGGACCAGGTGCAGGTGATGGAAAAGCTCGGCTTCCAGCGCTTCTTCGTCGCCGGCCACGATCGCGGCGGCCGCGTGGCGCATCGCATGGCGCTGGACTTTCCGGGGAAGGTCGCGAAGGTCGCCTTCCTCGACATCGTGCCCACGCTGCACATGCTGTCGAACATCCCGCTCAGGTGGGCGGTGGATTCGTACCACTGGTTCTTCATGGCGCAGCCGTACGACTATCCCGAGAAGATGATCGAGGGCTACGGCTTCGAGCGCTACATCCGCAAGAAGCTCGACAAGCCCGGCGTGGGTCTTTCCGCCTTCACGCCCGAGGCGATGGCCGAGTACATCCGCTGCTGCAATCGCGAGAACATCCATGCCGTGTGCGAGGACTATCGCGCGGCCGTGGGCATCGACCTCGACCACGATCGCGAGGACCTGCACCGCCGCATCGGCATGCCGATGATGGTCCTGTGGGGCGAGCGCAGCCACGTGAACCGCAGCTACCAGCCGATCGCCGCGTGGAAGGAGCGTGCGGCGAACGTGCGCGGCAAGTGCCTGCCCTGCGGCCACTATCCGGCCGAGCAGGTTCCCGACGAGACGTACGCGGAGCTGCGTGCGTTCTTCACTGCCTGAAAGGAGCCATCCATGGAGCGCAAGAAGGCCAGCGATTTCCCGCCCGAGGTGCTGAAGCTCTTCGACGGCTTCGTGCACGGACGCATCACGCGCCGCGAGTTCCTCGACAATGCGGCGCGCTACGCTGTCGGCACCTTCGGCGCCGCCGCGATGCTCGAGGCGCTCACGCCCAACTTCGCGTGGGCCCAGCAGGTGAAGCCGGGCGATCCGCGCATCAAGGTGGGCTACGCGGCGTATGAATCCCCGAACGGCAGCGGGCGCATGCGCGGCTATCTCGCCGAGCCGGCGAACGCGAAGGGCAAGCTTGCCGCGATCGTGGTGATCCACGAGAACCGCGGCCTCAATCCCTACGTCGAGGACGTCGCGCGGCGCCTCGCGACCGAGGGCTATGTCGCCTTCGCGCCCGACGCGCTCACGCCGGTGGGCGGCTATCCCGGCGACGAGGACCGCGCGCGCGAGATGTTCGCGAAGCTCGATGCGAAGAAGCGCACCGAGGATCTCGTCTCTTCCGTCGACTTCCTGAAGCTGCGGCCGGACTTCAACGGTCGCCTCGGCGCCGTCGGCTTCTGCTTCGGCGGCGGCATGGTGAACACCATCGCCACGCGCGTGCCGGACCTGCGCGCGGCCGTGCCTTACTACGGCGCGCAGCCTGCCGCGGAAGAAGCCGCGAAGATCAAGGCGAGGATGCTCATCCACTACGCCTCGGAGGACGAGCGCATCAACGCGGGCTGGCCCGCCTTCGAGCAGGTGCTCAAGCAGCACCACGTCAGGTACCAGGCCTTCATCTATCCCAGGACGCAGCACGGCTTCCACAACGACACGACGCCGCGCTACGACGAGGCCGCGGCGAAGCTCTCGTGGGAGCGCACGCTCGCCGTCTTCCGTGAAACCCTGCACGCCTAGCATCCCGACGAGGAGGCTCGCCATGAACCGTGCGCTCTGCCTGTTGCCGTTGCTGCTCGCCTTCGGTTGCGCCAATCCCGGTCCCGCGTCGACCACGCAAACGACCGTTCCTGCGGCCGCGCGCAGCGAGCTCGCGCCCACCGGCAAGCTGCGCGTGGGCCTCATCGCCGTCAATCCGATCTTCGTCACGCAGGGCACGCCCGCGGGCGTGAACAAGGGCGTCGCGGTCGACATCGCGCAGCAGCTCGCGGATCGGCTGCAGGTGCCGCTGGAGGCGAAGCGCTACGCCACGGTCGGCCAGATGGTCGAATCGGCCGGCAAGGGCGAATGGGACGTGGCGTTCCTCGCGATCGATCCGGAGCGCGCGTCGGCGATGGACTTCACCGGTCCCTTCATGTTCAGCGAGAACTCGTTCCTCGTGCGCGGCGACTCCACCGCGCGCGGCATCGAGGACCTCGACAAGCCGGGCGTGAAGATCGGCACCTTCGCGCGCAGCGCGCAGGAGATCTGGCTGAAGAAGAACGCGAAGTCCGCGGAGATCGTGAGCGCGCCGTCGCCCGCGGCGGCGTACGAAATGCTGAAGGAGGGCAAGGTCGACGCGGTCTCGAGCGTTTCCTCGCTGCTCGCCGGCGCCGCGAAGCAGGTGCCGGGCTCGCGCGTGCTGCCGACGAGCTTCGTCGACGCGCCCATCGGCATGGCGGTCGCGAAGTCGCGGCCCGCGGGCTATGCGTACGCTAAGCAATTCATCGAGCAGCTCAATGCCTCCGGACAGGTCCGGCAATCCATCGCGCGCGAGGGGCTCGTCGGCGTGCGCGCCGCCCCGGATGCGACTAAATAGCATGCACCCCGTCGCCGCCTCGCAAGCCCTCGGCCGCATGCAGGTCGTCGCTCGTTGGCGACACTTCGCGTGGCGGAGGGCCACAATGCATCGCGAGCGACTCGCGGCAGTGATTATTCGGGGGTCGAATTGCGTGAAGTCAACGAATGCGCGGGACCATGCCCTCGCGGCGGGGTCTAATCCGGGTGAACACCCATGTCATTTGCCCCGGAGATTGAATGAAAAAGACCAAATTGTGCCTTGCGCTGCTCGCAGCGCTCTCGTTCCCCGCGCTCGCCGCCGAGCCGGAAACCGAAGCGGTCGAGTTCTACAACACGACGCTCGGCCACTATTTCATCAGCGCCACCGCGTCGGAAGCGAAGCTCGTCGACGATGGGGCCGCCGGACCCGGATGGGTGCGCACGGGACGCTCGTTCCAGGCATGGCTCGATCCGGCGAACGCGCCCTCGAATGCCGCGGGCGTATGCCGCTTCTACTCCACCGGCGCGAATTCGCACTTCTACACCGCCGATACCGCCGAGTGCGAGCAATTGAAAGGTCTCGAAGCGGCGGAGCGCGAGCATGCGCGCGCCACGAACGCGCCGATCCTCGGCTGGCGCTACGAGGGAATCGGCTTCCGCATCGAATCGCCGTCGGGCGGCTCGTGTCCCGCGGGAACGACCGCGGTCTCGCGCGTCTACAACGACGGCTTCGCGAACGGCGAAGGTGCGAACCACCGCTTCGTGGACGATTCGGAGCTGCGTGGGCTGATGGTGGACCGCTCGTGGATCAGCGAAGGGGTCGCTTTCTGCTCGCGCACCAAGCCGAGCGGCACCAATGCGAATCTCGCCGCCACGAGCTCGAATTTCGACGCGGTCGTCGCCAACTGGACCGGCACGGCGCAATGGGAGAAGAAGGCGGGGGGCTCGCACACCAGTGCCCCGCTCACGCTGGATGTCTCGGCCTCCGGCGCGGTAACGGGCAGCGGCCGCGGATGCACGTTCGCGGGACAGCTTCGCTCCGGCGACGGCTTCCGCTCGCTCTTCAGCGGCACGTTCTCGGCCTCGGGCTGCAGCGATCCGGCCTTCAACGGCAGCTATCGCCGCTTCGACCTGGAGCGCTACGGCAACGGCACGCTCATCGTCGAGGCGAAGCTCGGGGATGGCGCGAGCGAGGTGTCGATCGAAGCGACACTCGCCTCCGCATCGGTGCCGGTCACGCCGCCGCCGACAGCCACTCCGTCGGCAGCCGGCATCACCGGGGACTGGGCGGGTACCGTCGGTTGGACGGCGGTGCGCCAGCAGGGCGGCACGTCCACGACGCTCGTCCAGGCGAATCGCCCGCTCGCATTCTCGATCGCGGGCGGCGGCGCCGTGAGCGGATCCGGGTTCGGTTGCACGTTTGCCGGCTCGCTCACGCAGACCTCGTCCGGCGGCGTGTTCGGCGGGAACATCCAGGCGAGCGGCTGCGGCGATGCCAACTTCAACGGCGCGTACACGAACGTGAAGGTCAAGCGCGACGACGGCCGGCTGGAGATCGAGCTCGAGCGCGAGTCGCAGGCCGCGGGCGCCACCACGAAGGCGACCGTCGAGGGCTCGCTCACCAACGCATCGGCGGCGCCGGTGACGGGAGGCGGTGGCCCGGCCACACCCCCGCCGGCCGGCATCACCGGCAGCTTCAGCGGGACGTTCACCGCGGACGTGGAAGTGCGCAATCGCACGACGAACTCCACCACGACGACGTCTTCCTCGTCGGGCGCGCAGTTCACGGTGGGCTCGGCCGGTGCGTTGAGCGGCAACGGCTTCGGTTGCACGTTCTCGGGTTCGCTCTCGCCGTCGGCAGCCGTGCCGGGCGTCTTCTCCGGCGCCGTGTCGGCGAGCGGCTGCACGAACGCGTCGCTCAACGGCTCCTATGCGGCCTCGGCACACGCCGAGGACAATGGCGCGCTCTCGCTCGAGATGGAAACCGAGACCGAGTCGGGCGACGTGCGCACCAAGGTGCACATCGCGGGCACGGCACCGCGCAGCTGATTTTCCCGCAGGACCATTCGAGGGCGCCCGCCGCAAGGGGGCGCCCTTTTTCCTTTTGGCAATCTCCGACATAAAGACCATGCCTCACATTCCCGCTTCATCCGCCCTCGCCCGCTTCCGCGTCGTCGACATGACGCAGGTGCGGGCGGGCCCCACCGCCGCGCGCCAGCTCGCCGACTGGGGCGCCGACGTGATCCAGGTGCAGATGCCCGAGCACATGCGCGGCGACGACACGCTCGGCGGCCAGGAAGGCTCCGACTACCAGTACACGCACCGCAACAAGCGCTCGATCACGCTCAACCTGAAGGAGCCCGAGGGCATCGAGGTCCTGAAGAAGCTGGTCGGGACCGCGGACGTGCTGCTCGAGAACTTCCGGCCCGACGTGAAGCATCGCCTCGGCATCGACTACGAATCGCTCGCGAAGATCAACCCGCGCCTGGTGTACGCGAGCATCTCCGGCTTCGGGCAGACGGGTCCTTACGCGACACGGCCCGGCTTCGACCAGATCGCGCAGGGCATGGGCGGCCTCATGTCGGTGACGGGGCTCCCCGGCCATGGGCCGCTGCGGGTCGGCATCCCGATCGCGGACCTCTGCGGCGGCATCTTCGCCGCGTACGGCGTCACCGTGGCGCTCCTCGAGCGCGAGCATTCGGGCAAGGGCCAGTGGGTGCACACGTCGCTG
>Ga0207698_10001737_pt1 | contig 12698 bp, 10 predicted proteins | sample KBSCornC22_FD_184298 | JGI IMG/M metagenome (GOLD analysis project Ga0207698, IMG submission 184298) | Corn rhizosphere microbial communities from Kellogg Biological Station, Michigan, USA - KBS Corn C2-2 (SPAdes) (version 2) | ecosystem: Host-associated > Plants > Roots > Rhizosphere > Soil ...
CCCGGGCGTCGCCGACCAGGCCATCGGCCTGAAGAACATCGAAGAGGCGATGTGGATCCGCGACAAGATGACCGACAACTTCGCCAAGGCGTCGAACCTTCCGCCGGGGCCGGAGCGCGACCGTCTGCTGACCACCGTGGTGGTGGGTGGCGGCTTCGCCGGCATCGAGGTATTCGCCGAGTTGCGCAGCTTCGCCAGCTCACTGGTGGGCAATTACCACCAGTTGGAGATGGATGACACCCACTTCCACCTCATCGAGGCGCTCGGCCGCATCATGCCCGAGGTGTCGCTCAAGACCAGCCTCTGGGTGATCAAGGATCTCGAGCAGCGCGGCGCACAGGTGCACCTCAACACGCAGCTCGCCAGTGCCGTCGACGGCAAGGTCGAGATGTCGGACGGCCAGACCTTCGAGTCCGACCTGATCATCTGGACCGCCGGCGTGATGGCCAACCCGGTCGTCCGCAACACCGACCTGCCGATCGAAGAGCGCGGCCGCCTGCGCGTGCAGGCCGACCTGCGCGTCATCAACGATGACGGCGTGGTGCCCGACGCCTGGGGTGCCGGTGACGTGTCGGCCGTTCCCGACCTGACCGGCAAGGGCGTCGGCGGATTCACCGTGCCCAACGCCCAGCACGCGGTGCGGCAGGGCAAGCTCATGGCGCGCAACCTCGTCGCCGATCTGCGGGGCGAGACGCCGCGCGACTACTTCCACAAGAACCTCGGCGCGGTGGCAGGCCTCGGCCTGTACAACGGCGTGTTCCAGAACGGCCCGTTCGCCGTCAAGGGGCTGATCGCCTGGTTCATGCACCGCGGCTACCACGGCTTGGCGATCCCGTTCTGGGACCGCAAGATCCGGGTCTTCGGCAACTGGTTCCTCAACTTCTTCCTGCGCCGCGATCTGGTCGGCATCCCCGACCGCGACATCCCGCGTGCAGCATTCGACAAGTGGGCGGCGCGACCTAAGGCGTAGCTCCTGGATGCGCGATCGGCTAGTTTGACCGCGTGCCCGGGTTCTTCCGCAAGCTGTTCCGTCTCGGCGCGCTGCCCGACGCCGTCCGCACCGAACTCGAGCCGGAGGGCATCCTCGCGGTCTTCAAGAACATCGCGGTGAGCTACAGGTTCAGCGGCCACGTACCCGGGTTGATCTCGGCGGGTGAGGTGCGCGCATACAGTGGCGCCCTAGTCGTGACCGGCGCTCGACTGGTCGGCACCCTCTCGGTGCTGCCCGGTTCCGCGGGTCGCGCCATCGACGTGCCGTGGACGACGGGCGACGACGGAGCCGTCCAGCTGACGATCGACGGGTCCGGCGTGCACATCGCGATCGATCTGGCGCGCGTGTCGCCCGGCGAGTTCACGGGAACGCAGTCGCTGAACTATCGGCAGCCGATGACGACCGAACTGTTGGCGCAGTTGCCGAAGACGTCGTTCGGTTTCGACATCCCGCGCGCGTACGCGCTGCGGCTGGCCGGAGTCCCGGTGCGGCCGCCGAAGACAACGCCCCAGGACTGAGAGGATCACCCCATGGCCGACGTCTCGCCGCCCTGGTCGAAGCAGGGTCCCGCCTCGTACTTCTCCTCCATCGAGAAGAACTACGGCCGCTCGATCGCCGAGTGGCAGCAGATCATCGCAACGAGTCCGGTCAGCAAGCACATGGAGATCGTCAACTGGCTCAAGTCGGAGTACGGGATGGGCCACGGACACGCCAACGCGCTCGTCGGCTGGACGCTGGCAGGCAACCGCGCGGTCTAAGAGCGGGCCGGCCGCGCCCGGCGGTCGTTAGGGTTGGGACCGACGCCCGAGACAGGCGTCGGCGCTGGCGTCGCGGCGAAGACAGAAATGGCCTTCGCTCCTAGCTCCAGCGCGCTCCCGTAGCCCAATCGGCAGAGGCAGGCGACTTAAAATCGCCTCAGTCTGGGTTCGAGTCCCAGCGGGAGCACTCGATCAGGGAAAAGCCCAGCCCATCATCCCTCCCGAACGCGCTCCCAGCTGAACGGGCCGAACGAGCTTGACGTGGTCGCCGCGTGGCCGCCCGGTGTGATCGTCAGGCGAAGGTACTCAAGCGGCACCGTGCTCCCGTGCACGACGACTCGGTGGAAGTTCGGCACGTTGTAGAGCGGGTGGCTGTTCCAGTCGTCGTACGCGCAACCGTCGTTGTCGCCGACGCACGAGGCGGCCTGCTGCAGCGGGTTGTCAGAGCGGTAGGCGTGCGAGTCGCCGTTGAGGAGCAGCACGGGCTTGCCGAATGCGGTCGTGTGGATAGCGAGGCTTGCGATGATCGGTTCGTAGTTCGTCAGATGCGAGCTCGTCTTTCCGTCGAGATCCCACATGTCGGCTTGGGTGATGACCACGACGCCCTGAGCGTCCTGCTGCTGGGCGACGCCGAAGGCAGCGTCCAGCCAGCGCAGATCGGCAGCCGTCCGCTGCGCCGCCTCGGTCGTCTGCTCGCTGCTCGCGGCGGGTGCGGCGTACCAGGGGTCAGCGTCGTTGTTGGATCCGCCGGGGATGTTGACGGTCACGAACACGACGCCCTTACGCTGCCACATCACGTTCTCGATGTACTGCGCGTCGGCGGGGTGCGCGGGGTCGTAGGCCTGCGCCTGCGACACGGTCTGAAGCGTTCCACTGCCGAGCGTCGAGCCGGCGCTTGCGAAGAAGATCGAACGTACCAGGGCGAGGTTGGCGGTGGGGTTGCCCTTCGCGTAATCCACGGGCTGGCCGTCGGCGCCGAGAACGTAGTCGATCTGACCGGTCGCCGCGTTGTAGGCGCCGCCGCCCTCCTTCTTCTTGTGGCAGTCCGTCCATTCGTTGTCGCCGGGGGTGTACACCAGCGGGTCGGCGAAGTGCTGCCAGAGGCCAGCGATCTGGCGGTCGTAGGCCTCGGTGCAGTACTGGCTCCCGCTGTGGATGTCGCCGACGTGGACGACGCCGCTCACCCGCGAGTCAGCGTTGACACGATCGATGAATGCGCCGGTCGCGTCGGTCTCCGAGGTGTCGGTGGGAGACGTGCCGTATGGGGCATCCCCGTAGATCGCGTAGCTGAACGAGCCCGCATCGCCGCGCGCAGTCGGCGCGGCGACGGCACCCGCCGTCGCAGAAACGAGTGAGGCGGCGACGAGGGCGACCCCGATCGTCAGGTTGGTGCGTCGCTGCATGAGAACCCCTTCGTCGATCCAATGACCCTTGGACTCTTCGCGCTGGATTCGGCGACTGGTGGAACCGCTGGTGACGCGGCGGCGAACGGAGGGCCAACAGAAGGTGCCCTGCCCGCACCGATGCCGGGCGCTCCGTCACTGCCGCGACATGATCCAGGCCAGCAGGTAGCTGCGCGAATCGCCATCGTCGATCCACTTCGCGGGGAGCGACCGGGCTGCGGTCAGAGCCGTCGCCGCCTGCGCGCGTCCCTCGAGCGCCGAGTACATCAGCAGGTAGTCGCCGAACTGCACATCGAATCCGGTGGGTGCGGCCTCGGCGATGTTGCGGGCGATGCGGTCGGGATCGCCGGCCAGATAGCCAGAGACCGGGCTCATCGGGATCAGCTGGATGCCGAGCTTCGCGCTCGGCTCGGCGCTGAACCAGGTGGCCGCATCCCGTTTGCCGCCCCAGTTGATGCCGACGACACTGTGGCGGTAGCCCGCATAGGCCGGGTCGCGGGTGTCGAAGTCGGTCCAGTAGGACGTCGCGGATGCCGCCTCGGCCGACAGCATCCAGGTCGCCTCGTTCGAGAGCGCGGTGTCGTCGGTCGCGGCCGCCCACAGCCCGAGCCCGTTCCACGCGTTGATCGCCTCGGAGCTCGACTCCTGGTTGTTGCCGTCGGCGAAGGGCGCGTAGCCCGAGGCCCAGGAGTGCCCGGCGTACGCATCGAAGACGCGCCGCACGGGGAACGCCGACGATGCGGCGGGGCTCGCGATGTCGGCGGCCAGCAGGTTCATCGTGGGGTCCAGCCGCGCGACCAGCGACGGGTCGTATCGCGCGGCGACCCCGGCGGCATAGAGGAAGTACCCGTAGTGGAACGCGTGGTCGTTGAACTGGTCCGCCCCGAAGGACGCCGTCAGCCCGACCATGCCCTTCGCCTTCGGGTCATAGACGAAACATTCGGTCGACCGAGTGCGGCAGCCCGCCGGATCTGTCCATTTCGTGAGTGCTGCCGTCAGCTTCGACTGCGCCGCTGTCGCCGCGTCGGATGCTCCGAGCTGGTGAGCCAGCATGAGCAGGTCGGCCAGGCGCGACAGGGCTTTGCCGCCGAAGTAGCTGTCGGTCGGCAGGGGAGCGGTGTCGGCGATGTCTCGAGCCAGTTGCGCGGTCAGCTCCGCCTTGTCGGCGGTCGAGAGCCTGCTGAGGTTCAGGGTCGCATCGGGCTCGACCTTCTTCGAGGTCCACGACAGCTCCGCGCTCGAGCACAGGTCGAGCGTGCCGTACACCGAGGGATAGCTGCCGAGCGAGCAACGCGTCGGTGTGACGAGTCCCTGCTGCTGGTGCGGCATCGCGGCGACGAGCGTCGGTCCCGCCGAGTGGTACGTCAGGGTGGTCGTGACCACGCTCGAGTCGACGCGGTAGCTGGACGAGACCCCCGTCAGGGCGGACACGCGATCGCCGAGCGCGGCGGGATCGACGCCCGTCGGCGCGGCGAACAGCTCCGCGGTCTGGCCCGCTTTGAGGGTCAGCTCGGCTCCCGTGAGCGAGCCTTGAGTCACCAGGCCGTAGTCGGTGCCGTTCACGGTCGCCGACCGCACGCGACCGGAACCCTCGAATCGCACTCCCAGGCTCACCCGGCCGTCGCGTTTCGCCGTGTAGCTCACCACCGGGGAACCCTCGGCGATCACGACGGTTCCGACCGGGTCGCCGGCGGCATCCTTCTGCTCCACGGTGACCGACGCCTCGTCGTACGCGACGACCTCGCTCGACACGGATCGGTTGTCCACCGAGATCGATGGCGTGTACCCACCGGTGATCGTGTCGGCGCCCGACACCACCTGCGGGACCCCGAAGCCGAACCCGGATCCGGTCAGCGTGAACGACAGGGGGAGCGGGAACACCGGCTGCGGCACGGCACCGAACACCAACCCCGAGAACCAGCGATTCGTGGGTGGCGCGAGCTTCGCCGCGAGCCGCGCGGCGGGCATCGGCGCGACCGACCGGTGCGGCACCGCACCGAGTCCGGACTCCAGTCGGGTCGCCGATCCGGCCGACGGGCCGGCGGGGGTCGCCATCGCGCACCCGCCGAGGATGCCGATCAGCAGCAGGCCGCAGGCTCCGCTCAGCACCACAGTGCGCCGCGTCACAGGTGCAGCTTGTGGAGCAGGTCGACGAACATCACACGCAACCCGCCGAGGGGGCCGTCATCCCTCAGGCGCAGTGTCGCCTGAATCGGCGTCCCGGGAACGGCGAGCCCGTTGGACGCCCGCGTGGCCAGCTCGGGGCTGGTTACCTTGACCTCGGCGCTTGCCGCGCCGCCGCCGGTCGTCGTCACCTTGATCTGCGAGACGGTGCCGCTCAGCTGCTGCTGATCCGGCAAGACGAGGTCGACCTGCGCGCCCTTCTGAATCCGCGAGAAGTCATAGGGGTCGAGACGGAACTTGGCCTGCACATACTGCGAGCCGGCGCGATCGATAGTGGCCAGCGAACTGCCGGCGCTGACGAAGCCGCCGATCTGGGCTCCGAGCTTCTCGATGACACCGGGCTCCGTCGCCTTCAGGGTGAGCATGCCGCCCGAGCCGACGGTGTACGACTCGTTGACGGCGATCCCGCCCTTGACCGCGGATGCGGCCGCGACGGCCGCGCTCTGGATCGTGAGGAGCTCCTGACCCTTGGTGACGGTGTCGCCCTGCTTGACCTTCTCGTCGACGACGGTGCCCGCGTAGTCGGAGCCGACCGAGTAGGTGACGGCCTTCACCGACGCGGTGGTGCTGGCGACCTCGGTCTGACGCACGCTAAGGATCAGCGTCGCCACCAGGACGATCGCCAGAACGACGATCAGGCCGAAGAACAGTCGGAATCGATTGGCCCAGGTCATGAGATGGTCCTTCCCGCCCCGTCGAAGACGGGGATCAGTCGCTCGGGTTCGGTGGCCGCCCCTGGCCGAACGGTGACCGGCGCGGGCGTCTCGAAGAGCGGGCGCTCGGAGGGAGCGAGGCCGAAGGTCGGGTAGACGGTGGTCGCCGGCGCCACGGCAACGCGCGCCCGGTGGGACTCGCGGAATGCCGTGAGCACGAACACGCCGAGCACGATCGTGTTGGTCACATTCCAGGCGGTGGCCAGGGTCAGGGTCTGGTGTCCGTAGTCCTTCACGATGCCGACCGCCGAGGTGAGCAGCACGAAGACGAAGAACAAGACCTGGGGGATGATGAAGTTGAAGGGCGAGACGCGCTTGGTCTGCGATCCGGTTGCGACCCACTTCTGCTCGCGGCCCGCGAAGACGTTGACGAACGCGCGCACGTAGATCGGGAACGACACGGCCGCCATGATCAACGTCTCGGGCCGGAACGACCCCATCGTGTGGAAGGCCAGCAGCACCTGCACGCCGTAGAAGCCCGCATAGAAGAGCAGCCAGGTGATCCAGGTCACGGTGAGGTTCACCGGGCGCAGATCGAAGTAGATCTCGAGCGGCGGCACCATGATCAGCAGCAGCGGCGTGATCCCCACCAGGTAATGCGTGGCGGTGACGAAGTACTGCACGCGCTGATCGATGGTGAGCTTGGTGCGCGGGCTCAGCGGGTTGCGCTGCATCAGGATCTCGAACCCGCCCGACGCCCAGCGCAGCTGCTGCTTCGTGTACGCCTCGATCGTCTCCGGCGCGTCGCCGACCGCGAGCGTGACGGCGATGTAGATCGAACGCCAGCCGCGCTCGTGCAGCCGCAACGAGGTCCAGACGTCTTCGGACTTGGAGTCGGTGCACATTCCGCCGACGTCGTCGATGGCGGCGCGGCGGAAGATCACGTTGGTGCCGACGCAGAAGGCGGCGTTGAAGCGATTGCGGCCCGGCTGGATGAAGCGGTAGAACACCGACTGCATGAAGCCGGCGCCGCGGGCGATCAGGTTGTGCATGTTGCCGTAGGCCTGTGGAGTCTGCACGAACGCGACGTTGTCGTCGATGAAGAACGGCACCGTCTCGTAGAGGAAGTCGGGGTCGGGAACGAAGTCCGCATCGAAGATCACGAAGTAATCGCCATTCGCCAGGGTGAGGGCGTGGTTGACGTTTCCGGCTTTCGCCCCGTTGTGCGTGAGGCGCCGCACGTAGCGGATCCCGAGGTCGGCGGCGAGGTCGCGCACCGCGTCCGATTCGCCGTCGTCGAGGATCCAGGTGGTGTGCTTACCGCGCATCCCCAACGCCGCGATGGCGGTCGCGGCGATCTTGTCGAGGGGCTCGCCGAAGACGGTGATGAAGACGTCCACCTCGATCCGCCGGTCTTCGAGGTACATCGGCCAGAGCGTGGGTTTGTCCGCCAGGCCGGACCGGGTGTTGGTCGCCGCGTCGAAGAGTCGCTCCTGGGAGTGGTGGAACGCGAAGGTTCGCGGGTCCTGCCCTCCGGACAAGATGGTCCACATCGAGACCAGCGACTGCACGACGAGCAGCAGCTCGGCGGTGATGACGATGCTGTAAGGCAGCCAGTCGCCCCGGTTGGAGGGGGTCAGCAAGAAGCTGGTGTACGCGAGCACCCCCACCGCAGCGAGCAGGACGAAGAGCAGCAGGGTCGGCGAGGCGACCGCCGAGTTCTCGACCTTGCGGGCGAGCGGCGCCTCCTCGGTGCGGCGCGGCCCTCGGTACGGTTTGTTCTTCCAGGTTGTGGCCATCGGACGGTCTCTTTCTGTGTAGCGGGATACCCAGGAGGCATCCCGTGCACGGATGTGCGGCGACAGCGCTGGCGCGAGGCTCGGGCACACGGCCCGATTCATCAGCAACGATGCGACTCCGATCGGTCAGAGAACCCGCACCCATCTGCTGGGCGACCGATCGAAGCCATGCGAAACGTCCACCCAACCCTGATCTCCGCACGATGGCCAGCCCTTGGAGGGAAATCGGAGGGAACTCGGATGCGACGCGCACCGTGACCCGAGAACGCGGGTCGCGCCGCCTCTTGCCACTGGGGCGCGCGTCTGGGACAGTTGACCCACTTGTCAACGGACCCGCTTGCGGCCCGAGCAGAGAGGGCCGTCGTTGTCCCGGATCCCCGCCGCCGAGCGCCGTGCCGCATTGGCGCACGCCGCGCTCGCGGTGATCGCGCGCGACGGCCTGTCGGCGGCGACGACTCGGGCGATCGTGGCCGAAGCCGGGATGCCGCTGGCCAGCTTCCATTACGCGGTCCCGTCGCGCGACGAGCTGCTCCGCGATGTCGTCGAACTCGTGGTCGCCGAGGAGGGGAACGCGGCCCTCGCACCGCTGCTGGCCCAGGCAGGCAGCATCCGCGATGCCACGGTGCTCGCGATGAGCGCCTACCTCGAACTCGTCAAGCGCGACCCGGGACGCGAGCAGGCGATGTTCGAACTGACGCAGTACGCGCTGCGCACGCCCGGGCTCGACGACCTGCCCGCCGAGCAGTATGCGCGGTATCACGCGCTCGCCATCGAACTGCTCGAGGCCGCGACCGCCCAGCACCACCCCGACTGGCGGGTGTCGATGCCCGACCTGGCCCGCCTCTTGGTCAGCTTCACCGACGGACTGACCCTGGCGTGGCTGGCCGATCGCGACGACGCTGCCGCCGCGCGATCGATCGAGCTCGCCGCCGACGCCATCGAGATGTTCTCCCAGCACCGCACTCCCATCACCCACGCCCTGAATGGAGCACCCGCATGACCTCTGCACCGTTGCTGCAACCCGCCGCACCGCTCTCGCCCTTCGCCGAGCCCACACGTCGAGTGCCCGGCGCCTGGATCGCGGTGTTCGCGACGGCGTGGCTGGGTATCTGGATGGCGCAGCTCGCGCCCATCCAGCTGCTCCTTCCCCTCCAGGTGCAGGCCCAGCTGAAGGGCAACTACTGGGTCGACAGCGTGGTCGCGTTCGGGGTGATCTCGGCGATCGCCGGTGTCTGCGCACTGATCACCTACCCGCTCGCCGGCGCGCTCTCCGACCGGACGATCTCGCGGTTCGGACGGCGGCGGCCCTGGATCCTCGGCGGCGCGCTGCTCTTCGCCGTCGGACTGCTGCTGCTCGGCCTCCAGCACTCGCTGATCGGCGTCGGCATCTTCTGGTGCGTCGCCCTCATCGGCTTCTGCGTGCTGAGTGCCGCCCTCACCGCGACCATCTCGGATCAGGTCCCCGTCGGCCAGCGCGGGCTCGTCTCCGCCTGGATCTCGGCGCCCCAGGCGATCGGCCTGATCGTCGGTCTGCTGCTGATCACCTCGCTCGCTCTCAGCCAATTCCTCGGCTACGCGCTCATGGCGCTCATCGTCGTGCTGCTCGTGCTGCCGTTCCTGTTCTACGTGAAGGATGCGGTGCTTCCGCCCGAGTCGCGGCCGCCGTTCTCGTTGTCGACGCTCGTCGCCGGCTTCTGGATCAGCCCGCGCAAGTACCCCGACTTCGGCTGGACCCTGCTGGGCCGCATCCTGGTCAACCTCGGCAACGCACTCGGGACCACCCTGCTGCTGTACTTCATCATGTTCGGCCTGCACCGCGAGAAGACCGCCCAGGACGACCTGCTCTACCTGACCCTCGTCTACATGTTCTTCGTGATCTTCGCGTCGATCCTGCTCGGCTGGATCTCGGACCAGAACGGCCGGCGCAAGGTCTTCGTCATCGTGGCGGCCGTGCTCCAGGCGCTGGCGGCACTGCTGCTCGCGTTCATCCCCGACATCACGGTGACCTACGTCGCCGGCGGCCTGCTCGGCCTCGGCTACGGCTGCTTCCTCTCGGTCGACCAGGCGCTGGCCACCCAGGTGCTGCCCGACGCGCACAGCCGCGGCAAGGACCTCGGCATCATGAACATCGCGACGGCTGTTCCGCAGGCGATCGCCCCGCTGTTCGGCGCATGGGTGGTGGCGGCGCTCGCCGGATTCACCGGGCTGTTCGCCCTGTCGGCGATCATCGCCATCCTGGGCGCGATCGCGATCGTGCCGGTGAAGAGCGTTCGTTGATCCAGCTGGTTCGCTCGACGTCGACGCCCTGGCGCGATCCGGCGAGCTGGTGGCCGGGGCTCGACGCGGCAACGGCCGAGCTCGATCCGCCGTTCGCCGCGCTCTCGGTCGAGGCGTTGGCCTGGAACGCGTTCTCGCTGCTCGACCGCGCGGCGGGCTCGCCGATCCGAGTGGCCAGCAAGTCGGTGCGGGTGCGCGAGGTGTTGGATGCGGTGCTCGCGCTGCCCGGTTACCGCGGCATCCTGGCGTACACGCTCGCCGAGGCGCTCTGGCTGGCCGAGACCCACGACGACGTCGTGGTCGGTTACCCGAGCGTCGACCGCGCGTCGATCGCCCGGCTCGCCGCCGACGAGCGGCTGGCGCGTCGGGTGACGATCATGGTCGACGACGTCGCCCAGCTCGATCTGGTGGATGCGGTGGTGCCCCCGAAGGGACGCGCGCCGATCCGGGTCTGCCTCGAGCTCGACGCCTCGTACCAGTCGCGCGTGCTGGGATTCGTCGGAGTCCGCCGCTCCCCGGTGCGCGATGCGACGGCAGCCCGAGCGCTCGCAGAAGCCGTCGTGGCGCGTCCCGGTTTCACGCTGGTCGGGATGATGGCCTACGAGGCGCAGATCGCCGGGGTCACCAACCGCGGAATCGGTCGCGGCACGATCATCCGCTCGATGCAGCGCGCCTCCGCGACGGAACTCACCGAGCGGCGCGGCGCGGCGGTCGCGGCCGTGCGCGACGTCGCGGAGCTGGAGTTCGTCAACGGGGGAGGAACCGGCTCGATCGAGTCGACCCACGCCGATCCCTCGGTCACCGAGATCGCCGCGGGGTCCGGGCTGTTCGGCCCGCACCTCTTCGACGGCTACGTGCACTTCAGTCCGGCGCCCGCCGCGTCGTTCGCGCTCGGCGTGGTGCGACGCCCGACGCCCGACATCGCGACGGTGCTCGGCGGCGGCTGGATCGCATCCGGCCCCCCTGGGCCCGACCGGCTGCCGCAGCTCGCATGGCCGCAGGGGCTGCGGACCCTGCCGCGCGAGGCCGCCGGCGAGGTCCAGACCCCGGTCACCGGCGGTGCCGCGCGTGACCTCGCGATCGGCGACCGGGTGTGGATGCGCCACACCAAGGCCGGCGAACTGAGCGAGCACGTGAACGAGTTCGCGGTGGTCGAGGGCGGCGCTGTGATCGACACGGTGCCCAGCTATCGAGGCGAGGGGAAGGCCTTCCTGTGAGTGAGACGATCCGACGCCCGAGCTCTGACGCAGCCGCAGACGCGCTCCTGCGCGCCGGGGGAACCTGGCGCAACTGGGGGCGCTCCGAGCGCACCACGCCGGTATTCCGGGCCAACCCCACGAGCGTGGACGAGGTGGTCGCCGTCGTGCGCGCCGCCCGCGAGCGCGGGTTGACGGTCAAGGCGGTCGGAGCCGGCCACAGCTTCACCGGTATCGCCGCGACCGAGGGCGTTCTGCTCGACCTGGGCGGGCTCGACGGTCTGCTCGCCGTCGATGCGGAGCGCGGTCGCGTCACGCTCGCAGCGGGCACCAACCTGTATCAGTTGCCCGCGCTCCTGGCCCCCTACGGTCTGGCGCTCGAGAACATGGGCGACATCGACCGGCAGACGATCGCCGGCGCGACGTCCACGGGCACGCACGGCACGGGCGCGCGCTTCCGCGGGCTCGCGGCGCAGCTGGTCGGCGTCACCCTGGTCACCGCCGACGGCTCCGTGCTTCGGGTGAGCGAGACCGAGAATGCCGAGCTGCTGCCCGCGGTCCGGCTCGGGCTGGGCGCGCTCGGCATCGTGGTGGAGGTGACGGTGCAATGCGTGCCGGCGTTCCTGCTGCGGGCGGTCGAGCATCCCGAATCCTTCGACGAGGTGCTCGACGACTTCGACGAGCGTGCGACCGCCGCCGACCACTTCGAGTTCTACTGGTGGCCGCACACCGACCGCGTCATGACGCGTACGAACACCCGCCTGCCCGGCGACGCCGAGCTGCGCCCGGTGGGTCCGGTTGCGAACTGGGTCGAGGAGCGGCTCATGCAGAACGGTGCGCTCGCCCTCAAGTCGGGGCTCGGACGCCTCGTTCCAGCCTGGACGCCCCCGATCAACCGTTTCGCGACGCGCGTCTACGGCGACCGGGACTTCGTCGACCGCTCCTACGAGGTGTTCACGAGTCCGCGGGTGGTGCGGTTCCGTGAGTCGGAGTACGCGATCCCGCGCGAGGCCATCCCGCAGGCGGTGCGCGACATCCGGGGTCTGGTCGAGCGCAGCGGATGGCGGCTGTCGTTCCCGATCGAGGTGCGCGTCGCCGCGCCCGACGAGAACTGGCTCTCGACCGCCTATCAGCGCGAGTCGGGCTACATCGCGGTGCACCAGTACTTCCGCGAGGATCACCTGCCCTACTTCCGCGCGGTCGATGCGCTGCTGCGCAGCTACGACGGCCGGCCGCATTGGGGCAAGATCCACTTCCAGGAGGCGGAGGAGCTGGCGACCCGCTACCCGCGGTTCGGCGACTTCGCGGCGGTGCGCGACCGTCTCGATCCGGACCGGCTGTTCGCGAATCCCTACCTGGAGAGGGTGCTGGGCGCGTGACCGAGTCGCATTCCGAGTGGTCGGGACTCACTGACCCGCGCGCGCTCGCCGGCCTGCT
>Ga0207698_10001740_pt1 | contig 12691 bp, 15 predicted proteins | sample KBSCornC22_FD_184298 | JGI IMG/M metagenome (GOLD analysis project Ga0207698, IMG submission 184298) | Corn rhizosphere microbial communities from Kellogg Biological Station, Michigan, USA - KBS Corn C2-2 (SPAdes) (version 2) | ecosystem: Host-associated > Plants > Roots > Rhizosphere > Soil ...
CCCAGAGAACAACATTAACTACATTGTTGCCAATTACTTCAGCATATCGAGCCATTACAATCCCCTATTAGAAGTACGTGACGATCCAGGCGTAACCATCACCACCATTGCCACCAGCACCGCTCGCAACACTAGTAGAGGCAAGGGCTGCACCTCCACCACCACCACAGCCTAGACCGCCAGCCCCGCCATTACCGGCAGTCGCAGTGCCATCTGTACCGCCACCACCGCCGCTAGTACCGCCGGCCATCGCCCAGGCGGGGGCAGCATCGCCAGCAGTTCCGACTGTTCCAGCGGTTGTTCCACCAGCCGCCTGAGTCTGCGTACCACTATAACCATCATAAGTGCCAGTTGATCCGGCCTGGGCGGCAGGCGATGCAACAACACCACCACCCGCTCCGCCGCCAGGGAGGCCGCCACCAGGAGTGCCTACAGTCGCTGCCGTATCGGTGCGACCACCGCCGCCCGTTCCGCCGATTGTCGAAGCTAAACCACCAGCCCCCCCAGAAGTAGCATTAGAACCAGCAGTAGACCCCACTCCTGGGCTGCCTCCTTTTGCTATAGCATAAGGACCAAAAGAAGTAGTACCACCAGCAACACCAGGGTTGCCTGCTGAGGCATTAGTGACGGCTGCCCCACCAGTACCATGCGCGCCAATAGTCACAGAGACGGTAGAGGTGAGGTCACTAGCCTGCAGCATACGATCTTCAACACCGCCGCCGCCGCCGCCGCTGCCGCCACAACGTTTGGTACCGCTAACGGCAGCACAGCCACCGCCTCCGCCGCCGCCAGCACCAAACAGCAGGATACGAACTAGCTTAGCATTAGCCGGCTTAGTCCAGGTACCAGATGCAGCAAAGGTTTGGATATCTACTGGCGTTGAACCACTAGAGACGTAATAGGGCATTATGTGAACTCCGTAACGTCAGCTTGGCCGTTGGCAGAGGCCCAGATACCCTTGATTATGCCATTGTAACCTGCGGGAGCTTCATAGTAACTACCTGCAGCCATGGCGACAGTGTACACACTGGAGGTCGGCGTAGTGCCAGACAAACCAAGGTACAGAACTTGAGTAGATGCGTTATAGATGCTGGCACCCTTGCGGTTGGTATTAGCCGCCAGGATAGTGACAGCCGTAGCCGAGCTAGCGACTTGGCTGAGCGTACCCGTACCGGAAGCACCACCGCCTCCGCCACCACCGCCAGCACCAGAGCCAGCGACCGTGATGATGTCTAGGCGAAGCTTACCGTCACGAGTACTCGAATTGGGTACAGGGTTAGCCGTCCGAGCATAGATATTCTCGCCCGTAGCCACATTCATCCAGAAGGGCTTATGGCAGATAAGAGTACCTATAACGGTGCTGGCAGGGGTGCTAGAGGCAGCCGCAATGTAATACGGATGCGTATGCGGAAAAGCTGTCACGCGAATGAATGCCGGCGTAGTGGCAATTAGAGTCCATCCATCGGACGGGTAGATATAGGTATTTGCAGTGGGCATGATTTAGTGCTTCCTATTGCAAAAGTTGGGAGGAGCCCACAGTGAGCCCCTCCCTTAGGTGTTACCCGGCCTTGATGACGCCCGAAGTTACGAGGTCATCTACCAGAGCACCGAGATATTGAGAAATCTGGGTGGTGGTAAGGTTGCCGGTGGCGAGCGTGACGCGAGACTTAGTCCCGGTCATGACCGCTACCGACGTGGGCGCATTAGCCTTCATCTTGGCTTTAGACCAAGGACGAGTGCCTTTAACTACAGGGGTAAATGTCATATGCTAGACTCCTTACGAGCCGTTGATACGGACGATACGCCTGCGATCCACAACGTTCGGGGTCAGAGCCACGTCGAAGCGGACTTGGTGTTCGCCAGTGTTGAACACAGAGTTCTGCCACATGCGGACGCTCAGCGGAACCTTGGTCAGACCCTTACGAGAACCGATACCGGTCGCAGGCATGATCAGATCAGCCGTATTGACAACGATAGCGCTCTTGTTCAGGATGGCACGCGGCTTAATGCTGGACGAAGCGGGCGTGATCCACGTCACCGTAGCACCATCCACCGGGGCCGAGTCGACAGTGGCATGAGCCGTGTCGTTGTTGGTCTGGGCAGTGTTGCTGAAGGCAGACGGGATGATCATCGCCGGGAAGATACGCACCAGGGTAGCATTACCGCTAGAGGCGGTGTAGTTACCGATGACACGGAATTCCTGGAGGTGATCGAGGGCCGCTTGCAGGCGGTTATCGTAGGCGAAGACGTTGGCGATGGTGAACACTTCGCCGTCCTTGATCGTCTCCGTGCCCGAACCAATGTCCAGAGACACGGTTTGGGTCATGTACTGACCAGGAGCCGGCGAGATGGCCACGTCCGAGTAGTGGACGTTAGTACCACCGGAAGCGGTGAAGGTACTAGCGCCGTGGCTACCCGTCACCAGCGTCGGAAGTTGCTGGGTGAACAGGGTCGGGACACCGGCAATCTTGCCTTCCCAGCCATTACGGAAGATACCAGCACCGATGTCGGTGAGGGACGCATTGTCCGCCACGACAGCCGAGCCAAGGGCTTGCTTGTCGCCATAGGTCAGGACAGCGCGGAGGTCTTCGTCCGTGCAGCCTTCTTCCTTGAGGCGGGTATAGCCCGACGCCACGTCGTCGTACGCTTGAACGGTGTTACCCGCAGTACCAAGCCAGTTGTTCGACGCATTAACAGCGAAGTTAAGGATATAGGCGTCGATCTGTTCGGCAAGGTTGAGAGCGGCACCCTTCAGAGCTTCGGACTCACGCGCAGCACCGATATCGCGAATTTTCACGAAGTCGGCCCAGCCCATGGACGAACCAAAGACGGTGTCGATCTTGTATTGCTCCGAACCGAACACAGTGTTCTGAGTACCCGGAGTCGTAAGGTCTTGCACGCCAGAGGTCGTGCGAGTCACGACGTAGCGGGGCACAACCTGTTCGACCACGGTCAGGGCGTTGCGGTCGTTCATTTCATTGTCGAACTTCCGCCACGTTACCAGTTCGGCAGACGTGAGGTTGTTCTGGAAGATCGCGGCGAACGAGTTTAGAACCAGTTTCGCCTGATCAACGGTAACAGTACCAGCCATTGAAATAGGCCTCCTTTATGAGTGGATTACTTCTTTTTGAAGAACGCCTGAGTAAACATATCAAGGTCCTCCTCATCTCCATTTACCGCGATGAAAGCTCCATTGGTGCCTCGTGCCCGTTCTTGGGGCGGAGGCGGGGCTTTACTAACCTTCGGCTTGGCGATGATCTTTTGGGCATCAGCCTCAAGGAACTTAGCTTCAATCCGACCCAGGGCGAGGGTCGCTTTCTGTGCGCCGCTGTTTACGATTGCAACTGCTTCTTCAGGATGATTAGAGAGGTAGTACAGAACGTCCGGACCCTTGTCCATAGACATCAAGACACTAGACAGATAACCAGCATAGTCGGGCGGAAGATCATTGAACCCGTTTAGAAGAGCTTGACCCTTTTCTACAAGGTCAGGATACTCAGTCTTGGCGGCTTCTAGCTTGCCATTCCAGTTGGTCTGAAGAGTTTGCTGTTCTTGCCGTTCCGCAGCTTGCCGTTGAGCTTCAGCCTGCTCAGCTTGCACCTTCGTTCGCTCTTGTTCGAGAGTGAACCGGGTAAGGTCCCGAATATATTGCGGATCGAACTCACCTAGACCATAAACGGGATTACCGTCCTTATCTAGGGCATCCGGCTTGGGCTCACTCGGCGTTTCCGCCTTCGTCGTTGCGGCCGGATTTTGGCTCTTCTTGAAGTCTTCTAGTTCTTGACGGAGTTTAGCAAGCTCTGCAGCCGACTCCCTCCGAATTTCCTCACGTTGACGTACAACCTCATCGATGCGATCTTGGACGGTCTTCCGCTTCGGCTTGTCGGGAATTTCTTCCTGGGCCTCAGCTTCGTCAACTGCATCGTCGTCTTGAGCTTGGGTATCTTCTGAAGCTTGAGCTTCGTCATCTTGTTCCGCATCCACCTTGGTCGGGGTGGACTTGTCTTCTGCTGGCTTCTGACCAAAGAAGCCGTTGGAGAAGGCGTCAAGATCGTCCGTATTCTCAAATTGAACTTCAGTCGTTACTTCGGTCTCACTCATTTAGGGTATTGCGGTCCTTTAACCGTTCGCTCTTCCGGATTGCGACTTTTTCGACCCGCCGGATTGAGCGGTTGGGGCAGGTCGAGTCGAAGCTTGTTTCATAGCAACTTCATGTTGCTTATCGCCTTGCTCCTTTTGAAGAGCAAGTTGTTGACCTTTGAGTTCTTGATCACGAGATTTCAAGCCAATCTCTGCGTGATCCTTGAAAATAGTGTGTTCGAGCTGAGCACGTTGAATATCATGCTCATCGACGGTCTTAGCGCCCTCCAGGAGGGTTTCCAGGGCGGTGTAATCGGCGGGCGTTTCCTTGCCTTGGTCTTGATTGAGGGCCTGAATACGCTTAGTTTCAGCATTATAGGACTCAATTTCGAGCTTCTTGAACTCGATAGTCTTATCTTGCTTCAACTGCATGTTTTCAGACTGCAATTGACCGATCGCCTGCTTCATCTGTTCGATGACTTGAGGCGGCACAGGCGGCGGACCACCATTCTTCTTCTGCTCTTCGGGGCTTAGGAACTGCTGAGGCACAACCTTAGACAGCCGTTCAGCCAGTTCGTCTGCACCCGGCCAATCTTGAGCCTTAACGACCAGATCACCAGCAATTTCCATCAACTGGGGCCACACCTGGATAGCATCCATCATCGCCTGAGCTGCTTCGGCCCGACGAGTCGTGTAAGACGTTCCAGTAGACAGGGCCACATCGAACATCCCAGACGCTAGATCGATGGAATGAGGGTCCATCGGATCATTGATGCGTTGGAATTTGATCGACTGATCCTTACCAATCAGACGCACAACCCGCGTACCATCATAAATCTGAGGGATAAGCTGGTTGATGACATCCCCAGCCTCCAACAGGGCGGCGTCTGAGTTGTCGTAGTACGTTTGGGAGGCAATATCCCCTTCGTGCTGACGATTCATAATCGCCTTGCCCGACGTTTCGTTAGACCTAATACCAAGAGATGCGTCCTGGATACCAGAAACGTCCTTCATGTCTTGGGTATTCATTGCCACCTCTTGGAAGATGGCATTCTGCGGTGCAGGAGGTTCGATACGTTGAATGTTTTGGCCGATAATAGCCTCGTCATTCACAATCAGAAGCGGGTCACGGGTTAGGTGGGCCTTACGGAAGGCTTCTTGACGACCTTCAACCGCCGATTGGGTAGCCAACCACTGAGCCTTAGGGGCATACCCCAACTGCTCGGCTGCGATAGACCGCCAGAAATTCTTTAGGCGGCTTGGGTCCTTCATGAAGCGGACCAGACCATAACGAACACGTCGACCAGCGACGTTGACGACACGACCAGACATACGAATGATCGGTAGGCGGTTCAGGCGGTACTCATATGGACCAGCCAAAATCTGAGTGCCCGAACAATAGTGCATCTGAGCATAACGGCACCACACGACACGAGTCTTGACAGGCGGCCCATACTTCTGTATCAATTGATCAGAGTTGGTTTCGTCGATCTCGTAGATTTGACCAGACTCAAAAAGAACCAGGAGCTTCTCACGTTCGATCATACGCCAGTATTCAGTTACCCGATAGGATTCCTCGTCTTGCCATCCGGCCATGGTAACGCGGTCGATCTTGTCCTCTTGGAGTAGATCAGAACCAGCAGCATTAGGCCACTTACGATTGAATTCGTCCTTCGGGATGCGGTCATCGACGAAGACACGCTTGGCATCTCGTCCAGTGGGGTCAACGCTGAAGCGATCCCAGACAACAGACAGAACATCTTCGATGGGGCGAATGAAGACATCCTGGTCAAACACGTCGTCCTTGGCGTATTCCACCGTAACTTTGAAAGCGCCATCCCCGCATTGGACCATGCTTTCAAAGGCCTGATCGTAAGACCGGTCAGCCCGGCTTTCCATCTCAATGTTACGAACGAGGTCTTCTCTAATGCTCGCGAGATCAGTGTCGTCGTCGTTAGACGGAATGACCTTGATGGCTTTGCGAGATTCCCGCCAATCGCCCACCAATTGAGCCGTGAACTGGGGAATAGTATTGATTACAAGACAAGGAAGACCCCGGCGCTGTTGAAGCACAACGGGGTCCCATTGTTCACCCGCACTAAAGCGCAGGTCATCGATCATCTCGTAACGGTTGATCCGATCGTAGTTAACGTCGTTCTGGTACTCTTGGCGCATGTCACGGATGAACTCTTCCGCAGACTTAAAGCCTTCGGGGGTGTAGTTCTTAGCGACTGGTGTAGCATCAATAAGATCAGGACGTTGGAGATTTTGCTTCTCCTTGCTGATCTTCTTGACATTCGGAGTGCCCGACTTAGGGTCACTGCCGATTTCATTAACAGCCATTACGCCATCCATCCATTCGGAATATCGCGAGCCATGTCATATGTCATGTAGTCTTCCGAAGCCTTTGTATTCGTGGACTCATCAATTAGACGACGACCAACGAGTTTATCGAAGATTTTGGTCAGACCCCAGACGAGAGCGTCAACACGATCAGGGCTTCCATTAGAACTATTGCGAACGTAATCCACAGAAAATAGGCACATCTGATCTTCGAGTATGTCGAAGCGTCCGCAGTGATGAACACGCCCCTGTTCGTAGAGAGCGGAGATCGGCTCAGCTCGGACGACTTTACCCCGCGTAGCCGACACCAGTTCAACAGGAACACTACGATCGACCGCCTTGAGAGTAGATTCGACCATCAGGCCACCCTGGTTCTTTTCGGCGATGATCTTGTCTGCAGACCAAGAACGATAGAGGCTTACTGCTTTCCGAGCCCATTCTTCTGGTTGACCGCGACAAGACCCATCTTCGAGGACGTAACCTCTAGCATATCCCTCAGGGTCTCGGGCCAGTCCAACCACAATGATACCATGCTCGTCACTATTTTCTGTGTTGGTAACAGCAGGGTCAACTGCCACATACACTCGCTCCAGGTCGGCGGGGGGATCGATTAGACGACACGAGTCAATGATATCACGGTTCCAGAGGGCTCCGGGAATATCGGTAAGGATTTCTCCAGCTAACTCCTGTCTCCCAAGGCGTGTCCCACCATACCTCTCGTACAGTTGCTTTACAGTGTTCGCAGCCAGGTTTGCTTGGTTGTCCAGAGTAGCTCCACGAGTTACCACAGTGTCGGCATCTGCCATAAGACGCTTGATAAGGGGTAACGGTCTGGGGGTCGTGGTCACTAGTGCTCGTGGGTGGTCTCCAAGACGTAGACCAAATTGTAGTTGGTCCCAGGTTTCCTGCATGTAACGGTACTTAGCAAGTTCGTCAGTCCAGGCCGCGTGGTGCTGGGGTCCCCGGAGCTGATCTGGCTCGGTCGCGTTGTAGACCCAGGCCTGGGCTCCGTTGGGCCATGTGAGGCGTCGGTTGGTCGGGCTCCACTCAGGTCTAAAGTCCTTAGGGTGGCAGGCGAGAATTCCACTGTCACCGAGCACCATAACGTCCCGAGCGTCAGCCGCGGTCTCAGCGACAAGAGCGATACGTCCCCAACCTCTGGGACCGGCGCTAAGCGGCGTACTACCACAGGTGTTCTTCCGTATCCATTCGGAGCCCATACGAGTCTTGCCGAAGCCACGGCCGGCCAAGACCAACCAAGTATTCCAGAGGCCATCGGGCTCGCGCTGGTTGGGTCGTGCCCAGAAGTCCCAGTGCCACTTAAGTTCCGCTAGCTCCGCCTCGCTCAGGGAACTCAACAACATTTGACGTTCCGTTTCGCTTAACGAGGCTAGATATTCTGCTGGTGAAGTCTGCAACGGATTCCTTTATATGTTGTTCGTGCTGGATGGCCCCGCCATCAGCGCCGGTGACTTCTTGGCGTTCCTTCCAGAGGGCGATTGCTTTACCCGCTAGCTCGATTGCGCGTAGGCGATCGGCGGTCTTTTCGTCGCTGTCGGCGTCGATGATTTCCATCAACTTCTGGATCAGGATTTCAGCCGTCAGCTCGGACTTCTTCTCACGTTTAGCGTGACGACGTTCAATTTCTTCCACCACCAGTGGATGGTTCATCAACTCTGCGGACGTTTGATGGATGGAATATTTAGTCTTGCAATCGTAGTCAGAAAGTTCTATGGCCCTTAATGCATTGAAGTTGGCAGCTCCGAAGTACGCATTGATGAAGCTGAGCATTTTAGGCGTGAGTTTGCGCCCAGGGCCGCCTTGAGACCGTTTAGTCGGTCCAGTATCGCCGTTCTTAATAGACCGAAAAGCCAATTAGTCCCTCCATTATTCATATTATATCATATACGATATAGAAAGTCAAGGCCCTATAGCCTGCGGCTAGCTATTAGACAACAAAATAGTCAAGGGCTCTATGTTCTTATTTGTAACTCTAATCGTATATCTTCTTGATTGATGTCTGTAAATCATGTACCTTAAAGGATAACATCAATTGATGTAATCTATTAATGATATCATCTATTATGTTATCTTATAATATATACATTACCTGTGTTCCTTTATAAGATATTATACTATTTTCCCCCGCCCCTGTCAAGAACAATCGTACGTACATAGGCGGAAATGTTGTATTTTTATGTAACGACTCAGGCGACCCTCCGTAACGTGAAGGGAGTAGCGTTACCCACGGTACCCCCCGGAGGGGTGGGGTCACCCATAGTAACGTCACCAGTGTAACACAGTGTAACGTTCCCCATGAACATAAGGGGAACATAACATGAACATGTGCACATATGAGCACACATGATCACGCATATGTGATTAGCATAGTAACGCAACCTGGTCTATATTGGACCTGTTCAGGGAGACACACCCCTGAGCCGCCCTGGTCCGTCCTGGACCTAGGTGAGCCCCTCATTAGAGGTGATGCTATGGCTAAGCGCGTGAACCCGCACCGTCGCTTGCTCGCCGCTCAGGCTGCTGCTCGTCAGTTGGCCCAAGCGTATGGCAATGCTGACGATGCTGGCAAGCTCCAACAGGGCGTTGTCAGGTCACCCCTCAATCCCGTCATTCAGTTGACAGGCTACAGGGTTGGCAAGCCAGCGGCTTGGGAGGGTCGCGGTACGCCTGGGAAGATCATTCGCGGTCAACTCAAGCGGACCATTCCCGGCACTAAATCTCGCTTCGCTTCGAAGTGAGGGGTTGACACTCTAGGGGGCAACCTCTAGAGTGTCCATCTATCATATCAAGTGTGGTCCGATCTGGACCCAGCCAAGGGCATTGCACCTTTGGAGCACGTGACGGGGTTAGTACCTCGAAACCTGTAAGCTGACAGCGAGTCAGTGATCGGGCTAGGAGAACACCTCTAATCGCACGCGCTCTGTTTGGGCCTTGGAGAATGGGATAGGGGATAGGTAACCCTATACCGATTGGCGGACTATGTGACCGCAGAGCCGGAGGGAGACCGGACTGCCTGAGACACATAGCCGGGGCAACAGGAAAGCAATCTCGACTGTTTAGCAAACAGTGAGATTGTGAGTACGTTGCGCCGGAAGCAACCCGCTACGCAAAGTCGCAGCATAGGCAATAGCCAGAGCCAGCTTGGTAACAAGCTTGCCCGCTCTGATTTGACTAACCATAGTTTGGTTGTCTAACACTAGCTGCGCCGTCCAGCCCATGAACAGCACCTCATTCGCCACCCTACTTATGGCAAGGCTGCTCAGTAGTGATGGGACGAAACGCAGCGTTAGTGCTGCGATAAGCTGCCGCCAGAAAGTGACGGTAAGCATGACTAAAATCCTCAAAGCGATACCAGAGGTATGGACCTTTATGGTCTACGCCGCTTTCGTCTGGTCATTCGTGACCAAATGAGTACGCGGTTCATAGTCGGCTATCGTGACAGCCCTAAGGCCAAAACCCTCTACTTTGGTCCTTACGCCAGTCAATCAATAGCCGATTTCTTCATCGCAGCTCTACCAGCACCGCTTGAGGGCGGTATGGTTAGGGCTGTCCCACTTCAACCGTTCATGGCCCATGAGGCTCGAACAGTTGCTCAGTTGATTGAACGTCATCGCGAAGAACGCCCCGCCAAAGGGCGGTCATTCGTCGATGCTCATCAACATTAATCCCAGCAGGTGGCAGCTTTTCCCAGCACTAACGCTGGAAACTGGAACCTAAAGGGAACCTTTGATATGTCCACCAAAATCACCGAAGGCGAGACTGCTGACCATCAGCTCAATCTGATCGTTGGCCTTGGCAAGCCCTGGGATAAGACGGCGATCAAGCTCGATCAGGACGGCATCAAGTCCGACCTGTCGAAGCTGGACCTCCGCATCCAGATGAACCACATGCAGTGCCTCTATCATGCGATGCTGCATGGGGACACCTCGCTGGAGCGCCGGCTCCTCATCGACATCATCGACGAGAAGTCGGGATATCGCCGCAAGGGCCTGATTGCCCACATGCGGCTGTTCACCCCGATGGAGCTGAAGGGCGACATCATCAACCTGTCCGGCACCGTGACTGCGGCGTGGCAGGTGCAGATCGCCAAGCTGGCCGAAGGCATCGAACTGCCGCCGGTCGGCGAGAAGCGTCCGTTCCTGCTCGAACTGGCACTCGCTCACCCGTTCACGTCGCTCGACGCCGCTCGGGAGATGGTGCCCTTCAAGCCGATCTTCAAGGACACGATCATCGGGCGCATCGAGAGCGCCCAAAAGGCGTACAAGGCGGCCATCGCCAATACGCTGATCGTGGCCGGCGAGAAGCCGAAGCCCATCGACCCGTCCAAGCCGTTCTATGACGGCATCCACCTGGACAAGATGGACGCGGCTTTCGACAAGATCGAGCAGATCATGGCCGATGTCGAGAGCTGGAAGGACAGCACCAAGGTTGTCCGCGAGGCTCATGCGAAGGCTGCTGAAGCTGAGCGCGAGCTGGCCGAGGCGACCAAGAACTAACGAACCTAACGCTGCGCCCCTTGGTAACTCTTGGGGCGCAGTTCTTTTTATGCCGTTCAGTGAGCTGACAGCGAGTTTGTTGTCTGTTCTCTCAACTGCATGAACGTACTACTTTTCTCGCACTTTGTACGTCTGTGGTTGCGACCTGGGTATCTACCGAGCTTATCGCCCCCAAGCTTTGGTTATGTCGTTAAACTGCCCACGTGGGCTGATGGGGCTGGCGGGCAAATCACATGAAGTTACGTTGTCATATCTTTACACAAGAGCCCCAGTGGCGTGCAAACGTCGCTAAGGCATTCAACAGGCGTGTAGCCTATGTCTGGGCTGGTTATCTGCTCATCATGTTCTCATGGGTAGAGTAGTGAAGGTCCAGCCGTTGTCAGCGATGTCGTATCCAATGCTCCGACTGACAACAGAAGCCATCCTAGAGCATTGGCAAGAGATTACGGCCGACGATGTCTATTCGACCGGCCGAGAGGTTAAGGAAACTGCTGAGTATCTCAGTGATCTGTTCGCTGAGGTTGCTCGCCGTATTCCGATCTAATCTGCTGTCCGGCCCACTGATAAAGGGTGTCTGCACGGCGGATGAACCTGAGCATGTTCTTAAAAGGCTCGTTACTTTGAGTATCGGTGAACAGACAGCAATCCTGTGAGCGCTCACTCGGTTGATGAAACGACAGTAGACCACCTCTGGCCCTGGGTCGTCATTTTACTGTCTGTTCTCCCATGCTCACGGCATGAGACTGGAGTATGTTACAATCATGTAATGGAGACAACAATGCCCAAACTCGATCAAATACCTTGGGATCGCGTCGAGGATTCCAGCAACATCCAGGACCTCTTCTGGCATGAGCCAACACACACCGTTTGTGTTCGGTTCAAGTCTGGTGGTCTTTACTCGTATCTGGAAGTACCAGAACCAGTATACATGGACTTGCGCCACGCGCAAAGCGTTGGTTCGTATTTGCATCGAGTAATTAAGTCGTATCCGTACACGAGATGGGCTACGGAAATCGAGTTGATCGAACATCTCAACACCTAAGTCTTCTTTTAGTCGGGGAGACGAACAGCCCTACTATTCGGGGGGGCATTAGTAAACAACCTGACTTCCATTGATGCCCGAGGCTTGCTGTCCTCGGATGGAACCGGCCCTAGCGGGCTCACATCAATCTCAATTCTGAGAAATCCAATGGCCATCAAGTCAGGCACTACCAAGACCGTCGCGGCGGTCGCACCGACCAGCACCCCCCAGAACCTCTTCATCAGCGTGAAGACCTTCGACGCTGAAGGCAAGACCATCGGCGAACGGATCGTCGACATGTGCCACTACGGCACGCGCAACTGGCTGTCGAACCACCTGTGGTGGGCGACGCACAACGGCCACTGCACCGAGATCGACATCGCCAAGCCGGACGAGGTCAATGCCTACCTCGCCAAGGGCGTCGAGGCTCTGGCGCAGAAGTTCGGCGGCTCCAACGAGATCGTGGTCGAGCCGAAGGCGGTTGCGGCGGCGTAGTGCCTAGACCTGGGTCATGTCGATAAACTGACCTCATGCGGGGTCGTCTAATAGAGGATACCGGGTAGATGTCCCGGAGATGTCAAGTGCAATTCTTGACCCCTGCTCCAGTTTCGCTCGCTTAGTCCAAGCCTCAAGAGACCGCCCGACAAAAAGGGTGTGAATTGTGATGGAATGGCTAGCCATCAGTGAGCACCAAGTCACGCCTGATCATTTGTGTCGCATGATCGGGGGC
>Ga0207698_10001743_pt1 | contig 12686 bp, 6 predicted proteins | sample KBSCornC22_FD_184298 | JGI IMG/M metagenome (GOLD analysis project Ga0207698, IMG submission 184298) | Corn rhizosphere microbial communities from Kellogg Biological Station, Michigan, USA - KBS Corn C2-2 (SPAdes) (version 2) | ecosystem: Host-associated > Plants > Roots > Rhizosphere > Soil ...
TCTGCACCTATGTTTCTTTCCAAATGAATAGAATAGAAGCTCCGAAATTCCTCACCATATTATTGTCCATCATTTACATAAAATTGTCGTTTCTAAGAAGCAACATGAACTTAACTTGCTAAAGTTCTAAAAGCAGTAATTCTGTTTCAAATTTGAATTAAATTTCCTACCTGTTTATATTAATTTTTTTAAAATGAAAAATTGTTTTCCTCTTGTTAGATTTTTTCTCTTTATTCTTTTTATAAGTTTATTGAATGCTGATTTATATGCACAAATCAATAATACGCCTTCAAACAAAATCAGCCTCTCCGGCCAATGGGCTTTTCAGATTGATTCTTTGGATAAGGGTATTGAAGGAAGATGGTTTACAAAAAATCTGAATGATAGAATAAATCTTCCGGGCTCAACGCTTACTAATGGTAAAGGAAATGAGATAACTGTAAATACAAAATGGACAGGCGGTATTTGGGATAGCATTTGGTATAAGCTTCCAAAGTTTGCAAAATATCGACAACCCGGCAATATCAAAGTTTCTTTCTGGCTGCAGCCGCTGAAATACTACGTAGGCGCGGCATGGTATCAGAAAAAATTAAGCATCCCTGCTAACTGGAATAAGCGATTTACACAAATGTTTTTGGAACGCTGCCACTGGGAATCGACTGTTTGGATTGACGATAAAAAAGTAGGAATGCAAAATGCATTGAGTGCTCCCCATATTTATGATCTCAGCAAATACTTGACTTCCGGTGAACACACAATTACTATCAGGATAGACAATCGCATTAAAGATATTGACCCAGGCGCCGATGCACACAGCCTTACGGATAATACGCAAACCAACTGGAATGGCATTATTGGTAAAATGTATTTAGAAAACCGCCCTGCGGTTTACATAAGCGATGTCGCTTTATATCCTGACGTTAATAAAAAAATGGTGATGGCAAAAATCACCATCAATAATTTATTAAATAAAGAACAAGATGAAACGCTGCGTTTATCAGCACATACAGTGAATACTAAAACACCGAACGAAGTTAAACCCTTTAGTAAGAAAATCCATCTTAATAAAGATACAACTACAGTTGACGTATCATATCCAATGGGCGCCTCACCTCTGCTTTGGGATGAATTTAATCCGAATGTTTATTCAATGCAAACTTCCATTTCAGGTAATGCGGGCAACGATATGGTCAATACCGATTTTGGCATGAAAAACTTTGCCATTGAAGGCACACGCTTTACCGTGAACGGCCGCCCGATATTTTTAAGAGGAACGTTGGAATGTGCCATCTTTCCTAAAACCGGCTATCCTGAAGTGGATGTAAAATCGTGGGAACACATTTTCGAAAAGTGCAGGCAATACGGCTTAAACCATATCCGCTATCATTCGTGGTGCCCACCGGAAGCGGCTTTCATTGCAGCTGATAAATTAGGCATGTATCTTTCTATTGAATGCTCTGCATGGGCAAGAGTTGGTGATGGCAAACCAATAGACCAGTATATTTATGATGAAAGCAACCGTATTGTAAAGCAGTTTGGCAATCATCCATCTTTTTGCATGATGCCTTATGGTAATGAAGCAAGTGGCAAAAACGATGTCGCTTATCTTACTAAATTTGTTCAGTATTGGAAAGCGAAAGATAATCGCAGGCTTTACACTAGTGCTTCAGGTTTCCCCGAAAGTGATGCAAGTGATTATAACAGTACGCCAAAGCCACGCATACAATGGTGGGCCGCAGGACTAAAAAGTCCGATCAATGCCAATCCTCCAACAACAGATTATGATTGGACCCAATACATTTCAAAAACAAAACCTACCGTGAGCCATGAAATTGGCCAGTGGTGCGTTTACCCTGATTTTGCAGAAATAAAAGAATACACCGGTGTATTAAAGGCGAAAAACTTTGAAATTTTCCAGGATTTTCTTGATGAGCATGGAATGAAAAATCTGGCTCATGATTTTTTGATGGCTTCGGGGAAACTACAGGTGCTTTGTTATAAAGCAGATATTGAGGCTGCATTGCGAACTCCCGGGTTTGCCGGTTTTCAGCTTCTCAGTCTCCAGGATTTCCCCGGACAAGGAACAGCTTTGGTTGGGGTGCTGAATCCATTTTGGGAAGATAAAGGATATGTAACTGCAAAGGAGTACAGCCAATTCTGCAATGAAGTTGTGCCTCTGTCAAGAATGAAAAAAATCATTTACGAAAACGATGAAGATTTTTTAGACACGATACAGATTGCCAACTTCAGCTCGGGAAGTTTGAATGAAGGTGTTGAATGGAATGTTAGAAATGAAGCTGGGAAAATATTATGGAAGGGGACTTTTGAAAAAAAGGAAATTCCGATTGGCAACACTTTTATTGCGGGGGAAATAAAACAATCTTTATCAACTTTAAAAGAACCCGGACAATTTACACTAACTGTGAGTGTAGGTAAATATGAAAACACCTGGAATTTCTTTGTATATCCATCTGTTAAAAAGAAAATAAGTCCGGATATATTGATTACACAAACATTAGATGCCAAAGCAAAACAGGTTTTGGAAAATGGCGGTAAGGTTTTACTTACAATAAAGAAAGGAAGCATTAAAGATGATAAAGGAGGCGATGTAAAAATTGGTTTCTCCAGCATTTTCTGGAATACAGAATGGACAAACGGCCAGCCTCCAACCACGCTCGGCATTTTATGTGATCCAAAAAATCCGGCGCTCAAAGAATTTCCTACGCAATATTATAGCGATTACCAATGGAGGGATGCAATGAGCCACAGTAACACTATCCTTCTTGATTCGGTTGGTAACGATATCAAACCTATTGTTCGCGTAATTGACGATTGGAATTCAGCAAAGCCGTTGAGTTTATTATTTGAATGTAAGGTTGGTAAAGGCAAATTACTATTTTCGGGCATTGACCTTATAAGCGATAAAGAAAACCGGCCTGAAGCAAAGCAATTGTTGCAAAGTTTGGCAACTTATATGGAAGGAGATCAATTTCGACCATCCGACACCGTTAGTATGGACAAAATTGAAAACTTATTTAAATGAAAAAAATAAGTGAAAAGAAATTATAGAAGTGATAGCGCTTGCATAACATGTAAGATTGTTTATATCAACTCAATAAATCTTCTACTGCAGTGAGAAGCCTGCAAAGAAATTAGGCATTAGAAAAGTTGCAAAAGCACAATGATTCTTTTAATAATGCAATTTATCTTTAAAAGCATTTTGCCATGCATAATCGCTATGTTCAATCAGCCTTCCAGGTGCTTTCTCAGAAAGATTAGCTTACCGTATAAACTTTCTGCAGCCTAACGAAACAGAATCCTTCATTATTTGATTAGTTTTTATCCCCTGAGAACGAACGCATAATTTTGCTTTATGAAGCTCACAATTAAGAATATGGTTTGCCCAAGATGCATTACATCTGTAGAGCAGCTTTTAGAAAAAAATAATCTGCAGGCTAAGTATATACGTTTGGGTGAAGTGGAGTTAAAAAAAGAACCAGGGAAATCAAAGCTCCAACAGTTTGCACAAGATTTAAAGCAAACGGGATTTGAACTTTTAGACGACCAGAAAATGCAGCTAATTGAGCAGGTGAAAAATCTGCTCATTCAAAAAGTGCAGAGCGGTAACATGGATGAGCATTTCAGTATCAGCAAATACATCAGCGATAATATTTACAAAGATTACTCATCTATAAGCCGGTTGTTCTCAGGAGTAGAAGGCATTACGATTGAACAGTTTTTCAACTTGCAAAAAATTGAAAAAACTAAAGAGTTACTTATATACGATGAACAGTCACTCAGCCAGATAGCATTTAACCTAGGCTACAGCAGCACCCAACACCTCTCCAACCAATTCAAAAAGCTCACCGGCATGACACCCTCGCAATTTAAACAACTGGGTGCGTTGCATCGCAAGCCTATTGATGGGGTAAAGGATTAAGCTTCGGTATTTCCAGGCACAATTATTTGCACATTTTATCCAACAGGATGTAATAGCGGCTCTATACTATTTAAGGACTTTTGTGTATTAAATAATGAAGCTATGCAAAACGATCATATAATAAATCTACCCTTAGCAGGAGTCGAGAGCGAACACTGTGCGTTGATTGTTGACAAAGGGCTAAGCAAGGTGGAAGGTATAAAGAGCCATAAGGTAGAATTGAACAACAACAGGGCAGTCATTACGACGGATGATGAACCGGAAACCATACCTGAAGCCGTAAAAGCAATCAGGGATCTGGGTTATGATGTGGATACGGTAAAGAAAACATTTCCTGTGCTCAACATGACGTGTGCATCTTGTGCCAGCAGTTCGCAAAGCGTTTTGGAGAATACTCCGGGCGTTGTGCATGTTGCTGTCAATTATGCCAATGCCACGGCACAGGTGGAATATATACCAACAATTACAAACTCACAAAAGCTGAGGGCAGCTTTACAAGGTATTGGTTATGATTTAATGATTGATGAAAGTGAAAAAGCGAAAGATGCATTGGAAGAAGTAGACCGCAAAAGATTTGAAACACTAAAGAAAAGAACCATTGGGTCTATTGCACTCTCAATACCGATCGTGCTTATTGGAATGGTGTTTATGAGCATTCCTTATGCCAACTATATCATGTGGGCATTGGCAACACCTGTTGTGTTGATCTTTGGGCAGCAGTTTTTTATTGGTGCATGGAAGCAGGCAAAACACCGTTCTGCCAACATGGACACATTGGTGGCATTGAGTACAGGCGTGGCATACCTTTTTAGTGTGTTCAATACTTTGTTTCCTCAATTCTGGGAAAGCCGCCGCTTAGTTGCACACGTTTATTTCGAAGCGGCGGCTGTCGTAATCGCCTTCATTTTGCTGGGTAAAATGCTGGAAGAAAAAGCGAAGGGCAATACTTCTTCTGCTATTAAAAAATTAATGGGTTTGCAACCGAAAACAGTAACAGTAGTGCATCAGGGCGCTCATCAGATGGAAATGCCGATTGCCACTGTAAAGGTTGGAGATATTTTACTGGTGAAGCCCGGTGAAAAGATCGCGGTGGATGGCACGGTAACCACAGGAGCATCCTTTGTTGATGAAAGCATGATAAGTGGGGAGCCTATTCCGGTAGAGAAGAAAAAAGGTGAGAAAGTATTTGCTGGAACGATCAATCAAAAAGGTAGTTTTCAATTTAAGGCAGAAAAAGTAGGTGGCGATACGGTATTGGCACAGATCATAAAAATGGTACAAGAGGCACAAGGAAGTAAAGCACCGGTGCAAAAACTCGTCGATAAAATTGCAGGCATTTTCGTTCCTATTGTTATTCTCATTGCTGTTCTTAGTCTTGTTACCTGGGTGGTTTTAGGAGGAGATACTGGATTTACACAAGGGTTATTGGCAATGGTAACTGTGTTAGTTATTGCATGTCCATGTGCTCTTGGTTTGGCTACACCTACGGCTATCATGGCAGGAATAGGTAAAGGTGCAGAAAACGGTATTCTTATAAAAGATGCAGAAAGTCTTGAGTTGTCTAAAAAAGTAAATGCAATTGTTTTAGATAAAACAGGAACAATCACAGAAGGTAAACTGGAAGTGGTTTCTATACAATGGAAAAGTGGAACAGCAGAGAAAAAACTTTTGAATTTGTTTTTCAGCATCGAACAACAATCAGAACATCCTTTGGCAGAAGCAGTCGTTCGTTATTTTAAACAAAAAGATATTCAGCCGTTGTCAGTTGACCATTTTGAAAGCATTACCGGTAAAGGTGTGAAAGTAGCGTATGCGGGTAACACATACTTTTTAGGAAGTGAGGCATTGCTAAAAGCAGAAAACATCAGCATTGAACCAGCTTTGCAGCAAACAGCCAATGAATGGCTGCTGAAGGCCCAAACCGTTATTTGGCTTGCCGATAAACAAAACGCTCTTGCTGCCCTTGCTATTGCAGATAAGATAAAGCAAACATCTGTTGATGCTGTAAAGCAATTACAAACCGCAGGCATAGATGTGTATATGCTTACTGGAGATAACATCTACACCGCAAGAGCTATTGCACAACAGACAGGCATTCTACATTACAAAGCAGAAGTATTGCCTACTGAAAAAGCTGCCTTTGTCAAAGAATTACAGCAGCGGGGTAGAGTGGTAGCAATGGTTGGCGACGGCATTAATGACAGCAATGCACTCGCACAGGCGGATGTAAGTATCGCCATAGGTAAAGGCAGCGACATCGCCATGGATGTTGCTAAAATGACAATCATTTCATCGGATTTATCTAAAATTCCCAAAGCCATTAAGCTGTCAAAACACACAGTGACAACGATCAGACAAAATTTGTTCTGGGCATTCATCTATAACGTTATCGGAATACCCATTGCGGCAGGTATTTTATATCCTTTCACTGGTTTTTTGTTAAATCCAATGATTGCGGGGGCAGCCATGGCTTTGAGTAGTGTTAGTGTGGTAAGCAACAGTTTACGGTTGAAGTGGCTGAAATTGTAATGCACAAATAAGTATAACTCTTTTCCAAAATGATGTAACAGTTACTTGAAATCGAAAAAGGAATTTTGCATTGTTCAATTAAAATGCAGTATATGAAAACAATAGAAGTAAAAACAAACATTATGTGCGGCTCTTGTATAGCCAAAGTAACACCTACACTCAATGAAAAGATTGGTGAAAACAATTGGAAAGTAGACACAACCAATCCAAAAAAAGTATTGACGGTAACAACTGAGAACTTAAGCGAAACAGATGTGATAAAAGCCGTTGAGAAGGCTGGCTACAAAGCAGCAACCCTTTCATAATACTGTTTAATTGATTAAAGACAAAACGATGAGAAAATTAATAGGGGTAATATTATTAGCATTTACAGTTGGTTTCAATGCAAATGCACAACACTCGCATCATCAAATGCAGGATACTGCAACACCAAAAATGGATATGGATGATACCATGAAGATGGATGACATGAACATGCAAGGCATGAAGATGAATAAACTTATGAGCCATCACATAAGTATGAGCCATGCGTATTCGCTCAATCTTGGGATGGGAAGAAATGGTTCAGGTACCGGCTGGCTTCCCGATGCTTCACCCATGTATGGTTATATGTTTCACACACCTAAGTGGATGTACATGCTGCATGGCAATTTCTTTTTGCGTTACAACAATCAAGATTTTACAAATAAAGGTTCAAGAGGTAACAGCAAAATAGACGCGCCGGACTGGATCATGCTGATGGCACAACACCAGGTAGGAAAAAATGGCTTATTTCATTATAATGTGATGGCTTCGTTAGATGCTCCCTTAGGAGGCAGCAATGGTTATCCTTTGCTGTTTCAAAGCGGAGAAGCCTATAAAGGAAAGTCAATTGTTGACCGTCAACATCCCCACGATTTGTTTTCCGAATTATCGGTAAGCTATTCACAAGCACTATCACAAAAAGCAGATGTATTTGCTTATGTGGGTTATCCTGGCGAACCGGCATTAGGACCTGTTGCTTTTATGCACCGGCCATCCGCAATGGACAATCCGGATGCACCAATTTCTCATCACTGGATAGATGCAACACACGTGGTTTTTGGTGTGGCAACTGTTGGTGTTAGATACGGTCAACTCAAATTAGAAGGATCATCTTTCACGGGAAGAGAGCCAGATGAAAACAGGTATGATTTTGACAAACCACGTTTCGATAGCTGGAGTGGAAGATTATCTTACAACCCAACCCAAAATTGGGCATTGCAAGTGTCACACGGTTTTATCAAAAGTCCGGAACTCTTACATCCTGACGAAGATGTCAATAGAACGACTGCATCAGCTGAATACAGCAAAGCTATTTCTCATAACAGCACATTGAATGCAATAGCCGTTTGGGGCATGAATAAAGTCAAAGATCATGATGGAGAAAATGCAATATTGGTAGAAGGTGAATGGAGAAAGAATAGGTTGGCGTTGCATAGCCGTTACGAATGGGTGCAAAAAGGAATTGAAGAACTGGCATTAGATGAAAATGTTTTTTTACACGATGCTGTTTTTCCCGTCAACGCTTTTACGGTAGGATTTAATTATGATCTGCTGAAAATAGGACAGACAAGATTGGCAGGAGGTAGTCAAATCACTTTCTATCATGCTGATAAAAGATTAAATTCTTTGTATGGCAAAAATCCCATGGCCGTAGAAGTATATTTACGTTTGTATCCTTCAAGGATTCTGATGAATAAGAAAAAATAATAAAAAAACTTCAATTGCAGAAAGCATCAACCGAAGCATATTGGCATTCAATAATAACCAACATGCTAACAGCAGTCTTATGCAGGACCTTATAAAATATGTAAATCCGAAAGAAAACGAAGCATAGATTATCGACGTTATAAAAACACAAAATATGCAAGTGATCATTTAGCGAATAAAGAACGTTTCTTACATGGATTATAACAAGCATTGACATTATGACTGTGGTAATAAAATTTCATTATGTAAAACAGATTTCTTTAATCCTTGATAAAGGAAATATCAAAGGCCTATTCTGGAATATTAGGTATAGTGCTTGTAGTTGAACAGTTACAGCCTTACTCTTGTATGTTCATAATACCCAATATCAATCTGCTAAAACAAGTCGAAAACAATCAGCGTTTTATTTTATCCTTTTTACTTTTAATTCTCCTTCCGCCATCAACTATTTCTTCACTAGCATTGAAGAATCCATAACCGATTACATAGTTTCAAATTAAATAGTAAAAAAGATTAAAATTAACACAATCGATTGCATAACAATATCAATCGATTGCGTAGCAAAAAATTTGATGTCTTGATTATTAAAATTTATTGGGAACACCGTTAGTGTTATGTTTTGTTAAAAAAAGTTTCATATTTGTTAAAAAAAAAGTTTCACCTTCGCAAAAAAAGTTTAAATAAAAACCAAGTGTAAGCAAAGAAAACTTCTCACCCCTAAAACGATGGCTCATGAAAAAAAATGAATTTCCCAAATTATCTATTTTACTTTGGATGTTTTTTGGTTTTTTTCTTTTTTCTGCAACTACTTATGGTCAGACCAAAATTAGTGGTAGTATTAAAGACGCAAAAACTAATTCTCCATTATCCGGCGCTACTATTTCTGTCAAAAACACTACAATAAGCACTTTCAGTAATGCAAGCGGGACCTTTTCTCTTACAATGCCTGCACGGTCAAGTAAGTTGGTAGTTTCTTTTGTCGGTTATTCTACAAAAGAGGTAGAGATCAATGGCTCAGAAGACCTCAATATTTCGCTTGAAACTACTGCTGCAGATTTAAATGAAGTGGTTGTAGTTGGGTATGGAACTCAAAAGAAAGCTACATTAACAGGCGCTGTTTCTACTGTATCGGTATCATCATTAAAAGAAGCGCCGGTAACAAATTTCTCCAATACACTGGCTGGAAAGTTATCTGGTGTTGTAGCAATTAATAATAGTGGTGAACCAGGCGAAGACGGAAGTAACATACTTATTCGCGGCAACCATAGCCTGAATAATAACCAGCCCTTGATTGTAATTGATGGCGTGCCGAACAGGGGCGGAGGGCTTGACCGCTTAGACCCTAACGATATTGAAAGTGTCAGCGTTTTAAAAGATGCAACAGCATCTATTTACGGATCTCAATCTGCCAATGGCGTAATGCTTATTACTACGAAACGTGGAAGGAAAAATCAACCTCCTGAATTTTCGCTTAATCTTAATCAGGGCTACAACCAGCCGACTAGAATACCAGAAATGGCTGATGCACCCACTTATATGAAGATGATTAATGAATCTGCATTATACCAGGGGCTTCCTGCACACTTTTCCCAGGCGGATATTGATGCCTATAAAGATGCTAACCGCGATCCATGGCTATATCCGTCAACAGATTGGTTTAAGGAAGGACTGAAAAAAATATCTCCGCAGTCAAAAGCAGACCTTTCTGTGCAGGGTGGTTCGGCTAATGTTTCTTATTTTCTTTCGCTGGGTGCTCAAACACAGGATGGATACTATAAGCACAGTGCAACAAAATATAATCAATATAATTTCAGGAGCAATGTAGATGTGCAGGCTACGAAAAATATAAAACTTTCTTTTGACTTGAGCGGCCGGGAAGAATATCGTCATTTTCCTACAGTTGCAGCAAGCCAGACGTTCAGAATGCTAATGAGAGGCAGGCCATCTGATCCGGCATATTATCCAAACGGTCTTCCTGGCCCAGACCAGGAAGGTGGCGTACAACCAGTAGTATCAGGAACTACTCAAACAGGATATAACCACAATCAGCAATATTATCTGACCGGAGATGTAGCATTGGATATAACCATACCAGGATTCAAAGGTTTTAATTTAAGGGGTACCGTATCGTATGATAAAGAATTTCAGGATCAGAAAAACTGGCAAATACCCTGGACATTATATAGCTTCGATAAGCAAGCTTACATAAATAATGGCCTGAAAGATCCTGAGAATTTTCAGCAACCAACTTTAAGAGGCCCTACTGACCCCCAGCTCACACAAGTGTTTTATCAGCAGCAAAAAACGCTTGAAAATCTTGTTGCTAATTACAAGAGAGGGTTTGGCGATCATAATATAGCATTAATGGTGGGAGTAGAGGAACAAGATTTTAATACATCTAATTTTAATGCATTTCGGCGTCATTTTATCTCCACTTCACTTCCTGAATTATTTGCCGGAGGCCAGCAGGATTGGACCAATGCAGGATCTGCAGCTCATGGAGCCAGGATGAGTTATTTCAGTAGGGCTAATTATAATTACCAGGGTAAGTATTTATTTGAGTTCGTAGGAAGATATGACGGCTCTTACCTGTTTCCTGCCGGAAAGCGTTTTGGATTTTTTCCGGCATTTTCAGCAGGATGGAGGATAACGCAGGAACCTTTCTTTAAAAAGGTTAGCTTTTTTGATGATTTAAAAATCAGGGCTTCCTGGGGCCGTACCGGTAATGATATAACTTCGCCCGGCTCACTTGTAGAAGCGCAACAATTTTTAAGCGGCTATCAATTTGGTTCAGGATATGTACTAGGGATAGACCAGGTATTGCCCAGCATATATCAATCCCGCGAAGCAAATCCTAATGCTACCTGGGAACGTTCTAACCAGGGAGATATAGGAATTGATGCGGTAATTCTTGATAACAGGCTTTCCTTTACTATCGATTACTGGAGCGAAATGCGTACTGGTATTCTTATTCAAAGAAATGCATCAGTTCCGCAAAGCACTGGCTTAACGCTTCCCAAGGAAAATTTGGGAAAAGTAAAAAGCTGGGGATATGATGGTACAGTTTCCTGGAACCAACAGTTAAAAAACAATGCAGCTCTTGAATTCAGGCTCACGTGGGGATATTCCAATAATAAAATTGCCTTCTGGGATGAGGCTCCAGGCGCTCCTTCTTACCAGGTTTCAACGGGTAAGAAAATTGGTACAGGTTTATATTATCAATCCATTGGTGTTTTCCAAACCCAGGCCGATGTTGATAAATATCCGCACTGGACTGGGGCCCGGCCGGGTGATCTTATTTTTGAAGATGTTAATAACGATGGCAAAATTGATGCGGATGACCGGGTTCGCATCAATAAAGTACATACTCCCGATTGGACAGGCGGTATAAGCCTTGGCGGAAACTGGAAGCAATTTAGCCTGAGCATATTTTTCCAGGGAGCTTTAGGCGCAGTTCAATATATATCTACTGAATCGGGTGATATTGGAAATTACTTCGCAGACTATGCTGCAGAGAGGTGGCTGCCTGATCCAAGCGATCCAAAAGGATTAACTCCTGATCCACAAGGTTCACCTTATTCAGGCCCACGCACATTTAACCGCGGAGATACATACTGGTCGCCGCAGGGAAGCAATAACAATACTTATTTTTTAAGAAGCACTAATTATGTTCGCCTTAAAACACTGGAGATTGGTTATAGTTTCCCCAAAAGTATCCTGAATAAATTAGGTAAAATTCAAAATTTAAGAATTTATGCAAACGGCTATAATTTGCTCACATGGGATAAATTTAAGCTCCTTGATCCTGAAGTAAGTAATGCGGCGGGAGATTATTATCCGCAGGCAAGAATTTTTAACCTGGGCTTGAATTTAATATTTTAAATAACCTTCTAAAGATTTCATTATGAAAAGATATCAATCCATCTTTTATATAACAGCGATAATATTTATTACAGTATCAGGATGCACAAAAAAGCTGGACATAGTGCCGCTTGACCAGATTACAAGCGCCGCAGTGTGGCAGGATGTATCATTGATGCAGGCATACGTTAATGATGTATACCGAGGCATTGGCTATGGTGAATTTAATTCTACCAGCGGTATGAGTGTATTGACCGATGAAGCTATCTGGACGAATGGAGCGAAGCCTATCGTTCAATCAACTATTACTCCATCCAACCTGGATATTATAGGTGGCTCCAGGTTTAGTTATTTGGTATGGGGAACGCTTTACTCCTACATAAGGAGATGCAATATGTTCCTGGAAAATACAAAAAGCTCAACGGTAACTGACAAGGCGCAGCTTGACAGGCTGAGGGGGGAAATTTATTTCCTTCGCTCCTATTTCTACCACAATTTGATGCGTGTAAATGGCGGTGTACCTATTATTACACAAGTGTATGGGTTAGACGACAGCACTTCTATAGCCCGCAATACTTTTGCAGAAACTGTTGATTTTATTGTAAAAGATGCAGACTCAGCCGCC
>Ga0207698_10001748_pt1 | contig 12668 bp, 9 predicted proteins | sample KBSCornC22_FD_184298 | JGI IMG/M metagenome (GOLD analysis project Ga0207698, IMG submission 184298) | Corn rhizosphere microbial communities from Kellogg Biological Station, Michigan, USA - KBS Corn C2-2 (SPAdes) (version 2) | ecosystem: Host-associated > Plants > Roots > Rhizosphere > Soil ...
CAGCAGGCGCGCGGTGGTGCTCTTGCCGACCGCGACCGAGCCCGCGATCGCGACCACATAAGGCCGCCGCGCCGCCGGCCTTCCCAGGAAATCGTCGGTCACGCGCGCGAGACGATGCCGGGCGTCGATATGCAGGTTGATGAGGCGCGTCAGCGGCAGATAGATGTCCTGCACCTCGTCGAGCGAGATCGGATCGTTCATGCCGCGCAACCGCGCGAGATCGGCTTCGTCGAGCGTCAGCGGCACCGCGGAGCGCAGCCGCGCCCAATCGCCCCGCGCGAAATGCGTATGGCTCGTCTCACTTGCCGGCAATGCGCTGACCGGCCGGTCCAGACCGGCCGGAGGCGCCGCGCCGAGCACGGCATGATCGTCGGGGATGCGCATGTCGATGAAATCGAGCGGTACCAGCCGCGCCCCGGGCACCAAATTTCCTGGCATCTGCGCGGCGGCCATGATCTCGGCATGATAGGCGCCGTCGATATGGCCCTTCACCAGCCAGCGATGCACGGTCGAGGGGGGTTTGCCGATCGCGGCCGCGAAGCGCGATAGGCCGCCGAATTTCGCGGCGACGACGGACGCGGGCGCGCCGCGATCGATCGGACGTTTGGGATTGGTCTTCGCCACGGGCCCGCTTTTCCACTCCATACGTTTTTGCGCAACTGCTCGCTGCAAAATTTAGCAGATTGCGAAATTTGGCTTGCGGGTGGGCAATTTTCCGCGCAGGCGGTCTGCGAAATGCGAAAAATCACGCCTCTTAGCATCGCCCTGTCCAGCACCGCGCTTGGTGCATCCCTGCTGCTCGCGGCCGCTGCCTCGGCGCAAACGGCACCTGCCGATAGCTTGCCCGAGGTCGTCGTCACCGCGGAACGCCGGCCCGAACAGGCGCAGAAGGTGCCGGTGGCGATCTCGGTACTGAGCGGCCAGGATCTCGCGACGCGCGGGGTGACCAACGTCAACCAGCTGCAATATCAGACGCCGGGATTGGAGGCGGAACCCGCCTTCGGCAGCGGCCAGCCCGAATTCCGTCTGCGTGGCGTCGGCTTCAACGATTATGCGTCGAACAATGCCTCCCCGGTCACGGTCTATGTCGACGAGGTTGCGAAGCCTTTCCCGATCCAGACGCAGGGCTTGCTGTTCGATCTCGACCGGGTCGAGGTGCTGCGCGGCCCGCAGGGAACGCTTTATGGCCGCAACACGACCGGCGGTGCGATCAATTTCCTGACCGCGCGGCCGACCGAGCGTGTCTCGGCGGGCGTGGATGCGGATTATGGCAGCTTCGGTTCGTTCCGCGCCGAAGGCCATGTGTCCGGCCCCATCGGCACCGGCCTGAGCGCGCGCGTCGCTGCCGCGACCGAACAGGGTGGCGGCTTCCAGCATGATCGCGCGAGTGGCCGCACGCTTGGCGATGCGGATCGCTGGGGCGCGCGCGGCGAACTCGCCTATCGCAGCGGGACGACCGACCTGCTGGTGGAGGCGCATTATGGCCGCGACCGGTCGGACGGCGCGGGCCTCTATCTGTTCGATCCGCTGGGGACGATCCCCGCCGACACGAGCCGCCGCGCGACGGGATGGGGCGGCTCCCAGCAGTTTGTGACCCTGTTCGGCATCCGCGCCGATGCCAAGCCGTTCCGCGACAATGAAACTGTCGGTGGCCATGCGACGCTGACGGTCGATCTCGGCGCGGCCAAGCTCAGCAGCGTCACTGCCTATGAACATTTCGACCGGCGCGAATATAATGATTGGGATGCGTCCGCGCTGGCTTATGCCGGCACCTATTTCGGCAGCCGGGCGAACATCGTCTCGCAGGAGCTGCGGCTCGCTTCGTCTGGCAGTGGCCCCGCGCATTGGATCGTGGGGGCTTATGGTTCGGACGAGCGGCTGCGCGATCATTTCGACAGCGATTTCCAGCAGTCGCTCGGCTTCCTGGCGCTGACCTCGTACCGGCAGAGTGCGCGGACCGTGGCAGGCTTCGGCCAGCTCGACTATGACGTCACGTCGAAACTGACGCTGACCGGCGGGCTGCGGCTGGAGCATGAAAATCGCCGCCTGCGCGATTTCACCACCACGACCTCGCCGGTGATCGGCATCGGCGTGACCAACGGCAGCGCCGACCAAAGCTACACCGAATGGAGCGGCAAGGCGGCCGCCAATTATCATCTGAGCGACCGCAGTCTGGTCTATGCCAGCGTCAGCCGCGGCGTGAAGTCGGGCGGCTTCACCGCTTATAATACGCTCACCCCCAACCAGCTCGCGCCGTTCAAACCCGAACGGCTCTACGCTTATGAGATCGGCACCAAGAATGAGCTGGCGGGCCGCCGGCTGCGGCTGAACGGCGCCGCTTTCTATTATGATTATCGCCGCCAGCAGGTGCAGTCGGCGATCTTCGATTCGGTCTACGGCGCGGTCGGCAAGATCGTGAACGCGCCCAAGTCGCACATTTACGGCGTCGAGGGCGAACTGGCCTGGGCACCGGTGCGGGGGCTGGAAATCACGCAGGGGGCAAGCTGGCGCAAGGGCAAGTTCGACCGGTTCGACGATCTCGACATCGCCGCGAGCTCGGCCGCGGGCCATGCCGTGACCGTCAGCCGCGCGGGGCAGGACGAAGGCTTCCCGCACTGGAGCTACAATGGCGCGATCCGCTATCGCGCCGAACTGAGCGGCGGGTACAATCTGACCGCCGAGAGCGACTATGCCTATCACGGCACGCTCGATCCCGTGCTGCTCGGCCCCAAATTCCGCGTGCATGATTATTGGTTGGCCAATGCCACGCTGACGCTCGGCCACGGGCCGTGGAGCCTTGGCGTCTATGCGCGCAACCTGTTCAACCAGCGTTATGACCTGACGCGCAACTTCTTCCTGGGCGGGATCGACATCGCGGCGCCAGGCCGGCCGCGCAGTGTCGGCGTGCGGGGGCGGTACAGCTTTTGATGGCAGGGGGATTGTTCCGCCGGTAGATGCGCCTCATCGCCCGAGCCGGCTCGGGGCCGGAGGCGCACTCTGCGCCGTCGCGAATGCTGAGAGGTGGATGCTGAAACAAGTTCAGCATGACGGATGGCGGCAGCTGATAGCGGTCTTGTTTGCCGTTGCGCTGGTCCTGGTGGGTGTTGGACCTGCGCAGGCCCGCGACCGCATCGTCGTCGCGCTCCAGCTCGAACCGCCGACGCTCGACCCCACGTCCGGCGCTGCCGCCGCGATCGACGAGGTCACCTATCGCACCATCTTCGAAGGGCTGACCACGCTCGATGCGACCGGCACACCGGTGCCGCTGCTCGCGACCAACTGGACGATGGCGCCCGATGCGCGGAGCTACGTCTTCCATCTTCGCGGCGGCGTTCATTTCCAGGATGGCACGCCGTTCGATGCCCGGATCGTCGCATTCAGCCTGATGCGTGCGATCCGGCCTGGGTCGACCAACGCATTGGCCGAACGGCTGGCGGAGATTGCCGGCGTGGACGTGCTCGACCCGCTGACGGTGCGTATCCGCCTCCATCAGCCGGACGCCGGCCTCGCCGCTTTGCTCGCCTGGGGCGATTGCGTGATGGTCTCGCCACGCTCGGCCGATCGCCTTGCGACGGACCCGATCGGTACGGGCCCGTTTCGCTATGCGCGCTGGTCGCGGGGCGATCGGCTGACGCTCGTCCGCAACGATCGATATTGGGGCGCGAGGCCCGTGATCCGGCAGATCGACTATCGCTTCATCAGCGATCCGGCGGCGGCCTATGCGGCGATGAAGACGCATGCCGTCGATCTTTTCCCCGACTATCCAGCGCCCGAAAATCTCGTGCAGCTCCGCGCCGATCCGTCCTTGCGCGTCAGCACCGCCCCGAGCGAGGGCGAGGTCATCCTCGCGCTTAACAATGCGCGCGGGCCGATGCGCGACCTGCGCGTGCGGCGCGCGATCGCGCATGCGCTCGATCGTCGTGCGATCATCGACGGCGCCATGTTCGGTTATGGCCAGCCGATCGGAAGCCACTTCCCGCCGCAAAGCCCGGATTATGTCGACCTGACCGGCCTTTATCCGCACGATCCGGCCAAGGCGCGTGCGCTGCTCGTTGAGGCGGGATACCGCCAAGGTTTCGCGGTCACGCTCAAATTGCCGCCGCCGGCCTATGCGCGGCGGAGCGGCGAGATCGTCGCGGCCGAACTGGCGGCGATCGGTATCCGCGCGACCATCATTCCCGTCGAATGGCCGCAATGGCTCGATCAGGTCTATGGCCGGCATGATTACGACATGACGATCGTCAGCCATGCCGAGCCGGCCGATTACGACATCTACGGCCGGTCCGATTATTATTTCGGCTATGACGGCAGGGCGGTGCGTACGCTGCTGCAGCAGCTAAGGGCGACTGGTGATCCCGCCGCTCGCCATGCCCTTCTCGCCGCGATCCAAAGGAGGATTGCGGACGATGCGGTCAACGGGTTCCTGTTCCAATTCCCCCACCTCGCTGTCGCCGATGCGCGGCTGACGCGTCTCTGGGCGAACACTCCGCTGCAGGCGGTGGACTTCACGACCATGCGCTTCGTCGGTGCGCAAGCAGAGGGGCGAGGCGGCGGACGAACGGGTATGTCGGGAGGACCCGTTCTGGCGGTGCTGATGCTCGTCGCGATCGTCGCACTGGGCTGGATTGCGGGCTTCGGCTGGCTCGCCCGGCGGCTCGGCGTGCTGGTGCTGACATTGCTTGGTGCCAGCCTGTTCATCTTCGCATTGCTTCAGCTCGCGCCGGGCGATCCGGCGCAGTTCATGATGGGGCTGCAGGCGAACCCCCAAGCGGTGGCGACCTTGCGGGCCGAGCTTGGTCTCGGCGGTTCGGCCACGGCCCGTTATCTGGGTTGGCTCGCGGCGATGGCGCATGGCGATTTCGGAATCTCCTACGCCTATCGGGTGCCGGTCGCCGACCTGATCGGACCGCGGCTGGGCGTGTCGCTGCCGCTCGCCGTGCTGGCCATGCTTCTGTCGGTGCTGATCGGTCTTCCCTTGGCCTTCGCCGCCGCGTTGCGGCCGGGCGCGCTGGCCGATCGCGTGATCGGGGCCGTCACGCGGCTCGGCGTCGCGCTGCCCAGCTTCTGGCTCGCGATGGTGCTGCTGCTGGTCTTCGCCGTGCGCCTGCGCTGGGTCGGTGCGAGCGGCTTTCCGGGGTGGGATGCGGGGCTCAGGCCTGCGCTGGCCAGCCTGGTGCTTCCGGCGATCGCGCTCGCCGTGCCGCAGGGCGCCTTGATCGCGCGGGTGGCACGGGCCGCGCTGCTGGCGGAGCAGGCGCGCGACTATGTGCGAACCGCGCAAGCCAAGGGCGTCGGTCGCGGTGCGATCCTGTGGCGGCATATTGCGCCCAATGCCGCGGCGCCGATCCTGGCCGTCATCGGCCTGCAATTCCCCTTCCTGCTCGCCGGGAGCGTGATCGTCGAGAATGTCTTCTACCTGCCCGGCCTCGGCCGCCTGATCGTGCAGGCGATCACCGCGCGCGACCTGATCCTGGTCCAGACGACGGCGATGCTGATGGTGGCGGCGACCGTGATCGCCAGTTTCCTGACCGACGTGGCGCAGCTCCTGCTCGATCCGCGGCTGAGGGACCGGGCATGAAGGCCAAGGTCGGTACCCTGCTGCTCGGTCTGATCGCCGCCATCGCGCTCCTGTCTTTCCTGTGGACGCCATGGGACGCCGGCGCGATCGATGTTGCCCGCCGGCTCCAATTTGCATCCTGGGCGCATCCGCTGGGCACCGACCAGCTCGGCCGCGATCTGCTGTCGATGCTGATGGCGGGTGCGCGGGCACCGCTCGGGGTCGCGACGCTGGCGCTCGCGATCGGGCTGGCGGGGGGCGTGCCACTCGGCCTGCTCGCCGCGGCCCGGCCCGGCTGGCTGGATGAGATCGTCACGCGCGGCGCCGATATCCTGCTCGCCTTGCCCGCCCTGATCCTGGCCATGCTGGTGGTGGCGGTGCTCGGACCGGGCGCCAGTCACGCGGCGCTCGCAGTGGGAGCGTTCAACATCCCCGTCTTCGCCCGTGTGACGCGGGCATCGGCCCGCGCGGTATGGACGCGCGATTTCATCCTTGCCGCGCGACTGGCGGGGAAGGGGGCCGCCTTGATCTCGGCCGAACATATCCTGCCCAACATATTGGGCCCGCTCGTGACCCAGGCGACCTTGCAGCTATCGCTCGGTGTACTTGCCGAGGCGGCTTTGTCCTTTCTCGGGCTGGGCGTGCAGCCGCCGGTGCCAAGCTGGGGGCGAATGGTCGCGGACGCGCAGACGCTGATCGGTACGGCGCCGTGGCTGGTGCTGCTGCCGGGTCTCGCGATCGTGATCACCATCTTTGCGATCAACCTGGCTGGCGAGGCGCTGCGCGACCGGATCGCGCCGGAGACCGGGCTGTGATCCCGCTCGAGATCGACCATCTCTCGGTCCGTTATGGCGACCGGACCGCACTGGACGATGTCTGCCTGCGCGTCGCCGCGGGCGAAATCGTCTCCTTGGTTGGCCCGTCCGGATCGGGAAAATCGACGCTGCTGGCCGCCGCGATGGACTTGTTGCCAAGGGCCGCGATCGAGCAAGGCGCGGTGCGGATCGAGGGCGCTGACATCCGCGGCCTTTCCGAAGCGCAGTTGCAGGTGCTGCGCGGCGGCCGCGTCGGGATCATCTTCCAGGAGCCGGCGACGGCGCTCAACCCCGCGCTCACGATCGGTGGCCAGATCGCCGAGGTGCTGAAGCTGCACACGCAGCTCTCGCGCAAGGAGATCGGAAGCGAGGTCGAACGGCTGCTCGCGGTCGTGGGCCTGCCGCTCTCGCCCAAACGCTATCCGCACAGCCTGTCGGGCGGGCAGCGCCAGCGTGTTGCCATCGCCATGGCCATCGCCGCCAGGCCGCCCCTGCTGCTCGCGGACGAGCCCACCGCCTCACTCGACCCGGTCGCGCAGGACGAGATCGCCACCCTGCTCCAGTCGCTGGTGCGCGAGGAGCGCATGGGGCTGTTGCTGGTGACGCACGACCTTGCACTCGCCCGTCGGATCGCCGACCGCATTGTCGCGCTTGATCATGGCCGGCTGAGCGAACAGGCGCGCGACCCGTTCGGAGCTGATTCACGCGAGCCCAGCACGGGCGGGGAAGAGCTGCTCGTGGTCGATCGGGTGGCGCGTTCCTATCGACGCGCGCACGGGCGGGCGACCGGGATAGCCGACATCTCCTTTTCGCTGGCGCGAGGGGAGACGCTGGCCGTGATCGGCGAATCCGGATCGGGCAAGTCGACGTTGGCGCGGCTGGCGCTCGGGCTCGACCCTCCCGACACGGGCTGCATTTCGCTTGCCGGCCAGGATTGGGCGACGGCGCGCGGCGCTCAGCGACGCGCAATGCGGCGGCAGGTGCAGGCGGTGTTCCAGGATCCCGCCGCCAGCTTCGATCCACGCCAGACGGTGGCGCAGATCGTCGCGGAACCGCTGCATCTGCTCGGCCGCCTCACCTTTGCCGAACGGATCAGCCGCGTGATCGACGCGCTTGCGCAGGTGGGATTGCCCCCCGATGCGGCGGCGCGTCTGCCGCAGGCCTTTTCGGGGGGGCAGCGGCAGCGGATCGCGATAGCGCGCGCGCTGATCCTGAAACCCGCGCTGATCGTCTTCGACGAGGCGCTGAGCGCATTGGATCCGGCGCTGCGCGAAGAGATCGTCATTCTGTTGCTGCGGCTGCAGCGCGAACAGGATCTCGCTTACCTCTTCATCGCGCACGACATGGATCTGGTGCGGCGCATGGCGGATCGTGTGCTGGTACTGCGGCACGGGCGCGCGGTCGCGCTGGGACCGGTCAGTTCCATGTTCGGGCGGCGCGACGATCCTTATCTCGCTGCTTTGTTTGCCTCACCCGAGTAGGATTGCCGCAGCCTCATCCCACATTTGCGGGGTGGCGGCGGCAAGCAGACCCTTGCCGGTCTGCGCGACGCTGTAGGGCGTGCCATCGAACCGAGCCACCTTGCCCCCCGCCTCCTGCAGGATCAGCGCCCCGGGGGCATGATCCCAGACATGGGTACGCCAGAACAGGGCCAGGTCGTTCTGGCCGAGCATGACGCGCGGATATTGCTCGGCCGCGCAACGGGGGATTCCCACGCAGCGCATCTTCCCCTCGGCACGGTCCTCTACCTCCTGCCGCAGCTCGGGCGGCAGATAGCGGGTCGAAAGGCCGGCGACGGGCACCGCCTCGCCGCTGGTGCGCGCGGTCACGGAAGCGCCATTCACGAATGCCCCCTGGCCACGCCCCGCGCTGCACAGTCGATCTGCGACGGGATCGAACAGCCAGGCTGCCTCGCTCACGCCGTTCGTGACCAACGCCACCATGATGCCGAACGGCGTCTCGCCCGCCGCGAAATTGGCGGTGCCGTCGATCGGGTCGACCACCCAGACCGTGCCATGGCCGATCCCCTCCAGCAGCGAAGGATCGGCCGAGCAGGCTTCCTCACCCACGACACGCGCTTCGGGGAGCAGCTGCAGCAAGCCCTCCGCCAAGGCGATCTCGCTTTCGCGATCGGCGATGGTGACGAGCTCGTCGGGCGCCTTTTCCTCGATCTGGGCGGCATCGAGCTGGCGGAAGCGCGGCATGACGATCCGCGCCGCCACGTCGCGCAGCAGCGCCTGCACGTCACTATCATAGGCGATCATGGTTGTTCCCCCGGTGCCAGGCCGCGCGTGTCGGGCCGGAAGCGGTCGTGCCGCGGCAGATCGTCCGCGGCAGGCGCCCAGGCGATGCGGCTCGCATAGAAGATGTGGAAGCCCGGCACCACGCCATCCGGCTCGTCCAACGTGGGAATGGAGAAGTCGACCGTCTCGGGCTGATGGTTGACCCGCATCAGGAAGGGCGTGCCGCAGCGCGTGCAGAAGAGACGATGGCCGAAGTCGCTCGATTCGAACCGCCCGACCAGCTCCTCGCCCTGCGTGAATTGGAAGTCGCCGGTCCGCACGGTGGCGAACGCCATGGCCGGGCTGCCCGAGCTCAACTGGCATGTCCGGCAATGGCACCAGCCCGCATCGAACGGATCGGAGGCGAGACGGTATCGTACCGCCCCGCACGTGCAGCCGCCGGTCCAATCGGTCACGTGCTCCTCCGCCGATCAGTCGCGCCAATAATCATGCCGCTCCGATCCATCGAAACCGCCCCGATTGCAGGCAGCACCGTTTGAAAGCTCGTATCCGAGCCGCAGGGGCAAGGGTCGTTGCGGCCGAGTTTCTCGACCAGTTCCTTGTCGCCGTGCACGAAGCGCAGGCCCCGTTTGACGCGCGTTTCGGACGGATAGCCCTTACGCCGTTTGCTGGTGCGCTCGAAAGCAAGGCAGGTCGGCGAAGTCATTGTGGCGTGCCATGTCAGCCTCCTGTCGCGGGCACGGCGATGGCGCCGTGCGGGCGGCGCTATGGCCGCGCGCCAAGGGGCTGTAAAGCTCAGCTGCGATAATCCGCGTTGATCGAAATATATCCGTGCGTCAGGTCGCAGGTCCACACCGTGGCGCGGCCTTCCCCAAGGCCGAGATCGACGCCGATGTCGATCTCCTGACCCTTCAGATGCGCGGCGACCGGCGCCTCGTCATAGCCTTCGACCGCCATGCCGTGGCGCGCCACCTGCGTCTGGCCGAAGCGGATCGAGAGCAGGTCACGCTCGGCCGGCTCGCCCGCCTTGCCGACCGCCATCACCACGCGCCCCCAATTGGCATCCTCTCCCGCGATCGCGGTTTTCACGAGAGGCGAATTGGCGATCGACATGGCGATGCGGTGTGCCGAGGCGTCGCTGGTCGCGCCTTCGACCGCGATCTGGATGAATTTGGACGCGCCCTCGCCGTCACGCACCACGAGATGGGCGAGCTGGCGGCAGAGATCGGTCAGCGCCGCCTGGAAGGCGTCGGCACCGTCATCGTCGAACGAGGCGAGCGGCGCATTGCCGGCCTTGGCGGTCGCGAAGGCGAGCACCGTGTCGGAGGTCGAGGTGTCGCCGTCGACCGTGATGCAGGAGAAGGTTCGGGCGTTGGCGGCATCGAGCATCGTCTGCAGGAAAGGCGCCTCGATCGCGGCATCGGTGAAGATGAAGCCGAGCATCGTCGCCATGTCGGGCGCGATCATGCCCGATCCCTTGATGATGCCGACCAAAGTCACGGTCGCGCCGCCGACGACGGCGCTGGTGGTTGCGCCCTTGGCGAAGGTGTCGGTCGTGCCGATCGTCTCGGCGGCTTCGCGCCAGTCCGCTTGCGCCGCATCGAGCACGCCGTCGATTCCGGCCTCGGCCTTGTCGATCGGCAGTGGTACTCCGATCACGCCGGTCGACGCGACGAACACGTCTGACGGATCGCAGCCCACCCGCGCCGCCACGCGCGCCGTGATCGCTTCGACTGCCGCGCGGCCGCGATTGCCTGTGAAGGCGTTCGAATTGCCCGCATTGACGACCAGCGCGCGCGCGCGGCCGAGCGCCAGCGCCTTGCGGCACCATTCCACCTCGGGCGAGGCGCATTTGCTGGTGGTGGTGACGCCCGCCACCGCCGTGCCGACGTCGAGCGCCGCATAGGTCAGATCGGTGCGCTCCCATGCCTTGTAACCGGCGCGCGTGACTGCAAGCCGCACGCCGCGGATCGGCGGCAATTCGGGGAAGGGCGAGGCGAGGGGGCTGACCTGGTCTGACATGCGCGCTCGCCTAGACCAAGATGCGTGATCTGTGAATCACGCATCTTGGTCCGGGCCCCGCATCGCTTTTGCGAAAACCGGTTCCCACTTTTCGCGCGATGCTTTGGCAGCGGAAATGGCGGAAGTGTATCCGCCTTGCATCAAGTCGGGATGGACGGGCGAACCGCCATAACCTACATAGGCCTCCGATGCGTCTGCTGCTGCTCCTGTCCGCCTTCCTGACCGCGCTTACCGGCGCGGTGGTCGGCACGGCTGCCTCCGCGCAGCCGATCCAGGCCAGCGCCAGCGCGACGCATGCCAAGCCCGGCGCTCCGGTCAAGGTGACCGCGCCGCTCCCCGAAGAGGTGCAGGGCGCTTATGCCGCCCCCGGCACCTGGCATGTGCGGCTTGCGCCCTCGGTGCGCATCAGCCGCACGCCTTATGGCGAGCGCCGGCGCGAATAAGCGCTGAACTCGTTTCCAGCCCGGCTCGATCCGGGCCTTTCTTCGTTATCGGCTGCGCGCATGGGCTGTCAGCACCCGCGCATTTCAAACAGACAGGAACAAAAACAATATGTTCGCCGGCATCGCCAAGGCCATTTTCGGCTCGTCCAACGATCGTTACGTCAAGTCGATGCAGCCTTTGGTGGCCAAGATCGCCGCCTTCGAGCCTGCGCTGCAGGCGCTGAGCGACGAGGAACTGGCGGCGCAGACGCCCAAGTTCCGCGCGCGGCTGGATGCGGGCGAGACGCTCGATCAATTGCTGACCGAGGCCTTCGCCACCGTGCGCGAGGCGGCGCGGCGTGTGCTCGGCCAGCGTCATTATGACGTGCAGATGATCGGCGGCATCGTGCTCCATCGCGGCGAGATCGCCGAGATGCGCACGGGCGAGGGCAAGACCCTGGTCGCCACGCTCGCCGTCTATCTGAACGCGCTGCCGGGCACCGGCGTGCACGTCGTCACGGTCAACGATTATCTTGCCCGCCGCGACGCCGAATGGATGGGTCAGGTCTACAAGTTCCTCGGCCTCACGGTGGGCGTGATCGTCCCCAATTTGACCGACGAGCAGCGGCGCGAGGCCTATGAAGCCGACATCACCTACGCGACCAACAACGAGCTCGGCTTCGATTATCTGCGCGACAATATGAAATATGACCGCAGCCAGATGGTGCAGCGGCCGTTCGCGCACGCCATCGTCGACGAGGTCGATTCGATCCTGATCGACGAGGCTCGCACGCCGTTGATCATCTCCGGCCCGACCGAGGACAAATCGGAACTGTACAAGTCGGTCGACGCGATCGTGAAGACGATCGACCCGTCGCATTACGAACATGACGAGAAGCAGCGCTCGGTGATCCTGACCGAGGAGGGCACCGAATGGGTCGAGCGCGAGCTTGAGAAAGCCGGCTTGATCGAGGGCACCAACCTCTACGATTTCGAGAATACGCAGGTGGTCCACCACCTGAACCAGGCGCTCAAGGCCAACGTCGCCTTCCGCCGCGACATCGATTATATCGTCAAGGACAATAAGGTCATCATCATCGACGAATTCACCGGCCGCATGATGGACGGGCGCCGTTGGTCGGACGGCCTGCACCAGGCGGTCGAGGCCAAGGAAGGCGTCAATATCGAGCCCGAGAACCAGACGCTCGCCTCGATCACCTTCCAGAATTATTTCCGCATGTATCCGAAACTGTCGGGCATGACCGGTACCGCCGCGACCGAGGCGAACGAATTCTACCAGATCTACAAGATGAACGTGGTCTCGATCCCGACCAACGTGCCGGTGCGCCGCATCGACGAGGATGACGAATTCTACAAGAATATCGGCGACAAGTTCGCCGCCATCACCAAGGCGATCCGCGAGAAGCAGGCGACCGGCCAGCCGGTGCTGGTCGGCACCGTATCGATCGAAAAGTCGGAAATGCTGTCCGAATTCCTGCAGAAGGAAGGCGTCAGGCACAATGTGCTCAACGCCCGCTATCACGAGCAGGAAGCACATATCGTGGCGCAGGCTGGCCGCCTCGGCGCGGTCACGATCGCTACCAATATG
>Ga0207698_10001749_pt1 | contig 12663 bp, 10 predicted proteins | sample KBSCornC22_FD_184298 | JGI IMG/M metagenome (GOLD analysis project Ga0207698, IMG submission 184298) | Corn rhizosphere microbial communities from Kellogg Biological Station, Michigan, USA - KBS Corn C2-2 (SPAdes) (version 2) | ecosystem: Host-associated > Plants > Roots > Rhizosphere > Soil ...
ATCATAGGAAACCAGTTATGGCCAATCTCATGCGTAACATCGTGCCACAGATTTCCTTTTCCGATGCTATAGCTGCAAAAAACAATTCCCGGATATTCCATGCCCAGGGCTACGCCTGCCACTACTACCGCAGAGTTCCAGGGATATTCAAAATAATTTTTAGAATAAAATTCAATGCTTTGCTTTAAGTACTGTGTACTTCTTCCATATGCATTGTATCCTTTACTTTCTACCGGATACACAGCCATAGATATTCCTTTTCTTCCAGAAGGAAAATTAATGCGTGCTGCATCCCACATAAATGCTTTGGAGGCAGTCCATGAAACATCTCTGGAATTATGCATTTTAAAATGCCATGTTAATGTGCCGTTATGAGCCGGACGTGTTGATGCAAGTGCTATTTCATTTTCGTTAATTATTGCCACAGTGCTATCGCTTTTGCGTGCCTCATTAAGCCTGCTGATTTCTGTTGTCGTCAATACATCTTTTGGATTTTGCAAATCACCGGAGCCGGCAACAATCATATTTGCAGGTGCTGTAATAAAATAATCAAAGTTGCCATATTCGCAATAAAATTCACCAAGCCCCATATATGGTAGCGTGTTCCATCCCATAACATCATCATATACGCACATTCGGGGGTACCACTGTGCAAGCTGATATACTACTCCATTTTTAGTGTACAATCTGCCCATACGATCTGCGCCATATTGCGGTATAGAAAAATTATAACCAACTGTTATATCAATTTTATCTCCGTTAGGTTTCATAGAAAACGGTAACCGCAATTGCATGCGTGCATCTGTAATAACCGGCGTTACAGAATATTTTTTTCCTTTATATAACACTGACGCATACACGATATGGTATCCGCCCTTAGTATAGCCTTTTACATCAAACCGGTCTCCGGTTACCAAAGTTGTTGCAGCACCGCGTGAATCAGGATTAAAAAGATTTTGATCGAGCTGAAGCCATAAATAATTTAAAGTATCAGGACTGTTGTTTGTATAATTTATTGATACATTCCCTTTAAGTAAAGTGTCCTTTTCATCCAGCGTTGCATGGATAATATAATTCACTTTGTTTTGCCAGTATTTAGGCCCGGGTGCTCCATTTGCGCTACGATATATATTGCCATCATGAGTAAAAAAAGTTGGGTCGAATACTTTATTATGATTATAAGCAGATACAGAATCCTGAGCAAAAATAGTTTGTGAAACAATAATAAAAATAAGTGAGGCTAATGCAGGGGTGAATCTTTTCATGGGTAGTTTTCTTTTTTGCAAAAGTAACGCGTTTGCTTTTTATGAATAACTATTTAGTATTTTTAAGAGCTTATAAATATGATTTGTTCAGCTATAATAAAGCAAAATTTATAATTTATAAGGCTATAATTTGTTGTGATATATTCAAGATTAATAAAACTATTAAATGACTTTTTCATCTTTCAAAGAAAGCTTATCAAGCAATGAGCCGCCGCAAAATACATCGGTATATTTAAGAGCATTATGGTATGATGCCAAAGGAGATTGGAATGAAGCTCACAAATTGATACAAGATATCAACGATAAGAATGCTGCATGGATACACGCTTATCTTCATCGTAAAGAAGGCGATATTAATAATGCCCGTTATTGGTATCGTAACGCAAATAAAAAACTATCTTCTCTTACACTTGCGCAGGAATGGGAAGAGATTGTTGTTGCATTAATATAACCGTCTTCTTAATTTATTTATTTAAAGCTTAATTTTTAGAGGCAATGACAACAAAACTAAAATATTTTATATACCTGGTCTTTTCTCTGTTTATTATCTCATGTGCGGATAAAAAACAAGTTGAATTGAATATTCATAATTTTTATAAGCCAAAGGAAAATCCTGTTTTAAAAGCTGATTCCTCTTTTACATTTACAGATCCTATAACCAAGCAAATAGTTAAATGGCAAAAAGCAGATGTATTTAATCCTGCTGCAATAGTGAAAGATAATAAGGTTTACCTCTTGTACCGTAGCGAAGATAACCCCGTTGCGGCTATCGGTGGCCGAACCTCACGATTAGGCATAGCCGAAAGTGATGATGGCATCCATTTCAAAAAATTTCCAACACCCGTATTATTTCCTGATAGCAGCCAGTTTATGCAATATGATTATCCCGGCGGATGTGAAGATCCCAGGCTGGTACAAACACAAGATGGTTTATATGTTGTCGTTTATACTTCCTGGAATAATAAAATTGCAAGGTTATCTGTTGCTTTTTCGAATGATCTTTTTCATTGGCAAAAGAAAGGCCCTGCATTTGCCAAAGCTTATGAGAGCAAGTTTTTGGATGGATGGAGCAAATCGGGATCTATTATCACGAAATTTGTAAATGGCAAGCAGGTAGCAGCAAAAATAAATGGCAAATACTGGATGTACTGGGGCGAGCACCTCATCAATCTTGCATGGTCTGAAAATTTATATAACTGGAATCCTCTTCTTAATAGCGATGGTGAATTGAAATCTTTAGCTTCGCCCCGGCCAAAAAAATTTGATAGTGAACTTACTGAATGCGGCCCGCCGGCCGTTGTAACAGATAAAGGAATTGTGTTGTTATATAATGGCAAGAATGCAACTAATGAAAATGCTGATCCTGATTTACCAAAAGGAACTTATTCCACAGGTGAGATAGTATTTGATAAAAATGATCCTCAAAAAGTAATTGAAAGATCCGATACAAGTTTTTTAAAGCCATCGCTGCCACACGAAATCAGCGGCCAATACCAGGCCGGAACTACTTTTGCAGAAGGACTTGTTCTTTTTAAAGGCAAATGGTTTCTTTATTATGGTACTGCCGATTCTTTTGTGGGTGTTGCCGTTTCGGAATAATTATATTTTGGGCTGCTATTGGTTCGTCTATCCCCTAAGAATTTTTTTGAGAAATCCTTCTCAATCGTTTTTATTACCTTCAGTCATCATTCTGTTTGCTATCTGGCAAACTTTGTACTTCCTAAAAAAGCATAAGTGTTTATTGCTTTTGCTTCGTAACTTAAATTTTTACAAATACTACTTTTATAATTCGATTAAACGATTGCCAATATGAAAAAAATATTTTATTGTGTTACGATAACTTTCTCATGCCTGTTTTCTTTTTGTCCCCATAAATCTTTTGCACAAAAAATTGATCCATGGAAAATTGTTGCAGACAAAATTGATCCGAATAATTATTATGGAGAAACAGTTGCTAATGGTGTTATAGGCATTGTTTCATCTGCTGTACCCTTGCTGTGTAAGGATGTTGTTTTGAATGGCGCTTACGACCAATACGGCCGGGGCAGAGTTAGCAATTTTTTAAAGGGCTTCAATCTGGTAAATATGTATCTCGATATCGACGGGCATCGCATTGGAAGCAGCGATGCATCAAATATGCGGCAAATATTGGATATGAAGAATGCTAATCTTACAACTACTTTTGATTACCAGGATAAGGCAACCATTTCTTATACCTATTATGCGCTTAGAAATCTTCCATACACTGTTTTAGTTGACGTAACTATTTCCGCAAAAAAAGATATTGAAATAATTCCTGCAAGTGTAATGGAAGCGCCGGATGATTTAAAAGACGTGCAAAATTACTATAACCAGATCGACAGGCCGCATGTAAAATTGAGTTTGCTATCATCAATTGCAAAAAGTCCTACCGGCAAGCTAACTCTTGCCGCTTCAACAACATTTTTATTTGATGAGCCTAACGGTTCTGAACCTGAGTTGATACATGAAATGTGGGATAACAATATGCATCTTTCAAAATTTAAAAAGAATTTAAGGGCAGGCAAATCCTATCATTTTGCAATAGCAGGCGCTTCGATAACCACTGCTCAACATGAAGATCCGTTGAATGAGGCGGAGCGCTACGTTATCTATGCAAAACTGCAGGGCACACAAACATTAATTCAGTTTCACAAAGCAGCGTGGGATAGTTTATGGAAAACTGATATTGTTATTGATGGCGATGACGCAAGCCAGCGGGACGTGCATGCTGCCATGTATCATTTATATTCTTTTGTAAGGGCAGGAACTGCTTATAGCCCGTCACCTATGGGTTTGAGTGGACTCGGCTATAACGGCCATGTATTTTGGGATGCGGAGTTGTGGATGTTTCCCGCATTGTTAGTATTACATCCTGATATGGCAAAGAGCATGATTGAGTACCGTTATGAAAGATTGAAAGAGGCAAAACATAATGCATTTGCTCATGGCTTCAAAGGCGCTATGTATCCCTGGGAAAGTGCTGCAACAGGTAACGAAGAAACACCCGTTTGGGCCTTGAGTGGTCCATTTGAGCATCATATAACGGCCGACGTTGCGATAGCTGCATGGAATTATTATGCAGTAACGCAGGATACTACATGGCTTCGTGAAAAGGGATTTCCTATTATAAAAGAATGCGCTGATTTCTGGGCAAGCCGTGTTGAAAGAAATGGTCCCGGCCATTATGATATTAAAAACGTAGTGGCTGCTGATGAATGGGCTGAGAACGTTGACAATAATGCCTTCACCAATGCTGCAGCAAAGTCGAATCTACGCTATGCTGTGATGGCTGCACGCATATTACGGGAACGCGTAGACGAAGATTGGATCAATGTAGAAAAAAATATCCCGATTCTAAAATTAAGCAACGGAGTTACTTCAGAGTTTGAAGGCTATCACGGGGAAAAAATAAAGCAGGCAGATGTGAATCTGCTTGCCTATCCATTAAATGAAATAACAGATTCGCAACAAATTAAAAAAGACCTGGAATATTACAATGCAAAAGTTGGCGAAGGCTCTCCTGCAATGACTCATGCAATTTTTACCATTTTGTATGCAAGATTGCAACAGCCTGCTAAGGCATGGAATGCATTTCAGGAAACAATTATCCCGAATAAGAAAGAACCGTTTGGAGTTATTGCTGAAACGGCGGGTGGCACCAATCCTTATTTTGCAACGGGTGCAGGTGGTTATTTGCAAAGCGTGTTGATGGGTTTTGGCGGCCTGGAAATTACTCCGAATGGAATTACACAGTTAAAATCTTCTATACCTACGCAGTGGAAATCACTAACGCTAATGGGTATAGGAAAAGATGGAAAAACGTTTGTAGCCAAATAAAGATTTGATAGCTGTTAATAATAATTTTTGTTCTTTCAAGTAGTTTGCGATAAGGTTTCCTCAGCGAAAAGGAATTTACTATTTCGCCCGGAATTTGATTTTATAAAGAATTTTTTATTTAAATTGCGCCATTATATTTGCTTGTTTATAATCGACTGACTGATTTGAAAAAAATTACTGCCTTATTTTTTATCATTCTATTCCTGTTCAATCTTTTTGGATACAGGCTTGTAGTTGAATACATGCAGGCTAAAGTATCAGATCAGTTAGAAGCCAGGCTGAACAACAATTTATATAGCGATTCGCAATTGATAGAATTAAAAGTGCCTATACATCTTCCCTATCAAACCAGTTGGGCCGATTACCAAAGATATGATGGTGAAATTGAGGTAGATGGTATAATGTATAAATATGTAAAACGCAAAGTAGCTGACGATACGCTTTATTTGATGTGCATTCCCAATACTAAAAAAATGCATCTGGAAACTGCTAAAAATGATTACTTCCGGCTTTCAAATGATATAGCACAAAATAATAACTCAAAAAAATCCGGTGACTCCAAAACCATTTCATTTAAAAACCTTCAAGGCGAATATGATGAATATTCCTTTCAATTAAACACCTCATTTGATGCTGATAATTACGGCAGGTTTTGGCCGCTAATCTGTTCAAAAAAACTACTTTCTTCTCCTCACATTTCTCCGGAACAACCTCCTGATTTCTTAGTTGCTTAATTTCCATTTTTAGCCACGTAATTAATTTGCAGGCAGTGCAAATGCAATGTTGCGTTCTCAAATATTATAACGCTTTTGCCTTTCCATAGAAATTGATGTAAGCCTCTTATTAAAGCTTTTTTACGTAGTTCAAAAATGAATTACTAATTATCTGCCACTGATAATTTAATCAGTTGCGGCAATAAAGAATAAGTAAAGCAGGCCTTATCACATGGCCCTAATTAAAGAGCTAATTAATGTATGCATTAAATAATAACCAGCATTTAAAATTTTCATCGGCCGGTAAAATTCATTACGCCTTGCGCATTGCTTGTGTAATGTGTTTCATCGGGCATGGTTCGTTTGGCATTATAACAAAAGAAATATGGGCAAATTACTTTGGCGTATTTGGAATCGGCCATGCCGAATCATTTCAGTTGATGCCATGGGTAGGAATATTTGATATTTTATTTGGACTTATAATTTTATTTTATCCAATCAGGGCAGTTGTTATGTGGCTTGTGTTATGGGGGTTTGTAACAGCTCTGTTGCGGCCGGTATCGGGTGAGCCGTTTGCTGAATTTATTGAACGCGGAGGAAATTTTGGAGCACCGTTAGCGCTTTTAATTCTATCGGGTACAACCACTTTAAAAAACCTGTTTGGGCCATTAAGACCAGATATTAAGTTAAGTGATACAACACTCAGGTCGGTAACAATAGTTTTGCGTGTTGTGGTTTGCCTGTTACTTTCAGGACACGGATGGTTAAACTTAATTGAGAAAAAAGGCATCATAAATCAATACATGTCTCTTGGTTTTACAAACCCGGGTGAGGCCGCTCAATTTATTGGCTTTTTCGAAATCGTTGCCGGGCTTTCTGTGTTGATCCGCCCTGTCCGTTCTTTTATTTTGATACTGTTTATCTGGAAAATAACAACTGAATTTTTTTATCCGCATTATGAAGTATTTGAATGGATAGAAAGGGGAGGAAGCTATGGTTCTATATTGGCATTATGGTTTGCTTTAGGCTCTGCATCCGCAGCTCAAAATATAGAGTTAACCAGGTGGCCTTTACGGTTCCCAAAGGCGGGCATACATTTTTTCTTATCTAAAATATCAAGTGCACTTTAATGAAGAAACTATTATTTCTGATTATCATCATTTCTTCCTGCAACAATAAAAACAATGTTGAAATTGATAATGCTCATGTAGAGAGTTTGGCGAAAGATTTTATGAAAACACATGTAATTCCTAAAATGAAAGATCCGAAGCCTTATAAAGTTACGGAGGCAAAAGTGATTAAAAAAACAGTAGCTGATCAAATCAATGATTACCGGTTTACGTATGAGCATTTATCTTTTAACAGAGAAGATTCAATGGAAAATAAAAGGCGGCTTGATTCTCTTAAAAAAGTTTCACAGCATCCCGACTCAGTGATAAGTATTACGGTAAATGTGGGTTACAAAACAAAATATCAGCGTGGCGATATAGTTATAGATAGTATTAAATTAGGATACAATGCGGAAAAAGATAAAATCACTTTTTGGCCATTTTAGCCACCTTCTTTAAAAATGAGCACAAAGGGCAACATGCACAATAATTTAAATTTAAATATGAAAAGGAACTCAGTTTTTTACAGCATTTTTTTTATCGCCTGCACACTCCTGTTTTTTTCTTCATGTAAAAAGAAAAACCAGGACTATAAAAAAGTTATGCACGATCCATTTTTATTTAACCAGGTGGAGCACAAGCTTAATTATGTTATTATTTATGATATTTTTTCGCCTCCGGTAGCAGCACGGGTTTTCGCTTATGCTAATCTTGCCGCATATGAAGTACTCGCCAATGAGGGCAAGCATTTTTCTTCGTTGCAGGGTAAAGTAAAAGGGTTGAATAATACTCCTCATCCCGCCGCAGACGCAAAAATTGACTATCCTTTTGCATCGTTAATTGCTTTAATTAAAGTTGGAAACGCACTTACATTTTCCGGCGACACAATGAAAAATTTAGTGGATTCTGTAAAGTCGCTTGCTAAAGACAATGGAATGCCTGATGATATTTATGATGGATCAGTTCAATACGGCAACCAGGTAGCTGACTCAATTATGTCATGGAGCAAAAAAGATCATTATGCACAAACAAGAGGTGCAAGATTTACTATCACTAATCTTGATGGACATTGGTCTCCAACACCTCCCGGATATTTTGACGCCGTAGAGCCTTTATGGCCAACCATCAGGTGTATGGTAATGGATTCTGCAAATATGTTTCCACCTCCGCCTCCGCCGCCTTTCAGTAAAGATACTTCCAGCACTTTTTACAAAATGGCGAAAGACGCTATGATAATCGGAAATACACTTGATTCTACACAAAAATGGATTGCAAATTTCTGGGATTGCAACAGTTTCAAATTACACGTGGAAGGGCATGCAATGTTTGCAACAAAAGCCATGACGCCTGGTGGACATTGGATGGAAGTTGTAGGTACTGTTTGCCGGAATAATAATGCTGATTTTTACAAAACTGCCGCAGCTTATACAGGCGCCAGCATTGGTATTTACGATGCATTTATCTGTTGCTGGTTTACAAAATATAAGTTTGATGTGATAAGGCCGGAAACTTACATTAATAAATATATTGACCAGGACTGGATGCCTTACCTGCAAACTCCCCCGTTTCCGGAATATAACAGCGCACATTCTACTATTTCTGCCGCTGCAGCTACAGTACTGGGGACTATGTTTAAAAATACCGCTTTCAAAGATTCCTCAGAAAGGGAATGGGGTTGGCCCGACCGTCATTTTAAAACATCTGACGAAGCTGCAGTTGAAGTTTCCTTCAGCAGGTTTTATGGGGGCATTCATTACAGGCAATCTGTACAAACTGCTTACATACAAGGCAAAAAAATTGGCAATTTAGTTATGAGCAAACTAAACGCCGATAAACCAAAATAATTGAACTAAAAATTTTTTAAAACAATCAAACAAAAAGCAACTTTTATGAGACAGACAATTTTAATTTTTATCAGCGTATTTTTTATCTTATTTATTTCAGATAAGGTAACTGCTCAGGGATGTGTTGCCATACGGAGTACCGGTGGTATATGCAGTGCGGATCACGATGCGCAAATGGATACTCTTTCAAAATGGGATCTGAATGTAAACAACCGTTACTTTAAATCATTCCGCCATTTTGTAGGAACAAAGGAGCAAAAACAAAGAGTAGCCCAGGGTACTGAAGTGGTTAACCATGCATATACTCTTGACCTTACTCCAACCTATCACGTTAATAAATGGTGGTCGTTTTCAATGGATATTCCGGTTATAGCTAACTCACGATCATCCCTATACGAACATGATGGCAAAAACAGGTTTACAACTCATTCTTTTGGCATCGGAGATATTCGCCTTACAGCCTACAGATGGGTTATTGATCCTGCTAAAATGCCAAGGGGAAACATCCAGTTTGGCCTCGGTATTAAATTGCCAACAGGCGATTATAAATACCAGGATATTTTTCATAAAAACGATTCAACACTTGCTCTTGGCCCGGTGGATCAGTCTATCCAGTTAGGCGATGGCGGTACTGGTTTCAGCGGAGAGATGAATGCATTTTATTATTTCTCAAAAAGTTTCAGCGTCTATAGTAATTTATATTATCTCTTGAGCCCCCGTGAGCAAAATGGTACGCTTACGTCGAGAGGCGGAACTCCTTCTGCTTCAAGCATCAGGAACGGAAGTTTTGTTATGAGTGTTCCTGATCAATATATGGTAAGAGTCGGGGCTAATTACAGCGTGAAAGACCTTACTATTTCTCTTGGCTTTCGCGATGAATGCCTGCCTGCTCATGATTTAGTCGGTGGCAGCAAAGGTTTCAGAAGGCCTGGCTATATTCTTTCTGCAGAGCCTGGCGTAACCTATAGTTTTAAAAAGGTAAGCGTTTATGCATTTGTACCTATAGCCTTGCAGCGGAACCGTACACAAAGCGTAGCTGATAAATTTCAAACGCAGCTTACAGGAGTATATACGCAGGGCGATGCAGCCTTTGCAGATTATACAATTAATGCTGGCTTTACGGTAAGATTTTAAGGTTTTTTTAAACTTAGTAAACTAAAATATAACAAGGCAGATAAACAATTGAAGCGCTGTGATAAATAATTATTAGAGCGTTGCAATAGAGCTCAACTTTTTTTTCGTAATCAGTGTTAATGTCCCGGTAATTCTTTACCGGGTTTTTTTTAAGATCATATTTTAACATGCTGCCACATTCTTTAAAGGGGTTAAATGTTTTGAAAAATATATAGAATAATGCAACGTTCACGGGCTTGAATGTTGATGTAAAGAAATTGCAAAAGCGAAATAATGTTAAAGCTTTTCTTATCTTGAAATCTTAAGCTTGTATAATGGCATCTACATTTTCGCAAATTTATATACAAGTTGTCTTTGCGGTTAAAGGAAGACAATCATTAATTCGCCCGCCATGGGAAGAAGAATTGTATAAGTATATTACCGGCATAGTTCAAAATAAAGAACAAAAAATGTTAGCGATTAATGGAATGCCCGATCATCTTCATTTTTTTATAGGTATGAAGCCTGCTTGTTGTCTGTCAGATCTTGTGAGAGAAGTAAAAAAATCAAGCAATGAATTTATTAGCGAGAAAAAGTTTTGTAACGGATTTCACTGGCAGGAAGGCTATGGTGCATTTTCTTATAGTCATTCTCACCTTTCAAATGTAATCAACTATATTATGAAACAAAAAGAGCATCATAGCAAAAAGACCTTTAAAGAGGAATATATGAGCTTATTAAAAAGATTTGAAATAGCGTTTGAAGAAAAATATTTATTTGAATTCATAAACGATTGAAAACATTTGATCCCTTCGGGATCACTTGTTCACCGGTTACATTGTTATAAACATTTGATCCCTTCGGGATCACTTGTTCACCGGTTACATTGTTATAAACATTTGATCCCTTCGGGATCGTTCGTTAACCGCTTACATTGCTATAAACATCCGATCCCTTCGGGATCGCTCGTTCACCTCATTACATTGCTATAAACATTCGATCCCTTTGGGATCGCTCGTTAACCTGGTTATATTGGTATAAACATTCGATCTCTTCGGGATCGCTCGTTAACCTGGTTATATTGGTATAAACATTCGATCTCTTCGGGATTGCCGCAGATTAAAAGCTATAGCCATATCCTTTATGCTTCGCTATTTCTGATATTCAGTAACCCCAAAGGGGTTAGAATTATGGAAAAAATGAATGAAATTAATTCGACCAGCGAGGTCGACTGTTAATTTACAGAAATTGCAAAAGATGAAATAAGCGTGCGTTTGAGGGAAATTATTTATTTAAATGCTGAGATAAATTTTTAGTAACCCCAAAGGGGTTAAATATTTATAGAAAAAACGAATGAAGTTAGTGCGACCCTAACGGGGTCGAATGTGATTTTGTTTCAGCGGGTTTTTCTTGCCGTGAATCTTTTGATAAAAGATTATTTCGGAAGACCCCCGATGACCCTTATATCATCTGCACTTATTTAATATATTTGAATCTCTGATTTGAAAAAATAACTGCAAAGGTTTCCCACCCCGTTAGTAACAAAAGCATTCGCTTTGGAAGGTACAAGTACACGATTGTCCGCAATTATAATTGCAGTTCAATTGCGCCTATATCGGTAATGCAACCCAACCGTAAGCTGATGTATTCTTTAATTATTACTAACCCGTCATGCCTACACACATTACCATCATTATTGCACACAGCCAGCCACTGCTTCGCCTGTTGCTGCAAAATATTTTCAGCTCAAAGCCGGGCATTGCCATCGCAGCCGTTGTTGCCAATACCTCCGGCCTGCTGAAAGCCATTGCCATTCACCGGCCCGACATTATTGTTGCTGACATCTCTCTTCCCCGTATGCGCCGCCTGCCGCAACTGGCAGCGGTTGCGCAGCAGGAGAAGCCGCTGAGGATCATTTTTTGGTGGAAGTATTGCCATGAGGCGTTAGTACGAAAAATGATAAATAATACGGCAAGCTTTATTGCGGAGGATGCGCCGTTATCAGCATATGTTGTCGCTCTTAAAGAAGTAATGAAGGGAGCCATCTATCATTGCCCGCAGACAGAAAAGCTTGCAGGCTCTAAAAATGACAACATGATTGCATTGGTGCAAAAGCTAAATGAGAAATACGTGCTGCTGTTGCATTGTGTGCTGAATAATTATTCGATCGCGGAAACGGCGACAGCCACAGACCTTAAAGAGAGCACCGTAAAAACCTATCGAAAAAGATTAAAAAAGATAATCGGCTCCTACAGCTATGCCGCTATTGAAAATGTGCTGAAGAAAATGGTGAGTGGCAAGTAGTAAGTAGTAAGTAGTGAGTGGTCAACAGTTATTGTTCAATTATCCATTGTCTATTGTTCTTATTTCTATTCACTATTTCCCTGTTCCATATTTCAACAACTCACCATTCACTACTCACAACTCACCAGTATCATTAAACAAAAAAACCACCTCCCGGTGGCTTTTTATAATGAGGCTATGATTGATAAAATTATTGAGAAACGCGATTAACAACGTTACTGGCTACACGCTGGTTTTTAGAACCAACGGAAACGGCTTGCACAAAATATAGAGTGCCTTTGTTAAGCCCGGTAAACGTATAGCTGGTGGTAGTGGCTGCAAAGCTTACCCAGCTATCCGGCACCAGCAGCGGGTCGGTAGTGTACCGGTGCACATAGCTGATTGCACTGTCAGAGATTCTAAGTTACAAAATGCAAATTCAAAGGAAATCTTATTTTATGCAGTTGCTGGTGTTGCT
>Ga0207698_10001750_pt1 | contig 12660 bp, 10 predicted proteins | sample KBSCornC22_FD_184298 | JGI IMG/M metagenome (GOLD analysis project Ga0207698, IMG submission 184298) | Corn rhizosphere microbial communities from Kellogg Biological Station, Michigan, USA - KBS Corn C2-2 (SPAdes) (version 2) | ecosystem: Host-associated > Plants > Roots > Rhizosphere > Soil ...
TGACGGGGCGCGAGAAGGTCCACGTATCCCAGCGCGTGGTGACGGTGTAATGGCCGCGCGGCAGGCGCGCGAGAAGGATCGGCCCTTCGCTCAGGCCGTCGAACACGACCTTGCCGCTGGCGTCCGCGATGGTGATGGGCATGCGCTCGAGCTTGCGATCCGTGCCGCGATCCTGCTCCTCGAACACGACCTCGAGCGGCCATTCCTGCGCGGCGCGCTTCACCGCATCGGCTTCCTCGGGCGTCTTTCCGCCGGTGATGAAAGGGATGCCGTCCAGCTCCCGCGCCTGGGGCAGGTGCGCCTGGTAGGCGGGCGGGATGGCCCCGAGCGCCGTACTGGCGCCCAGGGCCGCGGCGGCACCGAGTGCTGCAAGACTTCTCATCGGTAGCCTCCTTCACTGCGTACAACGTGTTGCACACGACTGACTGCGACAACGTGTTGCACACCACTTGCTGCGAACTGCGTGTTGCACACGACTTGCTTCGAGCTACGAGTTGCACACCACTTGCTGCGAGCTGCGAGTTGCACACCACTTGCTGCGAATTGCACGCGGGCTCCCAACTGCGCGCCGCGTGCGGACTCCACCACCACACCAGCAACAGCTACTGCAACCGGTACTGCAAATCAGCCGATCTCCACCGGCACGAAAAGCTGGCGATCCTCGCGCTGGATGAGGAGCGCGACACTCTTGCCCGATTTCGACGCCTGGGTCTTGAGCTCGTCGGGCGACTTCACGGGATAACCGTTGATGGACAGGACCACATCGCCGGGCATGACACCCGCGCGCTGTGCGGCGCCACTGACTTCCTCGACCACCACGCCGCCCTTGCCGTTCATCTCGCCGCGCTCTTCCGGCGACAGCGGCCGCACGGCGAGGCCGAGGCGGCCATGGGCCGCGGCCTTCTCCGCGCGCGCTTCCTTCGCATCGCGATTCGCTTCCGACGTGGCGACGGTGAGCGCCCTGGTGCCGTGGTCGCGCCAGACTTCCATGCTCGACGTGTGGCCCGCGGGCTCCTCGCCGACGATGACGGGCAGGTCTGCCGAGCGCTCGATGGGCTTGCCGTCGAACTTGAGGATGATGTCGCCCGCCTTGAGGCCGGCCTTCTCGCCGGGGCTCTTCGGCTCGACGGAGGAGACGAGCGCGCCGCGCGGACGATCGAGCCCGAAGGATTCGGCCAGCGCCGCGTTCACTTCCTGCACGGTGATGCCGATGCGGCCGTGGGACACGTGGCCGCTCTTGAGGATCTGGTCCTTCACGTTGAGCGCGGTCTCGATGGGCACGGCGAACGAGAGGCCCTGGAAACCGCCGCTGCGCGAGTAGATCTGCGAGTTGATGCCGATGACCTCGCCCGAAAGGTTGAACAGCGGCCCCCCCGAGTTGCCCGGGTTCACCGCGACATCGGTCTGGATGAAGGGGACATAGCTCGAATCCGGCAGCGAGCGGCCCTTGGCGCTCACGATGCCCGCGGTCACGGAGTTGTCGAAGCCGAAGGGCGCGCCGATCGCGACGACCCACTCGCCGACGTTGGCCTCGCGCGAGCTGCCGAGGCGCACCGTGGGAAGATCCTTCGCGTCGATCTTCAGCAGCGCGACGTCGGTTTGCCTGTCCTTGCCGACCACTTTCGCGCGGAACTCGCGCCGGTCGGTGAGCTTCACGTTGACGCGATCCGCATTCTCCACGACGTGCGCATTGGTGAGGATGTAGCCGTCGTTGGAGATGATGAAGCCCGAGCCCTGGCCGCGCATGGGCACGGCGCCGCCACCGTGCGGCATGGCGCCGCCGCGGCCGCCGAAGCCGCGGAAGAATTCCTCCAGTCCCGGCGGCAGCCCGGGCGGGAGCTGCTGCTGCTGTTGCTGCGCGGCATCGTCATCGTCATCGCCGCCCTGCATGCTCACGTGGCGCGTGCCCTCGACCGTGATGTTCACGACGGCGGGGCCGTAGCGCTTCACGAGATCCGTGAAGCCGTTCAACGGCAGCGTGGTGGCGCCGGGGTTGGCCGCGGGTGCCGCGACCCCGGTGGATGCCGCGGTTGCGGCCTGCGCGCTGCTGAAGGGAATATCGAAGTGGCCGTGCCACTGGGCCGCGCCCGCGCCGATCGCGCCGGCCGCGATGAGGGCACCGACGAGCGTCCTGGTCTTCATCTGCGTATTTCTCCTGTACAAAAGTAATTCGGGGATGGCCCCTGTATGTATGTACAACGCCCCGTGGGGGCGCCTGGTGCACACGCGCCTTGCGCGCGTTGTATGTCGGACTACTCCGACAGCGCAAGGTTCATTGCCGGGGTGCGGTTCATTGTCTCGGTGCGCCCGGCGAAAGGTGGACGCAAGGCGCGGGTTTCCCTAAGCAAAAACCCGTATTGCGCGAGCGCGAAAAGCGCCGCTACGGGGCCCGCGCGTGCGGGCCCCGACATTCCTTAACGTGCGGTCTCAGGCGACGTTGACCGGAATGCGGCGCGGCCTCGCCTGCTCGCCTTTCGGCACGTACAGCGTGAGCACGCCGTTCTTCATCTTCGCGTCGATCTTCGCGGTGTCCAGGTCGCGGCTCAACGCGAACGTGCGGCGATAGTGCGCAACGCGGATCTCGGCATAGACCGAGTCGAGCTTCGTGCTCTCGCCGAGCGTGACGTGGCCTTCGATGGTGAGCTGGTCGCCCTCCACGTGCACCGAGAGGTTCTCCTTCGGCACGCCGGGCAGGTCCGCCTTCAGCGTGATGCCGTTCTCGTCCTCGAACACGTCGACGGGCGGCGTGATGGCGGGCGCCTGCTGCTGAGCGCCGCGCGCTGCCTGTGCCTGCTGCTTCACCGCGCTCGCGGCGGCGTCGCGATTCATCGGGCTCTGGTTCGTTTCCATGTGTGTCTCCTCGTGCAGTGCGTTACGCCGTTTCCATGACCTCGATGCGCCGCGGCTTCGAGCGCTCGAGCTTCGGGATGGCGATGCGCAGGATGCCGTCGCGATACTTCGCGTCGACGCGCGCGCTGTCCACGTCCTCGGGCAGGCTGATCACGCGGCGGAAGGCGCCGGAGAAACGCTCGCTCGCATAGATGTTCACTTTCTCGGAGGCCTGCGGCAGCTCGCTCGCGCGCTCGCCCGTGATGGTGAGCAGGCCCTTGTCCACGGAGACCTCGAGCTTCGCGGGGTCGAGGCCCGGGGCGAAGGCGTAGATCTCCACCGAATCGCCGGTGACGCCGACGTTCAGTGCGGGGAATGCGCCACGGCCGGTCGCACGAATGCTCGACGGCCACGGGAGCGGGCCGAGCAACTGCTCCACCTGGCGCTGGAGCGCGTCGAAATCGGCGAACAGGCCGCCGGGGAATCGCGTCAGGGAAGGATACATAGCGGTGTCTCCTCTAAAGTTCGTAATCACGAATCTAGGGTGGAGAGCCGGCTTTTCAAGCCCCCGCTGCGCTACGCCAGCGCCTGCGCGATATCGGCCAGCAGGTCCTCGACGTGCTCGACACCGATCGAGAGGCGCACGAGGTCGGCCGGGCAGGTCGTGCCCGGGCCCTCCACGCTCGCACGGTGCTCCGCGAGGCTCTCCACGGAACCCAGGGAGGTCGCGCGCTTGAAGACGCGCAACCGTCCCGTGAACGATATGGCGGCGGCTTCCCCGTCCTTCAAGCGCAGGGACAGCATCCCGCCGAAGCCGCCCTGCATCTGCCGGCGGGCGACGGCGTGGCCGGGATGCGAAGGCAGGCCCGGGTACAGCACCTGCGAGATGGCAGGGTGCTCCGCGAAGCGCTCGGCGATGGCCATCGCGTTGGCGCACGCGGCCGCCACGCGCAGCGGCAGCGTACGCATGCCGCGCAGCAGCAGCCACGCCTCGAACGGTCCCGGGACCGCGCCGCCGGAGCCGCGCACGTAACGGATGCGCTGCCACAGCGCATCGTCCCTGGCGGCAGCGAGCACGCCGGCGATCACGTCCGAGTGGCCGTTCAGGTACTTGGTCGCCGAATGCATGACGATGCCGGCCCCGAGCTCGAGCGGGCGCGTGAGCATCGGGGTGGCGACGGTGGAATCGACCGCCACCACGGCCCCCACCTCGCGCGCCACCTGCGCCACCGCGGCGATGTCGGTCACGTCCCATGTGGGGTTCGCTGGCGTCTCGATCCAGATGAGCTTCGGGCGCGAGGCCCGTGCCCTGGCAGCGACGTCGTCGACGGACGCGTTCTCGTAGAGCTCGATCCGGAGGCCCCACGGCTGCATGTACTCGAGCAGCCACTTGCGGAATCCCCAGTACATGTTGCGCGGGACGAGCGCCGCGTCGCCGGGTGCGAGCGCGAGGAACACGGAGGCCGCCGCCGCCTGGCCCGAGGAGAAGAGCATCGCGCCGGCGGCGTGCTCGAGCTGTGCCAGCAGCGCCTCGGCCTGGTCGTAGCCCGGGTTGTCCGCGCGAGAGTAGACGCGCTTGCCGGGATAGGCGAGGTCGGCCGCCCGTTCGTAGGTAGTGGATACGTGGATCGGCGGCACGACCTCGCGATAAGGTTCGGCGATGCGGCCCAGGCCCTGCGCGGCCAGGGTCTGCGGTCGAAGGCTCGATGTCATGAGGCACCTTTGGGCTGATGTTGTCGGGGATCGATTTCAGGTTGCCGCAAGTATGGTCGGCTAGGCTGGATGTGCGATTTGCAGGGCGATTCTCACCCGGGTCTCTCCTCCGTTTGCCGGGTGGATTCGTTGAAGGGCGTCCCCATGGGGCGCCCTTTTTTTCCTGGTGTTGTAAGCAAATGTAAATCGCGCGCGGCCGCAAGCCGAATGGCGCCGATTGCGGTCTGACCGCCAATACCGCAAGCTGGGGCAGCCCATGAGCGCCGTCGCCGCACCCCACACCGCAGCACCCCGCTGGTCATGGCTGCCCACGCCGGGCACGTGGAAGTATCACGCATTGCTGCTGGTGCTCGGTGCGTTCGTGCTGGGACCGCTCGGCGGCGTGACCGCGTCGTACATGAACTTCTCCATCGGGTTCTTCATCGGCGGCCAGGTGCTCGCGGGCATCCTCGGCTCGACCGTCACGTACGGCTATGGCGCCGAGGGCAAGCACGGCGCGAACTACATCCAGACCGCCGCCGCATCGGTCGCCGGCATGAGCGCGATGGGTGTGCTCATCCAGGCCATGGTCTGGATGGGCCTGCCGCAGCCGCCGGTGTGGGAGCTGGTGCTTTTCTTCCTGTGCATCGGCATGTTCGCCGCGGGCGTGGGCATGATGTATACGCCGATCCTCGTCGACCGCATGCAGCTTACCTATCCGTCCGGACTCGCGGTGGCGAACATCCTGCGCGCGCTCACGGACCCGGTGCTGCTGCGCCAGTCGGTGAACAAGCTCGGCACCGGGATCGCGATGGGCATCGCCGGCGGCATCGCGGCGGCGAAGGTGGCCGCGCTGGGCGCGATCGAGCTTTCCGCGTCCACGTTCGGCGCGGGCATGGTGGTGGGTGCGCGCATCGGCATTCCCGCGATCGTGGGCGGCCTCATAAGCATCGCTCTCATGCCGTACATGGTGTCGATCGGCTGGCTCGGTCCCGAGGACCCGTTCCGCAAGATCATGTTCCTCATCGCGCTCGGCACGATCATCGGGGCCGCCGTGGTGGACGTGGCGTTGATCCTCTACGAAGCCGCGCAGCGCCTCCTGGGGCGGCACGTGGCGGCGGCCGCGACGGACGGCAAGCAGCCCGGCGAAGGCATCGTCCGCATGGCCGCGCAACGCGATGACGGCGAGACGCACGAGCCGGGCTGGAAGCGCTTCGACATGAAGCGCCTCGCGCTGTGGACGATTGCATGGGGCATCGGCGTGGTGCTCACGGGCCACGAGGTGCTGCGCCAGCCGCTCTTCTTCCTCGTGCTCGCGGTGGCGCTGGTGTTCGTGTTCGCGATGGTGAACGGCATCTCGCTGGGCATCAGCGACAGCAACCCGATCTCGTCCGCGTTCGTGGTGAGCGTGGTGATCATGGCGGCACTCGGGCTCAGGGACCCGGTGGTCGGCCTCATGGCCGGAAGCATCCTGCTGCTGGGCACGACCGTGGGCTGCGACATGCAGCAGGACCGCTCCACCGGCTGGCGCCTCGGCACCAACCGCACGATGCAGTTCCGCTACCAGGTCGCGGGCATCCTGATGGGCGCGGTGATGGCCGTGGCGTTCGCGAAGCTCTTCATGGCCGCGTATCCCGTGCTGCTCCAGGACCAGACCACGATGACCGCGGCCGAGCAGCCCGCGAACTGGGCGAGCACGATGACGTACAAGTTCGTGGGTGTGCTGCGCAGCCTCACGGAGCCGAAGCCCTACCAGATGACCGCGATCTGGATCGGCGTGGCAGTGGGATTCGCGATCGAAGTCGCGCGCAAGATCATCAAGGCGAACGCACGCTACCGGCGCTTTGCGAAGGCGGGCCGCACCGGATTCGCCGTGGACTTCGTGCTCGATGCGTTCCTGCTGCCCTCGCCCTATGCGCTCTCTTTCGGCGGTTTCGTGAACCTGGGCACGTCGCTCTGGTTCGGCGGCGGCGGCATCGTGGCGAGCGCGATCAACACGCTATCCAGGCGCAAGGTGCGCACGGCGCATTCGGAATTGCCGGAGGACATGAGCGCCACATCGCTCTTCGGCGGCGGCCTCATCGCGGGCGACGCGCTGGCCGCCCTGGGCATCGGCGTGGCGGGGCTACTGGGGACGCTCGCAGGCCACTGAAGGCCGCCGGGCCGGCAGCTAGCGGCCGCGCCGTTGCGGACGCGAAGATCCGCCGCGCTCCGGGACAGGCGTGTCGCGGGGGACGAACGGAAGCGGATAGCCCGGCAGTCGAAGTTGGCAGTCCATGTTGTTTGCTCCGGTCTCTGATCCCTGAAGGTATGAGACCAGATTACGACCATGCCGGATGGACTACTATCGACCCCCGCCGGAATGCTTTGTAGGACTACGCCGATTCCCTCGTCATGGGGCCATCCACGCAACGACCCCGTTTTCCGGGAAGTCGGTCACCGGCGCCGCGTCCCGCCGATGGCAGCGGAAACCGACGCCGACGACAGCGCTCAGGCCGGCGGGAGCAAGCGCAGCCGCGCGAGCACCGCTTCCGTGATGCGCTCGCAGCGCTCGCCGGCGAAATGGAAGGCGTCCGCGAGCCCCATGTCGAGCTCGCGCGAGATGGACTCGCGCAGCAGGCCGCGCGCGCGGAAGAAGCGCGTGCGCACGGTCGCCTCGGGGATGTCCAGGACGGCGGCCGTCTCCTCGACGCTCATCTCCTCGACCGCGCGCAGGACGAAAACGGTGCGGAACACGTCCGGGAGCGCGTCGATCCGGCTTTCGATGACGCGGCGCGCCTCGCCCCGGAGGGCATGCTCCTCGGGCGTGGGCGTGTGGTCGTCGGTCATGTCGGTCATGCTCTCCCCCCCTGGAAGGTCGCCCGCAAGCGGGATCACCGCCGCCGTGCGGCGGTTGCGCCGCAACTTCGCAAGCGCCTCGTTCACCGTGATACGCACCAGCCACGTCGACAGCTTCGCGTCGCTGCGAAAGCTGGCGATGCCGCGAATGGCCTTGATGTAGGCCTCCTGGACCGCGTCCTCCGCCTCGCTGTCCTCGCGAAGGATGGCGCGTGCGGTGCGGAAGAGCGTCTGGTTGTGCCGCCGCATGAGCAGGCGCAGTGCCGCTTCCTCGCCCTCGCCGACCCGCCTGGCAAGCTCGGAGTCAGGCATCCGCGGATCGAGTGTGGAAGGGACGGCGTGGAGCGCTGTGGTCATGTCTGTTTTCCTGTCGTCTGGCCCATTGGATGAACGGCTCATCTTTGCCGTTCCCATGATAAAGGGCCCGGCCGGCGGCTGCCGGTCGGGCCCTTCGCGATGCAACGCCTGCGTCAGTAACGGATGATCGGGTCGTCCGGCATCTGGCCGGTGCGATCGTTGTTCGTGCGCGGCGCCAGCGCATCGACCGGCGAGCTGCGCTCCAGCGTCTGGCGCTTCACCTGCGCGCTGCCACGGCGCGCCGCATCGTCGAAGAGCGGCGTCGGCGTGCGCGCGGTGTTCGCGATCGCGGTGGTGCTCGAGGGATTCACGTTCACGTTCACGCCCCCGCCCGCCACGCCGCCACCGCCCACGACGCCGAGATCGCTCACCACGCCGCGGCCCAGGGTGCCGACGCCGCCGAGGGTCGTGGTATCGGCGCCGCCGGTGGCCGTCGCGGGAAGCCCCGAGTTGGTGGTGCCGTTGATGCCGAGGGTCGCGGCATCGGCCGGGACGCCCAGGCTGGAGGTCGCGTCGGCGGTGCCTGGTGACGTCTGTCCCGGGGAAGTGCCGAGCTCGCGGTTGCCGCTATCGTTGGCGAAGCTGGAATTGCGGTCGAAGGACGACTGGCTTTGCGTCGTATCGACGGTGGTCACGTTCGAGGGCGCCGTGCCGGTGGCGGTGCCCGTCGACGTGTTGTTGACGGTTGCCGTCGTGCCGCTGGTGCCGCTCGTCGCGGGCGCGGCGTCCGCGGGGCCGCTCATCAGGCCGGTCGCCGGATCCGTCGTGACCGTGTTGAGCCCGGAGGCCGTGCCGGTCGTCGACGTGCCGGTGGTCGACGTGGTGCAGGTGCTGCCGCCGCTACCGGCGCAGCCGCCCGCCTGCGTTGTCGTGCCGCCCGGCATCGTCGCCGTGGTGGTGCTCGACGTGCCGGTGGCGGCCGGGCGCGTTGCGGTGCCCGGGGCCGCGACGTTGCTTCGGGCAATGCCGCCGGCGGGTGCGCTCGTCGCGGCGAAAGTCGTCGCTGCCGCAAGTGACAGCACGAGCGCGGGCAGCAGGTAAACGGGCTTGGGCATGTTCATGGCATCCTCCAGGCGAATCGATCGGTTGACTGTTCGATCCTTCGCGGAGCAAGCCGTTTGCCCGCGCCAGTAGTCTGTTCAGCCTCAGTCGTCGAATTCGGTGGGCCAGTCCTCGAGGCGGACCTCGGGAATCTCGCCATCCGCCGACCACCGCGGGCGCTGCCAGGTCTCGCGCTCGTTCACGGGAAGGCCGAACTCGTCGATCTCCAGGATCGGGGGAAGCTTGGCGCGGCGGATCATGGCTCGTTGTTTCATGTTGCGTCTCGTGGGTGGGTTGTGTGTGGAAACGAATCTAGTCCCCTCGAAGCCGCGCGCCCACCCCTGCTTTCCCATCTTCCGGTAGGACGAGGACGACTCGTGGCGTCGGAAATTCGCCACCGGGCTTTGATCTTGCGCAAGCCCTTCGGGGCACTTCCGCGTTTTCCTTGTGAATCGCGAATTTCCCTCTCCGGAGCGCAACCGATGGGCATCACCCGCCGCGCATTTCTGCAGTCCGCAGGAGCCACCCTGGGCTCCCTCGCGTTGCCCAGGCCGGGCTTCACCGCCGCGGCATCGCCGTTCGAGCTGCGCGCAGCGGTCACGCGCCAGCCGATTCGCGATGGCGCGCAGACCGAAGTGTGGAGCTTCAACGGCGCGTGCCCGGGTCCGCTGCTGCGCTTCAAGAAGGGGCAAACGGTCGACGTGCGCCTGCGCAACGACCTGCCGCGCGTGACCACCGTGCATTGGCACGGCATCCGGCTCGACAACGCGATGGACGGCGTGCCGCACGTCACGCAGGCGCCGGTGCGCGTCGGCGACAAGTTCGATTACCACTTCACCGTCCCCGATTCCGGCACCTACTGGTACCACCCCCACCAGTCGAGCTTCGAGCAGGTGCCGCGCGGGCTCTACGGCCCGATCGTGGTCGAGGAGGACAAGCCCCTCCCGGTCGATCGCGAAGAGCTGTGGGTGCTGAGCGACTTCAAGCTCGACAAGGCGAACAAGCCCATCGAGGACTACGGGCGCGTGCTCGACTTCGGCAGCGGCGGGCGCATTGGCAACACCATCACCATCAACGGGCTCGCGGCGAACGCATCGCGCAAGCTCGCGCTGCGCCCGAACGAGCGCGTGCGCCTGCGCCTCGTGAACGCCGCCTCCGCGCGCATCTTCAGCCTCGCCTTCGACGGGCACGATCCGATCGTGGTCACGTATGACGGCCAATCCACCGCGCCGCATCCGATTCCCGGCGGCGTGCTGGTCCTGGGACCCGGCCAGCGCACCGATCTCGTGATCGACGGCACCGCGGAGACCAGGGGCACCTTCGCGATCAACGATCGCCGCGAGGGCGGCACGCGTCTCGCGAGCATCGTGTATGCGGGCTCGCCCGCGCGCGCGAAGGCCTTGCCGCTGCCGGAAGCGGTGGAGCGCAACGCGCTGCCCGAGCCCGACATCGCGAAGGCCACCGCGCACTTCCTCGTGTTCGAGGGCGGCGTCATGGGGCAGCCCGCGATCGCGCGCGTGGACGGCAAAGCGCTCGACGTGAAGCAGATCATGGAGCAGCACGGCCTCACGTGGACCATGAACTACACCGCGCAGCACGAGCACGCGATGATGCACGAGCCGCTGTTCCGCTTCGACCGCGGCGAGCACGCCACCATCAAGATGCTCAACCACACGGAGTACGAGCATCCCATGCACATGCACGGCCACTTCTTCAAGGTGCTCGCGCTCGACGACCGGAAGCTCGAGCGGCCGGTGTGGCGCGACACCGTGATGCTGGGCCCGAAGGGAAGCTGCGACATCGCGTTCGTCGCGGATAACGTCGGCGAATGGATGTTCCACTGCCACATCCTCGACCACGCCGCCGGGGGCATGATGGGGACGCTCGTGGTCGACGGCTGATTCAGGCCAGGGCGATCACCACCGCGGCGATGGCCGCGAGGCCGTAGGCGCCCCAGAGCAGCGCGCGCGAGCGGTCCACGCGCCTGGGGAGCCGCGTCCCGGCGGCCTTCCACCCGGTGCGCGTTCCGGTGGCATCGGGCATGACGCGCAGGCGTGCCAGGCAGGCGGCGGAATCGAAGCGGGCGGAGGGACGCAACTCGAGGTGCGGCGCCATGCGGGCCGTTGCCGCCCCGGCCGCGGTGCGCGTAACGGACCCGGCATCGGGACGCGTGGCCGCCATGGCCGGCGCGGGAATGCTCGCCACCTCGGCGATGCTGTCGCGCAGGTCGGCCGCGAACTCGCCCGCGGTCGCGTAGCGCTCGGCGGCGTCCTTCTTCAACGCGCGCGCCACGATGTAGTCGATCACCGGCGGCAACGCGGGATTGCGCTCGCTGGGCGGCTTGTGCGGCAGGTTCACCACCCAGAAGAGCAGCTGCGTGAGGTCCGATGCGTCGAAGGGCTTCGTGCCCGTCAGCATCTCGTAGAGAACCACGCCGAGCGAGAACACGTCGGCGCGGCCGTCGAGCGCATGTCCCGCGACCTGCTCGGGGGACATGTACTGCGGCGAGCCCAGCAGCACGCCGCTCTGGGTCTTCAGCTCCGACTCCTGCAGCCGCGCGATGCCGAAATCCATGATCTTCACGCGGCCGTCGGGCAGCACCATGATGTTGCCCGGCTTCACGTCGCGATGGATCACGCCGCGCTCGTGCGCGTACGCGAGCCCCTCGGCCACGAGCGCCGCGATCTCGAGCGCGCGCGCGGGCGCGATGGCGCCTTCGCGGATCAGCTCGCGCAGCTCGCGTCCCTCGACGCACTCCATGGCGATGAACGCGAGGTCGCCTTCGCGGCCCACGTCGTAGATGGTGACGATCGAGGGATGGCTCACGCCGCCGGCAGCGCGCGCCTCCTGGCGGAAGCGGGCCTGGTGCACCTCCTGCTCCTGCTCGCTGCCCGACAGCGCGATGGTCTTCACCGCGACCGTGCGGCCGAGCTCGGGATCGATCGCGCGATAGACGATGCCCATCGCGCCCTGGCCGAGCTGCCCCACGACGCGATAGCGGCCGAAGCGGCTGGGCGCGGCGCTCATCAGGCCCCGAATTTCCGGCGCAGGTCGCGCCAGAAATCCGGCTCCTGCCGCGGCTGCTGCGGCTGTTGCTGCGACGGGCGGCGCGTGGGCTCCGGCACGCGCACGAACGTATGCGCGACCGTCATGCGTTCGCCCGGCTTCACCTCGATCGTCATGGTGTGCGTATACGAGCCGGGGTTGCGCAGCTGCACGCGGTGCGGGCCGGGCGGAAGCTGCACCTCGGTGAGCGGCGGGACGCGGCCATGGTAGACGCCATCGACATAGACCTCGCCCCGGGGCTTGAGCTCCAGCGCGACGGTGCCCGGACGCGAGCGCAGGATCGGCTGGTAGATGCCGCGCGCGATCACGCCCAGCAGCAGCATCGCCGCGACTCCGCCCACGGCATAGAGCACGAAGCGGCGGCGGCGCAGCGTGCTGCGGTTCGGGTCGGGCGCGTAGAGGACATGCTGGCGCACGCGCGTGTCGGTGAAGTCGCCCGCCTTGGCCAGGTCCGCCGCACGCGCCGGATCGCTCATGCGCAAGGCGCGCGCGAATCCCTCGGTCACGAGCAGCCGATCCGGCTCGGCGAAGCGCGCGGCAGCGGCCGCTCCCCCCAGCCCGTCACCCAGGACGCGGGCATCGGCATCGTTGGCCGCGAGGGCAAGCGGCCCGAAGTTGAGCCCCACCTGCAGCGGCTCGAACGCATCCTGCTGGTGCATGGACTCGCACAAGGCGAGTGCGCGCGCGGGCTCCCCGAAGAGGACGATCGCCAGGCCGTCGTCGGCGTCGAGGATCGCCCGGTCCGCGGGTTCCACGCTTGCCAGCACCTCCCCGGCGCGCCCCATGAGGCGCTCCTTGTTGGCAACCTGCTCCGCAACCGGCAGCCCCTCGAAACCG
>Ga0207698_10001752_pt1 | contig 12654 bp, 15 predicted proteins | sample KBSCornC22_FD_184298 | JGI IMG/M metagenome (GOLD analysis project Ga0207698, IMG submission 184298) | Corn rhizosphere microbial communities from Kellogg Biological Station, Michigan, USA - KBS Corn C2-2 (SPAdes) (version 2) | ecosystem: Host-associated > Plants > Roots > Rhizosphere > Soil ...
CGCAGCAGTTCGCGCGACAGCGGCTTGGGCAGGAAGCGGAAGACCTGTCCCTGATTGATCAGGTCGATCAGCAGGCGGCCGTCGCGCAGCGACGAGCAGGCGATCGCCAGCGTGCGCGGACTGGCCTGCTTGAGCAGTTTCAGCGCGCCGATCACATCGTCGCTGCTGTGGCGCAGCTCGGCGAGGATGACGCCGTACTCCTGCTGCTCGATGCGTGCGAGCGCGGCTTCGACGGAGGTCGCCGGCACGACGACGCTGCCGGGCGGCAGCAGCTCGCGCACGACGGTCACGCTGAGCGGATCTTCGTCGAGCACGAGCACCGGCGCGAATGCGATCGCGCGCACCGGCGCGGCCGCAACGGACGGCGGCGTCAGCCGCGTGAATTCGTCCTGCGCGATACCTGCCGCATGCGCGATCGTGTCCTGCAGCTTCAGCGCATCCCAGGGTTTTTCGAGGAAGCGGAAAATCTCGCCGTCGTTGACGGCGGCTTCGACCGCGGCGAGATCGGCATAGCCGGTCAGCAGCAGACGCATGCTGCGCGGCGAGTGATCGCGGATCTGGCGCAGCAGGTCGACGCCGTTGATCGTCGGCATGCGCTGGTCGCTGACGACGACATGCACGGGCCGCGAGCGCACCCAGTCGAGCACCTGCACCGGATTCGTCGTCGCCAGCACTTCGTAGCGGCTGCGCAGCAACAGCGAGAGCGAACGCAGGATGCGCTCCTCATCGTCGATCAGCACGACGCAGGGCTTGTCGGCGCTCACGCGGGCACCTTGGTGTTCGATGTAGTCAGCGGCAGGGCGACGACGAAGCGTGTGCCGGCGTTGGGCGTCGACGTCGCGGCGATGCGCCCGCCATGCGCCTGCACGATCTGCTGGCAGATCGACAGGCCGAGGCCGGTGCCCTGCCCGACCGGCTTGGTCGTGAAGAACGGCTCGAAAATGCGCGGCAGTACCTCCGGCGCTATGCCGCGGCCGTTGTCCTGCACGGCGACGAGCGCGTAGCCGCCGAGCATCTGTGTGCGGATCATGATCATTCCCTGGTCGTGATCGATGGCTTGCGCGGCGTTGCTGATGAGGTTCAGCAATACCTGGTTGATCTGCGCCGGCGCGCAGCGCAGCGGCACGAGCTCGCCGTAGCGGCACTGCACCTGCACGTTGCGCCGCTTGAGGATGTGGCCGGCGATGCGCAGCGCCGCGTCGATGAGGCCGTGCAGGTCGACGGCTTCGCTGTGCGCGGCGTCGACGCGCGAGAAGTCCTTGAGGTTGCCGACGAGGTCGGCGATCTGGGCGACGCCGTGCAAGGTGTCGTCGAGCAGCGCCGACAGGTCGCCGAACAGCGACGGATCGAACGCCGCGCGCGCCGCGCTGAGGCGTTCGGCGCGCTGCTGCCAATCCTGCGCGTCGCCGTCGAGCGTCGCATCGAGCAGCGCTGCGCCCGCGTCGGCGAGTTCGGCCGCGCCGGGCAGCAGATCGCGCGTCATTGCGAGGTTGTTCTGCACGTAGCCGAGCGGCGTGTTGATCTCGTGCGCGAGGCCGGCGACCAGCTGGCCGAGCGTCGCGAGTTTTTCCGATTGCACGAGGCGATGCTGCGAGGCCTTGAGGCGCCGATACGCGGCTTCGAGCTCTTGCGCGTGTTGGCCGACGCGCAGTTCGAGCGCGCGCAGCACGTCGAGCACCACGCCCATGCCAGCGTAACGGCCCTGCGTGTCGAGCACGACGAAATCTTCGGTGATCGGCTGGCGCAGGCTGCGGCCGATCAGCTGGCCGGCGGCCTCGATGCTGCTGTCGATGGCCAGGCTCAGCGGCCGCGCGTCCATCAGTGTCGTCACGGCGCGACGGCCGTGCAGTTCGCGACCGTAAGGCTGCATGTAGACGCGCAGCATCAGCTCATGCCGCGTGACGCAGCCGAGCACACGGCCGGCGTCGACGACCGGCAGCGACAGCAGCTTCGCATTGGCCGCGTCGAGGAAACGCTCGCCGGCCTCGGCCACGCTGCACTGGCGCGTCAGCGGCGTCACCGGCAGCAGCAGCGCCGCAAGCGCATCCACGGCGGCGACCGCCGGAGATTCGGACGTGACACGGGGTGAAGCGAGATTCATGACGGACGGCGCGCGATGCGCATGGCGGCGACACGGCCAGCCTAGCGACGGCATGCGTCACGCCGGTGACGCGCAGGACTCTTACAACGCGGCTGTCTGCCGCGGACCGCAGGATGGGAAAAAGCGATTTGTTGCCGGGAACCCGCGACGCAGGCGCGCCGCGGGTAGCGCGATCAGCGCGTGCTGATGACGAACTTGCCGAAGTCCACACCGATGTCGATGCCCTCGCCGGTGCCGGCCAGAGCGAGCGACACGTCGCCCTTGGTCACGACACTCGCCGCGGAGGACTTGACCGCGCCGGCATGGGCGCCGCCCGACGCATAGGTGCCGAGCAGGTCCTTGATGTCGTGGACTTCGGAGAACTTGCCTTTGCCATCGTCGATGCGCTGCTTGCCGAAGGTGATGCCGCCGCCCTTCGTGCGGATTTTCACTTTGAGGGTCTGTCCGTTGTTGCACCGGATAGTGCCGCTGCCGCTGGCGGTCTTGTAGAACGCCGACCAGCCCGACATGGTGAAACTCATTTCGCAATCGATCGATGCCGCCGCGGCGCCCTGCGCGGCGGCGAGCAGCACAGCGGAAACCAGTACGCCTAGCGTCTTCTTCATGAGCGACCTCCATGCAACAAAGCGGGAGCTTATGATGCGCCCGAATTGCGTCAAGTGGCGATGATGGCGATGCCGGCTGAAGCCGGACAGGTACGCGTTCACGCCTGCTAAGCTACGGCGCAACCGGGCTGCGGAGACCGCGTCGTGAGCACCCTAGACGTTCTCGTCCATCTGCGTCAGTACAACGGCGATCCGCCCGCGTTGCGCGCCGCGCTGGCGCTGAGCCGGCGACTGGACGTCCATCTGCACGGCCTGTATGTCGCGCCGATTCCGCCGGCGGCCTTCACCTCGCCCGAGACCGTAGCCGTGCTGGTGCACGAATCCGACCGCCACTTCCGCGAAGCCGGCATCGCCGATGCGTGGTGGCGGCAGCGGTTGACTGATGCCGGCGCGCGCGGCGACTGGCTCGTCGCGCAGAGCGATGCGCTCGATGCGATTGCCTATGCCGCGCGCTGGAACGACCTGATCATCATCGAACGCCCGCAGCAGCAGCCGGATGCGCCGCTGGGCTGGGGACTGGTATCACGCAGCGCATTCGCCGCGGGCGTGCCCCTGCTGGTCATTCCGGAAAGCGCCGAAGTCGGCGACCTCGGTCGCCGCGTCGTCGTGATGTGGAACGGCTCGCGAGAGGCGATACGCGCGGTGCACAGCGCGCTGCCGATCCTGCGCACCGCCGAATCCGTGGTCGTGCTCGACGGCGAGAACCGCGGCAGCAACGGCGGGCTGCTGCATCTGCCGCGCTTCGATCTGCGTCGGCACTTCGCCAATCATTCGATCGCCGCGGAGTTCCAGCCGTACACCGCACCCGACGACCGCGGTGCGGGCCTGCTCGCTGCGGCGCGCGCGACCGGTGCGGACCTCATCGTCATGGGCGCCTGGGGACATTCGCGCATTGCAGAGCTCATCGTCGGCGGCGTCACACGCCACCTGTTCCAGAACGCCGACCGCGCCTTGTTCGTGGCGCACTGACGTATGCCCCAGCCTATCCCCATCGACGATATCGCCCACGTCATCCAGCTGTCGGTCGCGCCGGTGTTCCTGCTGACCGGTGTCGGAGCACTGCTGAGCGTACTGACGAGCCGTCTCGCCCGCGTCGTCGACCGCGCACGGCGACAGGAGGACAAGCTCGAACACCTATCCGCCGAACGTCAGCCCGAAGTGCTCGACGAACTGCGCAAACTGTCGCGACGCGCGCGCCTCATGAACTGGTCGATCAGCCTCGTCACGTTCTGCGCGCTGCTGGTCTCCAGCGTCATCGTCGTACTGTTCGGCGGTGCGCTGTATGGCATCGATGTCAGCCTGCCCGCAGCGGCCTTGTTCGTGCTCGGACTGGTGTGTCTGATCGGCGGCCTGCTGGTGTTTCTGCGCGAGATCTACCTCGCCACGATCCATCTGCGGCTCGGCCCCTTCCAGAGTGACGCGGAGAAGCGCAAATGAGCGAACACCTGGCCCGCATCCACTGGCAGCGCGACGGCGCGGTGTTCACGGATCAACGCTACTCGCGCGTACACCGCTGGGAATTCGACGGCGGCGCACGAATCGACGCTGCCGCATCGCCGAGCGTGGTGGCACCGGCGCTGACCGACGCGAGCGCGGTCGATCCTGAAGAAGCGTTCGTTGCGGCCATCGCGAGCTGCCACATGCTCTGGTTCCTGTCGCTGGCCGCGGCGGCCGGAATCTGCGTCGACAGCTATGACGACGAGGCTGTCGGTGTTCTGCGTCAGGTCAACGGCCGGCTCGCGATTGCCGAAGTCGTGCTGCGTCCTCGTCTGCGGATCAGCGGCGAGCCCGCCACTGCGGAACGCATCGCGTCGCTGCATGACGCTGCGCACGAGCGCTGCTTCATCGCCAATTCGGTGCGCTGCGGAATCCGCGTCGAGCCGCGCTGAGCGGCGCGCGTCAGTTTCCTTCGTCCTTGCGATCGGACACGTGCACGACCTTGCCCTCGGCGATCCATAGCTGGATCAGGCGACCGCGGCGGCGGTAGGTCCATTGCTCGCGCGGACCCGTGTGGGTCGGCTCCGACTCCACGCTGTCCGGTGCGCCGGCGACTTCTCGCACGCGTTCTGCGGTATCGCCGCGCGACACCATGCGCGACCCGAAGCGCGCGCTTTGCGCCACGGCGGCCGCACTGAGCAACAGACCAAGCAGCAAGACCAGGTACTTCATTGTTTCTCCCGGAACGCCGGTTCCAGTATGCCTGCGGTTTGTTTGCGGCGGCTTTACAGGGCTTGTCGACTCGCCCCCACGGAGGGTCCGCGGTCACGCGTCGCCGCTGCAGGCTAGCAAGCCCGTCTCGACCCTGAACTGGAGAGTCGACGCAGTTGGCAGTTCGCGAGTGGATGTCGCGACGGTTCAGCCTCGCACCCGTTCAATCGGCCGAAGTCAGCCATCAGGGAGATTCGCAATGGATAGCAAAATGATGTTGGGTGTCGCCGCCGGTGTGGTTCTCGCGGTTGGCGGAATGGCCGTCGCCCAGCGCTACAGCGCCAGTCCGGCCACGGATGTCGAGTCCGACGCGGATGCGGGAATCTACGCCGACGTTCGCCGCGTCAGCCCAGTCATCGAGCAGGTCAACACGCCGCGCAAGGATTGCGAGCAAGTCACCGTCTCGCGGCGCCAGCCGGAACGTGACGGCAACGTCGGCGGCACGATCCTCGGCGCGGTGGTCGGAGGAGCCGTCGGCAACCAGGTTGGTCGCGGCAACGGCCGCAAGGCGGCGACGGTAGTCGGCGCTGTCGCTGGCGGCATGGTCGGCCATGAGATGGACAAACAGCACAAAGGCGGGCGCGTCACGACAGCGACCGAGACACGCTGCCGTGACGTCAACGACGTCAGCGACCGCGTCGTCGGCTACAACGTCACGTATACCCTCAAGGGACGCGAGTACACGACGCGCATGGACCACGACCCTGGTGAGCGCGTCCAGGTTGAATCGACCGTGCAACCCGTGCAGAAAACGTACTGAGGCTGCACGCCGCGCTCTGCGGCAAACCAGACGCATGGCGCGTGCGATCGACTACGCGCATCGCTCATTCATTAGCAGCGGCGCGCAACGCGGCAGCAACTGCATTGACGGCGTCAGGTGCGAGATGCGGCCCGATCGGCAGGCTCAGCACCCGATCAGCCAGGCTTTCGGCGATCGGGAGACTGCCTTTCGGGATGGGCGCCGACGCATACGCCTGTTGCCGGTGTGGCGGGATCGGATAGTGGATCAGGCTGCCGATGCCGCGCGCCGACAGCGCTCTCTGGATGCGTTCGCGCTGATCGACCTGCACGACATACAGATGCCAGGCTGGTTCGGCCCAGTCGGGCACATGGGGACGAATCAGTTTCAGCCCGGCCAAGGCCTCGTCATAGGCAGCCGCAATCTCACTGCGCCGCGCATTCCACTTGTCCAGATAGCGCAGTTTTACACGCAGCGCCGCAGCCTGCATCGGATCGAGGCGACTGTTCCATCCGGCTTCCTCGTTGACGTACTTGACGCGCGAACCGTAGTTGCGCAGCACGCGCAGGCGTTCGGCGAGCGCCGCATCGTTGGTGGTGACGGCACCGGCGTCGCCGAACGCCCCGAGGTTCTTGCCAGGGTAGAAGCTCCACGCGACGAGATCACCATGCGCACCGACGCGCTGGCCCCGGTAACGCGCGCCGTGGGCCTGCGCCGCATCTTCGAGCACCCGCAGCCCATGTTGCCGCGCCAGCGCGAGTATCGGATCGAGATCCGCCGGCTGACCGTAGAGATGCACCGGCAGTAGCACACGCGTGCGCGGCGTGATCGCTGCGGCGATACGCGCCGGATCAAGGTTGTGAGTCAGCGGATCGGGCTCCACCGGCACGGGCGTCGCGCCGCATTGGCTGACGGCCAGCCAGGTCGCGATATAGGTATTGGACGGCACGATGACTTCGTCGCCTGGACCGATGTCGAGCACGCGAAGCGCCAGGTGCAGCGCGTCCAGCCCGTTCGCCAGCCCCACGCAATGACGGCTGTCGCAGTAGCGCGCAAACTCCTCTTCGAACGCGTCGACTTCCTCGCCGAGGATGTACCAGCCGCTGTCGAGCACGCGTGCGACGGCTTCGTCGATTTCCGGCTTCAGCTCGAGATAGGCCGCCTTGAGGTCGAGGAACGGAATCGCCACGGCACTCATTTTTTTGGCGCCGCCGGCAGTTTCGCCGCCTGCAGGCCGGCCACTTCAAACTCCAGCGTTTTCTTGCCCTGATCCTTCCATTCCGTATCGATGCTGAGCACCTTGGTCTTGAGCAGGCGCGCTATCAGCGCCTCGTTCTTGTCGATGAAGATGGCCGGCTCGCCGGTCGGCGGAATCGTGCCGGCCCAGCGTTCGGGCTTGCCACCATCGAAACGCAAGGTGAGGGCGCATTCCTTCGCGCAACGAAAACCGCTTTCGTCACGCATCAGATACGTACTCTGGCCCCACTCCGGATGATTGCGGATCAACAGCGCGACGCGTTGCGGCCCTTCCGTCGTCGGAACGCCTTTGGCATAGATCGAAGCGTGGTACTGCTTGCCCTTGCCGTCGGGAGTTTCCTGGTAGGTCCACAGCCGCTCGAGGCGGCGCGCCTCAGCGCCGGCTTTGGCGCGGTCCTGCAGCTCCGGCAGTGTCTTGCCCACTTCCGCTGCAGCTGTCGTACCCGGAAAACGCGCGACGATATCGGCGCCAATGTCGACCGCCAGGTCGATCTTGTCGCCGGCGCGCAGTTGTTCGTACATCTTGAGTTTTTCAGCCGCCTGCGCCGCTTTCAGCTGCTCTGGCGTCGGGCCAGGAGCCGGCGGAGGCGCGCCGCTCCCGCAAGCGCATAACAGCAAACCGGACAGTAACAGCGACGCGGTAACACGCAGGAAGGACATGACGGCACTCGCACAGGGGTCAGCGGCCGAAGATAGCAAAGCGCCGCGGTACGATCTCAGAGATCCTGATCGCGGCGAAGTCTGGAAGCGTTTGCGAGTACCGACCAGCGCCTGATTTTTTCTTCACGGCTCATCGACGCGTGGGCAGGGCTCGTGGACGGCAGCGCGTGCAGGGCCAGCCTGCTCAAACGCTCCGTCGGAATATGTTTGGCGATGTGCCGACTGAACGCCTGCGCCGCCTTCGCCCCGTTGAGCGCGATCGTTGCGATCGTCGGGCGCCGTGCGAGCAGTGCAACGATGGCGTTGGGCACTTCGGTCTGTTTGGCGATCGCGCTGTCGAGACTTCCGCGCCGCTCGCAGCCCTGCAACACGTCCCAAAGTCCGACACCGCAGGATCGGAGTTGTGCCACCCGCAGCGCGAAGGGCTGCGCCGCATCGACACCGAATACAGCGTGCATGATGGGCCAGAACAGGTTCTGCGGATGAGCGTAGTACTCCCCCGCAGCCAGCGATCGAGCGCCCGGCATCGAGCCAAGAATCAGGATGCGGCAATCCTCATCGACGCACGGTGGGAAGCTCTCGACGTAATCCGGCCGGCGCTCGCGCACTCCTGCGGCGAGTGCCGCGGCGTCAGGAAGCGGGTATTTCCGCTGGCGCGGCATCGGCTTCGTGGCGCCGTGCGACGCGGTCCTTGAGGCGGCCAAGAATGATTTCGTACAACGTCAACGCGTCCTGTGCCGCCATGTCGGGGCGCGCACCCTCGATCGGGTAGCGGCCGGAGGAAATGATGGCGGCGGCCAGCTCCAGCGCGATCTGCGAAGCGCTCGGCGCGTTGACGGTATTGACCACGTTGGTGTTGGCCATGACAGCTCGCGGAGACAGAAGTCGGGATGGGGCAAGCCTACCATCACCGCCAGCGCCTGCCGCAAGAGTGGAATCCCTGATCCGCGTATCTGTTCGCATACTCGAATGTTTGCGGCGCGCGGGGGCGCGTGCGCTGGCCGTCGCGACTCCGCTGTGCCAGCATTCGCGTCCTTTCTCTGCCACATCGCCGCATGCGCCTCAACAAGTACATCAGCGATACCGGACTGTGCTCGCGGCGCGAAGCCGACGAGTTGATCGAGAGCGGCCGCGTCAAGGTCGATGGCCGCAAGGCTGAGATCGGCGCTGTGATCGAAGCCGATGCCGTTGTGCTCGTCGATGGCAATCCGCTGCGCCTGAAGAACCATCGCGGCGGAGCCAAATCGGTCTATATCGCGTTGAACAAACCGGTCGGCATTACCTGCACGACCGAATCGGACGTCAAGGACAACATCGTCGATTTCGTCGACCACCGCGAGCGCATCTTCCCGATCGGACGGCTGGACAAGGATTCGGAAGGGCTGATCCTGCTCACCAACAACGGGGATATCGTCAACGAGATCCTGCGTTCGGAGAATCGCCACGAGAAAGAGTACCTCGTGGCGGTCAACAAGCCGGTCACCGACGAGTTTCTGCTCGGCATGTCCCGCGGCGTATCGATACGCGGCCAGATGACCAAGCCGTGCAAAGCGTACAAATTGGGTAGATTTGGATTTCGCATCATTTTGACCCAGGGCCTCAACCGGCAGATTCGCCTGATGGCAGAAGCCTTCGGTTACCGCGTCAAGCAACTGCGGCGCGTGCGCATCGTCAATATCCGGCTCGGCAACCTGAAGCTGGGACAGTGGCGCAATCTCACACCGGCCGAACTGAAGGGCCTGCTACCGCAGCGGAAAGACTGGTAGAACCGGACACAACCTTGCGGCTTGCATGGCCGCCTCGTGTGATCGGGCAAGTTGCGGAGTCTGCGCTGTAGCAATGCATTGTTTTTGTTGGTTTTTGTAGTTGGCACGGAGCGTGATGGTAGTGCTCAGCGCCGGAGACAAGCAGTCACCGGCCAAATCCAACCCATTAGGAGAACCACCATGCGCATTTCGACCATTCAGAAGACCGCTGCTGTGCTGCTGCTGAGCGCGACTGCGACGTTCGCCTGGGCCGCGCAGCCAGTGAAGGCGACCAACGACAAGCCGAATTCCCACGAGTCCGAGCAGCCGGCTGGCGATACCTGGATCACCACCAAGGTCAAGTCCGAACTGCTGGCTGACACCGCCGTCAAGGGTACGGACATCAACGTCTCGACCGTCAATGGCGTAGTTACTCTGGCCGGCGTGCTGGATAACCAGGCCGCGATCGACAAGGCCATCATGATCACGAAGGGCATCAAGGGCGTTACGGACGTCGACACCCGCGCTCTGAAGCTGCGTAAGTAAGGCTTAGTCCTGCAAGCCAGGATGGCTTGTTGCCAGGGATACTGGCACGGCTCCGGATAGCCAAATACCAGCGCCCGGCCCCTCGAGGCCGGGCGTTTTCTATTGGTACGAGCGGAAATCCAGATGCAACTCGATGGTGCCGAGAAGATCCTTGAGTTCTGGTTCGGCGCGGACGACGCGCCGAACGACGTGCGCGACCAGCTCGCCGCCCGATGGTTTGTGCGTGATGACGGCTTTGATGGAGAAATCCGCGCTCGCTTCAGCAACCTGATTGATGCGGCGATCAGCGGTGAGCTGGATTCCTGGACTCGTTCTCCGCGCAGTTGGTTGGCGTTGTTGCTCCTGCTGGACCAGTTTCCGCGCAACATCTATCGAGAGTCGTCGTTAGCGTTTTGCGGCGACTACAAAGCTCAACGGACTGCGGTGGCTGGAATCAGCCGAGGCGATGATCGCGAACTGCCCATCCGGTACCGCGTATTTGCGTATCTGCCATTGGAACACGCAGAAGATTTGCTGCTGCAGCGCCGTAGCGTTGCATTGATTGAAGCCTTGGCAGAGGACCCCGACGCCAAGCCTGCCGCCGTGTACGCGCAGTATCTGGACTATGCGAAGCGCCATTGCGAGGTGATAGCCCGATTCGGACGATTTCCGCATCGCAATGATGTCCTCGGCCGAATCAGTACGCCAGGCGAGCACGCATATCTCAACGCGGGTGGTGGTTTCTGAGCAGCTAAGCCCACGACATCCGGAATCTGCGACAATGCGCGTCCGTTCGCGTTCGCGTACGGCCTACTCCAACGCCAACCAGGATTCCGGCTCCAATGTCTGCATTGATCTGCGGCTCGCTCGCGTACGACACCATCATGGTGTTCCAGGACCAATTCAAGAACCACATCCTGCCGGACAAGGTTCATATCCTGAACGTCGCGTTCCTCGTGCCGCGCATGCGCAAGGAGTTCGGCGGCGTCGCCGGCAATATCGCCTATAACCTCAAGCTGCTCGGCGAAGATCCGATTCCCATGGCGACGGTGGGGCAGGACTTCGGCCCTTATCACGAGCACTTCGTGCGCTGCGGTATTCGTCTCGACCAGGTCAAGGTCATCGACGATCTTTACACCGCTCAGGCATTCATCACGACCGACCTCGACGACAATCAGATCACCGCGTTTCATCCGGGCGCGATGATGCGCTCTTACGAGAATCACGTGCGCGACGTCGAGGGCATCAGCTTCGGCATCGTAGGTCCCGACGGACGCGAAGCAATGCTGCAGAACGCGGAGGAGTTCGCGGAGCGCGGCACGCCTTTCATCTTCGATCCGGGCCAAGCCATGCCGCTGTTCAGCGGCGATGAGTTCCGCGCCTTCATCGACAAAGCCCAGTACGTGACCGTAAACGACTACGAGTCGCAGCTGCTCCAGCGGAACACGGGTTGGACCGAAGCGCAGATCGCCGAACGCGTAAAGGCCTACATCGTGACGCGCGGCCCGAAGGGTTCGCTGATCCACACGACAAAGGAAACGATCGAGATCCCGCCGGCGCACGAGCGCCGTGTTTCCGATCCGACCGGTTGCGGCGACGCCTACCGCGCGGGCCTCATCTACGGCCTCATGCGCGACATGGATTTTGCCACCGTGGGTCGCATGGCTTCCCTGATGGGCGCGCTCAAAGTCGAGCATCCCGGCACGCAGAACCAGCGCTTCACGTACGACGAATTCGCGGATCAGTTCCGTCAGCAGTTCGGCTACGCGCTGGACTGAGATCTCGCGTTGGCTATCAAAAAAGAAAACGCCCGGTCCGACTTTGTCCTACCGGGCGTTTTCTTTTTGAGTTTCTGGTTTCGTCAAAGCGGAACGAACGGAATTCCCTGCGGAAGCGTGGGTGTCGCGAGGTAGTGGTCCGCAAGCAGGAATGCGAACAGCGCCATTAAATATACTATTGAATAGTTGAACACCTTCATGGCGAAGAACTCGTCAGGTGGATTCAACAACACGTATGCGTAATACAGAAACACTCCGCCAAGCACGAGTGCGCTGCCCAGGTAGAACAAGCCGCTCATGCCCGTAAGCCAGGGCAGCACGGTAACGACGAGCAGCAGCACGGTGTAGTACATCACATGCCAGCGCGTGTACTCGACACCGTGGGTAACGGGCAGCATGGGAACTTGCGCGCGCGAATAGTCGTCACGGCGGAAGATGGCGAGAGCCCAAAAATGGGGCGGCGTCCAAACGAAAATGATCAGAAACAACAGCAGTGCGTAAGGGTGCACGTTGCCCGTGACAGCCGCCCAGCCAAGGACCGGCGGCGCGGCGCCGGCGGCACCGCCGATCACAATGTTCTGTGGCGTGGCGCGCTTGAGGTACGCCGTATAAACGACTGCGTAGCCGATCAACGAGGCAAACGTGAGGGCAGCTGTCAGCGTATTGACCCATATCACCAGGATCAACATCGACAACGCGCCGAGAAGCAGGGCAAAGATCAATACTTGATTCGGTGTGAGCGCGCCTGTCGCCAGTGGGCGATGTGCGGTTCGCGCCATCAGTCGGTCAATGCGCTGATCGATCAGGTGGTTGATCGCGGCAGCAGAACTGGCCGCCAGCCATATCCCGACCGCACCGATGACGGCAGGCACGACCGGCGGCCAGGCCGGGACCGCGAGAAACATACCGATCACGGCCGTGAAAACAATCAGCGCGACAACTCGTGGCTTGGTCAGCTCAAGATACTGGCGGAACGTCGATATCTGCATCACTGACTTGATTGCCACGCAAAGATTTGAGGACGCGCATTGCAGCA
>Ga0207698_10001753_pt1 | contig 12650 bp, 6 predicted proteins | sample KBSCornC22_FD_184298 | JGI IMG/M metagenome (GOLD analysis project Ga0207698, IMG submission 184298) | Corn rhizosphere microbial communities from Kellogg Biological Station, Michigan, USA - KBS Corn C2-2 (SPAdes) (version 2) | ecosystem: Host-associated > Plants > Roots > Rhizosphere > Soil ...
AATTCGCAGCCCAGCGCTTCGAGCGCCTCCTGCTGCGACTCGGTTTCTATTCCCTCGGCGATGACCTGCATGCCGAGCGAACCCGCCATTGCGAGGATCGCGCGCACGACTGCGCTCGAACTGCCGTCGTCGTACGGGCGCATCTCGGCCACGAACGAGCGGTCGATCTTGAGCGCCTGCAACGGGTACTGATGCAGATAGCTGAGGCTCGAATAACCCGTACCGAAATCATCCAGCGCGACGCTGATGCCGCGCTTGCGCAGGCCGTCGAGGATCTGCTTCACCTGGGCCGGATTTTCCAGCAGCGCACGCTCGGTCACCTCGATGCGAATGCGGCTGGGCATCACGCCGTTGCGATCGAGGATGGCGAAAAGCTCGCGGTCGAGGTCACTGACGCGGAAATGCCGCGCTGTCAGATTGATGCTGATGAAGCCGCCCAATGCCGTCAGCGCCGGTGCGATCGCGCAGACACGCTCGAACATCTGCCAGTCGATCTGCTCGGCCGAACCGCTTTCTTCCGCGACGGGAAGGAATTCGCCGGGCAGCAGGATGCCGCGCTCCGGATGACGCCAGCGGACCAGCGCCTCGTACCCGACCAGGCTGCGATCGGAAAGACGCACGATGGGCTGGAAGTACGGCTCGAGCTCGCCGCGCGCGATTGCGCGGCGCAGGTCGTTCTCGACTTCGAGCAGGCGTAACGCTTCCTGGTGCAGCCGCTCGTCGAACAGTGCATAGCGATGACGCCCTTCCGCCTTGGCGCGGTACATCGCCACATCCGCGTCGCGCAGCAGCTCTTCTGCCTTGGCGTAGCGCGGCGAGCACAAGGCAATGCCGATCGAGGTCGACGTGAACACTTCCTTCGGCCCCAGACGGATGGGCGCGTTGAGCGACTCGATGATGCGCGCGGCGAAACTAATCGCCTGGTCGGCTTCACTCACGTCATGCAACAGAATCGCGAACTCGTCCCCGCCGAGGCGGGCCGCGACGTCGCCCTGTTCCAGACAGCCGGCGATGCGTCCGCCGACTTCGTAGAGCAGATCGTCGCCGACCAGATGACCGACCGAATCGTTGATGACCTTGAAGCGGTCGAGGTCGAGGAACAGCACGGCGAACGGCCGCCGTGAATCGCGCCGGTATCGATCCAGCGCGAGCTCAAGTCGCTCGAGGAACAGCGTTCGATTCGGCAGTCCGGTCAACGAATCATGCAAGGTTTCATGCTTGAGCTGGCGCTCGATGCTTTCGCGGTACGCCATCTGTTCGCGCAGGTCGCGGTTGGCCGCCGCCAGCTCGCTGGTACGTTCGGCGACGCGCTGTTCGAGCTCCGCATAAGCCGCCTTCAGTGACTCGGCGTTGCGCTTGCGCTCCAGCGCATTGGCGATGTGGTACGAAACGAAAGTCAGCAGTTCCTGGTCGCGCGGTGTGTAGCCGTAGTCTTCGGAATAACTCTGCACTGCGAGCACACCGACCGATTTGTCGGCGCAGATCAGCGGCACGCCAAGCCAGCATGTCGACTGCGTACCGATGCTGGCGACATCGCCGGCCGCACTCAGGCGGGCGATGCCCGGACGATCCACCAGCAGCGCGGTGCCATGATTCAACACGTACTCGGTGAGACCCAGGCCCGGCCGGCGCGTGCGGCGCTCATGATCGAACTCGTCGACCGAGTACGGGAAGCGCAGCTCGCTACCGTCGTTGGAAGCGAGTGCGATATAGAAATTGCGCGCATTCAACAGGCCGCCGACGACACGGTGCAGCGCCGCGTAGAACTCTTCGAGGCTGTCCGTGGTATTGGCCAGCTCCGCAATGCGGAACAGCGCTGCCTGCAGACGCTCGCCGCGCTGGCGTTCCAGCACCTGCTGCTGCAGGACGCGATTGGCTTCGCGCAGCGCATCGGTGCGTTCGGCTACACGCTGCTCTAGCTCCTCGTGCGCGCGACGACGTTCCAGCGCCGTGAGAATGTGCTGCGCGACATACGTGAGCAGCGCCTGATCCTGTTCACTGAGCCGCTCGCTTTCGCGATAGCTCTGCACCACGATGCCACCGACGACCTGCTGGCCGCGCAGCAGCGGCACGCCGAGCCAGTCGACGCTTTCCGGACCGACTTCGACGATGCGCCCCTCGACCTGCGCGCCGAGCGCCTCGGGAGACCCCCGCAGCGCCTTGCCGCCCGTCAGAAGATGCCAGGTCATGCTGCCGTGCAGTTCGTGCAGCGCGAACTCGCGCGCCGGATCAGGCTTGTCCGAATCGGCGACATCGACGAAATAGGGAAACCGGACCGTGTGCCGCGAAGGCTCGTACAGCGCGATATAGAAATTCTCCGCGTACATCAGACTGCCGACTATGCGATGCAGGGTGGCCATGACTTCGGCCATTTCGCGATCCGCATTGGCCTGATCGGCGATCGCAAACAACGCGCGCTGCAGGCGCTCGGCACGCTCCAGGCGTTCCACCGCCTGCTGCAGACTCTCCGCGGCGCTTACGCTGACCAGCTTTGCGTCGAGCAGCAGCACCGCGCGCGCCCAGCTCTCCTGCCAGTCGGCACTGGACCAAGCCTCGGCCGGAATACGCGCATCGAGCAGACCGGTAGTCGCCTCGGGAATCCCCAGCGGTTGCAGCACGCGCACCTGTCGCGCGTCCTGATCGATCAGGACGATGGGCGGCACCAGCAACGCGGGAGAACGGCCGTCGGCACGGTGGCCCACATGGCGCGCCATCAGCACGGCCGCTGCCGAGCTATCGACAAGCCGGAATTCCCCCGCTCCCAGCAGTGCCGAGCACAGTGCGACGCCGGCCTGCCCGACATCGTCCCAGCCGACAGCGCGCAGCAATTCCTGCAACGCGGCATCCGCCAGGTCACTGTCAGGACGCGAACGCCCGAAGGGAGAGATCTTGGAACTGGGCATGCGCGACGCAACCTCGGAACGGCTCGGCTGGGCCGCAGCAGTGTAGCGATATTGCCGGGATGCGCGGAATTGGTTCGGATTGGTGACGCAAGGCAAGCATTTTGCGTTACTTTTTTGTAAACTCGGCCCCGAAACCCTGCGCGACGCCGTGAACTTCAACTACACTGTCCAGTCCGATTGCAGCTCTGACCTACGCCTGAATCCATGCGCAAGCTAGTCGCCACCGCCATGCTAACTGCCCTGCTGCCTTTGGCGGCATCGGCGCAGTACATCGTGCCGGAAGCCGATGAAGCCGGTCAGAAAGCTATGCTGGACAGTCTCTTGGCCAGCGGCCCCAGTCCGGAAAGTACGCGCCTCGTGCCGATGTGGAGCGCTCCGGACGGACGCGTGCTCGTCGCAGTCGCTCAGTCAAGCATGCCGCTCTCGCCGATCGCCCCCGCCTCTCCGCAGGTCGGCAGCGCACTGGATTGGCGTCTGATTGACGCAACCTCTCTTCTCGACGGCCGGGTCGGCGTACGTCTCGGCGATCAGGCCAGCCTGCACGGCGGCGTGTCGCTCGCTCCGCTGACCTTGGCCGAACCGTCGCTTGCACTCGATTGCATGACGGCTGGCAGCTATCTCAACGTGGCCGCACCGGACTGCAACCGCCAGCGTCAGGCGAGTGGCAGCTGGTACGCGGGCAATCTCGGCGCCACCTGGGCTGGCACGGATTTCGGGATTGATCTGGGCCTGGCCCTGAGCTGGCTGGAACCGGCACTCCCACGCAGCCTCGTGCCGACACTGAGTTCGGCATTGCCCGCAGTCTCCGTACCCGGCCACAGTAATCTGCCGCGACTCGTTATTCCTGCGCACAGTCTCGGCCGCTTCAGCGACTCTGCCCAGTTCGGCGCCCGTGCGAGCTGGTACTTCGGCAGCAACCAGAGCCTCGACCTCGGCGCGAGCATAGGCCGCATCCGGCTCAGCCCCGATCTCGCCGGCAGCCGCCCGCTGTGGCAGCAGAAAGCACTCAGCCTCGGCCTCGGCAGCGAAAACGTCAGCGCCAGCATTACTGGACGTATCTACAACCCACTGCGCGGCACGCTGGGCACCGAGGCGCAGCGCTGGACCGGTATCGACCTGGGCCTGACCTGGCACACGCCGTGGCAGGCTGAACTCAGCTTCGGTGCGCAGAACGTGCTGACCAGCCCGCCGCTTACCGGCAGCGAAGCCAACAGCCAGGCGCGCACACCTTACGTGCAGTACCAGCAGGACCTCTGAGCGGTAGCGGCTGACGCGCCGTTGCGCGCCTGCTCCACACCCGCATCGCCCCGGATCGAGCGACTCGCCGACCCATCCGCCCCGCACCTGCCGGGGACAGAAAATTCCCTCCCGACGAACCAGGCGTTAAGAAAACGCTTTGAAAGACGTCGTCTCGAGCTCGGCTCGTGATAATCCTGTTAACCTCGTTTTTAACGTTTGGGTCCGGACATTCAGCTTCCCGGCAACGTGTAGACGCAATTTCCGCACCCGGCATGATGGGTGAAAAGTGCACATAATGCAGCATTATATCCTTTTATTTTCCTTTCAAATCAGAAGCATGAATACCCCGTGGGCGCCCCAACCACAACCATGTTGCAAATATGCAACAGGGATTCCCACTCGTTGCGAATGTTGTTAGTATCGGCCGCTGCCGAGGCTTAGGCAGGTAAAAAACCTTGGCCTTTTCCAGGAAGGAAAGTACTAGTCCCGATCTGTGTCACAACTCTGACGTTGGAGAGTGTAATGAGACAAAACCGCAATGAGCTTCTGCGCGCCGTGCGCTACGCCCTGTACATGGGCACCGCGGCCGCTGTAGGCCTCACCGCCGCCCCGGCCTTCGCTCAAGACGAAGGTGGCGACAAGGGCGAAACGCTGGAGACGATCGTCGTCACCGGTTCGCGTATTCGCCGCGTCGATCTCGAAACCTCGAGCCCGGTCTTCGTCATTGACAAGTCCGCTATCGAAAAGACCGGCAAGCTCACCATCGGCGACCTGCTTCAGGAAGCCCCCTCGATCGCCGGCGCCGCTACCAACCCGGGCGTGAACAACGGCGGCGGCTCCGGTGCCTCCACCGTTTCGCTGCGCGGTCTCGGCTCGCAGCGCACGCTGCTGCTGATCAACGGTCAGCGCGTGTTCTACAACGACGTCAACTCGATCCCCATCAACATGGTCGAGCGCATCGAAATCCTGAAGGACGGCGCGTCTGCCGTTTACGGTTCGGATGCGATCGGCGGCGTGGTCAACTTCATCACGCGTCGTGACTTCCAGGGTATGGAAGCCAGCTTCGATTACGGCGTTTCCGACCGTGACGACGGCGAGCGCACCGGCGGTTCGCTGACAATCGGTCATTCCAGCGACCGCGGCAGCCTGGTTGTCGGCGTCACCTACAACCGTCAGGACGGCGTCAGCGCCGCTGATCGCGAGTACTCGAATCCGGCCCTGTACAACTACTTCGGCGCCATCTTCCCGCTGGGCTCGGGCACCATCCCGAACGGCCGTTACGTGGTTCCGCGTAGCGTGGCTGCCAGCTTCGGCCTGAACTGCCCGGGTACCGCTGCGTCGGTCTCCGTTACTCGCATCAACGGCCGTCCCGGTACCGCCGGCACCGACTTCCGCTGCTACGTCGGCTCCGGTCCGGGTAACGATACCTACGACTACTCGCCGTTCAATATCCTGCGCACCCCGCAGGAGCGTGCCGGTCTGTTCGCTGCGGGCAACTACCGCATCTCGGACAACGTCGAAGCGTATATCGAAGCGTTCAGCAACAAGACCCGCTCGAACTACCAGCTGGCTCCGCTGCCGCTGATCCTCGGCGCGGACTCGGGCGCTGTCATCTCGGCCAACAGCATTTACAACCCGTTCGGCGTGAACGTCGCCTCCGGCGGCATCCGCATGACGCTCGACGGCAACCGCATCGGCTTCTTCCAGACCCAGTCGGAACAGTTCAACACGGGTCTGCGCGGCAGCTTCGGCGACACCTGGACCTGGGACGCCGGCATCAGCTGGGCGCGCCTGACCCAGGACACGCAGAACACCGGCTACTACTTCAAGCCCGGTCTGCGTGACGCCGTCGGCCCGTCGTTCATCGACGCCAACGGTGTTGCCCGCTGCGGCACCGCGACCTCGATCATCGCGAACTGCACGCCGATCAACCTGCTCGGCCTGGAAAACCAGACCGCCGCCGGCCGCGAGAACATCGACAATCTGCGCAAGCTGTCGATCACCCCGCAGAAGCACTTCTACAGCAACGAAAAGATCGCGCGCTTCAACCTGACCGGCGAAATCGTCGAACTTCCGGCCGGCGCGCTCAGCGTCGCGTTCGGCGGCGAATACCGCGCGGACTACCAGTACTTCCAGCCGGACTTCTCGTCCATCATCACCGACCCGGCTGTCGGCACCTGCCAGACCTCGACCGACGCCTGCGCGTCGCCGAGCAGCGGCGAGCTGACCGTTCGCGAGTTCTACGCCGAACTGTTCATCCCGGTTCTGCGTGACGTGTTCCTGGCCAAGTCGCTGAACTTCACGCTGGGTTCGCGCTACTCCGACTACTCCGCGTTCGGCGACACGACGAACTCGAAGATCGGTGTGGAATGGCGTCCGATCGACGACGTGCTGCTGCGCGGTACGGTGGCTGAAGTGTTCCGTTCGCCGACGATCTCCGATCTGTACGGCGGCGTGACCCCATCGGCCGATACCTACCAGGATCCCTGCGACGGTACGGGCTTCCAGGCCGGCAACCCGGCTTGCGCGGGCCTGAGCCCGGGCTTCCAGCAGACCACCCCGCAGACCAGCGCGCTGCAGGGTTCGAACGACCTGCTGCTGCCGGAACAGGGCAAGTCCTTCACCTACGGCGTCGTGTATGACCCGGCTTGGCTGGAAGGCTTCTCGACCTCGGCCGACGTGTGGCGCATCTACCTGACCGACACCATCGGTACGCTGGGTACGCAGACGATCCTGAACCAGTGCTACAACTTCGGTACGTACTGCAACCTGTTCACGCGTGAACTGACGGGCGTGGGCGACGTCAACTTCGTCAACAACCGTACGCAGAACGTCGGCCGCATCGATACCTCCGGTATCGACGTGAGCTTCAAGTACCGCCTGCCGGAAACCGCGTGGGGCAACTTCCGCTTCTCGCTGGATGCCACCTACGTTGCGAAGTACAACGCGCAGAAGGTGCAGGGTGACGTTTCGACCCAGTTCAACAACGCTGGTTCGTACGTTTCCTCGGCGCAGGGCGGTGACGGCAACTACGCTCGTGTCCGCGGCTACGCCGGCGTGGCATGGAACCTGGGCGCGTTCGACGCTTCCTGGCGTGCACGCTACATCGGCCCGACCCGCTTCGGTTCGCAGTCCGTGGCTGGCGACGGCTACACCGTCATCACCCCGGGCGGCGCGGCTGACCAGTCGTTCCGTGCAGGCGCGGTGACGTATCACAACCTGCAATTCGGCTACAACATCGAACCGCTGCACACCCACCTCGAAATCGGTGTGGACAACGTGTTCGACAAGCAGCCGAACCAGCTGTGGCAGTACGGCTTCGACAGCAATACCGATGCCCGCACCTACGACACCGTGGGTCGCTTCTACTGGGCTCGCGTCGGCGTGAAGTTCTAAGAACTTACGCTTGACGGTTGTACCGAAGGCCGCGCGGCGCAAGCCGCGCGGCCTTTTTTCATTCCGCAGCCGCGCGTTTCGCCTTGTCCGAGTCGACAGCCGCAGCCATACTGCAACGTTACATCCCGACGATCACCAGCCATGCTCCAGAACGGTTTCCAGGCCCTGCAGACAGGCAATCTTGCCCAGGCCGAACAGATCAGCCGCCAACTCGTGGCAAGAAATCCGCGCGACGAAGGCGCACTGCTGCTGCTGGCGATGAGCCTTGACGCGCAGACCCGCCTCGACGAGGCCGCGACGATCTTCGAGCAACTCACCACGCTCTATCCGCACCGCGCCGAACACTGGCTCAATCTCGGCTACCTCGAACGTTCGCGCGACAACATCGCCGCTGCCCGGCGCGCGCTGGAACAATCCATTGAACTCGACCCTCAGCAGAGCGAGCCCCTGCGCGAACTCGGCCTCATCGAATCGGCAGCCGGGCTCAATCACATCGCTGCAGTCCATCTGTCGGCCGCGCTCGCGCTGCAGCCCGAAGATGCCGTTCTTCGCGCCCAGACCGCGCGCACCTGCCAGCGCGCCGGGCGCACCGATGAAGCGACGTCCTTGCTGGACGGCTGGGCCGACTGGACCCGCGGCAATCCCGATGCGCTGGCCGACGTCGCCTGGACCGTGATGGAAAACGGCGACATGGAAACCGCTGGCCAGGTGCTGGAGTTCGCTGAACGCCAGGCGCCCGACAACGCGAGCATCCTGGCCAAACGCGCCGCTTTCCTGGAGCGGACCAACCGCGTCGACGAGGCGCGCGCGCTGCTCGACCGGATCCCGGTGCGCAACGACGGCATCAAGGAGGAAATCGACGTCGTGCGCGCGCAGATCGCCAGCCGCAGCGGCAACGTCGACGAGGCGTATGCCATCTACGAAACATTGGTTCGCGACGAGCGCGTCGCACTGCGCCGCACCGAACTGTTCTTTGCCCTCGCCCAGATCAGCGACAAACGCCAGGACGCGGCACAGGCCATGAACTGGCTGCAGCAGGGTCATGCCGTGCAGATGCAGCAGTTGCGCGCGTCTCTGGCGCCGCGTGCCGAACTGGACGCCATGCTGATGCCGGCGGTGGATGTCAGCGCACAGGACTATGCCGGCTGGTCCGCTGTGCAAGCCCCGAGCGCCGAGGAGTCGCCGATCTTCGTCGTCGGCTTCCCGCGCTCCGGCACGACGCTGCTCGAAACCATGCTCGACGCGCATCCGCAGCTCAGCTGCATGGACGAACGTTCTTTCGTGCACGAGATCGTGGAGCAGATGCGTGAGCGCGGCTTCGAGTATCCGCGCGATCTCGGCAAGCTCGACGACGCGACCTGCAACGCCCTGCGCGAGCACTACTGGAAACAGGTGCGCGAGCGCAGCCAGGCCGAAGCCGGTAAACGCCTCGTCGACAAGAATCCGCTGAGCATGACTCGCCTGCCCCTGATCCACCGCCTGTTTCCGAACGCGAAAATCATCCTCGCGCTGCGTGATCCGCGCGACGTCGTACTCAGCAACTACATGCAGATCTTCCGCGCGCCGGCTTACGCGCGCATGTGTGAGCGGCTCGAATCGACCGCGCAAGGCTATGCCGTCGCGTTTGCGGCCTGGAACGCGTTCGCTCGCGTATTCAAGCTGGACTTGCTGCAGACGCGCCACGAGGACGTCGTCGACGACGTCGACGGCTTCTCGCGCCGTCTGTGCGAATTTCTCGGCCTTGAGTGGTCGGAAAACATGGTTTCGTTCCATGAACACGCCGCCCGACGCGGCTATATCGGCACGCCGAGCTATCACCAGGTCGTCGAGCCGGTGAACCGCAAGGGCATAGGCCGCTGGCAGCGTTACGCGCAGTGGCTGGAGCCGGCCTTACCGGCGCTGGCGCCGTACGTGACGCAGTTCGGCTATGCCGAAACAGCGGACGACGCGCCCGCCGCGTCGGCGTGATGGTCGCGACCGCCGGCACCACATCAAACGTTCCTTTCTTCCGATCTGCGCATTTGCCATGAAACTCCAGTACCCCTTCATCCAGCTGCCGCTGAGTTTCGATGCCTCGGTACTCGCCGCGGAGATCGACGTGCTCGGCGAGTCGGTCTGGCGGCCGCACCCGCAGGGCTTTCCCGGCAATTCCGCACTGCCGCTGATCGCCACCGACGGCGATCCCGGCAACGACGATGTACGCGGACGCATGCTTCCGACGCCGCATCTGGAAAAGCTGCCTTACCTTCGCGAAGTGCTTGGCGCGCTGCAGGCCGTGTTCGGCCGTTCGCGCCTGATGCGTCTGTCGGGCCAGGCCGAAGTCACACCGCACGTGGACGTCGACTACTACTGGCGCGACCACATGCGCGTCCACGTCCCCATCGTGACCCAGCCCGAGGTGTCGTTCCATTGCGGCGGCCAGCGCATCCACATGGCGGCGGGCGAATGCTGGATCTTCGATACCTGGCGCAACCACAAGGTGATCAACTCCGCGGACCGTTCGCGCATCCATCTCGTCGCCGATACGGTCGGCGGCAGCGGTTTCTGGGACATCGTCGCGCGAAGCCGCGTGCCGGGCCATGTCGGCCCGTGGAAGGCGACGCCGGTTCCGCCGGGCAGCATCCAGAATCCCGAGCTGCGCTTCGAGTCGACCAACCTGCCCGCGGTGATGACGCCCTGGGAACTGCGCGAACAGATGACCTTCGTGCTCGATGAAGCCGTCCCCGATCCGCGCCTGGGACAACTGCATCAGCTCGCCGGCCAGTTGGGCCGCGACTGGCGCGCGCTGTGGGCCTGGCACGGGGAAGACAGGGCCGGCTGGCCGGACTACCGCGCGCGCATGACCCAGTTCATGCGCGATGCCGACGGCCTGTGCCAGGGCATGCGCCTGCAGAACGGTCTGCCGATGATGCGCGCGATCGCGTCGCTCGTTGGGCTCGTCGCCGTAGCCGATGATCTCGCAGCGGGCAAGGCCGACGAACGTTCGGGTGCAATGGCCTGACCTCAGTCGCCAGGTAGCTCAGGCGGCACCGGCACACGGATCAACCAGGCGGCGCACGCGAAAATTCGTGGGACATTCCGCGTCAATCACCAATGCCGAAAAAACCGCACGACCGGTGGAATTGTGGAGATCTGGAAGACGCCGCAAGCGCGACGTCCTCCATACACTGGGAATACCTAGTGCCCGCCGCCCGAGTCGATGCCCTTGAGCTCGGCAATCAGGCGATTCGCCGCTTCCTGGCCGTCCGCGTAGAGCATGCGGCAGTTGTCGGCGTAGAACAGCGCGTTCTCGATGCCAGCAAAACCCGCGCCTTTGCCGCGCTTGATCACGATGACCTGGCGGGCATTGATCACGTCGAGGATCGGCATGCCGTAGATCGGCGATGACTTGTCGGTCTTGGCGACCGGGTTCACCACGTCGTTCGCACCGATCACGATGGCCACGTCGCAGGTGCCGAATTCCGGGTTGATGTCGTCCATGTCCGCGATGAGATCGTACGGCACGCCGGCCTCGGCGAGCAGCACGTTCATGTGACCCGGCATGCGCCCGGCGACCGGATGGATCGCGAACTTGACCGTCTTGTCGCGCTTGATCAGCTGCTGCGACAGTTCCCAGATCTTGTGCTGCGCCTGCGCCACGGCCATGCCGTAGCCCGGCACGATGATGACCTTCTCAGCCATGTACAGCAGCGATGCCGCGTCGCCCGCTTCGATCGGCTTCATCGAGCCGGCGATCTCGGTCGCCGGACCGCCGCTGCTGCCGAAATTGGAGAACAGCACGTTGCTGATCGAACGGTTCATCGCCTTGGCCATGAGACGCGTCAGCAGCGTGCCGGCTGCGCCGACCACGGTGCCGGCGATGATTAGCGCGACATTGCCCTGCACATAGCCTTCGAACGCGACCGCAAGGCCGGTGAACGCGTTGTACAGCGAGATCACGACCGGCATGTCGGCGCCGCCGATCGGCAGCGTCATCAGCACGCCGAACAGCAGCGACACGGCGAAAAACGCAATCACGATCGTGGTGTCGAGCTGAAACACGAGCGCCGCGCCCAGTCCCACGGCCGAGAGGAAAAACAATCCGTTCACCGCCTGCTGGCCGCTGAAACGGAAGGTCTTGTCCATCCAGCCCTGCAGCTTCGCGAATGCGATCAGCGAACCGGTAAACGAGATCGATCCGATCAGTGCACCGATCACGGCGAGCGTGGTCTGCGCCGCCGTCAGCGCGTGATGCTCCGGATGCGTCGCCGCACCGATCAGCGCCGATGCGCCAATCGCCGCGGCCGAACCGCCGCCCATGCCGTTGTACAGCGCGACCATCTGCGGCATGTCGGTCATCGCGACCTTCTTGCCCGAAATCCACGCAAACGCCGAGCTGATGCCGATGCCAAGCACCATCAGCAGCAGGTTGGTCATCATGTGTTCGTTGTGCGTGAGCACCTTGCCATGCAGGAAAGTCGCGATGGTCGCGACCAGCATGCCGATGCCGGCCCACTGGATGCCGCTGCGTGCGGTCACCGGCGAGGACATGCGCTTGATGCCGAGGATGAACAGCACGGCTGCGGCGAAATAGCTTGCCTGCACCGCGTAGTAAAGGAGCGTCGCCTTGTCCATTACTTGGCTCCTTCCTTCTTGCTGGACTTGAACATTTCCAGCATGCGTTCGGTCACGACGTAGCCGCCGGCCGCGTTGCCCGCGCCGAGGAACACACCGATGAAGCCGATCACCTGCTGCGTGACCGTGGTCGCCTCGCCGAGCGCGATCATCGCGCCGACCAGCACGATGCCGTGCACGAAATTGGAACCCGACATCAGCGGCGTATGCAGGATCACCGGCACGCGGCTGATGATCTCGTGGCCGGTAAACGCGGCCAGCATGAAAAGGTAAAGGGCGATTTCACCGCTGATCATGTCGATTCCCCGGATGCGCGTGGCTCATGGTCCCGGCCGGTGCCGGGAACGGTACTGCGGCGGCGGTCAGGCTCATGCGCCGTCCACCAGTTGCCGCGTCGGCTCGTGGCGGATCTCGCCGGCATGCGTCAGGCAGGTCTTGGCGATGAGCTCATCGTCCCAGTCCAGCGTCAGCGCGCCATCCTTGAGACTCAGCTCGATG
>Ga0207698_10001755_pt1 | contig 12638 bp, 10 predicted proteins | sample KBSCornC22_FD_184298 | JGI IMG/M metagenome (GOLD analysis project Ga0207698, IMG submission 184298) | Corn rhizosphere microbial communities from Kellogg Biological Station, Michigan, USA - KBS Corn C2-2 (SPAdes) (version 2) | ecosystem: Host-associated > Plants > Roots > Rhizosphere > Soil ...
GGCCTCGATGAAGTCGAGCGCGTAGCGGCGGTGCTCGTCGATGCCGGTCGCCACCGCGAAGATGTTGGGGTCGAAGACGATGTCGTTGGGCTCGGTGCCGTCGGCGATCAGCAGCTTGTAGGCGCGCTCGCAGATCGAGACCTTGCGCTCGGCTGTGTCAGCCTGGCCCACTTCATCGAACGCCATCACCACGGCGGCAGCGCCGTAAGCGCGGCACTTGCGGGCGAGCTCGAGGAACGGCCCCTCGCCCTCCTTCATCGAGATCGAGTTGACGATCGGCTTGCCCGACACGCATTTGAGGCCGGCTTCGATCACGCTCCATTTCGAGCTGTCGACCATCACCGGCACGCGCGCGATGTCAGGCTCTGCGGCGATGCGCTTCAGGAAGATCGTCATGGCCTGCTCGGAGTCGAGCAAAGCCTCGTCCATGTTGACGTCGACGATCTGCGCGCCGTTCTCGACCTGGTCGCGGGCGACCTCCACCGCGGCGTCGTAATCGCCGGCGAGGATCAGCTTCTTGAAGCGCGCCGAGCCGGTGACGTTGCAGCGCTCGCCAATGTTGACGAAGCGCGCGCCCGCGCCGGTCACATCCGAATCCGTTCGTCCCGAGCTTGTCGAGGGACTGTCCTGCTTTTCGGCGTCCAAAGGAAAAGGCAGCCCTTCGACAGGCTCAGGGCGAACGGTTTGGGTCATGTCTTAAGCAGCAATCACCATCGGTTCGAGGCCGGCGAGCAAGGTGCCGGATTGTGCGGCCGGGACGGCGCGCGGCGTGCAATCGCGCACCGCCCCGGCAATCGCGGCAATGTGCAGGGGAGTCGTCCCGCAGCAGCCGCCAACAATATTCACCAGGCCGCTCTTCGCCCAATCGCGGACTTGGGCGGCGGTCCGCTCCGCCGTTTCGTCATATTCGCCGAGCTCATTCGGTAGCCCCGCGTTCGGATAGGCCATCACCAAAGTGTCGGCGATGGCGGAGAGTGCCGCGAGATGCGGTCGGAGCTGGGCAGCGCCGAATGAGCAATTGAGGCCGATGGTGATCGGCTTGGCGTGCCGAACCGAGGCCCAGAACGCCTCGACCGTATGGCCGGAAAGGTTGCGGCCGCTAAGGTCGGTCAGAGTCATGGAGATCATCAGCGGCAACTCGCGGCCAAGCCCCTGCTCCGCCTCTAGCGTGGCCATGATCGCGGCCTTGGCGTTCAGCGTATCGAAGATGGTCTCGATCAGGATGAAGTCCACGCCGCCTTCGACGAGCGCGTCGACCTGCTCTCGATAGACCGCCTTCACCTGGTCGAAATCGACCTCGCGGAACGCGGGATCGTTGACGTTAGGCGATAGCGACAGGGTCTTGTTGGTCGGGCCCATTGCGCCTGCGACCCAGCGCGCCTTGCCGTCCTTGGCGGTGTAGGCGTCCGCTACGCCGCGCACGATTTCGGCCGATGCGCGGTTGATCCGGGGGACAAGCGCTTCGGCACCGAAATCCGCCTGGCTGATCGCGTTGGCGTTGAAGGTGTTGGTCGCGAGGATTTCCGCGCCCGCATCGGCAAAGCTTTCGCAGATCGAGTGGACGATGTCCGGCTTGCTGATGTTGAGCAGGTCGTTGTTGCCGCGCTGGTCCTTCAGCAAGTCGAGGCCGCCGCAATAATCGCGACTTTGCAGGCGCCGCTGCTGGACCAGCGTGCCGTACGCGCCATCCTTGATCAGGATGCGCTTGGCGGCTTCCGAGCGAAGGGCTTGAGCGGCCGTCATGGTGCTGTTTCCCTTTGGGCGCGTACTCCGAGCAAGTGACAGATTGCGTAGCTGAGCTCCGCCCGGTTGAGCGTGTAGAAATGGAAGTTGCGGACGCCGCCGGCGTAAAGCTGGCCGCACAGCTCGGCGGCAACCGTCGCGGCGATCAATTGGCGCGCCGAGGGCAGGTCGTCGAGCCCCTCGAACAGGCCGTCCAGCCACTGCGGGATCGACGCGCCACAGCTTTGGGCGAAGCGCCGTGTGGTGGCTACGTTGGATACCGGCAGAATGCCGGGCACGATCTCCGCATTGATTCCGGCCGCCGCCGCATCGTCGCGAAAGCGGAAGAAGCAATCGGCTGAAAAGAAGAATTGCGTGATCGCCCGATCGGCGCCGGCGTCGACCTTGCGCTTGAGGTTCTCGATGTCGAACGAACGCGTGGACGAATCCGGATGCACTTCCGGATAGGCGGCAACCGAAATGTCGAAGGGCGCGACCTGCTTGAGGCCTGCAACCAGTTCGGTAGCGTCGCAATAGCCTTGAGGATGCGGCCGATATTTGACGCCAGCCTCGGGCGGATCGCCGCGAAGGGCGACGATGTGCCTCACTCCGAGGTTCCAATAATCGCGCGCGACAGCGTCGATCTCCGCGCGGGTCGCGCCGACGCAGGTGAGGTGCGCCGCCGGGGTTAGCTCGGTTTCCCTGAGAATCCGCTCTACGGTGGCGTGAGTGCGTTCGCGAGTCGAGCCGGCGGCGCCGTAGGTCACCGAAACGAAGCGCGGATGAAGCGGCTCGAGAGTCTTGATCGACTCCCACAGGTTCTGCTCCATTTTCTCGGTCTTCGGCGGGAAGAATTCGAAGCTGACCTGAATGTCTCCTCGTGCCTCGGCAAACAAAGGCTGGTGCTGGCTGAGGCTTTCGAAGGCGTTCATGCCGCCCTCCGCTGGCGAAGCGGCTGCTTCGATCCACGCCACAGCGTGACCGTCAGCTCGCCGCCCTCGAGATGCCGGACCTGATCGACCTCCAGCCCGGCGGAGGCGAACCAGCCGGCCATCACCTCATCCTCGAAGCCCAGTCGAATATGCGCATCGGTGGCGCGCAGCTCCTCGCGCTCGTGCGCGGCGAAATCGACCACCAGCAGGGTCCCGCCAGGCGCGAGCACCCGCGCCGCTTCGGCGATCGCCGTCGCCGGTGAATGGGCATAATGAAGCACCTGATGGATGACGATCGTGTCGGCGCTGTCGTCGGCGAGCGGCAACGCGTACATATCGCCCTGCCTGAGGCTCGAATGGATGCCGGCCGCCTCGAGCTTGACCCGCGCCAGGCGCAGCATGTCGGACGAGCGGTCGATGCCGATCGCCGCGGTCGATCGCGGCCCGAACAGCTCGATCATCCGGCCGGTGCCGGTGCCGATGTCGACCAGCCGACCGAGCTGGCGCTTGCCGAGCGCATGGTCGATGGCACGCTCGACCTCGCTTTCGGCGACGTGCAGTGAACGGATCTGGTCCCACACCTCGGCATGACCGGCGAAATAGCGGTTGGCCGCTTGGGCGCGTTCGGCGCGGATCGTCTCGATGCGCGCCGCGTCGGCCGCGAACAGCGCTTCAGTCGCCGGATCGGCCCAGGAGTCGAACAGCGCGAACATCGGTTCGACCCGCTCGGGCTCGGCGAGCGTCAGGAACACCCAACTGCCTTCCTTGCGCCGCTCGAGCACGCCGGCGTCGGCGAGAATCTTGAGGTGGCGCGAGACGCGAGGTTGGCTCTGGCCGAGCACTTGCGCCAGTTCGCCGACTGACAGCTCCATCACTCGAAGCAGCACGAGGATGCGCAGCCGCGTCGGGTCGGCAAGCGCTTGAAGTCGATCGGCCAGCGGCATTGCTGCGGTCATCGGTTAAAGATATAAAGATATCTTTATATGGTCAAATCGTCCTGCAAAAATAATCCCTTGTGCAGCGGTAGGGATTGCAGCTATTGGCGCGCTTCTGGCCTGAACGACTCGCATCGGCAGGCCCGGGTGGTGCCCACCCCAGGGGCACATTTGAAGGGAGTGGAACGATCATGAAGAAAGTTGCCATTGTGACCGTTGCGGTCCTCGCGCTTGGCCTTGCCGCTTGCAACAAAAACAACGCCGACAACAATGCCGCCAACGAGACAGCGGTCGAGAACAGCGCGTCGAGCGACGTCAACGCCGCGACCAACGATTCGGTCAACGCTGCCGACAACGCCCTGAACGCCGCGAGCAACGACGTTTCCAACGCCGGCGCCGAGGTCAACAACGCGTCTGCCGCCGTCAGCAACGCGACGACCAACAAGTAAGCTTTCTTCGAAAAGCTGATCAGGAAGGGCCGTTCCTGCGGGAGCGGCCCTTTTTTTATGTTCGAGCAAAAGTGATACTTTGCACGAGTGAAAAAGCTGACCGTATGCGTCTTTCTGATCGTCGCCGCCTGTCATGACCGGCGGCCACCCGCGCCGACGCCGGAGCAGTCGGCGCAGCTCAACGATGCCGACCAGATGCTCGACAATCTCGCCAATGAAGAAGGGCCGGAGCAGCGCCCCGGCCCTTCCAATTCGGACTAACTGCGGTCAGGCCGTCACGGGAGTAAATCCCGTGACGTCGGTCCTGTCGCGGCATTGCCGCGCGGGCCGTCCGAGCCTCCGGCGAGTCCGCAACCAGCGCACAGACCTGGCGGTCTGCCGCGCTAGCTGCGGCCGCCTGCGGCTTAGAAGTCCATTCCGCCCATGCCGCCGCCGGCCATCGCCGGAGCGGGCTTGTCCTCGGGCACTTCGGCGATCGTCGCCTCGGTGGTGATCAGAAGCCCGGCGACGCTCGCCGCGTCCTGAAGCGCCGCGCGCACGACCTTGGTCGGATCGATCACGCCGGCCTGGACCAGATTCTCGTAGACCTCCGTCTGCGCATTGAAGCCGAGCGTCGGGTCGTTTCCGTCAATCAGCTTGCCGGCGACGACCGCGCCGTCATGACCGGAATTCTCGGCGATCTGCCGAAGCGGCGACTGCAGCGCCTTGCGGATGATGTCGATGCCGCGGGTTTGGTCGTCGTTCTCGCCCTTGAGACCGTCGAGCGCCCTCGCGGCGTAGAGCAGCGCGGTGCCGCCGCCCGGAACGATGCCTTCCTCGACCGCCGCGCGGGTCGCGTGGAGCGCGTCGTCGACTCGGTCCTTGCGCTCCTTGACTTCGATCTCGGACGCACCGCCGACCTTGATTACCGCGACTCCGCCGGCGAGCTTCGCCAGCCGCTCCTGCAGCTTCTCACGGTCATAGTCGGACGTGGTAGTCTCGGTCTGTTGGCGGATCGCACCAACGCGCGCTTCGATCGCCTCCTTGGCGCCGGCGCCATCGACGATCGTCGTGTTGTCCTTGTCGATCGTGATGCGCTTGGCCTGGCCGAGCATGGTCAGCGTGACGTTCTCGAGCTTGATTCCGAGATCCTCGCTGATCATCTCGCCGCCGGTGAGGATGGCGATGTCCTCGAGCATCGCCTTGCGACGATCGCCGAAGCCCGGCGCCTTCACCGCCGCGACCTTGAGGCCGCCGCGCAGCTTGTTGACGACCAGGGTCGCCAGCGCCTCGCCCTCAATGTCCTCGGCAATGATCAGCAGCGGACGGCCGCTCTGAACCACTGCTTCGAGGATTGGGAGCATCGCCTGAAGGTTCGATAGCTTCTTCTCGTGAATGAGGATGTAGGGATCGGTGAGCTCGACCTGCATCTTCTCGGGGTTGGTGATGAAGTAGGGCGAGAGATAGCCGCGGTCGAACTGCATGCCTTCGACCACGTCGAGCTCGAACTCGAGGCCCTTGGCCTCCTCGACGGTGATCACGCCTTCCTTGCCGACCTTCTCCATCGCCTCGGCGATCTTCTCGCCGACCTCGCGGTCGCCGTTGGCGGAGATGATCCCGACCTGGGCGATCTCCTGCGAGCCGGACACGTCCTTCGAACGCTTCTTGAGGTCCTCGACCACCTTGGTCACGGCGAGATCGATGCCGCGCTTGAGGTCCATCGGGTTCATTCCGGCGGCGACGGATTTCATTCCTTCGCGAACGATCGACTGGGCGAGAACGGTCGCGGTGGTGGTGCCGTCACCGGCGATGTCGTTGGTCTTCGAGGCCACCTCGCGCACCATCTGCGCGCCCATGTTCTCGAACTTGTCCTTGAGCTCGATCTCCTTGGCGACGGTGACTCCGTCCTTGGTGATCCGAGGAGCGCCGAAACTCTTCTCGAGGATGACGTTGCGGCCCTTGGGGCCGAGCGTCACCTTCACCGCATTGGCGAGGATGTCGACGCCGGCGAGGATGCGCTCGCGCGCATCGCGGCTGAATTTCACTTCTTTGGCTGCCATCTGGCTACCCTTTCGTTCTTGGAAGTTGTGAAAGTTGTGCCCTCAACGCGTGCGCGCACGCGCGCGAGGCTGAGGTCAGCCGACAATCCCGAGGATGTCGCTTTCCTTCATGATGATGAGGTCTTCACCGTCGATCTTCACCTCGGTGCCCGACCATTTACCGAACAGGATCTTGTCGCCCGCCTTGACGTCCAGCGGCGTGACCTTGCCCTCTTCGGACTTGGCGCCCCCGCCGACGGCGACGACTTCACCTTCCTGCGGCTTTTCCTTGGCGGTGTCGGGAATGATGATCCCGCCGGCGGTCTTTTCATCGGCCTCGACTCGGCGGACGAGGACTCGGTCATGAAGCGGCCTGAAACCCATGGGCTTGAACCCCCTCTTTCTCTCTAACGGTTGAACATTGCCGTTGGCACTCTTCCAACGAGAGTGCCAGCGATGGGGCGCATATGGTTGTGCTGCGTTCATCCGTCAACGCCCGGCCAAGCGGATTTTTCAGCCTGTAACGGTTACAGGTGCGCCGGACGTGTCAGGCCGAGGCGATCGCGCATCAGCCAGCGCGCGAGCATCAGCACCGCGACCGAGGCTAGGCCGCTGGCGAGGCCGACCCAGATGCCGAGACCCTTCCAGTCGGCCGCGAACGCGAGCCAGGAACCGATCCCGAGCCCCACGACCCAATAGCCGACGAGGGCGAAAAGGAGCGGCCAGCGTGTATCGTGGAGGCCGCGAAGCATTCCGGCGCCGATCACCTGCGCGCCGTCGACAAGCTGGAACGCGGCGGCAACTCGAAGGAAGCCGATCGCCAGGCCGATGGTGATTGCATTCTGCGGCACGTCGGTCAGGAACAAGGTCACCAGCGAGCGCGGGATGCTCCACATGACGAGCGCCATTGTGCCCATGAAGGCGACTCCCATCGCCCAGGCGGCCCAGCCGGCGCGGGTAATCCCGCTCTCGTCGTTGCGGCCAAGCGCCAGCCCCACCCGCACCGTCGCTGCCTGTCCTAACCCCAGCGGCACCATGAAGGTCAGGGCCGCGAGCTGGAGCGCGACCGCATGCGCGGCAACCGCGGGCGCGCCGATCCAGCCCATGAAATAAGCCGCGAGCGCAAACACGCCCATTTCGAGCGCCATCGTCGCGCCGATGGGCCAACCCAGCCGCGCCAATATCGCGGTTCGCTGCCGGTCGAAGCGCCACCAATGGCCGAACAAATGGAAGCGGCGGAAGCGGCGGTCGAGCGAGATTACGAGGACCAGCGCACAGCACAGGATGAGCCAGGTGCAGGTGCTGCCGAGCCCGCCGCCGGGAAGCCCGAGCGCCGGCAGTCCGAAATGGCCGAAAATCAGCGACCAGCTGAGCAAGGCATTGAGGCCGATGCCTCCGAGGCTCAGCCACAGCACGACCCGGGGACGCTCGAGCGCGGAGACGAAGTTCCTGAGAAGCTGGAAAAGCAGCCACGGCGCCGTGCACCACATATAAGCGCGCATGAAGCTCTGCCCCTGACGCGCCAGCTCGGGTGCCTCGCCGAACGCGCGCATTAACGACCCGATGTGCCACAGGATAAGCCAGTAAGGCGGGAGCATGATGGCGAGCAGCCACAACCCCGCGCGGAAAGTCCGGCGGACGTCGCGAACCGCATTGGGGCGCTGCCCGAGCGCCGTGGCCATCATTGGCGACGATGCGGTGATCAGCCCGAGCATCAGCAGGTTGAACGTGAAGGTGAGATTGAGCGCGAGGGTCGCGGCCGCGAGCTGCGATGCGCCCAGGCGGCCCATCAGCAGCACGTCAGTCGCCTGGATGATCTGCTGAGTCAGATTGGCGAGGATAAGCGGCCAGGCAAGCGCCAGTGTCGCGCGCAGCTCGGTAAGCCACGCGCCGCGGTCTGTGGATGATGTCCTCGCCGTCGCGTCCATTCCCTCGTCATTGCGAGGAGCAAGGCGACGAAGCAATCCAGGTGCTGCACTGGATTGCTTCGCTCCGCTCGCAATGACGGCTGCTATCGGCTAGCGGGGCAGGCAAATAGTAGAGGCCCCAATGAAGTTCGTCCGCGCAATCTGGAAGGTTCTGGTCGGGATCAAGGACGCGCTCGTCCTTATCCTCATGCTGCTTTTTTTCGGAGCGCTCTACAGCGCGCTCTCGGCTCGGCCGGCGCCCGTCCGTAACGGCGTGCTCGACCTCGAGCTCAACGGCAGCGTGGTCGAGCAACCGAGCCGAGCTCGATGGTCGGACGTCGCGAGCGGCAATCGCCTCGGCGAGTATCGCCTGCGCGACCTCGTCCAGGCGCTCGACAAGGCCCGCGACGACGGCCGCGTGAAAGCCGTCGCCCTCGACCTTTCGGGCTTCACCGGCGGCGGCGGGACCACGATCGGCGATCTTGCCGACGCGGTTCGACGGGTGCGCTCGGCCGGCAAGCCGGTGATCGCTTATGGCGTCGGCTACACCGACGACAGCTACGAGCTTGCTTCGGCGGCGTCGGAAATCTGGTTGAACCCGCTCGGTGCCGTGCTGATCGCTGGGCCGGGCGGTTCCAACCTTTACTACAAGGGCCTGCTCGACAAGCTCGGGGTGACGGCAAACGTCTATCGTGTCGGCAAGTTCAAGTCGGCGGTCGAGCCTTTCATCCGCAACGACATGTCGCCCGAGGCCAAGCAGAATTACCAGGCGCTCGACCAGGCCGAGCTCGAAAGCTGGCGCCAGGCGGTGAAACAGGCGCGTCCGAAGGCGAACGTCGATTTGTTCCTGTCGAACATGAACGGCGCGATCGCGGCGGCGGGCGGCGACATGGCCAAGGCAGCGCTTGCGAACGGCTTCGTCGACCGGATCGGCGGCCGCCGCGAGTTCGAGCAGCGGCTGGCCGAGCTCGGCGGCAAGTCGAACAAGGATCCGGCAGGGTTCGCCCGGATCAATCTCTCATCCTACGTCTCCGATGTCGTCGACCAGAACCCGAAGGGCCCGATCGGAATCGTCACGATCGCGGGCGATATCGTCGACGGCGATGCGGGACCCGGAACCGCTGGCGGCGACACGATCGCGAAGGAGATCGAGGACGGGATCGACGACGGCATCAAAGCGCTGGTCGTGAGGGTCGACAGCCCGGGCGGGTCGGTGCTCGCATCGGAGCGAATCCGTCAGGCGATCCTCGAAGCCAAAGCGAAAAAGCTTCCCGTCGTGGTGTCGATGGGCAGCGTTGCCGCGTCGGGCGGCTATTGGGTCTCGACCCCCGCCGATTTCATCTATGCCGAGCCGTCGACGATCACCGGCTCGATCGGAGTCTTCGGGGTGATTCCGAGCTTCCAGGGCACGCTCCAGAAGCTTGGCGTTGGCGCCGACGGCGTGAAGACCACTCCGCTTTCGGGCGAGCCCGACGTGTTCAAGGGCCCCTCGCCGGAAGCCAGCCAGCTGATCCAGACGGGCGTCAATGCGATGTATGCGCGCTTCCTCAACGTGGTCGCAGCGGCGCGCCACAAGAGTCCGCAGCAGGTCGACCAGATCGCCCAAGGTCATGTGTGGGACGGCGGTACCGCGCACCAGCTCGGGCTGGTCGACGGTTTCGGCGGGATCGACGATGCGGTCGCCAAGGCGGCGCAGCTCGCGGGCCTCGGCAACGAGCGGCGGGTGCGCTACCTCGAGCCGCCGGTGAGCTTCCGCGAGCAGCTGATCGAGACCCTCGCGTCCGAGCGGGACGACAATACGGGGGTGCCGGAGGATGCGTTTGCGTCTCTCTCACGGGCGCCTCAGCAGCAGCTCGCGGCGATTCTGACCGAGGTGCGCTCGATCCTGGCCGGGCCGAGCATCCAGGCGCGCTGCCTCGAATGCCCGTCGGTCGCGCCGGCGCGGCTCGACAGCCGCGACCTCAGCCTGCTCGGCCTGATCAGGGAGTGGCTGTCCTGAGGCGGTGAACATCTCGCCGCCGCCAGGCGGTGGTTCTGATGTATTCGGCGGCCGCAATGGCCGCGATCCGGTTGGCGACGACGAGCGACGCAGACGCGATCGCATCGATCTACCGTCCCTATGTCGAAACCAGCCGGATCAGCTTCGAGGAACAAGCGCCGGATGGCGCCGAGATTGCGGCGCGGATGTGCAGCCCGCTTCATCCGTGGTTGATCGCCGAAGAGAATGGCGGGGTGCTCGGCTATGCGAGCAGCTCGCCCTATCACCGCCGGCCCGCCTATCGCTGGACGGTCGAGACCAGCATCTACCTCGCGCCCGAAGCGCAGGGACGCGGGCTCGGACGGCAGCTGCTATCCACGCTGATCGAGCTGCTGAGCCGCCAGGGCTATGTGACGGCGATCGCGGCCATCGCCTTGCCCAATCCCGTCAGCATTGCGCTTCACGAACGGCTCGGCTTCGTCGCCGCCGGCACCTATTGCGGCGTCGGGTTCAAGCTCGACGAATGGACCGATGTGAGCCTGTGGCAGCGCGACCTCGCGCCGCGGAGAGCTGCGCCGGCCGATCCGCTGCAGATGATCGACGTGTCGCTTTCAGAGCGGCAGAGTTCTGATAAAAGCAGCTAAGCGCTCGGCCTCTTTTTCGTTCAAATCACTCGGCAGGTCGAACCGAACGCGCAAATCTGATCGCAATGCGAATTCGTGCTTTGTCGGGGAACTCACTTCGGATGGCATATCATCCAATTGAGCGTCACTAGGGACGGCCTCCGGAATTGAGCTCCGACCAATCGAAATCTTGCCCAAACTACGGATGCTGTACTTCCATTCAATCCTTGTTTCGTAGCCGTGCCGACCAGGGATGAATCGGCCCGCTCCCAAGCCATCAAGTTTTCGAAAGACTTTCACCATCGCCCCATAATCGGCATTTGCAAGCTGCGCCGCACGACGAACCGTCGTCTCGCTCGCATCGTTCTTACGTTCTGAAAACGAGGTCAGTAAACGGTCAGCCACCTCATCTTCGCTGCTCAGTGCGCGGATCCCGTCGATTAATCTGCTGTCAGCTATGTCATTCACAGGCGATTCCTTTCAAACCATAGAATCTCCTCATAAGCCATTTTATCGTTAAGTAAAGTATATTATATTCTAAATATGGATCGGCTTGCCGGTCACCGCCATCGCCGCTTCCTTGAGCGCTTCCTCGTGCGTCGGATGGGCGTGGCAGGTGTAGGCGATGTCCTCGCTGGTCGCGCCGAACTCCATCGCCAGCGCCGCTTCGCCGATCATCGTCCCGGCGACCGAGGCGATGATCCACACGCCGAGCACCCGGTCGGTCTTCGCATCGGCGATGACCTTGACGAAGCCGTCGGGCTCGCGGTTGGTCTTGGCGCGGCTGTTGGCGAGCATCGGGAACTTGCCGACCTTCACCTCGCCCTCTTGTCTCGCCTCCTCCTCGGTCAGGCCGACGCCGGCGATCTCGGGCATGGTGTAGACGACCGAGGGGATGACATTGTGGTTCACGATTCCGGTTTCGCCCGCGATATTCTCGGCGACCGCGATGCCCTCGTCCTCAGCCTTGTGGGCGAGCATCGGACCGGGGATCACGTCGCCGATGGCCCAGATACCCGGCACTTTGGTGCGGAACTCGTGGTCGGTTTCGATTTGCCCGCGTTTGTTGGGTTCGAGTCCCGCCTTGTCGAGCGCGAGGCCTTCGGTGTTGGGCTTGCGGCCGATCGAGACGAGGATGACGTCGGCTTCGATCGTCTCCGCCGTGCCTCCGGCCGCGGGTTCCACGGTCAGGCTGACGGTGTCGCCCTTTCGCTCCGCCTTGGTGACCTTGGTCGAGAGCCGGAATTCGAAGCCCTGCTTCTTGAAAATCTTGTTCGCTTCCTTGCGGACGTCAGCGTCGAAGCCGGGCAGGATTTGGTCGAGGAATTCGACGACGGTCACTTGGGCGCCAAGGCGGCGCCAGACGGAACCAAGCTCCAACCCGATCACGCCGCCGCCGATGACCACGAGGCGCTTCGGCACTTGCGGAAGCTCGAGCGCGCCGGTGGAATCGACGATCCGCTCCTGGTCGATCGAGATGCCGGAGAGCGGAGTCACCGATGAGCCGGTGGCGATGACGACGTTCTTCGCGCGCACGGTGCGGTCGCCGACCTTGACGGTGTCGGCGCTCTCGAAGCTGGCGCGGCCCTTCAGCCATTCGACCTTGTTTTTCTTGAACAGGAACTCGATGCCCTGGGTGAGGCCGTTCACCGCTTCGAGCCGGGTCGCGTGCATCTGGCCGAGGTCGAGCTCGACATTGCCGGGCTTCACGCCCCATTTGGCGAGCGTCCCGTCATGCGCTTCCTCGAACAGCTCCGAGGCGTGGAGCAGCGCCTTCGAGGGGATGCAGCCGACGTTGAGGCAGGTGCCGCCCAAGGTTTCGCGGCTCTCGGCGCAAGCGGTCTTAAGGCCGAGCTGCGCCGCGCGGATCGCGGCGACGTAGCCGCCCGGGCCGGCGCCGATCACCAGAACGTCGAAATCGTAATCAGCCATCCGCTCCTCGTGCCCCGGCGAAGGCCGGGGTCCAGTCCTAAACAAAAAACCGGCGCGAAAAGCGCCGCCTGGGCCCTGGCCTTCGCCGGGGAACAGGTTACAAGTCTATCAAGAGCCCCGTCGGGTCCTCGATCGCTTCCTT
>Ga0207698_10001756_pt1 | contig 12634 bp, 14 predicted proteins | sample KBSCornC22_FD_184298 | JGI IMG/M metagenome (GOLD analysis project Ga0207698, IMG submission 184298) | Corn rhizosphere microbial communities from Kellogg Biological Station, Michigan, USA - KBS Corn C2-2 (SPAdes) (version 2) | ecosystem: Host-associated > Plants > Roots > Rhizosphere > Soil ...
CTGAAACCGCTGGACTGGGCAACCAGATCCACCGGATCGCCCCTACGGACGACAGGGTCGGTCTTGGCTGCGATGCCCGCGCCGGTCGTGGACGCAGGGCCGGCTCCGCTCAACCGCGCGATCGGCACCCGGATCCGCCAATTGGCGGCCGGGCAGCGCAAGGCGATGGCGCCCATTGCGGGAGGGTCGATCTGCACCGTCGTGGGGCAGGTAGCGAGCTTGAGCCGGCGATCGATCGGCGTGGCGGGACCACCCGGCTCGCCGATGCCGGCACCGAGCGCATTGATCAGCCGCGCCTCGAGCGCGTCGATATTCTGGAACGGCGCCGCCGTCGCCGGGGCGGCGAGCAGGGCCAGCAAAGGGAAAGCACGCTTCATCATGCCCGTATTTGTGCAAAAGCCGTGCCAGAACGCGGCGCGCCGCTCAGTTGCGCGTGACCTGGATGGTCTGGCCGCCGCCCGTGGCGGGATCGATCGCGACCGCGACCTTGTCCGCGGCAATGCCGGTCTTGCTGAGCTCGCGCGCCACTGCCGCGGTCCGCGCGGCGGCCAATTCCCAGCCGTCGAAGCGTGCGGCATTGGCCTCGGTCCCGCGGCTGCTGACGATCAGCGCACCGTCGCCCACCTGCCGGGCGAAATCGCCCAGGATCTTATGCCCTTGCGGGGTCAGCACGGCTTCGCCGGGCTCGAACCAGTCCTTGGCGCCTGCCTGCAGCTCCGCCTGCGCACGCGCGCCGAAAGCGGCACGCAGTCCCGCCGAGAGATGATTGGCGTCGGGCTTGGTCTGCAGCAGCACGAAAAAGCCCAGCAGCAGCAAGGCGAGATCGGCGAAGCTCAGCGCCCAGCGCTGGCGCGCGGCGGGCGACTTCACGTGCCGAAGCTCCGCTTGAGCACGCGTTGCAGCCCCTGCGCATGGTCGAGTTCGGCCCGCGCGAGGGCCGAAAAATGATCGAGCGTGCGCCTTTGCCAGGCCAGTTCCGCCTCGGACAGGCGCTCGAGCCGGTCCGCGATCGGTCCCGCGATCAAATTGGCAAGCAAGATGCCCCACAGGGTCGCGACCAGAGCGGTTGCCATCGGAGCACCGATCAAAGCGGGATCGGTCATGTGCGAGAACATCCGCACCAGTCCGAGCACGGTCGCGCACATGCCCATCGCGGGGGCGGCGTCGGCCACATCGCGCCAAAAGGTGGCGCAGGCAGCGTGGCGGCGTGCGCGCGCCTCCAGCGAATCGCGCGCCCAGCGCATGAAGGCTTCGGAACTGCCGGCTTCTGAAAGTTTGCGCATCGCCTCGCGCAGGAAGCGGCCCGTGGTCGCCACCCGATCGGCACAGACGATGCCCTTGGTTTCGGCGATCCGCTCGACCTTGCCCACGGCGACGATCGCGGCGAGCGCGTCGGCTTCGGGATCGGCGGTAAAGACCGCCTTCAACGCGGCGAACGCGGGCCCGAAAGCCGCGCGTCCACCACGGAGCAGCGCCGAGATCGATGCCCCACCGAACACGATCACCAGCGCTGCCGGGTCCAGAAGCCGCCCCACTTGCGCGAAAAATTCCACGCTCAACCGCTCCCGTACCCAAACCCGGCAAAAATTTGCCGCCCCCGGCAAAAACTTGCCGCCTACGCTCTGACAGCCCTTGCCGACACGGTTTTCCGGGGCGGCGCCAGCAAATTGGCACACCCTTTGCAACGATGCCTGGCGACGCCGCCGTTCAAGCATGTTCACGACAGCGGCACCGGAAACTTTAGGACGAAAGGAAGGGCGACATGGCGAATAATGATCCGCTCTTCGGGTTGAGCGGCGACGCGCTGAAGCTCCGCTCACAGCGCATGTCGGTGCTCGCCTCGAACATCGCGAACGCGGCGACCCCCAATTACAAGGCACGCGACTTCGATTTCCAGAAGGCGCTCGCATCGGCCCAGTCGGGCATGTCGGCCGATCAGGCCGCGACGCAGAGCGCGGGCTATCGCGTGCCGCTCGATGCGTCGCTCGACGGCAATACGGTCGAGCTGTCGACCGAGCAGACTTTGTTCGCGGAGAATGCCGTCCAGTACAAGACGACGCTCTCTTTTCTCCAGGGCCGCATCTCGACCGTGATGACGGCGCTTCGGGGAGAATGACCATGACGATGTCCGTCTTCGACATTTCCGGACGCGCGATGGCGGCGCAGTTGGTGCGGCTCAACACGACCGCATCCAACCTTGCCAATGCCAATTCGGTGTCGACCACCAAGGAAGGCGCGTTCCGCGCGCTCAAGCCCGTGTTCAAGACGGTCCAGGGCGGCGACGGAATCGCCACCGTCCAGGTCAGCCAGGTGGTCGCGTCGAACACCGATCCGACCAAGCGGCACGATCCCGGCAACCCGCTCGCGGACAAGAATGGCGACGTCTGGGATGCCGGCGTCGATCAGGCCGGCGAGCTGGTCGAGATGATGGAGACCGCGCGCCAGTACCAGAACAACGTGCAGGTCCTCCAGACCGCCAAGTCCCTCACCCTCGATACGCTGAGGCTCGAAAAATGACCGTCTCTACCGGTAACTCCTATCTGGATTCGCTGACGAACAAGTCGGCGAGCCAGGCGGCGGCCTCGGCCTCCAAGTCGAACCAGACGATCGGGCAGGAAGGCTTCCTGAAGCTGCTCACCACGCAGCTGAAGACGCAGGATCCGACGCAGCCGACCGACAATACGCAGATGGTGCAGCAGATGGCGACCTTCAGCCAGGTCGCCGGCATCACCGAGATGAACCAGTCGCTGAAGTCGATGGTGGCGGATATTTCCGCCTCGCGCTTCGGCGATGCATCGGGCTGGATCGGCCATGCCGCCTTGATCGGCGGCAATGTCGCGACCCAGGCGGCGAACGGCGCCTATGCCGGCCAGATCACGCTGCCGGCCGATGCCAAGGACGTGACGATCAATCTGGTCAATTCGAGCGGCCAGACCGTCTATTCCAAGGATCTTGGCGCCAAGAGCGCGGGCGACGTTTCCTGGGCCTGGGACGGCAAGGATGGCGCCGGCAACGCGACGAGCGACGGCGCGCTCAAGGTGGTCATCACGGGCACCACGCCGGACGGCAAGGGTCTCAACGCCACCAACGCCACCTGGAACGAGATTCAGTCGGTCAAGTCGCCCGCCAGCGGCACCACCCAGCTCATCACCGGGCTCGGCACGATCAACCCCGCCGACGTCCTCCAGCTTTCCTGATCATCCGAACAACGCCCATTCGCAGGAGTTAAATCATGTCTTTCTACACCTCGCTCTCGGGCCTCAAGGGCGCCCAGTCGGACCTCTCGGTCATCTCGAACAACATCGCCAATGTCGGCTCGATCGGCTTCAAGAAGAGCCGCGCCGAATTCGGCGATCTGATCTCCGCCTCGCCGCTCCAGTCGGGCACCGTTGCCGGCCAGGGCACGCGGCTGAAGGAGATCAGCCAGCAATTCACGCAGGGCGGCTTCCAGACCTCCGACCGCGCACTCGACCTTGCCATTTCCGGCCAGGGCTTCTTCGTGACCAAGACCGGCGCGCAGCTGAGCTACACGCGCAACGGCGCGTTCAGCCTCGACGGCGATCGCTACCTGGTCGACAGCAACGGCTCCTATGTCCAGGTGCTGCCGGTCGACAGTTCGGGCGTGCTCAGCGCGAGCGGCATTTCATCCGCCGCCAACCTGCAGATCCCGGCGACCGCCGGTCAGCCGGTGGCGACCAGCGCGATGCAGCTTTCGGTGACGGTCCCGAGCAATGCGGACCTCCCAAAGAACCGCGTCAATTATAACACGGCCAACCCCTACGCCTTCAATCGCTTCGATTCGAACAGCTTCAATTATTCGACGTCGACGACGGTCTACGACTCGGCCGGTAATCCGCAGCAGGCGACGATCTATTATGTGCGCACCAGCATCCCCAACCCGACCGCGACCCCGCCGGTGACGACCAGCACCTGGGACGCGCATCTGTTCATCGGCGACCAGGAAGCGAGCTCGGACGGCAACGTCAACACCAGCCCGGCCGCGCCGCTGCAGATGACCTTCGACAATAATGGCCAGCTCCAGTCGCCGAGCGGAACGACCCAATTCAGCGCCGTGCTGCCGGCCGGTTCGGGTGCGCCGATCGCGATCGGCCTGACTTTCGATGGCTCCAACACGCGCCAGGCGTCCTCGACCTTCACGCCCGGTTCGATCACCCAGAACGGCAAGGCCGCGGGCCAGCTCACCAACGTGTCGGTCGACGGCAATGGCCTCGTCTCGGCGACCTTCTCCGACGGCACGACCAAGAAGCTCGGCGCGATCATGATCGCCAACTTCCCCAATACCAACGGTCTGCGCCAGCTTGGCGACAGCCGCTGGGGTCAGAGCGGCCTGTCGGGCGAACCGATCATCAGCCAGGCCGGCAGCGGCTCGGCGGGCACGATCCAGTCGGGCGCGCTCGAGGAAGCCAATGTCGACATCACCGAGGAGCTGGTCTCGCTGATCAGCGCCCAGCGCAACTTCTCGGCCAATGCGAAGGCGATCGAGACGGCCAACAACATGACCGACACGATCACCAACCTGCGCGCTTGATCCTGAGCTAGGGAAGGAACCGGACCGTGGATCGCCTGATCTACTCCTCGCTGGCGGCGATGCGTGGCGCGATGTCGCGCCAAGCGACGATCGCCAACAATCTCGCCAACGTGAACACGGCGGGGTTTCGCGGGGAGTTCACCAGTGCCGAAGCCGAATGGCTGAAGGGCAGCGGTCTCAACGGCCGCGCCACGGTGTCGGAAGACGTCACCGGCGCAGACATGCGTGCGGGCGCGGTCCAGTCCACCGGGCGCGATCTCGACATTGCGCTCAACGGCGATGCCTTGCTTACGGTCCAGGCGCCTGACGGCTCGCAGGGCTATACCAGGCGCGGCGATCTCCAGCTCAGTGACAGTGGCCTGCTCACCACCGGGGACGGCCTGCCCGTGCTCGGTGCGAGCGGTCCGATCACGCTGCCGCCCGCGGACAGCATCTCGATCGGCAAGGACGGACAGATCTGGATCGTGCCGCAGGGTGGCGATCCCAAGGCGCCGCAGGCGGTGGATCGGCTGAACCTGGTCTCGCCGGGCGGCTCCGCCATCAAGAAGGGGCTGGACGGGCTGTTCCACGTCGACGGCGGCGGGACGCTTCCCGCCGATCCCGACGCCACGCTCACCGGCAAGAGCCTGGAAGGCTCGAACGTCAACGCATCGGCGACGTTGGTCGACATGATCGACGCGTCGCGCGCCTGGGAGGCCCAGGTGAAGATGCTCACCACGGCGCAGGATCTCGACAAGTCCGCCGCCTCGCTCATGTCGATCTCCGAATAAGGACGTAGAAGATGACCAACGCCGCCCTCCACGTCGCTCGTACGGGCCTCGACGCCCAGAACGAGAAGATGCGCGTGATCGCGAACAACCTCGCGAACGTGAACACGACCGGCTTCAAGCGCGATCGTGCCAATTTCGAGACGCTCGCCTACCAGCAGATCACCGCGCCCGGCGCGCAGGCGACCGATCAGAACAAATATGCGACCGGTCTCAATCTGGGTTCGGGCGTGCAGATCCTCGGCACGTCGCGCATCGACGCGCAGGGCTCGATGCAGATCACGGGCAACAGCCTCGATCTCGCGATCCAGGGCTCCGGCTTCTTCCAGGTGCAGAAGCCCGACGGCACCACCGGCTATACGCGCGACGGCAGCTTCAGCCGCACCGCCGACGGCACGCTCGTCAATTCGCAGGGCATGCAGCTCCAGCCGCCGATCCAGATCCCCGACAATGTGACCGGCATCACGATCGGTTCGGATGGAACCGTCTCGACCACCGTCCAGGGCCAGGCTGCGTCCAACGTGATCGGCAAGATCCAGACGGTGCGTTTCCCCAATCCCTCGGGTCTGCAGGCGGACGGCAACAATCTTCTGTCCGAAACCGCAGCCTCCGGCGCGCCGCAGGTCGGCGATCCCGGAGTCGACGGGCGCGGCACGATCTCGCAGGGCAGCCTCGAATCGTCGAATGTCGACATCACCGAGGAGCTGGTCGACATGATCGAGACCCAGCGCGCCTACGAGGTGAATTCGAAGGTCATCAAGGCGACCGACGAAATGCTTCAGACTGCGAACCAGCAGCTCTGATGATGCGCAAATCCTCGCTCCTCATCGGCCTGTCGGCGGTGCTTGCCATCGCCGCGCCGGCACATGCCTTGTTCGGCAGCAAGAAGCGTATGGCCGATCTGCGCGCCGAATATGCGCCCACGCCCTACGCGCCGCCCGCGCCGCCGCCCATGGCCGACGGCGCCATCTTCCATGCCGCCGCAGGCTATGCGCCGCTCACCTCGGGCTCGCGGGCGGCGCAGGTCGGCGACGTGCTCACCATCATCCTGGTCGAGAAGACCCAGGCGACCAAGAGCAATAGCGCCACCACGGACCGCAGCGGCAATATCGGCATCACGCCGCCGGCCACGGGTCCGTTGAGCTTCATCAAGCCGACCAGCTTGAGCGCAAGCGGCGGCGGCAAGTTCGACGGCAAGGGCCAGGCCGAGCAGTCCAACCAGCTCAATGGCGCGATCAGCGTCACTGTGGCCGCGGTCTATCCCAATGGCACGATGCTGATCCGTGGCGAGAAGAACCTGACGCTCAATCGCGGCGACGAGCAGATCCGCATCTCCGGCATCGTCCGTGCGGCGGACATCGATCTCGACAATACGGTGCCCTCCACGCGCGTGGCGGACGCCAAGATCACTTATGCCGGCACGGGCGAGATTGCGCGCGCCAGCCGCCAGGGGTGGCTCAGCCACTTCTTCTCGATCCTGAGCCCTTTCTAGGAACCGTCATGAGCCTCGTCTCTTCCTTCCGTCACCATTGCGACCAGGCCGGCGCGGCCGCGCAGCTGGTTATGCGGCTCCGCGCGTTCGGGCTGCGGCTGATGCCGACGCTTGCCGGCATGGCGCTGGTGATCGTGGCGATGCTGCTGACGAGCCCAGTCTCGGCCGAGCGGATCAAGGACCTGGGCCATTTCCAGGGCCTGCGCGCCAACCAGCTGACCGGCTACGGCATCGTGGTCGGCCTGGCCGGAACGGGTGACGACAATCTCGAATATACGACGCAAGGCATGCACAGCGTCGCCTCGCGCTTCGGCATGCAATTGCCCGCAGGCGTCAACCCCGCGCTCAAGAATGCTGCGGCGGTGATCATCACCGCCGAGCTGCCGGCCTTCGCCAAACCCGGCGAGCGGCTCGACATCACCGTCGCCGCGATGGGCAAGGCCAAGTCGCTACGCGGCGGCACCCTGCTCATGACTCCGCTCCAGGGTGCGGACGGGCAGATCTATGCGATGGCGCAGGGCAATCTCGCCGTCGGTGGCCTCGGCGTGTCCGCTTCGGACGGCTCGAACGTCACGGTCAACGTGCCCACGGCCGGCCGCATTCCCGGCGGGGCCACGGTCGAGCGTGCGGTCGACGCGGGTTTTGCCACGGCGCCCGAGCTGCGCTTCAACCTGGCCGAGGCGGATCTCACCACCGTCGGCCGCGTCGCCTCCGTGATCAACCGCAGCCTCGGCGCGGGTCGTGCGCGGGCGATCGACGCGGTGACCGTCGCGATCAGCGCCCCTGCGGGCGCGGAGGTGCGCACCGCGTTGATGGGCCAGATCGAGGATCTGCTGGTCGATCCGGCCGACGCACCCGCCAAGGTGATCGTCAATGCCCGCACCGGTACGGTGGTGATCAACGGCGCGGTGCGGATCGCGCCCGCCGCGGTCAGTCACGGCAAGCTCACGGTCAAGGTCAATGAAGACCTGAAGGTCTCGCAACCCGCGCCCTTCAGCCAGGGCCAGACCGCGGTCGTGCCCAAGAGCAAGATCGACGTCGACGAGGAGCGCAACCCGATGTTCCAGTTCGCACCCGGCGCGAGCCTGGCCGATATCGTCAAGGCGGTGAACGCGATCGGCGCGTCGCCGGCCGATCTGGTCGCCATCCTCGAGGCGCTCAAGGAAGCGGGCGCGATGAAGGCGGAGCTGGTGGTCCTGTGACGACGAGCCCCATCACCAACGCGCAGCCGGCCGGTGCCGCGCCACCCACGGCTTCGCCCGACATGGCGAAGCTCAAGAAGGCCGCACAGGCTTTCGAGGCGGTGTTCGTGCGCCAGCTGATCGGCACGATGCGATCCGCGACCGACGGCGACGGCCTGTTCGACTCCGAAGCCAGCAAGCAATTCCAGGACATGGCGGATTCGAAGACGGCCGACGCGATGGCACAGAAAGGCGCGCTCCACATCGCCGACATGCTGGTCAAGCAATATGGCGCGCGTCTGGCGACCACCATTGCTCCTGCCTCCGCACCGGCCGCGAGTTCGACCCCTGATCCTAAGGTGGCCAAATGAGCGACCTGCTGGGGATCGGCAAATCGGGTGTGCTGGCCTATCAGGCCGCGCTGTCGGGCATTTCCGAAAATGTCGTCAACGCCAACAATGACGGCTTCGCGCGCCGCCAGGTGACGATGAAGGAACAGGCCGTCAACGGCGGGACGATGTTCCTTTACCGGACCTCCTCGGCGTTCAACGGCGTCCAGGCCGCAGAGGTGACGCGCGTCTGGGATCAATATCGCGCCGGGCGCGCGTGGAGCGCCAATTCGGACAATTCGCAGGCGAGCACGCGCTCGCAATTTTACGGCTCGGTCGAAGGTGCACTGAACGATGGTGACTCGGGCGTGGGCGTGAAGCTCACCGCCATCTTCACCAGCGCGAGCGCTTTGGCGGGCAATCCGACCGACGCCACGCAGCGCCAGAGCTTCCTCTACGCGATCCAGGATGCCGCCGGTGCGATCAACAAGACCGCGGCTAGCCTGTCCAAGGTCAACGCAACCATCGCGACCCAGGCGGGCAATTCGGTAGCGCAGGTCAATGACGCCTTGTCTGCCCTCTCCCGCGTCAACTTTCAGCTCAAGATGGCGGCGCAGGGTACGTCCGGTCGCGCCGGACTTGAGGATCAGCGCGACAATTTGATCGGTACGATCAGCGACAAGCTCGGCATCGACGTGTCGCTGGATCAATATGGCGCGGCGACGATCCGGATGAACGACAATCACGGTCCGGTCCTGCTCGACGGCAGCAGCGTCACGCCGGCCGTGCTCAATCTCCAGGTCTCGACCACCGGCACGCTCAGCATGACGGTGGTCGATAATGGCACCGTCACCGCGGTCAGCCCCGCCTCGGGCGCACTGGCGGGTCACATCGCCGCGGCCAATCAGGTCGTCGGACGCCAGCAGCAGCTCGATGCGCTCGCAGTCGATCTCGCGCAGAAGATCAATGCCTGGAATGCGCAGGGCACGGATCTCAACGGCAATCCCGGTGCCGCCTTGATGTCGGGGACCGATGCCGCCAGCCTGGCGCTGTCGGTCACCGACCCCAATCTCATTGGCGCGGCGGACGCCACCACGCCCAACGGCAATCTGCTCGCCATCTCCAGTCTGCGCGGGACCACGGGCCCGGAGGCGCAGTGGCAGGCGATGGTCAATGATCAGGCGTTGCGCGTCCAATCGGCTCAGACCCAGGCGACCGGCGCGGCAAGCGCCAAGGACAGCGCCTATTCGGACCTGGATGACGTGTCGGGTGTCGATCTCGACAACGAAGCCGCCGACCTGATGCGCTTTCAGCAGGCTTATTCGGCGTCAGCCAAGATACTCCAGGCTGCCCGCCAGACGGTGCAAGACATCCTGAATCTGTTCTGAGGACCGGTAGAATGATCAGCTCCACCCGCTATCGCGCGCTTTCGGAAATCAACCGGCAAACCGATCTGTCGAGGCAGATCGCCGACCTCCAGCAAAGCGTCTCGACCGGCAAGCGTATCAACAAGGCCTCGGACGATCCCGACGCGGCCGCGCGTATCGGCGAGATTCGCCAGACGCAGGCCGATCAGGTTGTGTGGACCAGCAACACCAACATGGGCACCTCGATCGCCTCGGCGGTCGATACCAAGCTCGGCTCGATCGGCGACATGCTGAACCGCGCCAAGGAGCTGGTCCTGTCCGGCCGCAATGATACGACCTCGCTCACCGATCGCGCCTCGATCGCCAGCGAATTGCGCGCGATCGTGAACGATCTGAACAGCGCGTCCACCGCGAGCGATCCGACCGGTGCACCGCTCTTCCCGGCGGGCACGCCGCTCTCCATCCCGGTATCGGATACGCTCAGCCTGCCGGCAACCGCGCAGCGCTCGGCTGTATTCGGCAACGTCACCACGGCCAATGGCACGCAGACGCTCCAGCAGATCCTGACCGATGCCGCGACCGCGGTCGAGGGCAGCAGCGCGACGCGCGCGACCGACATCCAGACGAGCCTCGACGCGATCGATGCGGGGTCCGCGCATATCAACCAGGTCCGCGCCGACCAGGGCGTGCGCGCCGGCCGCTTCGATTCAGCAAAAGCCGATCTCGAGTCCTCGGGCGAGGACCTTTCGGTCGAACGGTCGGGGCTGGAAAGCACCGATCTCACCTATGCGCTCAGCGAATTCCAGTCGAAGCAGACCGCGCTCCAGGCGGCGCAGACCTTGTTCGCCCAGTCGAACAAGACCTCGCTCTTCGACCTGCTCGGCTGAGAGTCCGTTTGGATATCCGCCATTCGGCGGATTGCGGCACCGCCTCGAAATGCGCCCTTCCGCGCATTTCCGGACGATCTCCGGCACAGCCTGAATCACTTATTCAGGGTAAACCCGATCTTCACCATAAAGCGGCTAAATCCCGGCCGTTAATCATGTTGGAGAGACCGGATTCGCGTCCGGGCCCTCTGCATCAGTGTCTTTGCCATCCGGGGGTGTTTTCGAATGTTTGCAGCGATCGGCCTGGTCGTTCTCCTCGTGATGGTCTTCGGTGGTTTCGTCTTCACCGGCGGCGCACTCGGCCCGGTCATGGAAGCCATCCCGCACGAAATGATCATCATCGGCGGCGCAGCAATCGGCGCGCTCGTGGCGGGCAATTCGATGAAGGAGCTGAAGCAGCTCGGCAGCGGCTTCGGCAAGGTCTTCAAGGGTCCCAAATACGTCAAGAAGGACTATCTGGAGGTGATCTTCCTCGTCTCCAGCCTGATGAAGATGCTGCGCACCGATGGCCCGGTCGCGCTCGAGCCGCATATCGAGGATCCGAAATCGTCGAGCATCTTCGGCCAATATCCGAAGCTATTGAAGGATACGACGCTCGTCCACCTGATCACCGACACGCTGCGGCTGGTGGTGATCTCGTCGGGAACGCTCGACCCGCATGCGGTTGAGGATGTGATGGATAATGCCCTCAAGACGCATCACCATGACGATATCCGTCCCGCGGACACGCTGCAGGGCCTGTCCGACGCACTCCCCGCGCTCGGCATTGTCGCCGCCGTGCTCGGTGTGGTGAAGACAATGGGCTCGATCGACAAGCCGCCGGCGATCCTTGGCGCGATGATCGGTTCGGCGCTGGTCGGCACCTTCTTGGGCGTGCTGCTCGCTTATGGCATCGTCGGCCCCTTCTCGAACCGCTGCCGCCAGGTGATCGAGGCGGACGCCGCCATCTATGGCGTGGTCAAGCAGATCATCATCGCGTCGCTCCACGGCCATCCGCTGCCGCTGGTGATCGAGGCCGCGCGCTCGGGCATCGCGCACAGCAACCAGCCAGCATTTGCCGACGTCTTCGACGGCATGCGCGGGCGGTGATGATGGTAAGAAGCGCAGTCCGCGTGAGCGGAGCAAAATAATGGCCGGACCCGCAAAACGTGGCCGGAACGAGCCCGAGCCACGGCCGATCATCGTCAAGAAGATCGTGGTCGAAGGCCATGGCGGGCATCATGGCGGTGCCTGGAAGGTGGCCTATGCCGACTTCGTGACCGCGATGATGGCCTTTTTCCTGCTGCTCTGGATCCTCGGCGCCACGACTGAGAAGCAGCGCAAGGGCATCGCCGACTATTTCGCGCCGACATTGGTCGAGATGAAGCTCAAGAGCGCGGGCTCGAACGGCGTGTTCGGCGGCGACAGCGTCGTCGCCAAGGACGATTATCCGCATCGCGCGACGCAGACCGGCTCCAGGTCGCTCACCATTCCGAAGGATGCGACGGGCGGGCAGGCCGTGGCCGCCGCCGCCGAACGGATGCGCGACCGCGTGCGCTTCGGTTTCCTCAAGAAGGAGATCATGAAGCGCCTCACGTCGAACAAGAGCCTGGCGAAGCTTGCCGCCAACATCCGCTTCACCGACACGCGCGAAGGATTGCGCATCGACTTGGTCGACAAGGCCGATTTCTCGATGTTCTCGCTGGGCACCGACGTGCTGCTGCCGCAGGCGCGCGAGCTGATGACGCAGGTGGCGCAGGTGATCCAGAGCGTGCCCAATGGCGTGATCGTACGCGGCCACACCGACGCTTTGCCGTATGCGGCCGGCCGTTCGGTCAACAACTGGACCTTGTCGAGCGCACGCGCCGAGGCGACGCGCAGGGCCTTGGCCGATGCCGGCATCGGTGCCGATCGCTTCGTGCGGATCGAGGGCGTCGCCGACCGCGAGCCCTTCATCCCCACCGATCGCTACGATCCGCGCAACCGCCGCATGTCGATCACGCTTGCTTATTCGGGTCAGGAGCCCTCTGCCGACCAGCCCGATCCTGCCGCGAGCGTGCCGCCGGTGCAGATCCCGGCGCAC
>Ga0207698_10001761_pt1 | contig 12628 bp, 5 predicted proteins | sample KBSCornC22_FD_184298 | JGI IMG/M metagenome (GOLD analysis project Ga0207698, IMG submission 184298) | Corn rhizosphere microbial communities from Kellogg Biological Station, Michigan, USA - KBS Corn C2-2 (SPAdes) (version 2) | ecosystem: Host-associated > Plants > Roots > Rhizosphere > Soil ...
AGGCTACCTGATCACCGGCCGGCTCCTGGATACTAAAGGACAGCCCGGCTACTTTTCCCGATTCTACCGCAACAGGATCCTCCGGATCTGGCCATTATATTATGCGCTCGTCATTCCCTTCCTCCTGCTCCTACCCTATGTGGGAGAAATAAACCAGGCCGACCTGACCCTCTATCAACAACATCCTCTTAGCTTTCTCCTCTTTTTTCAAAACTGGACCTTTATCCGGCATGGCCCCATCAGGGACTATTCCCTGGGCCATTTATGGTCACTGGCCATCGAAGAGCAATTTTACCTGGTCTGGCCCCTCATCATCCTTTTCGTGCGAACTCCCCGCCGGCGCATACGCCTGTTTGTCTCGCTTATCCTGATCGGGCTGACCACCCGATGTATATATTACGCATTCCATCTATATGGCGACGATCCGGTGCACATTTATTACAATACTTTTTTTCGGGCCGACGGCCTCCTCGCAGGCAGCCTGTTATGCCAGCTGCACCGCCTCCATATAAAGATATCCAGGGTATGGTCCGCCGTCATTGTCCTGGTTGGATTGCTGTCCTTTCCCACAGTGGGAATGACAACAGGATGGATCTCGCCCCTCATCCCCTTTAGCGTGTCGGTTGGCTATACGCTCCTGGCTATTGTCTTCGCCTGCATGCTCCATCTTGCGCTGCAGCCGAAACACCTTATCGCACGGCTATGCGAAATCCGTCCCTTGCGTTGGATAGGCAAGATCTCCTATGGGCTCTATATGATCCATATGCCTGTCTGGATAATTGTTGGGAACGAGCTTTTCCGGATAAGCCGGAAGATCAATTGGACAGGGCATGAAAAGCTCCTCTATTGGATAGTTGCCCTGATCTGCACGCTCCTCTCCTTCTTTCTCAGCGCCATCAGCTTCCGTTATTTCGAATCCTTCTTCCTTCGTCTCAAAACATCCCCAAAACCGCTGCCCCAAAAATTCTAATCCCCGGATGCCGCAAAAAATGCGAAATTTGTGCCCATGTTTACAGGAATCATCGAATCGCTAGGAAAAGTCAAAAAAGCTGAAATTCAAGGCACTAACCGCAGATACTGGATAGAGTCACCCATCTCCTCCGAGCTGAAGGTCGACCAAAGCATTTCCCACAACGGCGTCTGCCTCACGGTGGAAGAAGTGGCGGATGGCGCCCACCGGGTCACCGCCATCGAAGAGACCCTCGAAAAAACCAATCTCGAAAGCTGGCAGCCCGGCCATCTCGTCAACCTGGAAAGATGTCTGCAGATGAATGGACGCCTCGACGGCCACATCGTCCAGGGCCATGTAGATACCACCGGCGTCTGCGCCCATCGCATAGAGCTCAATGGCAGCTGGGAATTCCGTTTCGAATTTCCCAAAAAATTCAGCCATCTGGTCATAGAAAAAGGCTCTATCAGCCTGAATGGTATCAGCCTCACGATATTCAACGTGAAAAAATCCCGGTTTGACGTGGCCATTATCCCTTACACTTATGGACATACGAATATCCAGTCCATCCAACCGGGCAGCCTGGTGAACCTGGAATTCGATATGATAGGCAAATACGTCAGCCGGATACAAGGTCTGAAAGGCTGATCAGGAGAAATATCGCTTCCATTTAAGGAACCTCTTTTCAAATAAATGATAGCTCCCATAGGCGCATAAGAGCAAAAGGACCAGCCCTGTCACCCTGGTAAGGACATACGCCGCCAGCGGCTGCGCTCCCTTCTCCATCCACAATGCCTGGGCTTTCGTCACCAGCATCAGCAGGATGAACCCATGAAATACATACATGCCATAGGAATATCTTCCAAGCCATCTGAGCCACCTTGCCGAAAAAAGACGCTTCATCCACTCCCCTCCACCCGGCACGACCAGCCAGTATAGCATAGCTGCCAGCAATACATCGATACAGGTATATCCCCATCTCATAAGGAGGGCGTTGGCGGGCGTCAGGTTGCGGTCTATCCCGATGATGACGACAAGGACAAGTATAGAACCAGGGACCATGCTTCTGATCAACCTCCCGTAACGCGCCAGGAGCCCTTCCCTTTCCAGCACGGTCAGCAGCGCCCCCATCAATAAAGGCTCCGCCGCGGTCAGCGTATTGAAATAAGCCAGCAGCGGCTGTCCCGCCATTATCCTGCCGGCCACCGAGATACACCATATCGCCAGAATGATCGCTTTTCGATTGACCTTCACCGTACACCTAAAAATAAAAGGCCATACCAGATAGAACTGCTCCTCGACAGCCAATGACCAGAATATGAACAGCATGAAATTTTCAGGCAGTCCATAAAGAACGATCCTCCAGTTGCTCAGGTAGCTCCAATACCACCACTGCTCCTTGTACAATCCGCCAAAGAAAATAAAATACCGGTGGTATATCAGTGGCAGCACGCCAAAAAAGAAGATGAGGCTCGCATAATAGACAGGGAATATCCTCAATACCCTGCGCCCATAAAAATTTTTAAAATAATGCTTCCCTCCGTCCCGGGCCGCATGCTCATAAAGCCTGCCGGTAATGAGGTAGCCGGAAAGAATAAAAAAAAGATTGACGCCAATCCATCCCCCGGTGAAAAGATAGTATTCATTAAAAAAATGCCCTGTCACTACCAAAAGGATCGCCAGTCCCCTTAATCCATCCAGCCATGGAATGGGAGGCGTTTTTTCTATGGAATGCATTATCAATAATAAGTATTTTTATATTTTTATTCATAACTTATAAGAGATCATGCTGCAGCAACTCCTTTACATCCTGGTCATTTCCTTTGTCTGCTGCTCATGGGGTCTCCTTCCATTGCTTTTATTGACAAGAGCGGTTTCTTCGGATACCGTCTGGTACAGATCCAGGGCAGGGCTTATAGCCTTCCTTTTTCTCCTGGGATGCATGATGTTGGGCCTTCTGTGCTCATGGCTGTATCTCATCATCCCATTACACTTCACGACCCTTCTGACGCTTACTGTCCTTCAGCTATCGATCGCCGTGCCGACAGGTAAAAGAAGGCTGAAACGCATCTGGTCCTCCCTCTCCTCCCCTGGTCTTCCGGTCAGGGGCCTGCCGCTGTTTTTTTCCCTGACCTGCATCGTCCTCTTTCTCCTGCTCGGCAGCCTGCCCACGGCCAACCCCGACACAGGCATCTACCACCTCCAGATCATCGAATGGGCCTCGCTGCATCCCGCGGTACCCGGCATCGCCAACCTCTTTCCAAGACTGGGACTGGGCTCGAACTGGCTGTTATTGATCAGCTTCTTCCATATCCCCTGGCTGAGCCATGAGAGCTTTTCCTATCTCAATACCAGCCTCGTCATCTGGCTGTTCATCTGGCTGTTCCATCAATGGCTCTATCACCGGAACAACAGGGATCCCGCCAGGTCTCACCAGGGACTTGGCCTCTTCTATTTCCTGCTGCTGGCTTATTCGCTCCTCGAATGGCAGCTGTTCCGGAACGCTGCCAACTCCACCAGCTATGACCCCATCGTCACTACCTGCCTTTTGCTGACCCTTTGCTGCTGGGTGGAATGTATCACGCCGGATGGTAAAGAGCCGGGGCCTTCTTTGCTGTTTGTTTTTATTACCCTCTCGGCGCTCGGGTTCAAACTTTCAGGCTTCTTTATTTTACTCCTGCTGGCTTACCATCTCTTTCGTCACCGCCGCCGGCTGTCCTACCTTGTCTTCACTGCCCTGTCCTTTTTGCTGATCGTCACACCGGTGCTGGTAAAGAATTATATTATTACAGGCTATCCCTTGTTCCCCCTTCCTTTGTCGATAGGCAGTCCCGACTGGAAACTGCCCGGAGGCATGATGGACCTGTTCGGCAATTACATCGTGCTGTCCAACAGATTCTACGGCAGTCCTTTCGTCAACAGTTTTGCCTTCCGGCAACAACATTCCGCATGGTATGCCCAGTGGTTCGCAGCCATCGGGCCGCAGCATCAGCTGATCATTCTACTGAGCATCGCCTCCATCCTGCTGGTCTTTCTTAAAAAGAAATGGCCGGCAGACCTTTCTTCTCTCCGCACTTTTATGCTGCTCCTCCTCCTTATGGAAGCTGCCTGGTTCTTCACCGCCCCCAACCCCCGCTTCAGCTATGCTACCTTGCTGTGCACCGCTTTTTTTCCGTTAAGTCTTCTCATCGGAGATCTTTTTCGAAATATCCCGTACCGTATCGCCCTGCTGATCGCCGCCTGCTGCATCATTCTGTATATTCCATACAAGTCACATGCTGCTTTCCAGGCGCATAATTTCCTCTACCCCGCCCCTACCTTCAAGGGCCCTGACGACATTCCCTTATCCATCAATGGCTCGGTGTATCACCACCCCCAAACGCCGGCAGCCGGCTATAAATGCATGCTGGGCATGCTCCCTCTTCCATGCGCCTGCCAGGCAAATCCTTTCCTTCAGCCAAGAGGAACTTCCCTATCCGACGGGTTCCGGATGTACCCGGCGCCGGACAGCGCCTTTATCCAGCAATACAATTACTGATAATGAACACGAAGTCACACCAACACCTTAAAAGATCAAATATGATCGTTGGTAAAAAAACAGCCGCAGCGCTCCTACGATATCCTTTTCTCCTCCTGGTCCTGTTCCTGCTGGTAGCTTATTTTCCCGTATTCCTTCCCTTCTTCCATGTAAAAAATGACATCATAACGCAAAACCTTCCGGTCCGTTATGTCATCAGCGAAAGTCTTTACTCGGGCTGGTGGCCCTGGTGGAATCCATATATCAACTTTGGCATTCCTCACTACGGCGATATGAACAACGGGTTCTGGAACCCCTTTCTCTGGCTGATAGCCGGCACATCCGGCTATAGCGTCTGGGCTATAACACTGGAGGAAATGGCCTATCTGCTCATCGGTGGATGGGGTATCTACCTTTTGTGCAAAGACCACCTGGATCACCGCACCGCCGCGATCATCGCCGCGATGGTTTATATGACCTGCGGATTTGTCCTCGGTCATCTGCAGCATTTCTGCTGGATCTCAGGCGCAGCTTTCTTCCCATACGTATTGCTCTATTTTTTCAGGGTACACCGCGCCCCATCCGTAAAGAACTTTATTTTGGGTGGCTGGTCCATCTACTTTTTTGTTGCGTCTGCTCATCCGGGACTTGTCATCGGCGCATTGTATCTCTTTTTTTTCCTCGTCCTGGCGCTCTTCGGAATGCGTAAGGACATCTGGCCGGCCAGGGGTCCCCGTAGATACTGGATTTCAAACCTCATTCTTTTGTCCGTCGGGCTCCTGCTCTCCCTCATTGTCATCGTCAGCGACCTCGACGTCTTACGGCATATCTCCAGGGGCTCCATCGTAACGCTCCGGCAGTCCCTGCGGGACCCAACGTCCTTTCAATCCTACCTTTCCCTGCTATTTCCCCTGGCTGTACAGAAAGCCGGCGCGTTTTTCAACACCGACATCACCATGCGGAATGTTTATGTCAGCATATTGCTCTTCGCATCGCTGATAGCTTTAGGCGCCCGGCTGCGTAAAAGGATGCTGCTCATTTTCGGAGCCATCCTGCTGTTCTTTATTCTTCTGTCCTCGGGCGGTCTGTTCAAAACCTTCGCTTATCATTTCATACCCTTTACAGGATGGGTCCGCCTGAATGGGGAATTCAATTATTTTGCGGCGCTGATTCTGATACTGGCAGGCGCCGCCGGATTGCATTACGGAATGAAGGATCCATCTTCCGCCGAAAAAATAAAAAGGGTGCTTTATATGCTGCAATGGCTCTTTTTAACCGCCGCCCCCGTCGCCATCCTGGTCATTCTCTTTACACGAAAATCACTTCTTTTCGCCCCGCCTGCCGCCAGTGGGGATGTAAAGCTGTATTTGAAAGGAGTTATCGATCACCTGAGCTTTTGGGATATGGTGCTGATCCAATCCCCGATCCAATTCATGACGACCTGGTTCATCCGGCGTTATTGGAACAGACAGAATGGCCTGATACTTATCATCGCACTGAGCCAGGCCCTGCTGTGCTGGTTTATCCTCCCCTATACCGGCCTGGGAATGGCGAACAAGGCATCGAGACAGGCGCTTATCAGCCACTATCCAAAAGGCATTCACGCTCCCGAGCAAAAGGCGCTTCTTTCCACCTCCTACCTGGATTCTTCCCATGCCTCCGAGCTGGGTCTTCTCGGAGCCTACAGTAAAAAGATCGGTTATCTGACACACGAAGCTTATCCCATTGATCCAACCAGTACCAGGGCATTTTTCAAGGACACATCGCTGGTACATTTCATTCTTCGGCAATCCTGGCTCTTTTTGAGTAAAGATACCACGGCAGGAACTCCAACATCCTTTGACAGCACGTATATTCACGTTGCAAGGTTCGGCCCCGGCTTTGTCCACGCCGTCGTTGACAACAACGGCTACAATTATCTCACATTTCTTCAAAACGACTATCCTTACTGGAAGGTCACGGTCAATGGACAGCCCGTCCCTCATTTCACCGGCTTCAAGACCTTTATCACCCTTCCTTTGGCTCGGGGCAGACAGGATATCGTGATCTCGTTCGATCCCGTCCCTATAAAAAAAACCCTGTGGATACAGCTCATCATCTCCCTGTTCTCGCTGTTCCTCTTGTGCAGCCGGAACATCCGGAACGCAGCGCTCTCGCACCCGCAATTGCGGCCTATCTCATAAGATACATCTTCCCATAGCCATTGTTAAAGTACTTATCCGTATTGTCGCCGGCAGCCTTGTACTTGCCCAGCCCCTGCCCGTTCAGGTTGGTTACCACATGATAGAGATATACTCCATTCGCCAGCCTGCTGCCGTACATGTCGGTACCGTTCCATTTGAACTCGGTGATGTTACGACCGATGTGCAGCGGTCCCAGCTCGTCCTTCGTGATCTCCCGTACGATCTTTCCCGTAATGGTAAGGATCTGTATCTTGATATTCTGAGGAACTTCACTGCCGGTAATGGTAAATACAAAAGCGGTGGATGTAGTGAAGGGGTTGGGATAGTTGAGCATGTTCGATATCATGGGTTTGTTGATGATCGTGAACCCCACCCGGTAGGGAGCGGTTCCCGCAGGATTACCCAGCGCGTCCTTCCCGCTGACGATCAGCTCATAATCATCCCCGTTGTCTTTGTATTGCGTTGTAAAGGCGGGATAAAAGTCCACCGTTGCGGCATTGTTGGAACCTCCCGTGGAAGGAGTGAAACGTAACGTATCGGTATTGAAATAGAACCTGTGAAGACTTTGATCAGGGTACCGCACCTGCACGGTGATCAGGGATGTATCCTGCAGCAGCAGGTATTGGGACGATGTCTGCAGCTTGACCTGAATATGCGGCTTGGCCGATACGATGTCGTCGTTCAATATATGGATATTGTCAAAAGTCACATCCAGCGTGGGGTTTCTGTCCTCGTAACGCACATAGAATGACTTATACAGGAAGTTGTTGAAAAGATACTGTTCCGGCTGCGCATAGTTCGGATTGAATGCCAGGTAAAGAGTGTTCGAACCCGGATAGCTCTTCGTATCGATGATATAATCGAATATCAGCGTATCTCCGCTGGCAATTGGTCTCTTTTTCGGCAGCAGAATAGTATGTGTCACATTGTTCTTGTCCACTATGTACGCCTTGAGCTGCATGCTGTCGAATGCATAGGGGCTTACATTTTTGAACGCGATGGCGAACTCCAATGGCTCGCCCTGATTCACTGTATCTTTCGCTTTCAGGTACAGGTTCGCTGCCAGGGCTCCTTCCGGCGAAGGTACATCCTCTATCCTCCAATACTTCAGCTGATAGGGAGTGCCGTGCCTGGTATCCATTGTGTTGAGGACCAATTGAAGGAAAGGATACTGACTGATGGTTACCGAAGATATGTCGAAATCCTGCTGGGTCCTGTCCAGGTTGTACAAAACGGTCTTGGCTCCGGTCGTGTCGATTCCGACGACCTGTAGAATGGCCGAATCTGTCCCGGGGCTTTCCAGCGAAGAGCCTCTCCAATGAACCTTGTTCCATTTTTTGGCAGGCCCGAATATGGGAGAAGTAAGAGCACCGGTGGTGTCCGGCGTAGAACAATCCACGGACAGGGCGATGGCGTCGGTGGCGTCATTTGAGATGGCAAACCTGGGGACAAAGGAGTTAACTCCCTTCTGATATACGAATGCCCATGCCCTTGATGTGTTCACCGGGTTCAGGAACGTGACCCCCGCGTCGTTAAATCGATTGTACAACGAGTTGCCGGAACCAAACAAGGTGGTATCGTTCGCCCACACGGAAGCATAGGTATTGCCGGCCGGATTGGGATTATCATTGTTTCTCACTTCTATAAATGTACCCACAGGCAGCATATCCAGGAAATCCATTGCAAGCTTACGGGTAGCGCTGGTATTCAGATTGTATTCGAAGTTATACGTCCTGTTGGGACCGCAGGTCGCTCTTTTACTGCCGTACAGACCCGTCGTACCCGAATAGTTATTTGCCCACGGACGGAAGGTCACGGAATCGAATACATTGAATATGATCTCATCATACCCGCAACCTGGTCCCAGGGTAAACTGTCCTTCATTCACGTTGGTGCTGAAGCCCTGGTCGGTACCCGCGCCCTGCCCATCGGGATAGGTAGTATTTCGGATATACAGGTTATTCAGATGATTGGGAAACTTCCAGGTCCGGCTGGGGGAATCCAGGTACATGATCGTCGGCACGGACTCCTGGTGCTGGAAATAATGCGATTGATTATACCCCACGCCGCTGTGTAAAGAATCTATATAAACGAATGAGCACGTATTCCAGATATACGCCCCCTGCTGGGGAACGATGGCCACACGCCAGTAATAAACAACGCTGTCCATGAACGTGATCCCCGGATCGATCTCCAGCACGCCCCCTGTCGATGACAGGGTCTTCGAGACTTTTAATGGGGAATTGAAGGCCGTGGTAGTATCTATTTCGATCGCAAACTGTTTTGACGCGCTGAATGGGTCTGCCGTGGAAGCGTATAGCTTGGTGGTAGGCGTATTGATGATGGCGTAATTGTACGGATAGATAGGCGTGGCCTCATCTTCAAAGACATAGAACGAGCTTGTAACGTTATTGTTCGCATAGGTGGTCTCCGCAATGCTGTTGTCGGGGTTGATGGAGACCAGGAGCTCATTCTGCCCCTTATCCCTTTCGGGATTGATGGGAACTACCAGCTGTATCGAGTCTGCGTAGCGGATACCGGCTATTTTCTTGCTTACCAGCGTCGCCACAGTGCCATTGGGATATTTTTGCCGGACGAGGATACTGACAGAGTCCGACGATACCTTGCCCAGGTTGTAAAACTTCGCCTTTATCGTAAACGTGCTGTTGCTGATCGAAATAAAAGTTGGATCGATCGTCACCTGGGGAGCCTCGATATCGTAGTCAGGCATAGTACCCTGGTTCAGCTTCAGATATGGGTCGCCGTGCGTGGTCATCTCCTCGGCATGCAGCCGGGCAAAATAATCCCCCGGCGCCACATTGACCAGCGATTGCAGGGCATCTTTCTCCATGATGCCGATAGGTTTCCCATAATCCGTTACATCGATCAGGTTATACATCCCATACAGCAGCAGGTTCAGGTAATTTACAATGCCAAAGTGGGTGGAGGCTATCACGGCAGCGGCTCCACGCTGATCAGCCAGCACATATTTTTCGGAAATGGTCGTACTTTTTGTGAACCGGCTGGCATCATACACAAAAAAGTCGCCGGCATCGCAGCCATTCAGGTAAAATATGGGATACTTGCCCGGGTTATTATATCCGGAAGGATCATCCAGGTTATATCCGAGGGACGAATTGGTGGAGTGGCCGAAATAGTTCAGCATGCTGAAGCCGGTGCTGAAAAGACCAGAGATCACACCCAGCGGTACCTGGGTCACAGAGCCTGCATTCCCGTCACACAAGGTCGTGACATTGGCGCCATACAGGCTGTCGGAGATCAGGCTCTTATAAGAGAACATGTAGTTGCACAGGATGGTTCCCAGGAAAGGTTCGCTCACCCCTGTCAGATGCAGCACATTCTTCATCCAAAGTCGCCCATCTACGGTATTGGGAGCAGTCGCCTGGGTCAGCTCATATTCTTTGACCTTTGCCAGGTAAGTTTCGATCTCGGATCCCATCACCACGGACAGCCTTCCGATGGGCGTGACAGGAACGCCGTCCAGCACATTGGCGGCGGACAGCTTATTATCCGACGCCGGATAGCCAAAGGTGGGTATGAGGTTCAGCTTATCCGCCAGCGGATCATGGTACTGATCGGCGTACAAATTATAATCCACATACGTCATCCCATGCCCGATCAGTAGCACAAATTGAGGCTTGCTCGCAAAGGTTGCCCGGGCATAGCGGAGAAAATTCATGATGGACAGCGGATGCTTCTTGATCCCGAATGCAAACTGGTCCTGCAGCTCATCGATGTCATAAATATGGGTATTGAAGCTGCCTCCTGCCGGAGAGTTCCGGTACGTGGCGTAATCCGCTACGGGATTATTGCCATGGGAGCCGACAAATAAGGACGAATGACTGATGATAATGTAATTACCCTGGTTGGCGGTGAGGGCATAATTGGTAAACGTCCTTTGGGTAAGGGACGTCACCGTATTGACGGTAGAAGGGTCTTCGTTCACCAGAACCAGCCTGCGCATAGTGGCGGAGCCAGCAAGTAAGAAGGACAGCGTGGTGCCGGGACCCACAATGGCCGTGTAACGTAGTCCGTTGGTAAGATCATACAGCACCGGCGTGTTGCCGCCCGTCACAGCCAGATTATTTATTTTTAGAAAATAGCCCGCTCCCTTTGCCGGCAGCTCGAAATAAAAATTAGCCCGCCCTCCGAAGTCGAACCTACGGGGATAATTCAGCTCGTAGTAGGAGGCCACGATCCTGTCATCCACGTTAGCGCTGGTATTGATAAACTGTACATTGGCGGTATTGCCGTTGAGCAGGCTTATCGGCACGGGCTTGGTGACATTCATATCGTTGAAGCTGACCACGGGCGTATCGATCATGGTAGTGCCGTTCAATGTCACCTTCATGGTGCGGTTGTAGTCCGCGCATCCCATCGCGCCAAAGCTTATCGTCGCATCGGGGCCGCCGGTGTACACGGATAAGTTGTTCTGTGCGTCGGACACAGGGCTACCAGGGTATATTAAGCCGGTTGCCCAGAATTCTCCCAGATCATAGGAGGAGGAATAAATATATTCGCCCACTATCTGTGCGAAGCCGGGGTTGATACTTTGCTTGAAATAGGTCCCCGCCTTGTACATAAAATAAGGCTCTGCCGTAAGGGGAGTGCCCGTAGTATCGTTGGTGGTGTTGTTAAAATGAAAGGTAGCCCCGGTGTTGTTCACGGTGAGAAAGTACACGGCCGTATCCGTCTCCAGGCTCCAATGTTTCGTATGCTGATAGGTAGGACTGCGGTACAATACCTGATCCGGCGCTCCATCGTTCCTTCTTCCCCAGAATTCTATATAGTCGCTGGCGCCTAATGTTCCGCTGGCAACGGATGTATAAACAGGAACCTCCTGTCCATTGCGGAAAAGCTGGAAGTTTTGAACAGGCACGGCGCCAAGTCCCGCACTGGCCAGCACGGACTGCGGTATACGGTAGAGACCATCGCTGCCCACCTTGAACTTAAAGTATGTCTTACTAAAGTCGATCCACTCGTTATTGTAAGACTGGGCGGCAAGTCCCATCGTGATCAGTAAGAGAAAACCAGTAAAAAATGTTTTCATACGATTGGGTGTTTATTCTCGCCTTCGGGCTTCCTTTAAATTTATCCCCCGGCGCGAAACCATAATGTCCTGACCTTTGGTCGCCGGACCCGTGGTCCGTCCTTGGGTTCATTTTTTCTTTTCCTTTCTCTTCATATCGATCCGTAATGAAAATACATGTGTATACAACGGATAAGATTGATTGGCCAGATTGGTAAATGCATAGTCGATCTCTACATCTCCTACTTTGAATCCTGCCCCTACGCTTGGCTGATAGATCCAGATCTTCTTCTGATTGGTGGTATCCTTGTCATCCAATGCTTTTTGAAAATTATTGATCCCGGCCCGGACAAAAAATATGTCCTTAAAGGACAGCTCCAATCCTAATTTCGGATCGATGCTGATGGGATTGCTGCTGACCACGGTATTGCGTCGCCCGTCGAATGTGGCGTCCAGGTCGGCTTCCGCCAGCAGGTTCAGCTTTTTGCTCAGCCTGAAATTATACGATCCGCCCAGTATCAGCTGCGGGGCGGTCAATTCCGTGGACTTCGTCGGGATCTCGTTCTGCGTCATATAGAAGACCTCCCTCATCTGCTGATCGATGCTGTATGACCAGGCATTGAAGGTGGTGGTGACATCCTTGGCCACTACTCCCAGCTTCCAGCGATCGCCGATGAGCTGTGCGGCCGCATCGAAGCCAAATCCCCATGCCGTGGCAAAGTCTCCCGCCTTGCGGTAGATCACTTTGGCATTTACACCGAAATTGAATTTTCTGCCTCTGCTGAGATCAGCCCGCTGCGCCAGGGAAAATATAAAAGCATAGTCAGCCGAAGAAAAGGTCTTGATATTGTCGAAGTTCACCGTTCCATCCGGCTGCACGAGAAAAATAGTATTGGGGATATCATCCACCGCAAACCGCAGGACGGTAA
>Ga0207698_10001762_pt1 | contig 12625 bp, 11 predicted proteins | sample KBSCornC22_FD_184298 | JGI IMG/M metagenome (GOLD analysis project Ga0207698, IMG submission 184298) | Corn rhizosphere microbial communities from Kellogg Biological Station, Michigan, USA - KBS Corn C2-2 (SPAdes) (version 2) | ecosystem: Host-associated > Plants > Roots > Rhizosphere > Soil ...
ATGGTGAACCGCGGGTCGGTGGCCCCGAGCAATGCTTCGACCCGGTGTTCGGCGATGAGCGCCTCGATCGCTGCCTGGTCCGATGCGTCGATCTGGGCGGGGACGAACCTCTCGTCGTTCGTGGCGGCTGCCGCCCGCTCCGCGCGACCGCGGTCGTAGTCGGCGACCACGACCGTCTCGAAGAAGGGGCGTCGAGCCGCGATCAACGCAGCTGCTGAGCCGACGCCGCCGGCACCCAAGATCAACGCACGCATGAAGCAGCCTTTCCGCACTGTGGGAACGGGATGCGAATCGCCAGCATCCCGGGCGAATCGTCACATGAGCGGTAAAGACCTGGCAAGGCCTCACGCGCCGAAATCCGTAGCTGGTAGGCTCAAAAACTACTGAATCCCTTGCCGACGACGTCTTGGACTAGTAAAAACATGGTTGTGGCACGACAGTCCGCGGCGTCTCGAGAGCGCATCGACGACACCTCCAAGGCAATCGTCGAGCAGCTCCAGGCTGATGGCCGCCGCTCATACGCCGCGATCGGCCAGGCCGTTGGCCTCTCCGAGGCGGCAGTGCGTCAGCGCGTGCAGAAGCTGGTCGACAGCGGCGTCATGCAGATCGTCGCGGTCACGGATCCCACCCAGCTGGGCTTTGCCCGGCAGGCCATGGTCGCGATCCAGGTGACGGGGGATCTCGAAGAGGTGGCCGCGAAGCTCGCTCAGCTCGACGAGGTCGACTACCTCGTGGTCACGGCCGGCTCGTGGGACATCCTCGCCGAGGTCGTCGTGGAGGACGACGCCCATCTGCTGCAACTGGTGAACCGTGAGATCCGCACGATCCCGGGCGTCACCAAGACCGAATCCCATCTCTATCTCAAGCTCGTCAAACAGACCTACAACTGGGGTGCCCGATGAACGACCATTTCTCGCCGGATGCAGCGGAGCTCGCCGCCAAGGCTCACGAGCACCTCTGGATGCACTTCACGCGCCAGTCGTCCTACAAGGACACCCCGGTGCCGACGATCGTTCGCGGCGACGGCGCGCGTATCTACGACATCCACGGCCGCAGCTACATCGACGGTCTCGCCGGGCTGTTCGTCGTGCAGGCAGGGCACGGCCGCCGCGAGCTGGCCGAGGCCGCTTACAAGCAGGCGAACGAGCTGGCCTTCTTCCCGCTCTGGTCCTACGCGCACCCGCAGGCGATCGAGCTTGCGGACCGGCTCGCCGACTACGCGCCCGGTGACCTGAACAAGGTCTTCTTCACCACCGGCGGCGGCGAAGCCGTCGAGACCGCGTGGAAGCTCGCGAAGCAGTACTTCAAGCTCGTCGGCAAGCCGATGAAGACGAAGGTGATCAGCCGCAACATCGCCTACCACGGCACACCACAGGGCGCCCTGTCGATCACTGGCATCCCGGACGCCAAGAAGTGGTTCGAGCCGCTGGTGCCGGGTGCGCACAAGGCCCAGAACACGAACTTCTACCGCGCCCCCGAGCACGGCGACGACCTCGAGGCGTTCGGCCGCTGGGCCGCCGACTCCATCGAGCAGGCGATCCTCTTCGAGGGCGCCGACACCGTCGCCGCTGTGTTCGTCGAACCGGTGCAGAACTCCGGCGGATGCTTCCCGCCGCCGCCCGGGTACTTCCAGCGGCTGCGCGAGATCTGCGACCGCCACGACGTGCTGCTCGTCTCCGACGAGGTGATCTGCGCGTTCGGCCGGCTCGGCACGATGTTCGCCTCGGACAAGTTCGGCTTCGTTCCCGACATGATCACCTGCGCGAAGGGCATGACGAGCGGCTACTCCCCCATCGGCGCGTGCATCGTCAGTGATCGCATCGCCGAACCGTTCTGGAGTGGCAGCGACTACTTCCCGCACGGGTACACGTTCGGTGGTCACCCGGTGTCGGCCGCCGTGGCCATGGCCAACCTCGACATCTTCGAGCGCGAGGGCCTGCCGCAGCACGTCCTGGACAACGAAGGCGCGTTCCGCTCGACGCTGGAGAAGCTGAAGGACCTGCCGATCGTCGGAGACGTTCGCGGCGACGGCTACTTCTACGGCATCGAACTCGTGAAGGACAAGGACACCAAGGAGACGTTCGACGACGACGAGTCGGAGCGCCTGCTGCGTGGGTTCCTGTCCAAGGCACTCTTCGACGCCGGGCTGTACTGCCGGGCCGACGATCGCGGCGACCCGGTCGTCCAGCTCGCACCGCCGCTGATCATCGGGCAGAGCGAGTTCGACGAGATCGAGCAGATCCTGCGCTCGGTGCTCACCGAGGCCTGGACGCGCCTCTAGCTCCCGGATCTGAGAGGGTCCACGGGTGACCTTCGACCCGGCTGCCGTCGCAGCACGCGCGCACCGCGCCACCGAGATGATCCACTCGATGATCTACTTCGTCCCCGAACAGGACGAGGAGCTCATCGCAGCGGGCCTGCGACCGGGGCGCATGTGCTACTTCGCGAGCCGTTCCGCTCCGATGGGCGCGGTGTCGGCCGAAGTCGTCACGGCGACGTTCTACAACTTCAACCCCGAAGTCGTCGCCCGCACGATCCCGCGCGCATGGACGCTGGTTGAACCGCCTGCGGTCGTTGCCGCCCGGTTCAAAGCCGTCGACCGCGCCCTGCGGCGCCTGCTCGGCGACGAAGCCATCGCCAGTCACGAGGTCGCCGAGCTGGCTGCCCTGGCCCGCGAGGCCACAACCGTCATGCAGCCCGAGGCTCGCCCGCTCTACGCCGGGCACGCCGGCCTCGAGTGGCCGGACGAGCCCCACCTGCAGCTGTGGCATGCCGCTTCGTTGCTCCGCGAATACCGCGGGGACGGGCACCTGCTCGCGCTGCTGCGGCACGACCTCAACGGCATCGATGCGATCGTCAGCCACTGCGCCACCGGAAGAGGCTTCACCGAGGATGCGGCGCGGTTGCTCCGTGGCTGGACGGAGGAGCAGTGGGAACAGTCGCGAACCCGGCTGCAGGAGCGCGGCGTGCTCGACGCCACCGGGCGAGCGCTGAGCGAGGACGGGATTGCGCTGCGAGCCTCTGTGGAAGCCGACACGGATGCCCTGGACGTGGCGTCCTGGCGGCATCTCGGTGAGGACCGCACCGCACGGCTCATCGAACTCGGCAAGGGCGTGAGCCGCGCGATCCTGGCAGCCGGCGCGCTGCCCACCACCGGCGTCTTTGCGAGTGCTCCAGCCTGAGGGCGACTCTTCACCTCTCCGTCACGCGGCTTCCGCCACAATCGAGCCTCCAATCGATCTTGGACGGGGCACTCGATGAAGCGTCGACGCATGTGGGTCCTTCTGACGGCAGCGGTGCTCGCGATTTCCGGCGTCACGGCGGTCACGAACGGCGCCGAGGCGACCGCTCCGGTACTGACCTGGGGTGCACCAACCCCCATTGACCCACCGGCCACCCCGGCCGGCGTCAGCTGCGCACCGGCATCGAGCTTCTGCCTCGAGGTCGACACTGCCGGCTACGCCTACGGGTACAACCCGACCGGCCCGGCGAACACCCAGTACCGCCTCGTCGGTGCGTTGGTGGACACCAGCGCGGCGTTCACGGCGGTGTCGTGCCCGTCCGCCACCGCATGCGTGCTCACCGACTCCGGCGGCGGCGCCTACATCTACGCCGGCACCACACTCACCGCGCGGGCGATCATCGACCCGGGCCAGAGCATCAAGTCGATCTCTTGTCCTACCACCACGTTCTGCGTCGCGCTCGACTCGACCGGCGCGGTCGTCGGCACCAACAACCATTGGGCGGCCCACCAGGCGATCGCCTCGACGACGCTGGCTGCTGTCTCGTGTGTGAGTTCCACCTTCTGCGTCGCCGTCGACGGGGCCGGCTTCGCCTACACCTATAACGGCACCACCTGGTCCGCCGCGACCCCCATCGACACCCAGGGCCCGCTGCGTGCGATCAGCTGTGTCTCGACCTCGTTCTGCCTCGCAGTTGACGGGGTCGGCAACACCCTGTTCCGGCACGCCTCCACGTGGTCGGCACCGAAGAACATCGCTGGCGGCAACGGCCTGAACTCGGTGTCGTGCACCTCCACGACGTTCTGCGTCGCGGTGTCGCAGAACGACGCCGGCTTGGTCTACAACGGCACCACCGGGACGGGCAAGGCCCACCTGCTCGGGCACGTCTTCGGTGCGCCACCGGCGATCGACGAGCCAGTCATGGCGGTCTCGTGCGCCTCGACCACGCTCTGCATCGCCATCGACCAGACCCAGGACTACTCGGCTTACGACGGCACTGCGTGGGGCACTACCTACACGAACTACCGTGCCGTGAACGTCGTCGCGTCGTGCCCGACCTCCACGCAATGCGCCGCGGTCGACACCAACTACGGCTGGGTGATGCTCTACGCCAACGGGGCATGGACGGCGCCGCACTACATCGCCGGCACGACCCTGGTGGACGGCGTGACCTGCGTCAGCGCGACGTTCTGCGTGTTCTCGACCGCGACCGGAGTTTCGATCTTCAACGGGACGAGCCTGACCACGCCGTTCAGCCTCAGTGATCTCGTCGTCTCGGTGTCCTGCTCGTCTGCCACCTTCTGCATGGCCCTGACCCGCTACGGCAAGGCCAGCCGCTGGAACGGCACCAAGTGGTCGACCCCGATCGCGATCAACGGGACGGGGCCGACGGGCTCCTCCGGCATCAGCGTCTCCTGCACCGGCAAGACGTTCTGCATGGAGACCGACCTCTACGACCAGACCAACGTGTGGAACGGCACGGCATGGTCCGGCCCGAGCGCATCGATCAGCACGTTGCCGATCCCCCAGGTGTCCTGCTCCTCGCCGAAGTTCTGTGTCGCCGTCCAATTCGACAAGAGCGTGCTGGAGTACGACGGCATCGGGTGGACGAGCTACCCCGTCGACAAGGTGGGATCCGTCTTCTCGGTCTCGTGCGTCCTCGGAGTTCGGGTCTGCTTCGCAGCGGACAGCAGCAACGGCTTCCTGGCGATCACCGGCAAGGTGGGTACGCGGACGACGCCCGGAGTGCTGGGCGGGCTGGACTGTCCGACGACGAGCTTCTGCGTCTCCTACGGTTCCTTCGGTGTGCGGATGGGCCAGGCTGCCGCCTAGACGAGCTGCCCGGCCCGCACGTGGGAGAAGATCAGGTTCGTCTCGGTCAGACCGACGTCTGGGTTGGCGCTGAGGTGCTCGACGACGAAGTCGCGCAGGTTCTCGGTGCTGGTGGCGGCGATGTGCACCATGAAGTCGTCCGCTCCACCGAGGAAGAACACGTTCAGGACCTCAGGCAGCTCGGCCATCGTCGCCATGAACGACGGGATGTGCCCACGGGCTGAGGACTGCAGGCGGACCGCGATCATCGCCTGGATGGGACGGCCCAGCGCGGCCGGGTCCACGTCGGCGTGGTAGCCACGAATGACGCCGCGTTCGCGCAGCGCACGCACCCGCCCGAGACAGGTGGACGGTGCGATGCCGACCTGCTCGGCGAGGGCGTTGTTCGGGATGCGGGCGTCCTCGGCGAGAATCCGCAGCAGTTTGGTGTCCACCGGGTCCAGTGGGGCGTGAACATCCTTCGGCGGGAAGCCCTGAGCGGGGCGTCTTCGTGAATCTTTAGACGGCATTGCTGCAATCTATCGAATCTTGTGCAGGCAACTAGCGGTATTCCCGAATGATGCCCCAGAATCTGGGTCATGAAGGTTGGCATCCCACGTGAAGTGAAGAACCACGAGTACCGCGTCGCGATCACCCCGTCGGGTGTTCACGAACTGGTGCGTAACGGCCACGAGGTGTTCGTCGAGCACGACGCCGGCGCCGGATCCTCGATCCCGAACGAGGACTTCGTCGCCGCCGGTGCGTCGATCCTGCCGACCGCTGACGACGTCTGGGCGACCGGCGACATGGTGCTCAAGGTCAAGGAGCCCATCGCCGAGGAGTACCACCGGATGCGCAAGGACCAGGTGCTCTTCACGTACCTGCACCTTGCCGCCGAGAAGGCCTGCACAGACGCTCTGCTTGCCGCCGGGACCACGGGTGTCGCGTATGAGACCGTGCAGCTCGACGACGGATCGCTGCCGCTGCTCGCACCGATGTCGGAGGTTGCCGGCCGGCTGGCGCCGCAGGTCGGCTCGTACCACTTGATGCGGCAAGGCGGCGGGCGCGGAACGCTGATGGGAGGCGTGCCCGGCGTCTACGCGGCGAAGGTTGTCGTGATCGGCGCGGGCGTGTCCGGCCAGAACGCGGCGGCCATCGCGTTGGGCATGCAGGCCGAGGTGCTCCTGCTCGACCGCAACGTCGCCCGGCTGCGCCAGATGGACGCGATCTACCAGGGCCACTGCCAGACGATCGCGTCGAACGCCTACGAGATCGAGCGAGCCGTGCTCGACGCCGACCTCGTCATCGGCGCCGTGCTGGTGGCCGGCGCGAAGGCTCCCAAGCTCGTGAGCAACGAGCTGGTCAGCCGCATGAAGCCGGGCTCCGTGCTCGTCGACATCTCCATCGACCAGGGTGGCTGCTTCGAGGACTCGCACCCGACCACGCACGCCGACCCGACGTACCTGGTGCACAACTCGGTGTTCTACTGCGTGGCCAACATGCCCGGCGCCGTGCCGCACACGTCGACCTACGCGCTGACCAACGTGACCCTGCCCTACGCGATCGAGCTCGCGAATCGCGGTTGGCGTGACGCGCTGCGCCGCGACCACGCGCTGGCACTCGGCCTCAACACGCACGAGGGACAGCTCACCAACGCGCCCGTCGCTGAGGCACACGGCTACACCGCCGTCGCCCTGGACGACGTTCTCGCGTAGCCCGTCTCCGCACTTTCTCCGCGAGTGGGCAGTTAGCGGCCGAGTGGGCGTTTACAACTGCCCACTCGCACACCCAAGTGCCCACTCGCGGGAGGATTCCGCAGTGACCATCGACTACCGCGACGTGTCGCTGTGGTTCGACCAGCTGGCCGAGCCGGTCGTTCCGCGCGCCGCGCTCACCGGGCCGACGAACGCAGACGTCGCGATCGTCGGGGCCGGCTTCACCGGTCTGTGGACCGCGTACTACCTGCAGCAGGCTGACCCCAAGCTTCGGATCGTGCTGCTCGAGTCCGAGGTCGCGGGATTCGGCGCCTCCGGCCGCAACGGTGGCTGGTGCTCGGCGCTCTATCCTGTCTCCCTTCCGACCTTGGCGAAGGAGGCCGGTCGGAAAGCCGCGATCGCCCAGCACGACGCGATGATCGACAGCGTCGCCGAGGTGATCCGGGTCGCGGCCGCTGAGGGCATCGATGCCGGTATCGCTCACGGCGGCACCCTCACCCTCGCCCGTTCGCCCGCGCAGCTGGAGCGGGCACGAGCCGAGGCAGACGAAGCGCGTGAGTACGGTCGTGACCTCGACCTGCTCGATGCCGATGCCGCCCGCACACGCCTGAACGCGACGAATATTCTGGGCGGCACCTTCACGCCGCACTGTGCGGCACTGCAGCCGGCGACACTCGTGCGCGGCTTGGCCGACGTTGTCGAACGCCGCGGGGCGACGATCTTCGAGCGCACTCCCGTGGTCCGCATCGAGCCAGGTGCGGCCCTCACGGACCGCGGGGCTGTCCGGGCACCGATCGTGATCAGGGCAACCGAGGGCTACACCGCGAAGCTGCAGGGTCAACGTCGCGCCATCGCGCCCGTCTACTCGCTGATCATCGCCACCGAACCGCTGCCGGACGCGGTCTGGGACGAGATCGGGTTGCGCGAGCGCGAGACGTTCACGGACTTCCGACACCTGATCATCTACGGCCAGCGCAGCGCCGACGGGCGCATGGTCTTCGGTGGTCGTGGCGCCCCGTACCACCTGTGGTCGCGAATCAAGCCCGGCTATGACCGCGTGCCACACGTCTTCGAACTGCTCCGCGACACGTTGATCGACCTCTTTCCCGCCCTAAAGGACCGTGCCATCACGCATCGCTGGGGCGGCCCCCTTGGTATCGCCCGGGACTGGCATGCCTCCGTCGGCCTGGACCGTGAGTCGGGCCTGGGCTGGGCAGGCGGGTACGTCGGAGACGGCGTCTCCACGACCAACCTCGCCGGGCGCACACTCGCCGATCTGGTGCGTGGCGCCACCTCGCCGCTCACCGAGCTCCCTTGGGTCGGGCACCGCAGTCGCAACTGGGAGCCGGAACCGCTGCGCTGGCTGGGCGCCAACGCCGGGCTGCGCGCGATGACCATGGCAGACCGTGCCGAGACACGCGGCGGCAAAACCTCGCGCGTCGCGGGGCTCGTCAACGCGATGATGGGCCGATGACCCAACCCAGTACCGAGATCACCCGGCTGCGCGACAAGGCAAGCACCGACCGAGGCGGCCTGAACGAGCTGCTGGAGTCGGTCCACATCGGTCACTTCGGGTTGGTGGATCCAGCCAGCGGCATGCCCGTGGTGATTCCCACGGCGATCGTGCGCGACGGCGACCGGATCCTGGTGCACGGCTCGACCGGCTCGCGCTGGATGCGACTGCTCGCGGGTGGCGCGCCAACCTGCCTGGCGGTGACGGCCGACGACGGCATCGTGGTCGCGCGCTCGGCCTTCGAATCGTCGATCCACTACCGCAGTGCCGTGCTGTTCGGCTCCTGCGCAGTGCTGGGAAGCGACGAGCAGGGGCGCGCGCTCGATCTCATTACCGACGCGCTGATCCCCGGCCGGGTGGCCGAACTGCGCAGGCCGCGTCCCTCGGAACTTGCCGCGACCCTGGTGATGGTGCTGCCGATCGAACGCTGGTCACTGAAGGTCTCGGACAAGTGGCCGGAGGACTTCGAGGACGATGTCTCGGGCCCCGCCTGGGCCGGGATCGTGCCCCGGATCCACGCCTATGGAGCCCCCGTCGCAGCGCCGGACCTGCGCGAGGGCATCGACGTCCCGCAGTCCGTTGCGAAACCTCTGATCGGGCTGTCACAACCACGCGCCGGCCGGTGTCTCCATGTCGTAGGAAAACGACGAAGGAGTGGACATGACCGGCACACCGAGAATTGAACGAACCGAACTCACCGGAGTCCGCGGGCGGCTCATCAAGACGGTCACCCGCAAGATGTTCGGCGAAGTACCCGAAGCGCTGGAAGTCATGTGGCACCACCCGAGCGTGGTGATGGACAGCGCTGCGTTCGGACGCAAGCTGCAGAAGTGGAATCAGGTCGATTCCAGCCTGAAGACGTTCGCGCACATGGCTGTTGCCTCGTTGATCGGCTGCACGTGGTGCCTCGACTACAACTACTTCGAGGCGCACAACAAGGGGTTGGACATGGACAAGGCCCGCGAGGTTCCGTGCTGGCGGGACTCGACCCGGTTCAGCCCGCTGGAGCGCCAGGTACTCGACTACGCCGAGGCGATGAGCCAGACCCCGATCACCGTGACCGACGAGGCCTCGGCTGCCCTGCAGGCCGAACTCGGCCCGGCCGGGTTGATCGAACTCACCAACGTGATCGCCTTCGCGAACATGGCGGCGCGCGGGAACGTCGCCCTCGGCATCGAGGCCCAGGGTTTCGCCGCCGCCTGCCAACTGCGTCCGCTTGCCGAGCCAGGGCGGGCAGTAGCGTCGAGCGCATGAGCGACACGTCGGCGGACGACCCGTTCGTCGCCCATCGCAGCCTGCTGTTCACCGTTGCCTACGAGATGCTCGGGTCGGCCGCCGACGCCGAAGACGTCGTTCAGGAGACGTGGCTGCGATGGGCAGACGTGGACCACGCGACGGTGCGGGACCCGCGCGCCTACCTGGTGCAGACGGTCACTCGGCAGTCCCTCAACAGGATGCGCACCCTGTCTCGCCGTCGCGAGGACTACGTCGGCGAGTGGCTGCCCGAGCCGTTGCTCACCACACCCGATCTGGCCGAGGACGTCGTGTTCGCCGAGAGTGTCTCCATCGCGATGCTCACGGTGCTGGAGACACTCGGGCCGGCCGAACGCGCGGTGTTCGTGCTCCGCGAGGTCTTCGACGCCGAGTACGACGAGATCGCCGACGCACTGGAGAAGACGCCGGCGGCGGTACGCCAGATCGCCCACCGAGCCCGCGAACACGTGGCGGCCCGGCGGCCCCGCGTGCAGGTGAGCAGCAAGGAGCAGCGCAGCGCCGTGGAGCTGTTCCGCTCCGCCATCGAGACGGGAAACCTGCAGGCCCTCTTCGATGTCCTCGCGCCGGACGTCGTCATGGTGGCCGACGGTGGCGGCATCCCCCAGGCGTTCCCACGCCCGATCTTCGGTGCCGACAACGTGGCCAGGGTGCTCTCGCGCTACCCGAGTGCGACCGCGGGGGCACCGATCGAGGCCGTGCTGCTCAACGGTTCGCTGGCCTTGCGGGTGGACCCGCAAGGTGAGTTCAACACGACGGTGAGCATCGTGGTCGACGGCGGGCTGATCACGCACATCTACGCGGTGCGCAACCCGAACAAGCTCTCCCGGCTGGGCGAACCGACCCGGCTGAGCCGAACCTAATTCGCCGGCGCGCGGTAACGCAGGCCGTCGATGAGCAACTCGACCAGACGATTCGTGCGCTCGGTCCAGCCCGGGTTGTCGCTGGCCATGCAGATGCCGCTCATCGCGGAGAGCAGGTCCTCGCTGTCGACGTCGGAGCGGATCACCTTGGCCTCGACGGCGTTGTGCAGCAGTGCGTCCAGGGCGGCGAAGATGCGGCGGCGGCTCGAGCTGAACAATTCGTTGTCGGCACCCAGTGCGGACTTCAAGGCCACGGCCATACCCCGCTTGCGCGCGACGTAGGTGACGAACGCCGCCATCCACATCGACAGCGCGTCGTCGGGCGTGTGGTCGGCGATCAGCTCGTCGACGCCGTCACACAACGTCTCCACCTCGTGGCGGTACACGGCTTCGTTGAGCGCGTCGCGGGTCGGGAAGTGGCGGTACAGCGTGCCGATACCGACTTCGGCACGCTTGGCGATCTCCTCCAGCGGCACCTCGATGCCGCGCTCGGTGAAGAGCTCACCAGCCGCGACGAGCAGTTGGTCGTGGTTGCGCCGGGCGTCGGCGCGCAGCGGCCGCGCGTTGTCAGACCCTGGTGATGGAGTGCACTCAGAGACCACAGGCGCTGCATTGCGCACTGCAGTTCGGGTGGTCCTGGCACCGCTCATGCGACGTCCTCCGGGGCGTTTCCCAAGATCGAGAAATTCACTTGCTAAGTGGAGGCGACCTCCGTATTGTCGTTACCGGAGGTTCCATCCGTTTATTGAGACTACTACGCACATCAAGGATCCGCTCGTGACTACCGCCAAGAACCCTCCTGCCATGGCCCCGTCGGGCCTGGGCCGCCTGCTCCCCCGTGGGCACGCCGGCCTCGTCCTCGCCGTCATCCTGACCTGTCAGCTGATGGTCGTCCTCGACGCCACCATCGTGAACATCGCGTTGCAGGACATCCGTACCGATCTGCACTTCTCCGCTTCGAGCCTGTCCTGGGTGGTGAACGCGTACGCGCTCACGTTCGGCGGCCTGCTGCTGCTCGGTGCGCGCGCCGGTGACCTGCTCGGCCGCCGCCGCGTCTTCATCGGCGGGCTCGTGCTCTTCACCGCATCCTCGTTCCTGGGTGGCTTCGCCCAGAACCCGGCTGAGCTGCTTGCCGCTCGCGCCATCCAGGGCATCGGCGGCGCACTCGCATCGCCCACCGCCCTCGCACTGCTGATGACCATGTTCGCCCAGGGTCGCGAGCGCACTCGTGCCATCGGCCTGTTCACCGCCGTCTCCATCGGTGGCAGCGCACTGGGGCTGATCGCCGGCGGAATGCTCGCCGAGTGGGCCAGCTGGCGCTGGGTGTTCTTCATCAACGTGCCGATCGGCATCGTCGCCGTCCTGGTTGCGCGCTACGTGCTCCCGGAGTCTCCGCGCGCAACGGGTCGTTTCGACCTCGTCGGTGCGATCACGTCGACGCTCGGCATGTCCGCGCTCGTCTACGGATTCGTCCACGCGGGCAGTGACGGCTGGGCAAACGCGGAGACGATCGGCTCGTTCGCGATCGGCCTCGCGCTACTCGCGCTGTTCGTCCGGACGGAGCTGTCCGCCGAGGAGCCCATCACCCCGCTGCACCTGTTCGCGAGCCGTAACCGCAGCGCGTCCTACCTCGGCCGGCTGTTCCTGGTAGCGGGCATGTTCGGCATGTTCTTCTTCCTCACCCAGTTCCTGCGTGGGGTGCTCGGCTACAGCGACCTGAAGACGGGCTTCGCCTTCGTGCCGTTGACCGCCGCGGTGTTCATCTCCTCGCAGCTGTCCTCGCGCGTACTGGTGGAGCGCTTCGGCGGCCGTCGATTGATGATCGTCGGGGCAAGCCTTTCGACGACAGGCATGCTGCTGCTCACCCAGCTCGGCGAGCACAGCTCTTACCTGTCGTTGGTGATCCCGCTGATCACGTTCGGTACCGGCAACGGCCTGGCCTTCGTCCCGCTGACCACGACGGCACTTGACGGCGTGGACCAGAAGGACGCCGGCGCGGCTTCCGGGCTGGTCAACGTCATGCAGCAGGTCGGCGGTGCTCTCGGACTCTCGGTGCTGGTCACCATCTTCGGGTCGGCCAGCAGTCACGCACAGCACCACCTGCCGCGCGGACTCAGCGCCCAGGAGGCCTACCGGCACGTGTATGTGATTGCCGCCGACAAGGCGTTCTGGATGGCGACGGTCTTCGTGCTCTCGACGCTGCTGCTG
>Ga0207698_10001763_pt1 | contig 12625 bp, 12 predicted proteins | sample KBSCornC22_FD_184298 | JGI IMG/M metagenome (GOLD analysis project Ga0207698, IMG submission 184298) | Corn rhizosphere microbial communities from Kellogg Biological Station, Michigan, USA - KBS Corn C2-2 (SPAdes) (version 2) | ecosystem: Host-associated > Plants > Roots > Rhizosphere > Soil ...
GACCTCGTCCTCGAACTTCGCGTGGTACTCGCGGACGACCGAGATCTGCAGCTCCTCCCGCGAGCCGAAATGCGCGAAGACGCCCGACTTGCTCATCCCGGTGACCTCGGCGAGGGCGCCGATCGAGAGCCCCTCGAGGCCGATGTGCGACGCCAGCGCGAGCGCGGCGTCCAGAATGGCGGCGCGCGTCTGCTGGCCCTTCATCAGCGGGCGGCCGGGCGCCGGGTCGACGGCGCCGTCGGCGCTCGTGTCGTCGGCGTTGGCTAGCGAATCCACATGCAAGCTCGGAGGCAGGAAATCGAACGATCGTGCTATTTTGCCGGAAGCAGGACAGCCGGCCGTCGTGCGGGGGTTCTATTCGCGCCGATTTGTAGGCTGCGGGCCGGGGGCGGCCGGTGAAGGTCGCCGTGGTCGGCCTGGGCGCGGTCGGCGGCCTGATCGCGGCGCGCCTGGCCCGCGCCGGCCACGAGGTCTCGGCGCTCGCGCGGGGCGAGACGCTCGCCCGCGTCCGCGCCGACGGCCTGCACGTCGAGACCGCGCGCGGATCGTTCTCGGTGCCGCTGAAGGCGAGCGACGACGCGGCGACGCTGGGGCCCCAGGAACTCGTGGTCATCGCCGTCAAGGCGCCGGCGCTGCCTGTCGTCGCCAACGTGATCGCGCCGTTGCTTGACGCGACGACGGTCCTCCTTCCGGCGATGAACGGCGTGCCGTGGTGGCTCGTTCCCGCGGCGATGCCCGGGCAGGCGCCGCTCGCGAGCGTCGATCCCGGCGGCGCGTTGCTCGCCCGGCTGCCGCTCGAGCGCGTCCTCGGCTGCGTCGTCCACCTCGCGGCGTCGAGCCCGGCGCCCGGGCGCGTGCGCCACTACGTCGGCGAGCGCCTGATCGTCGGCGAGCCGGAGGGGGGCATTTCGGCGCGCGTCGATGCGGTCTGCGCCGCCCTCGCCAGCGCCGGCTTTCAGGCCGAAGCCAGCGCCGATGTCCGCATCGACGTCTGGTACAAGCTCTGGGGCAACATGACGATCAACCCGGTCTCGGCGCTCACCGGCGCGCTGACCGACGCGATCCTCGACGACGCGCTCGTGCGCGACTTCGTGCTCCGCTGCATGGCCGAGGCGGCCGAGATCGGCGCCCGCGTCGGCTGCCCGATTTCCCAGTCGGGCGCCGATCGGCTCGACCTCACACGCGAACTCGGCGGCTTTCGCACCTCGATGCTGCAGGACGCCGATGCCGGCCGCACGATCGAGCTCGACGCGCTGGTGACGGCGGTGCACGAGATCGCCGGCCGCGTCGGCGTCGCGGCACCGAACATCGGCGCCTTGCTCGGGCTCGCGCGCCTCATGGCGCGGCGTCGAGGGCTGTATCCCTGAAGCAGCCCGCCGTTTCGGCCGTCACGACTGTCGCTGTCTCGACTGGCTCGAGAGCAACGAGTTTGAGGGTTATCCTGTCTGAGCGCATGATCCAGTCAGCGCTCCCTGCAACCGCCGCGGTCCTCTTCCATTCGTCTCTCCGGGAACCACAGACAGATGAATCCGCTCTTCGTCACGCGTCCCGCTCTCCCGTCGCTGGAAGAGTTCATCCCGTACCTCGAGCAAATCTGGGAAAGACGGGTCTTGACGAACGGCGGCCCTTTCCACGCTCAGCTCGAAAAGGAACTGTGCGAGTTCTTGGGGGTGAAGCACCTTTCTCTCTTCAGCAATGGGACGATCGCCCTGGTCACGGCGCTGCAGGCGCTGAGGATCACGGGCGAGGTCATCACGACGCCCTTTTCGTTCGTCGCGACGGCACACTCGCTCCTCTGGAACGGCATCAAGCCGGTGTTCGTGGACATCGATCCCGAGACGCTGAACATCGATCCATCGCGCATCGAAGCGGCGATCACTCCGCAGACCACCGCCATTCTTCCGGTGCATTGCTATGGTCACCCTTGCGACGTCGACGCCATTGAGAAGATTGCAGACACCTACGGACTGCGAGTCATCTACGACGCCGCTCATGCTTTCGCCGTCGAGTGTCACTGCGGCAGCGTGCTGACCCATGGCGATCTGTCGGTGCTCAGCTTTCATGCCACAAAGGTCTTCAACACCTTCGAGGGCGGCGCGATCGTTTGCGGCGACGCCAAAACGAAGCAGCGAATCGATCACCTGAAGAACTTCGGCTTCGTCGATGAGGTCACGGTTGTCGCCGCGGGGATCAACGGCAAGATGAACGAGTTCAGCGCTGCCCTCGGGCTGTTGCAACTGAAGGGCATCGGAGCGGCAATTGCGAGCCGTCGCATGGTGGATGCCCGGTACCGGGAAGGCTTGGGGCACATCCCCGGCATCAGGCTGCTCGACCGATCGAGCGCGAACAGGTCGAACTATGCGTATTTCCCGATCCTCGTCGAACCCGAGTTCGGGTTCGGGCGCGACGAGTTGTTCGACGAGCTGAGAGGTCGCAGTATCTATGCGCGACGGTATTTCTATCCGCTCATCAGCGAGTTCCCGATGTACCGAACGCTGCCGTCCTCGCAACGATCCAATCTGCCTGTCGCGCATCGTGCAGCGCAGCAGGTGATCTGTCTGCCGATCTACCCTGACCTCACCGTCGACGACGTGGATCTCGTGGTGTCCGTCATTGCACGCATGAGATCGCGCCGGCCGCAGCTGGCAGCGAGCGAGCAGCCGCTGACGCACGTTTCGGCCTGACGCCGCGCCCGCACGCGCACTGGTCGTCAGGCAGCGGAACCGTCTCGAGAAGGGCTGCGACGTGCCGCGCATCATCGGCGGTCTGTTCGGTCTGCAACTTGACCCGGGTTCGCAGACGGCGCCGCCTGCTTGGCTCGGGGAGCGCACTGTGCTCACTGCGAGCGGCCGGTCGGCCTTGAGGACGCTGGCATTGTTCCTGCAACCTCGTCGCGTGTGGCTGCCGTCGTATCTTTGCCCCGCCATTCTGTCGGCGTTCGATAGCGCCGAGAGCCGCGTCTGCTTTTATCCGATCGACCGGGCGCTGCACGTGCAGAGCGAGGCTTGGTTGGGAGCGGTGAGCCCTGCCGATCTGGTCGTATTCGTCAGCTACTTCGGCTTCACGACGTGGCACGAACACGCGGTTGCGGCTCGTCGTCGTGGAGCATGGGTTGTCGAGGACGCCTGCCAGGCGATGCTCAACGAGCACTTCGACGACCAGGCGCAGTACGTCGTCATGAGTCCGCGGAAGTTTGTCGGCGTTCCCGACGGCGGCGCGTTGATCGCTCAAGGCGACGCGCCGTTGCCCACGACTGCTCTAGCTCCGCCCCCGCCACGATGGTGGCTGCAGGCATTTGCCGCCTGTGCAGGTCGAGGCGAGTTCGACCGCCATGGTGGCGCCCGTGCCTGGTTCGAGAACTTCCAAGCGGCCGAGGCCAACACGCCGAGCGCCCCGGCCGCGATGAGCGAGGTCAGTCAGTTCATGCTGAAGGGCCACATCGACCTTGCAGCCGTCGCCGCTGCGCGGCGTTCGAACTACGAGGCGCTGGCTCGTCTGTTGCCCGACCTAGCGCTCTTTCCTGAACTGCCACCACACGTCGTTCCTTTGGGGTTTCCGGTTCGGCTCGCCGATCGTGACGGAATTCGCCGGAAATTGTTCAAGCACGAGATCTACGCGCCAATTCACTGGCCGATTGCTCATGCCGTGCCCGAAACGTTCCAGGAAAGTCAGCAGCTTTCGCTGGAGATCCTGACCCTTCCTTGTGATCAGCGCTGCGACGCAGAAGACATGTGCAGGATGGCCGCCTTCCTGCGCGATGAGAACGCATCCGCACCGGCCGTTCGAAGGGGGGCCCCGCCGTCATGAGGCTGGCGATCATGCAACCGTACCTGTTTCCGTACGTCGGCTACTTTCAGCTCCTGAGGGCAGCGGACAGGTTCGTCGTGTACGACGATGTGGCTTTCATTAAGCAAGGCTGGATCAATCGGAACCAGATTCTCGTCGGCGGGTCGGCCGTCAGGTTTTCGGTCCCGCTGGACGACGCGAGTTCGTTTCGACCGATCAAGTCGGTCGATGTCGATGCCCGGCGCTACCCTCCCTGGCTTCGCAAGTTCCTGGCGACCTTGGACCAATCGTACCGGCGCGCACCCTTCTATCGCGAAGTGCGGTCGTTGATCGCAGACACGCTATCAGGCTTCGAGGGCTCCATCGCCGGTCTGGCACTCCGAAGCATCGAGGCCACCGCCGACTATTTGAACTTGGACACCGAGATTATCGCGACCTCGGCGGGATATGAAAACAAAGAGCTACACGGCCAAGCGCGAGTCATCGACATCTGCCTGCGAGAGCAGGCCAGTGACTATGTCAATCTCAGCGGAGGGCGATCGCTTTACTCCTCTGGCGCGTTCGAGGCCCATGGTATCCGCCTTCAGTTCCTGGAGACGAACAAGATTCAGTACGATCAGCTCGGGCAGTCGTTCGTTCCAAATCTATCGATCATCGACGTCATGATGTTCAACGCGCCTGACCAGCTCGAGGGACTTCTGCGGGCCTATGAGCTGAGTCCATGATGGCACGGTCGCTCAGACGAAACCTGCTCATCACGTGCGGCGGAAAATGGGTGGGCATGGTCCTGCAACTGCGACAAGCGATGGCTCGAAGCGGCCACTTCGCAGGCGGCCAAGTGGTGGTCTCTTCGAGCGAGGAGCTGACACCGGCTGGTTGCTTCGCCGACAAGGCGGTCGTCGTGCCGCCCATCCTGCATCCGGGGTACGTCGAGGAGCTTCTCAGCATTTGCACGCGCGAGGACATCGGCTTGGTCGTGCCTCTCATCGACCTCGATGTCGAACGCCTGGCCCCCTACCGTGCCATGTTCGCGTCGAATGGGACGACGGTGGCGTGCCCGGAGCCGCCCGTCGTTGAACTCTGTACCGACAAGTTCGCCTTTTCCCAATTCGCTTCCACGCAGGGACTCGCGCACCCGCCAACGGCCTTGCACGACAACGTCGGGGCGCTCCGGTTCCCGGTGTTCTACAAGCGTAGGCGAGGATTCGGCTCGCTGGGCGCAGGTGTCTGCAAGTCACTCGACGACGTCCATGCACTCGGGCGGCAGGCGCAAGAGATGATCTTCCAATGTGTCGTGACTGCATCGGAAATCACTGTCGATGCCTACGTTTCGCGCGACGGCGACTGCAGGGTGTGCGTGCCTCGTCGACGGGACAAGGTCGTCGCAGGTGAATCCTTCAAGACCCACACGATCGATCACCCTCCGGCGTTGGACCTTGCACGGCGCACGATCGTCGCCCTTGCCGATCGTGGCATGCGAGGGCCCCTGAACGTTCAGTTGTTCGATACCCCGGAGCCCTGCCTCATCGAGGTGAACACTCGACTCGGCTCGGCATCTGTGCTGTCCAATGTCGCCACTGGCGGCGCGTATTTCGATCTTTTGCTCGCGGAAGCAGTTGGCGCGACGACGCCCATCGCCGTTCCGCCTTATACGGTTAACCTATCCCTAAGCCGCTTTCTCGGGGACGTATTTCACTCGAACAACGATGTCGTGGACGTCTGCCCGGGCAACGCGCGATGATTCGCGCTGTCCTGTTCGACTTGGACGACACGCTTTACGAAGAACGCCAGTTCTTCCGAAGCGGCTTCGAAGCAGTGGAGCAGGTGCTCCGCGACCGCGGCATCACTTCGGCTGACGACATCGTTGGTCTCCTTGAACATTTCCACCACCAAGAGGGCAGAGAAGGTGTGTTCCAGAAACTGAGCGAACGGCTCGCCTTCCCGTCCACGTGGATACCGGATTTGGTTCGGGCTTTTCGCGAACACACTCCCAATATTTCGCTCATCGCCGAGGTCCCAGGAGTGCTCGATCGCCTTAGGCGCCGCTACCGCCTGGGTTGCATCACCGACGGGTGGTCGTCGGTACAGCGCGGCAAGCTCCTGGCGCTCGGTGTCGAACGTTTCTTCGATGCCGTCGTCGTCAGCGATGACTACGGCCGGGAGATGTGGAAGCCGCATGCCTTCCCGTTTCGAAAGTGCTGCGAGTTGCTCGGCGTCGACCCCAGCGAGGCAATCTTCGTGGGCGACCACCCGGATCGCGATGTCACGGGAGCGACCGCTGCGGGTCTGCGGGTGGTGAGACTGAAGCGGCCGAGCGGGTATTTCACTCAGCTCGAGCACCCGCTCGACGCGACGACGCCTTCTGTCCAAAGCCTCATCGAATTTGAGGCACTCGTTCACCTCCAACCGTAAAACATCGTGCGCATCAAGTACCAGTCCGTCCTTCCGGTCGATATCCAGGAGCTTTTCCGTGCGCTCTTCCTCGATGACTCCGAGATTTATGTCCTGGGTCGCACGCGACACGCAAGAACGCTTGCGACTCTGTTCCCAGTCCACGGATTCATCGACGACTACGCTTCCGACAGCGAGTTCCTTGGGCGACCGGTCCTTCGCGCCGAACAGGTTTCGGGCGATGCGCTGATCATCTCAGGCGTTGTCGATGGTCGCCCGCTCAGCGCGCTCCGTCGATTGCGTTCGGCCGGCTTCTCAAGGGTGATCGATTACTTCTCGCTGTATCGAATGGCGCCGGATCTCGTTCCGCCACCGCCCTTTTCGGCCCAGAATATTCGCGACATTCTTCAGCACCCGGCGAAATACGAATGGCTCGAAAAGCGCCTCGCCGATGACGAGTCTCGGGCGACCCTAGAAAAGTTGATCAACTTCAGGCTCAACTGGGATCTCGCCGACATGGACGGGTTTACGTTGCGTCTGGATCAGCAGTACTTCGAGCCGTTCATGGAACTGACCGGCACTTCGGTGTTCGTGGACGGCGGAGGTTTCGACGGCAAAACAAGCCGAACATACGCGCAGCGTGCACCGAACCACCGACGGATTTACTGCTTCGAGCCCGAATCCAGCGCCATGCAAATCGCCAAAGCGGAGCTGGCCGACCTTCGTACCGTCACTTATGTGCAGAAGGGATTGTTCAGCCGGCATGGAACAGCGAGGTTCAATTCCAGCGCCAGCTCCGCCAGCGGCTTGAGTGACGAGGGAGACACGGAGATAGAAATCGTCAAGTTGGACGATGAGGTCGAAGAATCAGTGGATTACATCAAACTCGATCTCGAAGGAGCCGAGTGCGATGCGCTCGATGGCGCGCGGAAGCACATCGCCGAGGATCATCCCAAACTGGCCGTGTGCGTCTACCACGACCAGCGGGATTTCTGGCGGGTACCGGAGCGGATATTGGCGATCGATGAAGACTACGAAATATTTCTGCGCCACTACACGGAAGGGCCTCTGGAAACCGTCATGTACTTCAAGTGATTTCAATCCAGGTTTGGTTGTGACCCCGAAGGTGAGCGTGCTGATCACGGCGTACAAGCACGAGAATTTTATCGGCCAGGCGATCACCAGCGCCGTAGTGCAACGCACGACATTCGACTATGAAATTGTCGTCGGAGAAGACGCCTCGCCTGATCGAACACTCGAGGTCATCCGCACGTTCGAGCAAGCTCACCCCGGCAAGATTCGAGTCCTCGACCGCGAGAAAAATCTCGGGGCGCGCAATTTCACAGAAACCTTTTCAGCTTGCCGTGGCGAATACATCGCGATCTTGGAGGGCGATGACTACTGGACGGACGTCGACAAGCTGGAGCGGCAGGTGGCGGCGATGCAAATGCACCCGGACTGGGCGTTGTGCTTCCACAGCGTTCAATGCGTCGGAGCAGATACATCAGAGCCGCTTTCGATCCAGCCTTGGTGGACCCCGCCGCCGGTTTCGACCGTGGAGGATCTGCTGGTGCGCAACTACATTCCGACCTGCTCCGTTTTACTTCGGCGCCAGTTGATCACGAGCTTTCCCGACTGGTACCTGAAGCTCGCTTGGGGGGATTGGCCGCTGACGATCATGCTCGCGCGACGCGGCAAATTGGGCTTTCTCAACAGGGTGATGGCAAACTACCGTGTTCACCCTGGAGGATCACATACCGGGCGATCTCCCGAGTTTCGCCTGCGCGCGGACATCGAGATGTATTGCCAACTGCGCAATGCGTTCGACGATCTCGACAGGCGGGTGATCAGCGAACAAGTGACCACGAGGTACATCAGCCTCATCGCCCTGGCGATAGACCGCAGGGATTTCAAGACAGCGGTCGGACTGGTGAGCCGGGCGTTGCGCAGCGAATCGGTGTCCGGGGTCGTTTCTGCTTTTGCACGGGGACTGGCTCGGCGCTTCGAACGGATCTGGCGCGCGCGGGTTGATCATCCCTGACGCACTTTCCAGCGCCCCGTCGGCGCGTTGTCCGAAACGTGGCCGGGCAACCGGGTAACTTCGATCGCGCCAACCGTTCAAGGCCAACCCTTATGCGAATGTTGTGGGTCCGTCAGACCAAGCTGGGCTTGGCCATCGAAACCACGCTCAGGCGCGCCAAGCCTCGGTGTCCGTGGGATTTGCCCCATTGGTCAAGCGACCCGTTCGAACGCTCGACCGTCGCCGACGTGTCGGCCGTTTTGCAGACGATGCTCGAAAGTCCTGGGCCGCCAATGACGTGGCCTAAGGGCATTCCCGATCTCTCAGAGATCAAGCTGACGATGGCACGACAAGTCATCTCGGCGTTAGCGGAGGGCAATGACCGCGGAGCGCTCGACGGCATGCGCGGCCTGGCTGCCGTGGACATGGCCGATGGAATCACCTATGCCGGGTTCTTGTCGCTCCTGCAGGCGACAAACGGCTCGGTTCTTGCCGCTGCACGTTCGGCGATCAAGCCGCGCGTGGTCATGCATGTCAGTTGTCTGCCGAGGCTCGATCGCGCTCGCCGTTCGGCAAGCAGTTTTGCCGCCGCGGAAGCCCGAGGAGTTTCGCAGGTGCTTGTGGTCGGTGCACCGGACAACGTTCACTTCGAGTTCGATACGTCGTCGAACGTGCTGACGGTGCCCGCTCCCGACACGTACGAACACCTGCCGCAAAAGGTTGTCGCCGCGCTGACGTTTCTCTCGATGTGCGGCCACGTCGAAGCCGTTCTGAAGGTCGATGACGATCACCGCCTCAACAGTGGGGGCGAGTTGGAGCGCGGTTTTCGCCTAGTGGAACGTGGCCGACCGCAGCAGATCGGAAAACTGACCGACGTCGGTTGGCCGGGCATGCACCGCCGAGCTTGGCACTTCGGCAAGTGCAGCGACGTGCTCGCAACACGACCGTGTTCACACGCCCGGGCCCTACCCGATGGGCGAATGGAGCTAGCGGTTACTTCTTGAATGCTCCGGCGCTCCGCTTGATTCGGTGGTCGTACGTGTACTTTGCCGAATACATCGAGAGCGGTCTCTACGAGGATCTGCTGATCTCCGAACTTTTGCAGCGCCAATGCGGCGTCGTCGGGCCGATCGAGATGTCCCGGATCCTGGCCGACGAACCGTCCTACTGACGTCGCAGGTCGTCGAGATGCCGTATCGCTTCTGTTTCCTCCTGACGACCGAGGTCGGCAATCAGACGCGATACGTGAACTTGCGCAGATACGCAGAGCATGACCGCGATGTCGAGTTCTGCTGGATTCCGCTCAGCAGCTTCCCGCCGCCTCGTATCGCACGCGTCTTTCGGGCGCTCCCGACCGTATGGGTCTCGCGTCTGTGGCTGCTGTGGCAACTGCTGCCCGCGTTTCTGAGGCTCCGCCGTTTCGACGCAGTGATGGTGCATCAGTTCGAGGCCGAGATGCTGCTCGTGCTGCGGCGGTGTCTGACGCGTTCTCCGATTGTCGTGAGCAGTACGGACGAGGCCCCAGCGATCGACGAGGCGACTTATCCGCTGTACGAGTACCAAAGGATGAAGTCGTCAAGACGTCGACGTTTGCGGTTGCGAAACGATCTATGGCGTTGCCGGCACATCGACTTCTTCATCCCGTTCACCAAGTGGGCTGCCGACATTCTCGAGCACGGCTGCGCGGTGCCCAAAGAGAGGATCCACCCGATCCACGTGGGCCTCGACCTGAGTCGGTGGGCGTCACCGCATCCCCGCTCCACGACAGCGGGCCGACGGCTGCGGATTCTCTTCGTCGGCGGCGAATTTGAGCGCAAGGGTGGTGCCTTGCTCCTTCGCGTATTCAAGGCTCACTTCAGCAGCGTCGCCGAACTCCACATCGTCAGTTCGCGAGCGCCTCCATCGCACTCGACCGATGTGTTCATCTATCCCGGCTTCCCGGTCGGAGACGAGCGGCTCGTGCGTCTGTACGCGGACTGCGACGTTCTTGCGGTGCCGACGGAAGCAGACCTCATCCCCTGGGTCTACATGGAAGCGATGGCCATGGGCATGCCGTGCATCGGCACGGCGGTCGGGGCCATCGCCGAAGTGATCGATGACGGCGTCACGGGATTTGTCATTCCCCCGTCGGACGAAGCGGCCCTTGCCTCCGCCCTACGACTCCTGATGGACGACCCTCGCCTGCGCGAGGAGATGGGAGCGGCAGGTCGAAAAAAGGTGGAGCGCGAATACGACGCCGCCAAGAACGTGCCGCGCATCCTCGCCGCCATGAAATCCTTCGTCGATCGGTCCCGGCATCGTCACGCCGATCCGCCTGGCCCATGACGCTTCTTTTCGACTTGGCGACCGTGCGAAGCGCACCGAGCCACTCCGCATGTGCGTTGCGTGCGGCCGTCAGCACGCCGGGCAGAGTTGAGGACGCTCCCTGATTGGATTAGGCTTCGCATTGCATGGAAGTTCTTCAGCTCGACATGTCCGGTCGCCCGCAGTCGTGGATCTCGGCCAAGGAAGCCGCCGTGATCTACGCCAGCGATGGCGTCGCCTGGACGCTCGGCGAGGCCTTCCACGTCCTGCGCGGCGGCACGCAAAGGCGCACCGGCTTGCAATCGAGGATCGAGGTGCACCCGATCATCGCCGTGCGAGGCGCGGTGCCGAGCCGCGCCTGGCGGCGCTCGCCGGCGCTCAGCAATCCGAAGCTGTTCGCGCGCGACCGCCAGGTCTGCGCCTACTGCGTCGGCCACTTCCACGTCGACGACCTGACGCGCGAGCACATCGTGCCGACCTCGCGCGGGGGCGACGACAGCTGGATGAACTGCATCACCGCCTGCCGCGCCTGCAACGGCCACAAGGGGAACCGGCTGCCCGAGGAAGCGCGGATGTCGCTCCACTACCTGCCCTACGTGCCGAGCCTGCACGAGGACATGATCCTGCGCGGCCGGCGCATCCTCGCCGACCAGATGGAGTTCCTCCTCGCCAGCGTGCCGCGCTCCAGCCGCCTGCACGGCTAGAGCGGACATTCGTCACGGCGCAGCGGCGTCGTTCACAGTTCTTTGCGCGGGCTTGCCCAAGCGGCGAAACAGCAGCGCGGGAGCTGTGGTCAACTCTTGTGAGAGACCACGCGTTGGTCGTGCATCGCCGGCAGGAGGCCCCATGAAAAGCATCCCGATCATCGCCGTCGCGCTTGCGCTCGGCGCATGCGCGACTTCCGATCCCAACGTCGTCCCCGTCTACCATGCGCAGCGCGTGTCGCACGTCTATGACGCGACCGTGCTCGCCGTCCGTCCGGTCACGATCGACGGCAGCCAGAGCGGCGTCGGCGCGGGCGCCGGTGCGATCGTCGGCGGCATCGCCGGCTCGGCGGTCGGCGGCGGCAACGGCGCGGCGATCGCGACCGTCCTCGGTGCGGTGGTCGGCGGCGTCGCCGGCAATGCGATCGAGCGCGATTCGACCCGGCAGAACGGCGTCGAGATCATCGTCCAGATGCGCGACGGGCAGCGTCGCGCCGTCATCCAGGGCGTGACCGGCGATGCGTGGGTGCCCGGCGATCCCGTCATCGTGATCGTGACGGGCGGCAACGCCCGCATCGCGCGAGCGCCGCAGGTCGCGCCGGTCCCGGCGTACCCCGCGCCGGCCACCTATCCGGCGCCCCGCGGCTATCCGGTTCCGGCGGCTTATCCGGACGCGCCGGTGCAGCCGGTCTATCCGCCGTCGGGCCCGGTGCCGCCGCGCAGCTGAAGCGCCTCGCCGAGCGTCGCGACGAGCGTTCGGCGGATCTGCGGCCACTCCGGGCCGCCGGCCTCGACGTAGCGCTGGTTGACCTCGAGCTCGATGCCGACGTAGCGATCGGGGGGGTACCTGCGTCGCATCACCTGCGTCACGCCGTCGCTCTTGCCGATATAGGGATAGTTCCGGCGCAACCGCAACGACGGATCGGCGCGGCCGAGGGCGTCGAGCCAGGCCGTCGCGAACGCAACCTCGCCGGGCCGGCCGGGGTCGTAGAGCATGCCGATGTCGGCCGTTCGCACGTGGCCGTTCAGCTCCGGCGTGAAGCTGTGCGAGGCGATGTGGACGACGCGGTCACCGCTCGCGACGGCGTCGGCCATCGCGGCGTCGACCCGACTTCGATGCGGGTGGTAATGGTCGGCGAGCAGCTCTCGCCGCTCGCGCAGCGGCAGGTGCCGCGTCGCTTCCGAATGCAGCTCCGGGTTGCCGACGGAGCGGTTCAGGTCGGCAAGCAGGCGGGTCGTCTCGTCGTAAAAGAGAGGCGCATGGAAGCGCTCGGCCATCTCGCGCGCAAGCAGCAGCGCGCCGGGGTCCCAGCCGCGATGCGTTGGCAGCAGGTGCTCGTGCCCGACGAACAGGGGCCGGTAGCGCTCCGGCACGATGTTGCCGGCGTGCTCGCAGGTGATGACGAGTCGATCCGGGCCG
>Ga0207698_10001764_pt1 | contig 12618 bp, 10 predicted proteins | sample KBSCornC22_FD_184298 | JGI IMG/M metagenome (GOLD analysis project Ga0207698, IMG submission 184298) | Corn rhizosphere microbial communities from Kellogg Biological Station, Michigan, USA - KBS Corn C2-2 (SPAdes) (version 2) | ecosystem: Host-associated > Plants > Roots > Rhizosphere > Soil ...
CGCCGAGCGTCGGATCGTAGAAGAATACGCCGTTAGACTTGGTCTTCTGGTACATGAACGTCGGCGTCACGGTCCAATTGTCGTCGAGATCGACCTTGAGCGCTGCGCGGCCCCCGTAGATGTCGGTGGTGTTGAAGTTGTTCTTCTCGAGGCCCGAGTTGGTCACGGTCACAGGTGTAACGGGGTTACCGGCCGCATTTAGCCCAACGCCATTTGCGTCGGTCCCGAACAGGCTGTTCGCAGCATTGACGTAATAGGTTCTCGACCCGAAGACGTTGTCGATGTAGCCGGCGTCGCGTTCATAGAAGGCGACCGCCCTGAACGCGATTTTCGGCGCGAGCGGCAAGTTGATCATGCCTTCGAGCTTGCCGCCCACTCCTCCGTGATCGACCGAATTGATCTCCCCGTCGATGCGGCCCGTCGTAACGCCCAGCTCGGGCTTGTTGGTGATGATGCGGATGGTCCCGGCCTCGCTCGACGCGCCGTAAAGGGTGCCTTGCGGGCCCGACAGGCTTTCAATGCGCGCTACGTCGTAGATGTGGATGTCGAGCGTTCCACCGATGGTGGTGACCGGCTGCTCGTCGAGGTAGGTGCCGACCTGCGGCAGCGGGCCTGAGTGGTTGCCTTCGGCATTCGTTCCGCCGGCTGCCGAAACGCCGCGCATGTAAACCGTGGTCTGTCCGGGCTGCGTCGTCAGGTAGGCGACCGACGGCAGCTGCTTGGTATAATCCTCAAAGTTGGAAATATTGAGCTGGTCGAGCCGACGCGTTCCGAGCGCGATCACGTTGATCGGAACGTTCTGGACATTCTCCTCGCGCTTGGTCGCGGTGATGATGATCTCGCTCTGATCGGGCAGGTTCGCATTGGCTTGCGCCTGCTGAACCGGGGCCGGCGGAGCTGTGACGTCGGTTGCATTCGTGCCTGGCGCAGGCGATTGGCCGGTTGTCTGGGGCTGAGCATTCTGTGCCACCGCCGGAGTAGCCAACGCAGTCGAAGCGAGAAGACCCAAGGTCAGCGCGCGGAAATTCGTCATCGAATGCCCCCATTCGGCTATGTGTCGGTATTGCGACAGAGGGCTTGATCGAAGTCAACAGCCGTAAAGCGCCGCAGACACGATTGTTGCAGGAGCGTTGCTTTCAGGTCGCGGGTGCATCTGGATAGGCTGCGAGAACCGGTCCGAGCGCGTCCTTCAACGGTGCGAGATGAGGTTCGTAGGCGCGCCACTCCTCGGTCGCGTCCCGATAGATCGGCTGGCGCACCTGTTCAGAGCTTGCCGTCCGCACCGCCCGGTCCGTCTTGTAGAATTCGAGCACCTGCGGCTCGAAGTCGAGGCCGCAATAGTCGAGCAGGCGCCGGACTTCGCCTTCCGTTTCCTCGACCATGCGTTCGTAGATTACGCGGTGGACTCGGGCGGGCAGAACCGCATCCACGTGCGCCATCAGCCGAACGTAGTCCGCGTAATACCGGCCGACATGCTCGAGGTCGTAAGTGAAAGCCTGGCCGCGCGCGAAATGCTGCCTGAAGTTCGAGAAGCAGCAGGCGAGGGGGTGCCGCCGCGCATCGATGATCTTGGCGTTCGGAAGCACGAGCTGGATGAAGGGCACGTACAGCCAGTTATTCGGGAGTTTGTCGATGAAGTACGGACGGTCGGTCCGCCGCTGGACCGATGCCCGGCGCAGATATTCCTCTCCGAGCGAGCGCCGCTCTTCGGGCGATGCCTCGAGAGCGCCGTTTGGATAAGCGCCGCCCTTTCGCGCCAGCGCCGGCAGATCGGGAAGCTCCGAGGTCCCCTCGACCTTGCTGTGCGATGACAAGATTTGCTCGATCAGCGTCGAACCCGCGCGCGGCATGCCGACAATGAAAATCGGGTCGCGAGCCTCGGATCCGCCGGCCCTCTCGGCAAATGCTTCAACGGTGAATGCGGCGATGCTGCGGTCTACGCTGGCGGTAATTCCCCCTGGTCGGTACGGCTGGCTCTTGAGCCGCAGCGCATTTGCCTTTGCATAATGGCCAAAGGCGTCATCTGTTCGACCCAGATCGTGCTTCGCCTTGCCGAGCGCGAAATCGAGATGGAAGCGGTCCTCGTCGGACAAGTCCGGAGCTCTGAGCGCGTCCTCCATCGCCCTTAGGTCGGCCCCGTCGAACTTGACGGTCTTCAGATTGGCGAGGCTCCACCAAGCCTCTCCGAGACTGCCTTGGAGGTCGATGGCCTGGCGATAGGCGGTAATGCCCTCGGCCTGTCGACCGATCGTCTTGAGCATGTGCCCGTAGCTCAGCCAGACGCGGGGCTGTCGCGGCGCGCGCTCGAGCACCCCTTCGTAGAGGTGGATGGCTTCCTCGAAATCGCCCAGCCGGCCGAGGGTCGCTGCCTTGAGGTTCCAATGGCCGATATCCTCCGGCTCGGCGGCGAAAATATCGTCGAGCAGCTCCATGGCCTCTGCCGGACGCCCCACACGACCGAGCACCAGCGCGAGGTTCGCCTTCGCCGCGGTCCATCCAGGCGCCAGCTCGACAGCCCGCTTCAGCAGATTCTCCGCATCCCCCCAACGGCCGATCCGAGCGGCGAGCTCGGCGAGCATTCGGATCGCTGCGGCGTCGAACGGGTCTTCCTTCAGGTGCGGCTTGAGAATCCGCTCGGCGACGTCGAGCCGATTCTCGTTCAGCGCGATTGCCGCCTCGATCAGGACCGGATTCAGTCCATACGGAGATCGGCCACTCATCATCGCATCCGCTTGCGCCGTACCCGCTATTTGTCCGGGTCGGGGTATGCGAACGGATCGGTCCGCACCGGCTGCGTCGGCAACGGCGGCCGCGGAATTTCCTTGTCACTGTTAGCCGCCTCGAGCAGCACGCCGGCGAGCACGACTGCAGCCTGGCGGAGATCGTCGCCGCGCATGTGATCAAGCGTGTCGATGCTCGAATGGTGCACCCGGCTCTCGTAGTCGAGCGGGTCCTGGATGAACTGGAAGCCCTGGATACCGACGGCCTGCATGAAGACGTGGTCGGTGCCGCCAGTCTTCGCCGCGACGACGTGCCCCGCGCCCATCGAATCGAACGGCGAGAGCCATTGCTTCAGCAGCGGCACGGCATCGGCATTGCCCTCGGCATAGATGCCGCGGAGCTTGCCCGAACCATTGTCGATGTTGAAATAGGCCTTAAGGTCCGAATAGCCGGGCTTCTTCACCAGCGGGAAGCGATTGCCCCAAGTCATGTAGGCGGTGAATCCATCCATATCCGGCGGCGTCGGGCGATCCACCAAGTGCTGTTCAATGTACGCGCGGCTGCCGAGCAGGCCCTGTTCCTCGCCTTCCCACAGCGCGAACCGGATCGTGCGCTTTGGCCGCACGCCGAGCTGCCGCAGGATGCGTGCGGCTTCCATCACAACGACGCTGCCCGCGCCATTGTCCGAAGCGCCGTCTCCGGCGATCCAGCTGTCGAAGTGACCGCCGGCCATGACATAGCCGGCCTTCGGGTCAGTGCCCGGAATATCGGCGATGAGGTCGTTCGCGTTCATCGTGCTGTCGTCAAATTGCGCGTCGCTGCTGAGTTCGATGACGGGAGCCTGACCCGTCTTCGCCAGGCGCGTAAGCCGCCGGTAGTCCTCCGCCGCGAGCTCGAACCCCGGCAGCGAGGGCGTGTGCCCGGCCATGTAGGTGTAGCCCTCGCCGCTCACGAGCTTGCCGTCGCGGTAGCTCTTGCGGACCCAGGCGAGCGCGCCTTCCTTCTTCAGGAATGCGTCTAGATCCTGCGCGAACTGGACGCGCTTCAATCGCCGGTCGAGCGCTTCCGGGTCGAATTGCGGCAGCTGGTAATTGTCTTCGTCGGAAATGTCCTTGTCGCTGAGGCGCTTGAAGACCGGATCTTTCGGTTCGTCGCTGGTGCCAGGAAGCGTGACAAGGACGATCTTGCCGGCGAGCTTTCCGTGCCAGGCGGCGAAATGCTCGACCTTGCTCATCGGCGCGACAACGATCGGCGCGCGGATCACTCCGTTCGTTCCGGGCGTCCAGGCGACCGGTATCTCGACCATGTCGATGGGCCGCGGTTCGATCATCCGCGCGCTGCTGGTGGTGAAGTTCCAGCCACGGCCGAAGACGAACGGCTCCCGATGAACGTTGGTCAGGCCATAAGAGCGGAACTTGTCGAGCGCCCAGTCCTCCGCCTTGCGAAGATTATGAGAATTGGTCAGCCGAGGGCCGATCCCGTCCATCAGCTCCGACGCGGTCAGCATCACGTGACTGTGATTCATGCCCTCGTCGATGATGCGGCTATTCTCCGATTGCGCCGCCGCCGGCGAAGCAATGGAGAGCGCAACAGCAGCGCCGGCAAGCAGAATGGATTTCGATTTCATGCGGGTCCCCTCCGTGCGCACTCAACTGCACCAGCTTGCGCGCGCAGGCAAATGCCGTTTCCACGGAGGGTGGACAGCCTCGGCAAGTTAGGGAAGGGAACCGCCGATGATCTATTTCGAGGACTTGCGCATCGGCGAGCAGACCTATTTCGGTGCATACGAGGTCACTCGCGAAGAGGTGTTGGAGTTCGCGGCGAAGTACGATCCCCAGCCCTTTCATCTATCTGACGAGGAAGCGGCCAAGACCCATTTCGGACGCATTGCCGCAAGCGGCTGGCACACGGCGGCGATGGTCATGTCGGTGATCGCGCGCCGCGTCGTCGACCAGCGTCAGGCTGGCCTCGGTTCCCCTGGCATCGATGAGCTGCGCTGGCGAAGGCCGGTCTATCCTGGCGACACGCTTCACGTGAAGGGCGAGATCCTCGAGAAGACACCGTCGCGCAGCAGGCCGGAGATGGGCTCCTTTCGAACCCAGACGATCGTCACCAACCAGAAAGACGAGGTCGTGATGACCTTCGTATCGATCGTGCTGATCCGCCGCCGCCCCGAAGCGGCGGACCAGTCCGATTAGGCGCTAGCTTCGGTGATGATGCCAGCCGCCCGTCGTGGTCGTGCCGGTGGTCGTGGTCGAACCGGTCGAACCGCTGCGGTTGCGCCATCCGCTCCAATTCTGCCCTGACCAAGTGCGCCCGGTGCGGTTCTGCCACGTCGAGCGTCGGTTCTCCCAATAGCGCCGCTGGTCGCCGCTCCATTCGTGGCGATTGCGGTAGCTGTCGTACACGTAGATGCCGGTGCCCGGATAATAATAGTCACCGTACCAGCCGAACGGATCGTAACCGTAGCCATAGGGGTAACCGTACCCGTATCCGCCATAATAGCCGCCGTAGCCGCCACCATAGCCGACGCCGACCGAGACGCCGCCGTACGGTGCGTACCCATAGCCATAGGGGTCGCCGTACATGTCGTAGGCGCAGCCGGCGAGCGAGACGCCGGCGACCAAGGCGACAGCGGCAAGCTTAAGTCGAGCGATATGCATATCGAGTCTCCAATACTTCCGGAGTTTGCTCGACAGCGAAGGCGCGCGGCGAAGTGAACCGCCGCTGAATTTTCGTTAAACAGCCGTAATCACGCGCCAGCTTGCCGCACGGATGCGCCGGATCAGCCAGCGACCCCCTGCTTGGCCTTCGCCCGGCGCGTCTTCGCCTGGTTCTGGGGCTCGAGAGGACCGGTCACGCGGACCGCCCGCTTCGCTTCATACCAGATCTGCTGATAGGCGAGATAGCCGAGGATGGTTGCGAAGAGCAGGAACACGACGACCGCGATTCCCGCTGCGTGGCGGTTCTCCAGGGTAGGTTCGGCGGTCCACACCAGGAACGCCGCAACATCCCTCGCCATTTGGTCGACAGTGGGCTTGGGATTGCCCGGCGCATAGGTCACCTGCCCGTCGGTCGTTAGCGGCGGCGGCATGGCGATGTTGAGGTTCGCGAAATAGGGATTGTAGTGAAGGTTCGGCGGCGTCTTCGCGTCGGGGAACTTCTTCAAGAGCTCGGCCGGCTGGCTCTGGAATCCGGTCAACAGCGAATAGACGTAAGCCGCGCCGCCTTCACGAGCCTTGGTGATCAGCGACAGGTCAGGCGGCAGCGCATTGTTGTTTGCAGCGCGGGCAGCGACTTCGTTCGGGAACGGAGGCGGGAAGTTGTCGGACGGCAACGCCTTGCGGGTCGCCGCCTCGCCCGTGTCCGGATTGATCGAGGGGACCTGCGTCTTCCAATCCGATGCGATCTTCTTGATCTCGGCGTCGTTGTAGCCGAGGCCCTTGAGGTCGCGGAACGACACCAGCTTGAGGCTGTGACAGGCTGAGCAGACCTCCGAATAGATCTGAAAACCGCGCTGCAGCTGCTGCTTGTCGAAGTGGCCGAAGGGCCCGTCGCTGGCGAGGTGCAGCGGCTTCGGCGCCTTGTGGAACTCCTCCGCGGCGAGCGGCGCCGGCGGGTTGCTGAAATATGTCGACAGGCCGGTGATCAGGGAGATCAGCAGGACCCCCGCAAAGACGATGCCGATGAAACCGAGAATGAAACGCATTTTGCCTGCCGCCCCCTACTCGACCACGGCCGTTGCTGTCTTGGTACGCCGCGGCTTTGGCCCCGCCGGCGCAGATTCAGCTTCCTCACCGTGAAGCACCGAATCGGTGATCGATCTCGGTAGCGGAAGCGGCGTTTCGAATGCCGAGATCAATGGCAGGATCACGAGGAAGTGAAGGAAGTAATAGGCTGCGCAAATCTGCCCGATCGCGTTCCTGAACGGCGTCGGAGCGCCGCCGCCGGCCCAGCCCAGCAGGACGATGTCGATGACCAGGAGCCAGAAGAAGCGCTTGAACACCGGCCGGTACGATCCGGAGCGGACGGGCGACTTGTCGAGCCACGGCAGGAAGAACAGCAGCAGGATCGAGCTGAACATCGCCAGCACGCCCCACAGCTTCGCCGGCAGGATGAAATCGAACGTGAAGGAGCGAAGGATCGCGTAGAAGGGCCAGAAATACCATTCGGGAACGATTTCCGCCGGCGTCGCCAGCGGGTTGGCCGGAATGTAATTGTCCGCGTGTCCCAGATAATTCGGCGCGAAGAAGGTGACGATCGCGTAGATCAGCAGCAGCAGGCCGACGAACCAGCCGTCCTTCGCAGTATAGAACGGATGGAAGGGCAAGGTGTCGCGTTCGTCCTTGACGTCCACGCCGGTCGGATTTCCCGATCCCGGGATATGCAGCGCCCAGATGTGCAGGATCACGACCGCGGCAATCACGAACGGCAACAGATAGTGGAGCGAGAAGAATCGGGTGAGCGCCGCCTGGTCGGGCGCATAGCCGCCCAGCAGCCAGACCCGGATAGGCTCGCCGACGACTGGGAAGGCTGAGAAGAATCCGGTGATGACCTGCGCGCCCCAGTAGCTCATCTGCCCCCAGGGCAGCACGTAGCCCATGAACGCCGTCGCCATCATCAGTAGATAGATGACAAGACCGAGCATCCAGACGAGCTCGCGCGGCGCCTTGTATGACCCGTAATAGAGCCCTCGGAAAATGTGGATGTAGACCGCAATGAAGAAGAAGCTCGCGCCGTTCATGTGCGCGTAGCGCAGCAGCCAGCCGGCGTTGACGTCGCGCATTATGAGCTGGTTGACCGAATTGAACGCGCCGTCGGCGGTCGCATAATAATGCATCGCAAGCACGATGCCCGTCACAATCTGGATCGCCAGGAACATCGCGGCCGTGAACCCGAAATTCCACCAGTAATTGAGGTTGCGTGGCACCGGGTAGCCGCCGCCGACCGCGCCATAGACGATGCGCGGAAGCGGCAGGCGCTCGTCGAGCCAGCGCATCAACGGGTGCTTGGGTTCGTAGGGCCTGGCCCAGGAAAAGCTCATAGGTGCGCTTACCCCTTTGCGCCGACAGTAACGGTGGTTGGCGACGTGAACTGATAGTCGGGAACTGCGAGATTTCTTGGAGCAGGACCCTGCCTGATGCGGGCGGCGGTATCGTACTGGGATCCGTGACACGGGCAGAACCAGCCGCCGTACGGACCCTTGTTCTCGCCCTCGCCGGTTCCAAGTGGAATACAGCCAAGGTGCGTGCAGACGCCGACCACGATCAGCCAATTCTCCTTGCCAGGCTTGGTCCGCTCCGACAGCGACTGCGGATCTCGCAGCGATGAGACCGGCACCGCATTGGCCTCGGCGATCTCCTTCGGCGTCAAATGGGCTACGAAGACCGGCTGCTTGCGCCACAAGGCTTTGATGCGCTGGCCCACTTCGACCTTGGAAATGTCGATTTCGGTCGTCGCCATCGCAAGCACGTCCTGCGACGGTGACATTTGCACGATCAGCGGCCCGAGCGTGGCGACGGCGCCGACGCCGGCGAAGCTGACCGCGGCGACATTGAGGAAATCGCGACGGCGGACGCCCTCCCCGCCGGAATCTGAGCTTGTTGAACCCTCAGCCGATCGTGCGGTGGCCATCATACCCCTTTTGAGACGCTAATTCTGATGTGCCGGGAACGGCACGTGGGCGACCCCTCCCCGGCCGGCCGGCCAGAGCGGTTGGGCGGCCTGATAGCGAGCGGATTCGGCGATGTGAAGGGGCGGAAGCGCCGACCTTGCCGACTATGCGAAATCGGCGTGCCTTAGTGCCTTCGATGCCTCACTGTCGTGCTGCGCCGGGTCTCGTGACGGCTGACGGTCTTGTGCCGCTTCGCCGACGTCTTGTGTTTTCCGGAGCGATGCTTCGCATGCGAGGCGGCGTTGAGCTCGCTCTGGAGCAGCGCCGCGCAATCCTTGTGACGCAGCAGCTGGCGATAGCTCATGCCGTGACACTGGCGGATCGCCTTTTTCGACATACTCGGCGCGACGGCATGGTGGCGCGACGCGACGCGGTGCCGCGTCGATGCGCGGCCATGCTCATGGGTTGCCCCGTGTTTGGACGTCGCCCGCTGTTTCGAAGACGTGGTCCGGTGACTGGCTTTGGTCGTCCGGTGGTGCGCGTGTGAAGTGCGGTGGTCGCCCATGTCCACGAAGCGATGCCGCGGCTCCCGCGCCGGCATGGGCGGGAAGGGTGGCGGCACGGAGGGACTGGTCTGCCTATCCGGCGGAGGAGCCGGCGGCACGCTCGGCGTGGTCTGCTGATCGGGAATGGTCTGCTGGGCGGTTAGCGGCGATGCAAGAATGCCCAGAACGGCAGCTGCGCATACCAGGAATGCGCGACGAACGAATGGCTCCATTCGGCGATGATAGCGGCACCAGAGGGCACGAGCCATGGCATATTGAGCCGAATTCAGCGACGTCGTTGCACGGACTGTCTCGTCCGCCGGAATCTGGAAGCGGCCTCAGAAATGGTGTGTGCAGAGTGCCAGCAGCAGAATGATTGGGATCGGTACGCCGATCAGCCAAAGCAGGATGGAGCGCATGACAACCGTCTCCTTCTTGGCCCGCTCGGGCAGCAACAATGGCCGGATGCTTGAACAGTTCCGTAATGAGTTATTCCGCGACGGCGGCGGTTGCCGGTTCCGCGTCGTGCTCCCTCCGGCCGAGCGTCGCCGCATGGAACATGATCGCGGAAGCATAGAGCACAACGACAAGCACGAGCCAGCGGAGGATTTCGAGAGGCATGGTGACGACGATGTAGGCCGCAACGAGGACTGCCGGGATTCCGCCGATGGTCAGTCCAATGACGATCCCAAGATCGAGCTTTCCGGTGTTGATGTGCCGGATTCCCGCGGTTGCTCCCATAAGCGCCGCGGCGCCCGCCATAATCGGGAAGCACAGCCTCGGGTCCATCCCCATCAGGCTCAGCATGACGAGCGTCGGCGCATAGTTGCCGACGCCGTAGTTCAGCAGCACGCCGATCACGAAGTTCGCCACGATTGCGACGATCGTCAGGGAAATCGGCAAGCCGGCCGCCGTCCCTCCGCCAGGGAAGAGGTGCAGGTTCGTCATCCCGTACGCGATTGCGGCCAGCAGGAGCCCTATCGCGACAATGAACTGCACGATCCACACCTGCGTCCGGTGCACGAGAGTGACGCCGATGAGCCCGCCCGTCGTACAGGCGATGATGCAGCCGACGAGCAGGACCGGATCGACCTTCACCCCGAGCTGAAGGAGGAAAATGATCGATTCGACCACGGCGGCGATGGTGAGGCCGACGACCAACGTCGGCGGAATCAGCCGGTCGGGAACCAACTTCCGGAACTTGAACCATGCGGTCGTCGGAGCAAAACAGCCGATTCCGAGCGTATCGAAGAAGCTGACAACGGCGCCGAGCCCAATTGTCTCGAGCGTCGGCGCCGACCGCGTTGCGATGGCGTTTCTCACGAGGACGAAAGTGAACACCAGCGTCGCAAGGACAATCGGGACCAGCAGTGCAATTAGCATCGCAGTCACCCTCCCCAGTTCGACGCGATGCTAGACGATTGCGGCGGCCGCACAACGGCTGTGGCGACCGGTGAAATATTCGCTGCCCTCCTGACTCTCGGCCCGGCGTCGGGAATCTGAAGTCCCAAGCTCGATTCGCATCGTCCTCGCCCGGCCGGCCGCTGGGCCTGCGGCGTTTCTCGTTCGGGCGGCACGATAGAAAGAGCGAGGGCAACATCCCATGGCGAACAACGCAAGCACGATCCTGTCGCGGATCAAGGACGAGGAGATCGACTGGGTCGACCTCCGCTTCACCGACCCCAAGGGCAAATGGCAGCACCTGACCATGGCCTCGGGCGTGGTCGACGAGGACAATCTCACCGACGGCTTCATGTTCGACGGAAGCTCGATTGCCGGCTGGAAGGCGATCAACGAGTCCGACATGATCCTGAAGCCCGACCTCGACGCGGCTTATATCGACCCGTTCAGCGCGACTCCGATGCTCGTCCTGTTCTGCAACGTCGTCGAGCCCTCGACCGGCGAGCTCTACGGCCGCGATCCTCGCTCAACCGCGACGCGTGCCGAGGCCTATCTCAAGGCGACCGGCGTTGGCGACACCGTGTTCGTCGGCCCCGAAGCCGAATTCTTCATGTTCGACGACGTGCGGTTCGAGGACACCTACAACGCCAGCTGCTTCCGCATCGACGACATCGAGCTGCCGACCAACACGATGCGCGAATATGAGGGCGGCAACCTCGCCCACCGCCCGCGCGCCAAGGGCGGCTATTTCCCGGTCGCTCCCGTCGACAGCGCGATGGACATCCGCGGCGAGATGGTTTCGACCATGCTCGAGATGGGCCTGCCGATGGACAAGCACCATCACGAGGTCGCCGCGTCGCAGCACGAGCTCGGCCTCACCTACGGCGGACTCGTCGAGACCGCAGACCGGATGCAGATCTACAAGTACGTCGTACACATGGTCGCCCACGCCTACGGCAAGACCGCGACGTTCATGCCCAAGCCGATCGCCAAGGACAACGGCAGCGGCATGCACACTCACATGTCGATCTGGAAGGCGAAGAAGCCGCTGTTCGCGGGCAACGGCTATGCGGGCCTTTCCGAAACGGCCCTCTATTTCATCGGCGGCGTGATCAAACACGCTCGCGCGCTCAACGCGTTCACCAACCCGACGACGAACAGCTACAAGCGGCTGGTTCCCGGCTTCGAGGCGCCGGTGCTGCTCGCTTATTCGAGCCGCAACCGTTCCGCTTCCTGCCGAATCCCGTACGGCGCGGGCGAAAAGGCGAAGCGGGTCGAGTTCCGCTTCCCCGACGCGCTCGCCAACCCATACCTCGCTTATTCGGCGTTGCTGATGGCCGGCCTCGACGGGATCCAGAACCGGATCCATCCGGGCGATCCGATGGACAAGAACCTCTACGACCTCCCGCCACAAGAGCTCGTCAACGTGCCGACGGTGTGCGGGTCGCTACGCGAAGCGCTCGTCAGCCTGCAGAACGATCGCGCCTTTCTGACCAAGGGCGACGTGTTCAGCGACGACCAGATCGACGCTTACGCGGAGCTGAAATGGGAGGAAGTCATGCGCTGGGAGACCACTCCCAGCCCGGTCGAATTCGACATGTATTATTCGAGTTAATTTTGAGGTAAGCTCCAACTTTCGGGACGCCGATGGGGGGAACCCTCCCACCTTCCCTTTCCTCCCATCGGCATCGCGAATCACCCCTTTTTCCGTTCTCCGGTCGTTCCAGCATCGGAGCGCCTCAAAGTGCACGAATCCGTAACCATAGCCTCTGTATAGGGGGCGCTTCTGCGTGCGCGTTTCGGAGTAGGCATGAATATCAGGGCCAAGATTTTCGGCGGCATCGATCCGTCCGAGCAGCCCCTCCTGCCGACAAAGAGGCCAAAGGGTGCGAGGTTCGACCAGCTCGACACCGTGCCCGTGAGGCGCGAATCGCGCGATCGCCTCGACAGCAGGACCGAAGACCGCCATCGCCTTGTCGGCGAGCGTGCGAAGGTCACCCATGACGGCACCGACTATGAGGTCGAGCTGGTGAACCTGTCAGGCGGCGGAGCGATGATTTCGGCGGCCTTCGAATCGATGCTGTGGGACCGTGTCGACCTTCACCTCGGCAATCACGGCACGATCGAATGCGTCGTCCGCTGGATGCGCGACGGCAACATCGGCCTCGAGTTTGCCCACGAGACGCGCCTCGACTGGCCTTCGGACCAGGTTGCGATCGTGCTTCGGCACGTCATCGAACGCACCTTCCCACATATCGCGTTCCCGGAGTCGGAGGAACCGCCGGCTCGGCCGGAGCGAGCTCCTGTCCCGGTGGAAGCGGAGAGAAGTCTCGTCAA
>Ga0207698_10001770_pt1 | contig 12601 bp, 10 predicted proteins | sample KBSCornC22_FD_184298 | JGI IMG/M metagenome (GOLD analysis project Ga0207698, IMG submission 184298) | Corn rhizosphere microbial communities from Kellogg Biological Station, Michigan, USA - KBS Corn C2-2 (SPAdes) (version 2) | ecosystem: Host-associated > Plants > Roots > Rhizosphere > Soil ...
CCGAAGCGGTCACAGACGGCAAGGCCATATCTTCGGTCCACCGGACCGGTGGCCGATCTGGGTACGAGCATGAACACGATGCCTCTCCTCTGTTGGGCAGAAATGCCCGCAAACCACCATGTGGTCGGGCAAGAGGAGGCGCACGGATGCCGCTGAAACGCGGCGCGGGTGCGAGTCGTGTGGACTGTTGATTATGTTAGCAGATGGCCGTCCGTGGCGACGCACGCAATCACGAACATTGCAACGGCTCACCCGACGCAGTATGCCGAAAGCGACTGCAGGTAGGCGATGACATCCCCGACCCTGTCATTGGCGATCATCTCGAGCGCCGTCTTGCCGCCGAACGCGCGGATCGGACGATCCTTGACAAGCTGAGCCGCCGTCTTCGCATCGTTGCCGAGGTCCATCGCAGCGAGGGGCACGCGCAGGATGTTACGCGCGGAATCTTGGACCTTGTCCGTGCCTGTGTTGTGGCTTGTTACGTTTCTTGAACAATCCGAACATCGGAACGCTCGCCTGTCTTCCTGAGCTTTGAGTGGATGACTTGAGATTCAGCTAGGCTCCATTCGCTAAGGCGGTGATTTTTGCAACCGCGGGCGCGGCCGCGCGCGCATCAGGCGGCGCCATATGCGCCGCTCGATGCCGTTTCATTCCGGCGGTACCGTGCCGCGGCCTGATCCCAGCCGCGATGGCCCACTGTCCGGATCAGCTCTGGCCGCGTTTGTTGCTGCTGCCTTTGCGCGCATGCAGGTTCGAGGTATCGACCTGCTTCACGCCGTGCACGCGCATCGCGGCATTCTTGGCCTTGGTGATGTCGCGCTGGTTGTAAACCGTTCCGCTGAGGGTGGCGGTGCCATTGTCGAACGACACGTTCACGCCGGTGGCGGTCACGCCGTGCGACGTCAGCGCGTGCTTCACCTTCTGTTCGATCTGGGTGTCCGATGCGTTGCCATTCATCTGCCCGTTGCTGGTCATGCTTCCCGACGTCGTGGGCGGTGCCGGCTGCTGCTGCGGCATGGTCTGCGGGGGTTGTTGAGGCGTGGTCTGCTGCGGTGCCTGCGCATAGGCGGTGCCCAGCGAGGCGACGAACAGGGATGCGACGGCGACTGCGATGCGGGTTTTCATGATGTGACTCCTTGTCTGGGTTCGATGACGGGGGTGCGCGGGCCCCTGTGCCGACGTACCTGTCATCAGGCATCTTGAGCCGTTGCCGATGAATGCGCATCGAATCGGCAGCATGCAAGATGAATCGTCGTCAACCGATTCATCCGCCATGGGCCGCGCCAGGCGTACTCGCTGGATCTTCCCGGCGTATGGATTCAGCGGATCCGGCACGCTGCTTTTACGGCCGCTTCACGGCCATCGCCGCACCATCAGGCAGGAAACCCGGACGGAACCGCTGCAGGGCTGCTTCACATGGACGCGTTGCACATCGCCATCAACGGTGTGGCGCTCGATCTGAAAAAGGTCGATGCGCGTACCACGCTGCTTGATCTCTTGCGCGATCGGCTGCACCTGACCGGCAGCAAGAAGGGCTGCGATCACGGGCAGTGCGGCGCGTGTACGGTGCTGGCCAACGGACGGCGGATCAATGCTTGCCTGAGCCTGGCGCTGGCGCACGAGGGCGATGTCATCACCACCATCGAAGGCTTGGCCCAGGGCGACACGCTGCACCCGATGCAGGCCGCCTTCGTCGAGCACGATGGCTTCCAGTGCGGCTATTGCACGCCCGGACAGATTTGCTCGGCGATCGGGATGCTGGAGGAAGCGCGGCGGGGCCAGCCGAGCCATGTCGGCAGTGATGGCGGGCATGTCGAACTCGACGACGCGGAAATCCGCGAGCGGATGAGTGGCAATCTTTGCCGTTGCGGCGCCTACGTCAACATCGTGGCGGCAATCCGCGACGTCGCGCGGCGGACGTCCGCATCATGAACCCGTTCGCATACGAGCGCGCCAGCGACGCCGTGCGAGCGGTCGCCGCCGTGGCCGCGGACCCCGGCGCGATGTTCCTCGGCGGCGGCACAAATCTGGTCGATCACATGCGGCTCGGCGTGGCCGCGCCCGAGCGCTTGGTCGACGTGACGCGGCTGCCGTTCGATCGCGTCGAGGAAACGCCCGAAGGCGGCGTGCGCATCGGTGCGAACGTTCGCAACAGCGATCTTGCCGAGCATCCGCTGATCCGGACGCGCTACCCCATGTTGTCGCAGGCACTGCTCTCCGGCGCGTCCGGGCAACTGCGCAACATGGCCACCACCGCCGGCAACCTCTTGCAGCGTACGCGCTGCGTGTACTTTCAGAATGTCGGCACGCCCTGCAACAAGCGCCGGCCCGGCAGCGGTTGTTCGGCGATCGGCGGCTACACGCGCTATCACGCGATTCTTGGAGCGTCGGAACACTGCATTGCGGTGCACCCCTCGGACATGGCGGTGGCGATGGTTGCGCTCGATGCGATGGTGATGGTGCTCGGTCCATCGGGCGAGCGGCAGATCCCGCTGATCGATTTCCATCGTCTGCCGGGCGATGCGCCCGAGCGCGACACGGTACTGCAGCACGGGGAGTTGATTACGGCGGTGATGTTGCCCGCATTGCCGCTGGCCGCACATTCGCTTTATCGGAAGGTGCGCGACCGGCGCTCGTTCGCGTTCGCATTGGTGTCGGTGGCCGCCGCCCTGCAGGTGCGCGACGGAACGATCCAGGATGTGCGGATCGCGTTTGGCGGCGTCGCGCACAAACCGTGGCGGGCGACGCGGGCTGAAGAAACCTTGCGTGGCTATCCGGCGACGCCGGAACAGTTCGCGCGCGCCGCGGATGCGGAACTCGGTTCGGCGCAGCCGCAACCCGGCAACGCATTCAAGGTGAAGATGCTGCGTAACACGTTGATTGCGATGTTACGGGACCTGGCGGGAGTTGCTGGATGAGCGCGGATGCCTCCAACGCGCCATTGCGCACACGGTCGATTGGACAGCCGCTGGCGCGTCTCGAGGGTCGCGCCAAGGTCACCGGTGCCGCGCGTTATGCCTGGGAGCACGAGCTTGCGGACCCGCTGTATGTCTGTCCGGTGCAGGCGACGATTGCGCGCGGCAGCGTCGCCTCGATGGACATCGAGGCCGCGCGCGCACTGGCCGGCGTGGTGGCCATCGTCACCCACGAGAACGCCGCGAAGATCCGGTCCGACGAGAACAGGGAGTTGTGGATCCTGCAGTCCGCAGGCATCGGGTTTCGTGGGCAATTCATTGGCGCGGTTATCGCCGGGAGTCTCGAGATCGCGCGCCATGCCGCGGGCCTCGTCCGCGTGCAGTACGACGAACGGCCGCACGATGCCGATTTTCGATCCGGCCGCGATGACTTTTACGCGCCGGAAAAGGTAAACGCCGGATACCCGACCGACACCGCGAAGGGCGACGCCGACGACGCGCTGCGATCGGCGGAAGTGGTGGTCGACCAGACCTACACGACGCCGATGGAACACAACAACCCCATGGAGACCCATACCACGGTCGCGGTCTGGGACGACGGTCACTTTACGTTGTATGACTCGACCCAGGGCGCGCACTCGTTGCGCAAGACGTTGGCGCCGCTGTTCGGTATCGACGCCGACGCAATCCGCGTCATCGCGCCGCACGTTGGCGGCGGCTTCGGGTCGAAGGGCACGGCGCATGCGCATGATGTGCTGGCGTGCCTCGCCGCGCAGGCGGTGCCGGGCCGGCCGGTCAAACTGACACTGACGCGTCAGCAGATGTTCCAACTCGCCGGTTACCGCACGCCGACCATCCAGCGGATTCGCCTCGGCGCCAATCGGCACGGGCGGCTCACCGCCATTTCGCACGACGTGATCGAGCAGACGTCCCGGATCAAGGAGTTCGCCGAACAGACCGCGGTGCCCACGCGGATCATGTACGCCGCCCCGAATCGACGCACCACGCACCGACTGGTGAAGTTGGACGTGCCAGTGCCCTCGTGGATGCGCGCGCCGGGCGAGACGCCCGGCATGTTTGCGCTGGAAATGGCGATGGACGAGTTGGCGATTGCCTGCGAGCTCGACCCGATCGAGTTGCGGGTCCGCAACGATGCGGAAAAGGATCCGGAATCGGGCAAGCCGTGGTCGCATCGCGATCTCGTCGGTTGCCTGCGCGACGGCGCACGACGCTTCGATTGGGATCGTCGCAATCCGGCGCCGCGTGCGCGCCTGCGCGACGGCTGGTTGGTCGGCACCGGGGTAGCTGCGGCCACCTACCCGCGCTATCGGATGCCGGGTTCGGTGGCGATGATCCGGTACGAATCGGACGGGCGTTACGTGGTCCGCATCGGTGCGGTCGATATCGGCACCGGCACGTGGACGGCGCTCACCCAGATCGTCGCCGACGCACTCGATTGCCCGGTCGAGGCGATCGCGCTCGACATCGGCGACACGCATTTTCCGAATGCGACCGTCGAAGGCGGGTCGAGCGGTATCAGCTCGTGGGGCACGGCCATCGTTGCAGCCGCGCGCGCGTTTCGCGACAAGCACGGCGCGAATCCCGAAGTGGGTTCGGAAGCTTCGGCAGCTTCGCCCGACAATCCGGAGGAAGAGCGTTTCGCCATGCACTCGTTCGGTGCGCATTTCGCGGAAGTCGCAGTCAACGCCGCCACAGGCGAGGTGCGCGTGCCGCGGATGCTGGGCGTGTTTTCGGTCGGGCGCATCATCAATCCGCGCACCGCGCGTTCGCAATTCATCGGCGGCATGACCATGGGGCTGTCGATGGCCCTGCACGAGCACAGCGTGATGGACGCACGCTTCGGCGAAGTGGTCACGCACGATTTCGCCGAGTATCACATTGCGGCGCATGCGGATGTCGAGGACATCGATGCCATCTGGCTGGACGAGTCGGACCCGCATTCCAACGCGATGGGATCGCGCGGCATCGGCGAGATCGGCATCGTGGGCGTCGCCGCGGCGATCGGCAACGCGGTGTGGCATGCGACCGGGATTCGCGTGCGCGACCTGCCGATCACGCCCGACAAGCTGCTGGCCTGATGAACGCGACGCGCGCGCCTGCAACCAGGTCGTGCGACGGCCTTGAATTCGTCCGACGAATTCAGGCGGCTGTACGCAGCCGCCAGGCAACTGGAAACCGACCGCTTCGACGTGATCCGCGGTCATCCGGAAAGCGTCGATGCACTGCCGCTTGCCCAGGCGGCGCCCGATATCGATACGATCGATGACTATGCGCGTCGGGTTCAGGTGAATCCTTGGGGCCAAGTCGGGAACGCAGCCGGGCGGCCGGCGCCGCAAACCGCCCTTGACCGCCAAGGGCGGCACGGGTGCTGCCGGTGCCGCCGGCAATCCAAGTCCTTGAACGCCTGAGGTAAACGATCTATACTGCGCGGCTCGCGTGGAGCGGGTTCGGAACGCATCGGCATTGCCGTCCCGCTGTCAGGCTTGATCGAAAGGATGGATCCTTTCGTGTTGCAATCACGGACGGTGCGCAGGTGGCACACCGCAAGGATGCGGGACGCCGGGTTCAGGATCAAAACCGGCGAACTTAAGGAATGGGCCTCGTGCCCATTTTTTGTTTTCGGAGTTTGCGAGCCGACATGGAGACCGAAGCAATCGCGGCGCGCGTGGCGCCGGCCCTTGCGGAACTGGGCCTGGAATGCCTGGGCGTGGAATGGAATGCCGGCCATGGTGGCGGCTTGCTGCGCGTGTACATCGATTCGCTGCAGCACGACGGTGACGCCGCGAATGCGGTGAGCGTGGACGATTGCGAGGCGGCCAGCCGCGAGATTTCCGCCCTGCTGGACGTGGAAGATCCGATCCCCGGTCATTACGTGCTGGAAGTTTCCTCGCCGGGCATCGAGCGGCCGCTGTTCGATGCCGCGCAGTTCGGGCGTTTTGTTGGTGAAGAAGCCAAGGTGACGTTGAAGCTGCCGCGCGAGGGTCGCCGGCGGATGCGCGGCAAGATCGCAGCGGTAGAAGGCAAGCGCATCGGCATGGACGTGGATGGCACGCGCATCGACATCGCCGAGGATGAAATCGAAAGCGCGCACCTGGTGCCGGATTGGAACGCGCTGGGCTACACACCCAAGGCCAAACCGGGCAAGGGCGTGGATGGTGCCAAGGGCAGGAAGCCCAGGCGCAAGCATTGATGGATTGAAAATCACTGGGTCCCGGCTTTCGCCGGATGACGAGATCGAGGAATACCGAAGCGCGCTGAACGTGGCTTCGACGGAGCAAATGAGATGAATCGCGACTTGTTGATGATCGTGGACACCGTGGCCGCCGAGAAGGCGGTGCCGCGCGACGTGATTTTCGGAGCGCTGGAAGCCGCACTGGCGACCGCCGCGAAGAAGCGCTATCCGGAAGAGGAACCCGACATCCGCGTCGCGATCGATCAGGAATCCGGCGACTACGAAACCTTCCGCCGCTGGGAAGTGATCGCGGACGACGGCGAAATGGAATCGCCCGACTGGCAGTTGCGCCTGATGGATGCGGAAGACGAGCGTCCGGGTGCCCAAGTCGGCGAGCACATCGAGCAGCAGATCGAGAACCCCGAGTTCGGGCGCATCACCGCGCAGGCCGCCAAGCAGGTGATCGTGCAGCGGATCCGCGAGGCCGAGCGCGCGCAGGTGGTCGATGCCTACAAGGACCGCGTGGGCGAATTGATCAATGGCGTCGCCAAGCGCGTCGAGCGCGGCAATATCTATCTGGACCTCGGCGGCAACGCCGAGGCGTTCATCCCGCGCGACAAGGCGATTCCGCGCGAAGCAGTGCGCGTGGGCGACCGGGTGCGCGGCTACCTGTTCGAGGTGCGTTCCGAACCGCGCGGTCCGCAGTTGTTCGTATCGCGCACCGCGCCGGAATTCATGATGGAGCTGTTCAAGCTGGAAGTGCCGGAAGTGGGTCAGGGCATCGTCGAGATCCGCGCCTGCGCGCGCGATGCCGGCGACCGCGCCAAGATCGCGGTGGAGGCGCACGACAAGCGCACCGATCCGATCGGCGCATGCATCGGCATGCGCGGTTCGCGTGTACAGGCGGTGTCCAACGAGTTGAACGGCGAGCGCATCGACATCGTGTTGTGGAACGACGCGCCCGCGCAGTTCGTGATCAACGCGATGGCGCCGGCCGAGGTGCAGTCGATCATCGTGGATGAAGACAAGCATTCGATGGACATCGCGGTGGCCGAGGACAAACTGTCGCAGGCGATCGGCCGCGGCGGCCAGAACGTGCGCCTGGCGAGCAAGCTGACCGGCTGGGATCTCAAGGTGATGACCCAGGACCAGGTCGCCGCCAAGAGCGAGGCCGAGCAGGAAGCCGCGCGCCAGTTGTTCATGGCCAAGCTCGAAGTCGACCAGGAAATCGCCAACATCCTGGTGCAGGAAGGTTTCTCGACGGTCGAGGAAATCGCCTACGTGCCGACCGGCGAATTGCTGGCGGTGGAAGGTTTCGACGAAGACATCGTCGAGGAGCTGCGTTCGCGCGCCAAGGATGCACTGCTGACCGAGGCGCTGGCGGTGGAAGAGGATCTGGACGAACACCAGCCGAGCGAGGAATTGCTGGCGCTGGAAGGCATGGATGAGGAAACCGCTTACGCGCTGGCCGAGCGCGAAATCGTCACGCCGGACGATCTGGCCGATCAAGCCGTGGACGACCTGATCGACATCGAGGGCATGGACGAGGAACGCGCCGGCGCGCTGATCATGGCCGCGCGGGCGCCGATGCTGGCAAGGATGGAACAAGAAGCGGGAAATTCCTGATCCCGGGAATTTCAGCACCGTCGAGGCGCGTCTCGATCGCACGGTGAACGTGCGTGGGGCGCCGAAGACACAAGAGGTTGGACACGATGTCAGATATCACGATCAAGCAACTCGCGAGCATGGTGGGCACGCCCGAGGACAAGCTGCTGACGCAGCTTGCCGAAGCCGGCATGCAATTCGAAGGCCCGGACCAGGTCATCAGCAATCGCGAAAAAACCAAGCTGCTTGATTTCCTGCGCAGCAACCACGGCAAGCAAGCGGCCGCGGCTGCCGCCACGCCGCGCCAGATCACGCTGAAGCGCCGCAAGGTCAGCGAGATCACGGTGGCAGGCGGGCGTGGCGCCAGCGCCAAGACCGTCAACGTGGAAGTGCGCGCCCGGCGCACCTACGTCAAGCGCGGCGCGGTGCCGACCGACGAGGTCGTGGACAGCGAGCGCGAAGAGGCGTTGCGCAAGCTGAAGGAATCGCAGGAACAGCACGAGCGCGAGCTGGCCGAGCTGGCCGAGCAGGATCGCCGTCGCAAGGAAGAGCAGCAGAAACTCGAGGCCGCCGAAGCCGAACGCAAGCGCGTCGCGGAAGAGCATGCGCGCGCCGAAGCCGAAGCGGCTGCCGCGCACACCGCCGGTGACGCGGCGGGCGCGTCCGAAACCACCGCGGCGCCCGTGCGCCGCCACGAGGCGCCGAAGCCGCCGGCGCGCGACGGCAAGGATGCCACGGCCCACAAGGCCAAGCGTTCGCGCGGCTCGCACCGCATGCGCGACGACGACGACGAAGGTCCGGCGCGCCATGCCGGTGGCGAACTGCACCTCACCGATGCCGAACGTGCGCGTCGTTCCACCCGCAAGCGCGCGCGGCCCAGGGTCGATCTGTCCCAAATCACGGGCCAGCACGGCTTCTCCAAGCCGGTCGCGCCGCAGATGCGCGAGATTCCGATCGGCGAAACCATCGTCGTGTCGGAGCTTGCGCAGAAGATGGCGGTGAAGGGTTCGGAAGTGGTCAAGGCGCTGTTCAAGATGGGCACCATGGTGACCATCAACCAGACCATCGATCACGACACCGCCGCACTGGTGGTGGAAGAACTCGGCCACAAGCCCGTCGATGCGGAAGAGAGAACGGCGGAAACCGCGCTGGCCGCGCACGTGGTCACCGAAGCGGCCGAAGGCGACAAGGCGCCGCGCCCGCCAGTGGTCACGATCATGGGCCACGTCGATCACGGCAAGACGTCCTTGCTCGACTACATCCGCCGCACGAAAGTCGCGTCGGGCGAAGCCGGCGGCATCACCCAGCACATCGGCGCATATCACGTCGAGACACCGAAGGGCGTCGTCACCTTCCTCGACACGCCCGGCCACGCGGCATTCACTTCGATGCGCGCGCGCGGCGCCCAATCCACCGACATCGTGGTGCTGGTGGTCGCGGCCGACGACGGCGTGATGCCGCAGACCGTGGAAGCCATCCAGCATGCGCGTGCGGCCAAGGTGCCGCTGATTGTCGCGGTCAACAAGATGGACAAGCCCGAAGCCAACCCGGACAACGTGCGTCAGGGGTTGGCCCAGCACGAAGTCATTCCGGAAGACTGGGGCGGCGACACGCAATTCGTGCCGGTATCCGCGAAGACCGGTGACGGCGTCGATGCGCTGCTGGAAGCGATCGGCCTGCAGGCCGAAGTGATGGAACTGAAAGCGGTACCGGATGGCCGCGCCTCGGGCGTGGTGATCGAATCCAGTCTCGACAAGGGCCGTGGTCCGGTCGCGACGGTGCTGGTGCAGCAAGGCCTGCTCAAGCGTGGCGACTACGTGGTGTGCGGCGTCGAGTACGGTCGCGTGCGTGCGCTGTTCGATGGAGCCGGCAAGCAGGTCGAAAGCGCCGGCCCGTCGATTCCGGTGCAGATGCTGGGCCTTTCCGGCGTGCCGGAAGCGGGCGACGAGTTCGTGGTCGTGGCCGACGAAAAACTGGCGCGCAACGTGGTGTCCGAACGCGAAACCCGGCGCCGTGACAAGCGCCTCGTCACGCGCACCAACACGCTCGAAGACGTGATGGCAATGATGGGCAAGGGCGAGGGCCAGCAGACCCTCAACATCCTCATCAAGGCCGACGTGCAGGGCTCGGCCGAGGCGCTGCGCGAATCGCTGAGCGCCATCAGCAACGATCTGGTGAAAGTCAACGTGATCGCCTCGGGCGTTGGTGGCATCACCGAGTCCGATGCCACATTGGCTTCGGCGTCGAAGGCGCTGCTGATCGGCTTCAACGTGCGCGCCGACGCCTCGGCGCGCAAAGTGATCGAATCGGGCGGCGTGGATCTTCGCTACTTCTCGATCATCTACGACGTGATCGATCAGGTGAAGCAGGCGGCTTCCGGCTTGATGGGCATGGAAGTGCGCGAGGAAATCATTGGCGTCGCCGAGGTCAAGGACGTGTTTCGTTCGTCCAAGTTCGGTGCGATCGCGGGCTGTCAGGTGGTGGAGGGTTCGGTCAAGCGCAGCAAGCCGATCCGCGTGCTGCGCGACGACGTGGTGGTCTTCGAGGGCGAACTGGAATCACTGCGCCACTACAAGGAAAACGTGGAAGAAGTGAAGAGCGGCAGCGAGTGCGGCATCGGCGTCAAGCAGTACAACGACGTCAAGCCGGGCGACCGCATCGAGTGCTTCGAACGCATCGAGGTGGCGAGGACGCTGTAACCAAACCCCTCGCCCTTCGGGAGAGGGGTTGGGGTGAGGGTTCAGCATCGCCGTACTATGCAGTCTCGCGCAAGATTCGAACCCTCATCCACCCCTTCGGGGCACCTTCTCCCGGGGGGAGAAGGGAACAGCCCGTTTCACTGATTCGTCTCCTTATGCCCACCCGCTCCTTCCACCGCACCGATCGCCTCAACGCCGAGCTTCGCCGCGAAGTCGGCGTGCTGGTGCACGCGGCTGTCCGCGACAATGCACTGCCGCAAGCCAGCGTGGTGGATGTGGATGCCAGTCGCGAACTGGACGTGGCGACCGTTTGGGTGACCGCGCTGCAGCCCGAACGCGCCGTCGAACTGATGAAGGCGCTGAAGGGCCTTGCGAAGGAGTTCCGCCACCAGCTCGCCCGCACGATGCGCCTGCGTCGCGTGCCGGAGCTGCGCTTCAAGTACGACGAGTCGGTGGACAAGGGCGAGCGGATCGAGCAGTTGCTGCGTGAAGACCGGGACTCAGAACCCGGAACCCGGGACCCGGAAGAACAATAGCTTGGCCGTCGTCCCGGCGCAGCCCGGGATCCATTTGCACTTGCAGCGTTCGCCGAATTCCGAGAGCATTCCTGCGGCGTGCGCTGGTTGACGTCAACCATCCACCCTGCCGCACGATTGCGCAACGCTACGCATGCCGTCATCGGAATCGCCAATGCCGAGCTTCGGGTCCCGGATTCCGGGCCCTGGACTCCGGCCTGTTGACGGCATCCTCCTCCTCGACAAGCCGCAAGGCATCTCCAGCAACCGTGCACTGCAGCAGGCCAAGCGTCTGTTCGGCGCGAAGAAGGCCGGTCATACCGGCAGCCTCGATCCGCTGGCGACCGGATTGCTGCCGATCTGCTTCGGCGAAGCCACCAAGATCGCGGGTCATCTGCTCGGCGCGCGCAAGGCTTATGCAGCGGAGTGCCGGCTCGGCATCACCACCGACACGTGCGACAGCGAAGGTTCGGTGTTGGCCGAGCGCATCGTGCCCGCGCTGGATGGCGATGCAGTGTGCGGTGAACTCGCGAAACTGACGGGGCGCATCACCCAGATTCCTCCCGTGTACTCGGCGCTGAAGCAGGGTGGGGTACCGCTGTACAAGCGGGCCCGCCGCGGCGAAGCGGTGCAAGCGCCGCCGCGCGAGGTCGAGGTGTTCCGTTTCGAACTGCTGGGTCGCGAGGGCGACACACTGCGCCTGTTCGTCGAATGCGGCTCCGGCACCTACGTGCGCAGCCTTGCGCGCGACCTCGGCGAAGCACTGGGTTGTGGCGCGCACCTGACGGGCTTGCGCCGCCTCTGGGTCGAACCCTTCCGCGAACTGCGCATGTTCACGCTGGACGAGCTCGCGCAAATGCGTGAGCGCGATGCATCGCGCCTGCCCGAATGCCTTCTGCCCATCGAAGCCGGCCTTGCCGATTGGACCGCGTTGCCGCTCGACGAACACGGGGCCGAGGACGTTGCGCACGGCCGCGCCTTGCGCGTCACCGCTGCGCCGGGACGTTATCGCGCGCATACGCCGAGCGGCAGCCTGCTCGCGATCGGCGATGTGGACGCGACCGGCACGTTCAGGGTGCTGCGTGGTTTCATGGCCTGACGGTCACGATCACAGCAATCGCATCAGTTCCGGCCAGATCGGCAGCTGCCGCACGCGCACCGTGGTGCCGGCGAAGATCGCGTTCGCGAGTGCGGGTGCGGCGGACGGAAAGCCCATGTCGAACGCGCCGGTGGGATGTTCCTGCGACGGCACCAGGATCACCTGCACGTCGTGCGGCATCTGTGCCATCGTCGCGAGCGGGTAATCCTTGAAGCCTTGCTGCACGACTTGGCCGTCCTTCATCGTGATGCGCTCGCGCAACGCGGTGGAGAATCCGTCGAGCGTGGCGCCAACCAGGGCCGCGCGCGCACCGAGCGGATTCACAACGCGACCCAAGTCCGCGGCGCACACCACGTTGTGGATCACCAAGCGCGTTTTTTCCATCGATACTTCCACCGCGTGGGCGACGTAGCCGCCGAAGGTGAAGTGGCAGGCCAGCCCGAAGCCGTGGCCTTGCGGGTGCGATTTGCTCCAGCCGATTGCGTCGGCGGCAAGCTGCAGCACCCATGAAAGCCGCCCGGTATCGAGCACGGGACCGCCGTGTCCCCGGTAGGGCAGCTTGCGCGGTTCGCCCA
>Ga0207698_10001771_pt1 | contig 12600 bp, 12 predicted proteins | sample KBSCornC22_FD_184298 | JGI IMG/M metagenome (GOLD analysis project Ga0207698, IMG submission 184298) | Corn rhizosphere microbial communities from Kellogg Biological Station, Michigan, USA - KBS Corn C2-2 (SPAdes) (version 2) | ecosystem: Host-associated > Plants > Roots > Rhizosphere > Soil ...
GGAGGAGCACGATCAGCGCTTTGAGTGACGCGACGTCCTGCGGCTTCGCGGCCGCCTGGGCCTCAAGCAGGCGGATCGCCTCATCCCGCCGCCCTCGCGCGACGAGGATTCTTGCTTTGAGCAGCTTCGCGCCGGAATCCAGCGGGAGAACCTGAAGGAGCTTGTCGGCATAACCGTCGGCGGAATCCAGCTCGCTTCGTCTAAGCGACAGATATCCGTTAACAAGCATGACGCTTGGATCGGCGGGAGCGAGCAGCTCCAACTGGCGTTCAAAATCGTGCGCGGAATTCAAATCGCCAGCGTATAGCGACAGCTCCGAAAGAGCGCTCAAAACCTGGACATTCGTCCTGTCTAGCTCATGGGCGCGTGTGAAGGCGTAGGCGGCGTCGTTCATGTTTCCCATTTGAAGCTGAAGGCGTCCCAGTGCTTCCCAGTACTGCGCAACATCATCACGTGCATTGACCGCCTTGAGCAGCGACCTGCGCGCGACAACGAGATTCCCAGTGCTCAGCGCGGTCTGATAGCTGCTGAATGCCTTTTCCGCCCGAACATCGTTCGAGCTGCAGCCGATCAGCAAGGCCGCGAGTGCGGCCGTGCCGAAACAGTACAGCCGGAAAATTGAGGCTCGCCGCGTCATAACTTTCCATATACTACTCTGCGGGTTATGAGTTTGTGAAGCGCGTCAACGAGGATGGTGCTTCGGGGGGATCCGGGCGGAGGTAATCGTGTTTGGCCGAATCGTAAGCGCACTCATCCTGTTTGCGTCCATGGCGTTGGCGCACCCTTTGGCGGCGGCCGCCGCGCAGGGGCCTGCAGCCTCTGCCGAGCCTGCTTACAGAATCAATGCCGGGGACCAACTTGAAGTGCTCGTCTGGGGAGACGACCGGCTGCATCAGGTAGTTCGGGTCCTACCGGACGGAACCTTTGCTTTTCCACTCGTGGGCCAGGTGCATGCCGGCGGACGGCTCCCTTCAGAAGTGGCCCAGGCGATCACGCTGGGCCTCCAGCCTCAGTATAAGGGTCCCGTTCCGCAAGTGACCGTGATCGTAAAGGATCCGTCCGGATACCAGTTTTCCGTCATTGGAAAGGTGAAGAGTCCCGGGAGCTTCACTCCGGGCCACTACGTCAACGCGCTTGAAGCGATAAGCGCCGCAGGCGGTCCGACAGAGTTCGCGCAGGTGAATGACATCTCCATCCTCCGCAAGTACGGCGGGCAGCTCCGGCCCATCCACCTCCATCTCGGTTCGGTGCTGAAGGGCGCGACCTCGACTCTGACTCAAACGGACGTGCCGTTCATTCAAAGCGGCGACACGATCGTGGTCCCATGAGAGCTATTGTCCTCTCGCGCTGCGTTGCGGCGGCGACACTGGGGCTGGCCGGGCAGGCAGCTGCGGCGGAGGAGGTCAATTCGACCTCCGTCGACCTGACGGCGGGCGCCGGCTACTCCACCAATCCTTTTGTCGGAGGCAAGGGCGGCAGCGGAAGCGCCTTCGCGAGGCTGGCGGCAATGCTCTCGCACCATTGGTCAAGCGAGCGGACGTCCACAGCCGTCACCGCTTACTGGGAGGGTTCCGAGTATTTCAATTACCGCATGACGAACCTGCTCGCGATCAGCGGGCAGACAGCGCACGCGGTCAATGAGCGGCTTGATCTCACCGCCGCCGGGAGACTGGCAGCCGACTTTTCTGGAGAACTGGCGAACCGCTTTCTCGATGTGGTTCCACCGGGCCAGCCTGATACCGGTCCCGCGCTCCCTGGGGTACCTGAAGATGCTTATTTGTATGGCGGCCGACAATATCGGGCCAACGGCGAAGTCGGCCTGAGCTGGCGCGCAAGCGAGCGGAGCCGGATTGTTGGTAGCGTCGGCGCCAGCCGCGCCGTCTTTTCGCAGTCGGGGCTTGCTGATCACACAACCGAGGATGCATCAATTGGATATCAGCGCTCGCTGTCCGAGCAAACCGACGTCGGACTTCGCCTCACTGCGACAGGGACGCAGTTTGGCGGTTCGGGTAACTCGACGTTCATCATGGGGCCGGCCGCTACCATCCACACCCATATCTCGCAGGAGTGGACGCTCGCGGGTTCGGTGGGCGTAACATTCTCAAAAGTTCGTCACGGCGTGCACGATTCGCATTCTGCGGACCCCTCGTTATCGGCGTCCCTCTGCCATGACAATGTCACCCTGCGCCTGTGCGCAAACGTTGGGCATTACACGCACAGCTCCGCCGTTGCACAGCTCATTACGGCAACGACGGCTGGCCTTGATCTCGTCAAGCTTCTCGACAACAAGCAGACCATCGAAGTTTCGGCGGCCTACATGCGCTACAGCAATGCGCAAGGCCAGATCGCTTCCATCCGGCCGGATCAGTACCGGGCTGCAGCAAGTTACAGCAGACTACTGAACGATCGCCTTTCAGTAGGCGCCAGCGCCTCCGCTCGGGGGTTCGGCGGAGCTGCGAGCTCTGGAAGCCGCGAATCCGATCTCAGCGGCACCGTTTTCCTGCGCTACAGATGGGGCAACCGCGGATGACTGAGCTGACCGATTTCGAACCGGAGCAGAAGAGTGGGGGCGCGTGGTTTCTTAATCACCTGCCAGCCATTCTGTGGCACCGCCGGTACTACGTGCTCATTCCCTTTCTGCTGGTGCTCGCGGCCGCAACCATCGTCGCCTACGCATTGCCGACACTGTATCGATCGACCGCCACGTTGCTGGTCGAGTCACCGGACCTCTCACCGGAGGTTGCGCAATCGCCTCAAGGTGACATCGAGGACCGGATCGCCAAAATCCGTGAGCAAATCCTCAGTCGCGGCGAATTGATCAGCCTCATCCAGCAGAATGACCTTTACGGCAGTGAACGACGATCGAAACCCTTGTCCTACATCGTCGATAACATGCGGCGTGCAACCATGGTCGGGGCGCTGAATAGCGATATCGGAAAGGGTGGTAAGAACAACGTCATCGCGGTCTCGCTAAGCTTCGACTACCCGGAGCCTGCGAGGGCGCAGGCGGTCATGCAAGGATATGTCGCAGACTTCCTGCGCAAGGACAGCGACCAGTCCCAAGATCAGGCGGACACGACGGTTCGTTTCCTCCAGGACGAGGCCTCGAAACTTCAGTCCGAGATTCAGGAAATCGATAACCGAATCACAGCGCTCAAGACTGAAAATGGTGCCGCGCTCGTAGGGGGCGGCGCTAACCCAATGCTCATGGACACCGGAAGCTACACTGCACAGATTTCGAGCCTCGAGGAGCAGAATAGACAGCTGCTGGCGCAGGCACAGAATCAGCCGAAGGATGCGCAACTGGCCGCCGCGGAAACTGCCCTCGCGCAGGCACGAGCGATGTACAGCGAGTCGCACCCGGACGTGGTCCAGGCGCGGGAGCGGGTCGAGGAGCTCAAGCGCGTGACGCAGAGTTCGAATGCTCCATCAACAATCCAGCAGCAGATCCAGGCGAACAATACGGCCATTGCGCAGCTGCGCAGCCAGCGGGATCAGGCCGTCGCGAAAGCGAATGCCCTCGTTGCAATACAGGCGCGGGCACCCGCCATCCTCGAGCAAGCGTCGCAACTCGCAAACCAGGCAAATACATTTCGCGATCAGTACAGGGAAGTGGCCGCTAACCTCCTAAAGGCGCAAGGGAGTGCTCGCCTCGCCAGCGAACAACGAGGCGAGCGGCTGTCGCTAGTGGATCCACCCAACCTGCCCGACCAACCACAGTGGCCAAATCGACCGCTGTTGATCGCTGCCGGAGCCCTCGGCGGGATCGTTCTCGGCATCTTACTCGCGCTCGCCATCGAGCTTCTCAACCGGCCAATGCGCAGTCCAGGACAGGTCGAGAGCCTCGGACTGCCGATTCTCGGCCTCGTGCCAGTGATCGAGAGCAGCCAAAGGAAACAGAGGTTCCGCTTCTTCAGACGTCGCGAGGCGAGCATTGCCTAAGGCCTTTTCTCTTGCCGGAGACGACCGCACCGTGGAACCCCTTGAGACGTCGCTTCCGATGATGCCGATGCCGGACAGTGCGGACGCGACGGAGCTTGCCTGGACCTCTGCCGATGCGAAGGGACGCGGGATTTTTGGTTTCGACAGCCTCGATCCGCGCTCCCGCAGCTTCAATCTCATTCGCGCAAAATTGCTCCAGCTGCAGTCGGAGCGCGGGTGGCGGTTGATTGGAATCGTTTCCGCCACTCCAAATGTCGGCAAATCGTTCATCGCCGCAAACGTGGCTGCCTCACTGAGCCGCATTCCACGGCGCCAAACCTGTGCCGTCGATCTCGACCTCAGGCGCGCTTCATTAAGCGCGTTGTTTGGCCTTGAGCCGAACCGCGGAGTTCGGAGATATCTCGAAGAGGAAAAGCCTGAGGCCCTCCCCGAAATTTACCGGATGGAAGGCGAACGCCTTCTTATCATGCCAACGCGTGCAGCACCGATCCACTCCGCCGAGATGCTGGCGGGTGACAATGCGCAGATGCTGTTCCGTTCGATGCGCTATTCGGGCAACTCCCGGCTATTCATCGTGGATCTGCCGCCGGTGTTCGCCAATGATGATGCCGTTGCGACGCTTGCGCGCCTCGATTGTTATATTCTCGTGGCTGAGGAGGGCAAAACGAAGCAGAGGGAAATCCTCGATTCGGTCGCGCTTCTTGGACGCGAACGCCTCGCGGGTGTCGTGCTCAACAAATATCGGGGAGGCATCATGAGCGAGGGATACGGCGTCGAGAGCTATTACGCGTCGGGATACGACGGAGCCGCTCCCGAAGCCGAGTAGCAGTTACTTGGCCGAGGGAGCGAACCCCTCCTTGTATTGAATCTTTGCCGACGCACGGAGCTGCTTCAGGCGGTCCTGCAGGAGCTTCTGCGTTTGTTGCTTGCGAATTATCGCGACGGCCTGAGGCTTCGCGTCGTCTCCGGTGACGGGCTGGGCATCGCGAGCAGTGATCGCGTTTGCAACGGCCACGCCCCCCGCGTCGACAATGAACGGCTCGCCAGGCGCGAGATTCTCGATCTTCGCATACATGTCGTCCGGAACCGCCGCGCTGTCGATCTGCCGCTTCGCGGGCGTAGCGACGATCTTATTGTCGCTCAAAACTTTGGCGAGCTCCTGCAGCGATTTAGTCCTTTTCATTTGCTCCTTTACGGAAGCGGAAGATGGCGTCGCAAATCGCAGCTGATCGAGGCTCCAGATCTCGTGCTGAGCAAACATTTGCGGATGAGCGGCTTCAAAACTTGCGACCTCGGCGTCGGACGGCAGCTGCGCCGATCCGCCCTCGCGATCGGCAAGCATGCCAATCAGCAGGTTTTGCGTTAATTCGCGCTGCCGCTGGAGAAACTCGGGCGACTTGTCGATCCCAGCCTTGCTGGCATCCTGCGCAAGCAAGTCACGGTCGATGATCGCTTGCAGCACTTGAGAGCGCGCCTGCGCTCCGCCGGCACCAGGCGGCAGCTTTGCCGCGGAAAGGTCTGCGTTCAGTTCGGCAGTGGTGATCTCGTCGCCGTTCACCACGGCGACGGTCTGTCCTTCAGCCTTTTTGCTGCATCCTGGTGCAACCGCCACGATTGCGATGAGCATGACGAAGATCGGCCGCATTCCCCCCCCCCGATTGAAATAGTCACTTGGTGCCGTCATAACATTGCGCAGCGGGGTACGCTAGGACGGTGTGATTGCCGGAGAGACGCGATGGACACTCCATATGATTGGATCACCGTCATTATATTCGCGGGGCTCATTGTCCTGTTCCTACAAAGGTCAACCTCCGACGAGGCGCCGTCGCAGAACGACTCAATCATCCTTTACCTCGGGGCAGGGCTCGGGTGCGCAGTGGCGAACTATCTTGGAAACCACGGCTACCCATGGCTGGCAGTCCCGCTCATCCTCGCGACGGTGGTCTACATCCTGTACTGGCTAAAACCGTTCGAGCCGCGGTCGCGTCCGTAGCTTCACCCGACCAGGAACCGTCGGATCGGCGGTGCAACCGCCAAGAACATGTCCTGGATGAAACGGTCGATGATAGAGATCGCCGTTTGAGGGTCACTGTCGATCATCGATACCCTGACGAGGACCGCGTCGGGGATGATACCATGCAGATTGTCGATCGCCACGGCTTCGCGCTGTTGCACCCAGCTCAACGGCAGGTGATGCCCGATGCGAGTCCAGTAGAGAATCTGCTCTGTCTTTGCCTCGGAGGTTGCGGAGAGAGAAACGCACGCAAGCTTCCCCTCCGGAAGGCGCAGGACCCGTCGCCGCATCCCCGAGAGCGTGTAGCCACCTGCGCTGTAGCAAATTTCAGGCCGATGGATCTGCAGAATCCCGGTTTCGCTACCGCTCTGCGCGATGAGCAGCATGATTCCTGCGCCATCGGGATTGGAGTAGACTCTGGTAAGCAGCTGACTGTAAAGCGCGCGCGACAGCTGGTCTTCCGGCGGGACAACGAGGCCGCTGCTCGAGACGAAGCTCCAGCTTCCGATTTTCTCGGGTATAACGCTTTCGAGCTTCGCCTTTCCTAAAAGGTCAAGGTTTTTCGTCGGTCGCCGAATGGCAGCTGCTGCGGCAGCCGCCATGAACAGCGCGCCAATGGCGAACTCCCGCCTCGAAAGCCGCTCTCCCGATCCGCCGGCCATCAACGAACCGCCGCCCTCGAGCGGCGCCGCCGCAATCCGTTATAGAGGCTATCGATACCAAACACGGTCATCAGGGCGACCGCAAACATCGTCAACCCGGCGAAATCGTGAATGAATCCCTGCCCGGCAGCTTCTCCGAAATAATAGGTGATCAGAATAAGCGCGACGACGCGAATGAAGTTGGAAAAAACTGCAATGGGAATGACGGACGCCGCGACGACTGCAAAAGATCCGAAGTCGGATCTGCGGCGCAAATAAACGTAGAACAGGCAAATCGCTGCAAGGCTGATGATCGAGTTTAGCCCCGCGCATGCTGCTGCCACCAGCAGCTGGTACTGTGCAATCTGGATTGTCACGCCAGAGCCGCCAATCGGATAGCCCAAAGCATTGAGCAGCGACACAGCCCATTGCGAAATTGCAATCTTGATCGGTTGCGTGACCGCAGCCACAACTGAATCCGGCGGCGGGAGCGCGAGCCCGAGGTAAATGATCGGAAACCAGATCGCGCGGAGTAATTGCCACCCAAGGAGCAAATAGACGGCGGCGATCAGCGCAAAATACATCGTGAAGGCTTCAATCTCGAGGACACCGGTGATCCGTGCGACAAGAAAGATGCTTACGTTCAGAACGAGTAGGGGGAGGCCGACTGCAAGTCTGCCGGGCGCCAGCCTTGGATGGCGATCGACCAGTTCCCGCCACAACAGCCATCCGCCTGTAGCTACAACCAGCGGTCCGTGCCCCCCCTGTTCGGTGGTCCAGCCCGTCTTGGCTACTTCGAACAGCGTCGGAAGTGCGAAGGCGGCAACGCCTAGCGCGAAAACAATTTCGGAAAACCCCGGCCGAAAGGCGAACCGCGGTGCGGGCTTCAGATCGCGGACTAACAGCAAAGCAATACCGCTCTCTTCACGTGCAGGTCGCCGGCAAGTACGCAGCAAGCTAGATGGAGTTTGGGCCACTAGCAAGTCCGCGCCCAAACATGCGGTACTGGCATTTGAAAGAGGAGGCGCATTGGATGGTGACGGCGGCACTATTCTTGGCGCTTGCTCCCCTGCTGGTGCTGATCGTCTTCTTTTCAATCGAAGTCGCGTTGGGCCTGCTGCCCCTTTCGAGCCGTGGCGACCGGACCCAGACATGCCCTTCGGCAGTGATCATCGTTCCGGCCCATGACGAGGCCACGATCATTGGGGAAACGCTCCGCGGCCTTCGAGCGGCGCTGAGCAGGGAAATGCGAATAGTCGTGGTCGCCGACAATTGTTCCGACGCAACTGCCGAGCACGCCATCGCGGCAGGGGCCGACGTCTTGGAGCGATGTGACCCGTGCCGGCGGGGCAAAGGTTTTGCGTTGGCTTTCGGCGTGGAGCAGCTCGCAGCAGACCCCCCTCACGTTGTCGTGGTGATCGATGCTGACTGCGCCATCGACAAGCAAAGCCTACGGGCGCTCGTCGACCAAGCAGCCGAAAGCGGGCATCCCTGCCAGGCGATCAACCTGCTGCGGCCGGACCGCGCGGCAGCGCCGCTGGTCCAGATTTCAGCGTTCGCATTCATGTTCAAGAATCTGGTGCGGCAGCGAGGCCTCCAGCGTGTCGCTGGCCGCGTTCATCTTACGGGGACCGGGATGGCGATCCCCTTTTGGCTGGTTTCGACTTCTCTGCTTGCCAGCGACAACATCGTTGAGGATCTTTCACTTGGTCTCGAGATGAGTGCTCGCGGTTGGCCGCCTCAACTTTGCAGCCGAGCGCTGGTATCGAGCAGTTCGGCAGCGAAAGATGACGCGTTGGTCCAACGTCGCCGGTGGGAAGGAGGCTTCATCGCGACATCATTGCGTCTCGCACCCCCACTGTTCATCGGTGCTTTGCTCCGCCGTGACCTTTGCGCGGCGTTAGCGGCCCTCGATTTGATGATTCCGCCTTTGGCACTATTTACGTTCATCAATCTCGCCGCGCTTGCTGCCATGAGCACGATTGTATTTGTACTTGACGCCGGCCTGCTGCCACTGGCTGTCTTTGCCGCCGTCTCCGGGCTTGCTGCAGTGCTCGTGCTTGCGGCCTGGCTCACGGAAGGTCGTCAATTCGTATCCTTAAAGGTCCTCGCGAGAATTCCGCTGTACCTCGTTTGGAAGGTTCCGTTGTATCTCTCGCTCGCTCGCCGCGGAGCTCCCCGCGAGTGGTTGCGAACCAGACGGTGAAATGTCGTTCGACAGGGCAACTGCAACAGCAATCGCGAACGCGACGGCAGATAAGAGGATTGCCTCGCGCAGCCCGAAACTTGGACGCCGCGGGCGTTGGCGCGTGGCTCTACTTGGGACATCGACCGCTCCGAACAAGTCCGACAGGCGCGCGGCAGCGAGCCTCACGTCAAACTGCGCAGCGACGACTTTGCGCCCTTCACGAGCAATCGCCGAACGCAATTTTGGACTCGAGATCAAGCCCGATATGGCCTGCGCCAGCTCTTCCCAATTTGATGCGGTGAAGAGCAGACCGGTCTTCCGGTGCAGCACCAATTCCGGAATTCCGGCGATTCTGGGCGCAATGACCGGAACCCCGATTGCCATCGCTTCCATCAGGACCACAGGAAGACCCTCGAGAAAGCTCGGAAGTACCAACAAGTCTGAAGCGGCGATCTGTTTCAGCGTACATTCCTCTGACATCATTCCGAGGAACTGCACTCGATCCGCTATTCCGAACTCGCTTGCGAGCATCTCGAGGAGCCGCCGGTCCGGGCCATCTCCAACCAGCCTTAGCTCCAACTCTGGGTTGGAGGCCGAAACACGCGCGAATGCCTCGAGCAATCCCGCCTGAGCCTTTTCCGCCGACAGCCGGCCCACGCAGATCAGCGATCTGACGGCGGTTCGGCGGGTGTCCCGGAGCGGCACGTTGTCGACGCGGACCCCGCAACGAACCACCTCCAGCTTGTGCCACTGGTCAGGCCTGACCGTTCGCAGCCCCTGCGCACGCATGAACCAGGATGCGCAGATCACGAGATCAGCGGCTTCGATCTTGCGGCCCAGCAACAAGCCAGCAGGAAAGTCGGTTTCGGACACGCCGTGAACGGTGAAGCTCCATCGAACTCCCGCAAGCCTGGCGGCAATCATTCCGACGGTAGCTCCGGAATTCGCGAAATGATTGTGAAGGTGATCGATATTTCGCCGGCGGAGCTGCCGGCCTAACAGACCTGCTTCGACGAAGTGCGCCGCAGCCAGAGCCAAGCCGCGGAGGCCCGGCGGCCGGTGACGTGCGGCAAGAGCTAATGCGTCCAAGTATTTCAGCGGGGCTGCGAGGATCCAGGCGACGTGCGCAAGGGCAAAGCTGCGCAAGGGCTGTTGCGTGACGACAAATGTCTGCTCCGGGTCGTCTGCAATCGCCTGGCCGTCAGTGGAAGAGGGAGCGGCGCGGATGCTGAACGTGTCGATGGCCAAACCTTCGGAGCGCAAAGCTGACACTTCGCGACGAATGAATGTGTGAGACGGAGCCGCGTATTCGCTGGCGAGGTAAGCCAAGCGGTGGCCTCCGTGGCGCGTATGCATAAAAGCGGCCTCACATGCCTCAGCGGCCTAGCCGCGGTTGAAGTCTGACCGCCAGAGGGTGCATTTCGCCGCTGGCCAGCCACTTTGTCAAAGATAGATCGTCCTTAGCAGAGGGAAAAGCGAGAGGATGCTGCCCGTCATTCCCGCCGCCCATAGCGACTGCCGAATAACAACGATCAGCAGCAAGAAAACTCCCGTAAGAGCAAGATCATCGCGCACGAAGCCGAGTTGTATTCGGCGTGCGAGTGACCAGAGCACCACGTAGCGGACTGTTTCACCGACGCCGAGGATCAGGATTGCTGCCGGGAGTCCTCCAAAGTGAAACGCGACCGGCACGCCCACTATAAACGCCAGAAGCTTCGCCAGATTGGCCATTGCCGGATAAGACGGCCGCTGCGTTCCGAGCATGAGGGAATCGTTGACGGTGCTCAGGATCGAAACCCAAACGCTGATCAGCAGCAACGGCAGGAAGACGGATGCCCGTTCATAGCGAGCATCGTACAGGACCCTGACGACAACGTCGGAAAGTGCAACGAAGCAGGACAACAGGACTGCAACAATTAACAGCAGCATGCGCCGCGCCAGAAGGAGCCTGCCCCTCAATTCCGCTCCGCCAACGCCCATCGCTGCGACGGTTGGGAATACGACCATGTTGCTGGCGCGAATGACGACATTGCTGACCATGTCCGAAAGCGACCGCGCAATAGAATAAATGCCGAGCTCCGTCAGAGCAATTTGCTTAGCAAAATACAAGCGGTCGAAATTCATTGCGAAGAAATACACAAGGGAAGAAAAGAAAATCCATTTGCCAAAGTGGAGTATTTCTTTAGCGCTTCTACTATCAACCGCAAAATTGTGTCTCGTGCCTGGGACAATCAAGTAGCTAATAAGCAGGTTGATTGCGCTTGCCACAATTGCGCCCAGCACAAGTGCCCAAATAGTCGGCGTAATCAACGCCAAGATGACGTAGACGATCAGCGAGAGGGCGGCATTCGTGATGTCGAATGCGCTCAAGCGAGCGACGGATCCTTTCTTTTGGAGAAGGGCGGGGCTCGCGGACATGAAGCCGCCGAAAACGAAGGTGAGCGCAATGACTCGGAGAATGGTGTTGAGCTCCGGCTTCTCGAAGAAGTGCGCCAATACGCCGGCAAGCGAGAAGCAGACGGTACCGAGCACGATCCCTCGGGCCGCGCGCAAAGTCCAAGCCGTGTCATAAAACTCGCGGGTATGGCCGAGGCGGTTACTGACGATGTTTTGGTTTATGCCAACGTCGGAGATCAGTTCCACGCCGGTCCGAACGGAATTGACGATCAGCATCAGTCCGAAGAGCGAGGGCGCGAGGAGATGCGCGAGAACGACGTTGTTGAGCATTCTGATGACTTGGATCACGGCGAATGACCCAGTCGCCCAACTCAGACGCGCAGCCGTCCGACGCGGGAAGTTGCGCACTACTTCAAGCATCGCCTTGCCTGGCATTTCTGCGCCCGATCGTGGGAGTGCCGGGCCGGCGCCCACCGTTCAGAATCAAAGGTCACCCCCACGCCAGCGGGCTGCCACCGACTGCAGCACCGCGCCTTGCTTAATCATAGGAGCTGGGCAAGACTACAATAACTCCTGTGCCTTTGAGGGACGAGCTGAGGAATCCCGGACAACGGCGGAAAAGTGAGCTAAGATTTCCCCCACGGAGGGCAGCGCTTCAAGTGAAATGGATATTTGTTGCATTTCTCGCGGTGTTTACCCCCGCGGCCGCGGCATATCTGCGCAGTCACCAGCGCCATCTCGTTCACGCATGTTTCCTTCTGGGCAGCGCGATCTTCTTCGGAATTCGGTATACGAGCGTCTCGCCGATCTTCTGGCTTTGGCCGGGCCCTGTCCAAGGCATCCAGATAACGATCGTCGATTCGCTTGCCGCGGCGATCGTTTTCAGCACGCCCCGGTCGCGCTCCCCAATCGCGGTCAAGCTCGCACTCGGCGTACTCCTGCTGGGCATCGTGATCTCCAGCTTCTCGGCACAGCAATTGATGCCGGTTGCATTTTACGTTTGGCAACTCGGCCGAGCGATCCTCCTGTTTACAGCCATTGCCAGGGTCACAGCGAAATATGAGAAAGCGCCTCTCGCGCTCGCTGCCCCGGCTGGCGCGGGACGAAGCATTGCGGGCCCAGTGGTCGCGGTATTCATTGATCGGCGCCGCCTTGCGCGCCGAGCGCGGTGTGAAGCTGCACGACCGGGTGGCGGTTCGGGTCCAGGCACAGATTTCCCAGGAAGCGAGTTACGGAGATTCCACGGGCGGTGATTCGGCAGTGGCAGTGCGACCGACGGTTGCGGCCAGCGCGGTCGGCGGTGGGGCGGATCGCTGGATGCGTTTCGCGCGTCCAATGTTCGGCGCGGGTATCGCCGCCGGCGTGGCCGCGGCATCGATCCTCTGGCTGCGCAGCCAGGAAAGCCCCGAGATCCTCGC
>Ga0207698_10001772_pt1 | contig 12600 bp, 12 predicted proteins | sample KBSCornC22_FD_184298 | JGI IMG/M metagenome (GOLD analysis project Ga0207698, IMG submission 184298) | Corn rhizosphere microbial communities from Kellogg Biological Station, Michigan, USA - KBS Corn C2-2 (SPAdes) (version 2) | ecosystem: Host-associated > Plants > Roots > Rhizosphere > Soil ...
TACTACGACGAGCGCCAACTGATCTCGCTGACCGGCATGCTGCACGCCCCGCACCTCGAGCGGTACTGGAAGTCGCACTTCCGCACCATGACGACCTTCTACCGGGATGTCGCGAACGGCACCCTGCCGACCTACAGCTTCATCGAGCCGCGCCTCACCTTCGACCACAACGACATGCATCCGCCGGTCGGACCGCTGACCCGCACGGATCTCGACGGCACGATCATCGAGGGCGGCGGCATCAGCGACGTGCGGGCCGGCGAGGCGCTCCTGCACCGGATCTACTCGGCGATCCGCGAGAGCTCGACCCCGACCGGATCGCACGCGCTCAACACCACGTTGATGGTCACCTTCGATGAGCACGGCGGCACCTACGACCACGTGCCACCACCCGCCGCGGTCGCTCCCGCGCTGCCGGCCGAGACCGAGATGGACTTCCGCTTCGACCGCCTCGGGGTGCGTGTGCCCACCCTGGTGATCTCGGCATACACGCCGAGTGCGGTGATCAACGACGAGATGCATCACGGCTCGCTGATCTCGACCCTGACCCACCGCTTCGGCTTGAAGCACCTCACCGCGCGCGACGAGCACGCGCCGACCATCGAGAACGCGCACACCCTGACGACACCGCGCCCGCCCGCGACCTGGCCGAGCACCTTCCCGCTGTATTCGCCGCCCAACCCGGAATCACTGGATCCCACCGCCGACGGCGACGACGACCGGCCTCTCAGCCCACCCGGCATCGGGCTCGTGGCGCTGCTGCTCGCGCGGTACGCGCCCGACGACCCGGTGCCCCGCACCTACCGCGAGGCGTATGACGCCATCCACCGCCACGGCGAGGGACTGTTCGGGGTCTGAGGCCGAACTAGTCGAGCCGGAAGATGATCTCCTCGACATCGGCACCCACCCCGTTCGCGAAGCCGGAGTCGCGGCCGACCTCGACGAATCCGGCCCGCTCGAGCACCTTCGCCGAGGCCGCATTCGCCGCGGCCGCACGTCCGAAGAGCGGTCGCACCGGGTCGAGCTCGATCAGTTCGATCAAGGCGCGCGTCGCGATTCCGCGACCCCAGACCGCGCGATCGAGCCAGTACGTCACCTCGCGATCACCCTCCAGCTCGAACGTCGACACCGAGCCGACGAGGGCGCCGTCGACCCAGATCATCTTCTGGATCACGGTGGGATTCCCCCGCACCCGTGCCAGCCAGGCGTCGAAAGCCGCGCGGTCGTCAGGGCGCTTCGCGGTGAACGCGGCCATGCGCACCGAGACCGGATCGCGCATCCACTCGAACAGGGCATCCGCGTCGGCCTCGTCGAAGTCGCGCAACTCGATCAGCATGACCACATCCTGCCGGGCGCACCAGACGTCCCGCGCCGAAATAGACTGCACACGTCCGCGGGAGTGGTGAAACGGTAGACACGCAGGATTTAGGTTCCTGTGCCGAAAGGCGTGTGGGTTCGAGTCCCACCTTCCGCACTCAGAGTCAGGGCAGCGCCACCTGGTAGGTGCTGGGCGTCCCCCCCTCGACCGGCACCACGCGGTCGGCGAAGTACAGCGGTGGTGTGACGCTGTAGACGTCGAAGGCGACCCATCCGGGCTGGCTCGTGTGCGAGTACGGGATGCTGCTGCCGTTGTTGGCGACCTCGAACGGCGTGAATCCCCATTTCGTCATCGCAGCGGTGATGTTGTCGAGCGTCTTGGGCGGGTACTCGTGGCCGCCCGAATCCATCAGCAGCAGTCGAGTGGTGTCCCAGCCGGACCAGTACTGTCCGCCGGTTTGCACCGTCACCTGCACCAAGACGATCTCGTCTTTGTTCTTCACTCCGTCGATCGGAAAGTTGCGCACGATCCCGGTCACCGTCACGGTGTCGTGCAGGGTCGGCTCGCGCACGCTCAAGCTGAGGGGCGTCGCGACGGGTGTGGGTGTCGGGGTCGGTGTGGGCGTCGGGGTCGCCGACGGGGTGTGACTGGCCTGTGCACCCTGCCCGGTGACGGCGCAGCCCGACAACGCCGCGACGAGTGCGACGGCGACCGTGATGGTTGCCGCGACGGCGACGGCACGGGCTGAGATCGTGGGCACGAGCATCATTCTCCGTCAGAAACCGACAAGCGCACGCCTCTAGGCTGAGCGAATGGCACTCCTCTTGCCGACGTCGTCGATCGACGGCCAGCTCGCCGACTTCTTGGCGAGCTCGGGCGCTGTGCTGTTCTACCTGGCCGTGTGGGGCCTCGTCTTCGTCGGCACGGCCCTGTTCGTCGGCTTGATCATCCCCTTCCTGACCGGCGACTCGTTGCTGTTCGCGGCCGGCATCATCGCCGGCACGGCATCTGACCACATCTCGATCTGGATCTTGGCCAGCGGCGTCGGCGTCGCCGCCTTCGCGGGCGATCAGGTGGGCTTTTGGATGGGGCGGCGGATCGGCAAACCCGTGCTCACCCGACGAGGCGGACCCTGGGTCAAGAAAGCCGTCGCGCGCACCGAGCGGTTCTACGAGCTCTTCGGGTGGTGGTCGGTCGTCATCGGCCGTTACATCCCGTGGGGGCGGGTGTTCATCGCCCCGATCGCCGGTATCAGCAAGATGTCGTACCCCCGCTTCGCCACGGCCAACGTGGTCGGCGCCCTGACCTGGGCGGTCGCGATCACGGTGATCGGATACTTCGCGGCGTCCAACCCGCAGGTGCGCGTCGCGGCGTACATCATCGCGGGCGTGGTGATCGCCATCTCGCTGGTCGCCGGATTCCGGGCGTGGTGGATGGACCGCACGGCGAAGGCATAGCCCGTTCAGAGCCACCCGGTACGCTGGGCGGATGCTGCCCACGCTCGTCCACCCCACTGTGCTGCATCCTGTGGCGAGCCTGATCCCGTGGCTCGATCCCCAGCACCTCATCGAGGGCTTCGGCGTGTGGGCTCTCGTCGTGGTGTGCGCCTTCGTCTTCGCCGAGACGGGCCTGCTCGTCGGATTCGTGCTGCCCGGTGACACCCTGCTGGTCATCTCGGGGGTGCTCGCCTTCCCCGGCGCCAAGCAGGTCATCCACATCGACATCTGGTGGGTGTGCCTGGCCATCTCTGCCGCGGCGTTCGCGGGCGGCGAGGTCGGCTACCTGATCGGGCGCAAAGCCGGGCCGCGCGTCTTCGAGCGCAAAGAGAGCGGCTTCTTCAGTCGCAGGAACGTCGAGCGCACCAACGCCTTCTTTGTGCGATTCGGCGGTCTGGCGGTCATCGCCGCGAGGTTCGTGCCGATCGTGCGCACCTTCGCGCCCGTCGCGGCCGGCGTCGGCCATATGCACTACCGGCGCTACTCGCTGTACAACGCGATCGGAGCCGTCATCTGGGGATCCGGACTGACCTTCGCCGGGTACCTGCTCAACTACATCCCGCCGCTGCGCAACTTCATCGTGAACTACATCGATCTGCTGCTGCTGTGCGCGGTGGCGATCGCCGTGATCCCGACGGTGTTCCACACCATCCGCTCATCCCTCGCCGCCCGCAAGGCGCGCGCCGCCGGCATGACCGACGCGATGAGCGAGCAGGATGTCATGCTCGACCCGAGCGTGTTCGAAGACAAGCCCAAGAAGTCGTAGGCCGCTAGCCCGCGATCAGCAGGACGATCAGGGTCGCATTCAGCCCCACCAGCAACGCCGCCGCCACGACGGCGAGCGCGGTCGTCCACCAACGGTTGGTCGCGTCGCCGAGCAGCGACCGCGTCGAGGTGTACCGCACGAGCGGGATCAGCGCGAACGGGATCCCGAACGAGAGCACGACCTGACTGATCAGGAGCGCGCTGGTCGGGTCGACCCCGATCACCAGGATCACCAGCGCGGGGATGAGCGTGATGAGCCGCCGCACGAGCAGGGGCACCTGCGCGTGCAGCAGCCCCTGCATGATCTCGGCGCCCGCGTAGGCACCGACCGAGCTGGATGCCAGCCCCGACGCCAGCAGTCCCACCGCGAACAGCGTGGCGATGACCGGTCCGAGTGCGGCCGAGATCGCCGCGTAGGCGCCGGGGAGCGTGCCGGCGGCATCGACTCCGGGCAGGGTCGCGGCCGCGAGCAGCAGGATCACCACGTTGACCGTGCCGGCGACGACGAGCGCGACGGTCACGTCGATGCGCGTCGCCCGGAGCACCCGGCGCCGCGCTGAACCCTCGGCGACCAGTCCGAACCGATCGCGGGTGAGGGCGGAGTGCGCATAGATCGCGTGCGGCATCACGGTCGCTCCGAGGATCGACGCGGCGAGCACGACGGATCTCGAGTCGGTGAAACGCGGAACCAGGCCGGCAACCGCCGCCCCGCCATCGACAGGAGCGAACAGGATGCCGGCGCAGAATCCGACCGCGATGATGACGACCAGTCCGGTCACCACGCGTTCGAACGCGCGGGAGCCACGCCGGTTGCTCAACCCCAGCAGCAGCAACGAGACGGTCCCGGTGATCAGGCCGCCCACGATCAGCGGCAGGTGGAACAGCAGGTTCAGCGCGATCGCTCCGCCGAGGATCTCGGCGACGTCGGTGGCCATGGCGACCAGCTCGGCCTGCAGCCAGAACGCGTATCGCGCGCCTCGCTTGCGCAGGCTCGCCCCCAGGAGTCCCGGCAGGCTCTGCCCGGTCGAGACGCCGAGCTTGGCCGACAGGTATTGCACGAGCCACGCCATGGTGTTCGCGACCACGACGACCCAGACCAGGAGGTAGCCGTAGCGCGCGCCGGCGCTGGCGTTGCTCGCCACGTTTCCCGGGTCGAGATAGGCGACGCCGGCGACCATCGCCGGACCGAGGAGCGGCAGCAGGCCGCGCAGTCCGGTGCGGTCGGACGGGGCGACCGTGACCGCCACGGACGGCGATTCAGCGATGGGACTCCCCCTCGTGCTCAGCGTGGCCGGCCGGCTCGAGCTGGAACGTCGAGTGGGCGACGTCGAAGTGCCCCTTGAGGCACTCGCCGAGACGATCCAGCATCCCGTCGGTCTCGCCGCGCTCGAACACCCCCGGATCGACCTCGACGTGGGCGGTGAAGACCGGGGCGCCCGAGGTGATGGTCCAGACGTGGACGTCGTGCACGTCGACGACTCCGGCGGTCTGCAGCAGGTGCGCGCGGATCTCCTCTGCGTCGGTCCCGCGCGGAGCCGACTCGGTGAGCACGCGCATCACGTCGCGCAACAACGAGGCGGCGCGCGGGACGATCAGGACCGCGATCAACAGCGAGGCGATGGCGTCGGCCGCCGCGAACCCGGTCATCAGGATGACGACACCGGCGACCAGGGCCGCGATCGATCCCAGCAGATCGCCCAGCACCTCGAGGTAGGCGCCGCGCAGGTTGAGGGATTCGCGATCGCCGCCGCGCAGGATGGCGAAGGCGACCAGGTTGGCGATCAGTCCGATGCCCGCGACGACGAGCAACGGCAGACCGTTGACGTGGCCGGTCTCGGGTGCGAAGAGACGTCGGACCGCTTCGATCGCGACCGATATGGCGACCACGGTGAGCAGGGCGCCGTTCACGAGAGCGCCCAACACCTCGACCCGGCGGAATCCGAAGGTGTGCCGGTCGGTGGCCGGGCGTGCGGCGATGGCGCTCGCGACGAGAGCGACGACCAGCCCGACCGCGTCGCTGGTCATGTGGCCGGCATCCGCCAAGAGGGCCAAAGAGCCCGACAACCACGCGCCCAGCAGCTCGATGAGCAGGACGACCACGACGATCGCGAGTGCCGCACCGAGACGACGGCGGTTGCCGTGGGCGTGCTCGGCGTGGTCGTGGGCCATGGGTTCAGGGTACCGGGGGCGCCCCGCGCGAACTCGATCGCGCGGGCCGGGGCAGCGGGGCGAGGGGGAGGGGCCGGGCGGGGCGCGCGGTCCCCCGAATCCTCATTTCAGTTCGCGCTGAATTGTGCGCGAACTGAAATGGGGAATAGACGGGGTGGTCGCGCGAGACGGATGCGTCCGACAACGTCGAGCGCCCCGCACCAAGCGCCTTAGCCGTACCGCTGTCGAAGCACCGTCACGAGGAGGCCGAATGCGCGGCCGCGGTGGCTCTGGGCGTTCTTCTCGTCGGCGGTCAGTTCGGCCGAGCTGATGTCCAGGCCATCGGGCCGGAACACCGGGTCGTACCCGAAGCCGCCCTGCCCGGCCGGTGCCTCGAGCACGCTGCCCGGCCAGACTCCGCGCTCGGTGTGCTCGAACACCGCGCCCGTGCCCTGAAGACCCGTGCGGCTCGGGCCGGTGTCGAGGCCCGCCAGATCGACCAGGGCTGCGGCGCAGACGAACTGGGCCGCGCGATCCGTCACGCCTTCAAGGTTGCTCAGCAGCAGGCGGTAGTTGTCGGCGTCGTCGCGCGCGCCGGCGTACCGGGCCGAGTGGATGCCGGGGGCGCCCCCCAGCGCATCGACGCAGATCCCCGAGTCGTCGGCGATCGCGGGAAGACCGGTGAACACCGCCGCCGCTCGCGCCTTGATCAAGGCGTTCGCCTCGAAGCTGTCGCCGTCTTCGACCGGCTCGGGACCGTCGTACCCGACCAGTTGGTGGTGCCCGAGCCGGTCACCCAGGATGCGGCGCAGCTCGTCGACCTTGTGCGCGTTGTGGGTCGCGAGGACGAAGACGGTCACGCGGTGCCTTCACTCACGAGCCGACCGTGGCGGCACCGCCCACGTAGGGCTCAAGCGCCGCAGCCTGTAGCGCCGCCAGTGTGGTCGTCCCCCCGAGGGCGAGATCGAGCAGAGTGTTGAGCTCGGCACGGTCGAAGGGCGCGCCCTCCGCGGTCCCCTGCACCTCGACGAACAAGCCGCGGCCGGTGACCACGACGTTCATGTCGGTCTCGGCGCGCGAATCCTCGGTGTATGCCAGATCGAGCATGGGCACGCCGTCCACGATGCCGACGCTGATCGCCGAGACCGAATCGGTCAGGGGCTTGGCGCTCTTGCCGATGAATCCCTTGGTGCGGCCCCACTCGATCGCGTCGGCCATGGCCACGTAGGCACCGGTGATCGACGCGGTGCGGGTGCCGCCATCCGCCTGCAGCACGTCGCAGTCGATGACGAGCGTGTTCTCGCCCAGCGCCTTGGTGTCGATGACGGCACGCAGGCTGCGTCCGATCAGGCGCGAGATCTCGTGGGTGCGTCCGCCGATGCGGCCCTTCACCGACTCGCGGTCCATCCGGTCGTTCGTGGAGCGCGGCAGCATGGAGTACTCGGCGGTCACCCACCCCTTGCCCTTGCCGGTCAGCCAGCGCGGCACGCCGTTCGTGAAGCTGGCCGTGCACAGCACGCGGGTGTCGCCGAAGCTGATGAGGGCGCTGCCTTCCGCCTGCTTGCTCCAACCGCGCTCGATGGTCACCGGGCGGAGCTCGTCGTTGTTGCGGCCGTCGATACGGGTCATGATGCCTTTCGGGTTGGTGTCGCTCGGATGGTGCCGCGGGTCGCGCGAAGGGCTCACACGCGAGGGAGGGTGATCGCTCCGGTCTCGAAGGTCTCGACCCGGGTGACCTCGGGACCGAGGAAACGTGCCGCGAGTTGCCGGAACGCCTGCTCGTCGTCGCCGGTGCTCTCGAAGGTGTGGGTGGGGGCTTCCGGGATCCCGTCCAACCCGGCGCTGCGCTCGAGGTTGTTGCTCACCAGCACCCGGTAGAGGTCGGCGGCGGTCTCGTCGGCACTCGAGACCAGCCGCACATCCGGGCCGATCACGTACTGGATGGCCGCCGACATCAGCGGGTAGTGCGTGCAGCCCAGCACGAGAGTGTCGATGCCGGCGTCGCGCAGCGGTGCGAGGTACTCCTCGGCGGCGGCGAACAGGTCCGGGCCGCTGGTGACGCCGGCCTCGACGAACTCGACGAAACGCGGGCACGCGGCGCTGAACAGTTCGAGCCCGGATGCCGCGGCGAACGCGTCGTCATAGGCCCGCGACTGAATGGTTCCGACCGTGCCGATCACGCCGACCCGTTCGTTGCGCGTGGCACGCACCGCGGCGCGGACCGCCGGTTGGATCACCTCGATCACCGGGATGCCGCTGGCCGCCTCGTAGCGCTCGCGGGCATCCCGCAGCATCGCCGCGCTGGCCGTGTTGCACGCGATCACCAGCGCCTTCACCCCGGTCGCGACCATGTCGTCGAGCACCTGGAGCGCGTAGGCACGCACCTCGGCGATCGGCTTCGGCCCGTAGGGCGAGTGCGCGGTGTCGCCGACGTAGAGGATGGATTCGCGAGGCAACTGATCGAGGATCGCCCGCGCCACGGTGAGCCCCCCGACACCGCTGTCGAACACGCCGATCGGGGCGTCGGTCGGCAGGGTGTCGGTCACCTGGCCAGGATACCGAGGTGCGTCTGCACAAAACCTCGCTGCCTCTAGGCTCGACTGCATGACGAGCGCGCTGCTCACCGACCGCTACGAACTCACGATGATCGACGCGGCGTTGGCCGACGGCCGAGCGCTTCGCCCCAGCGTGTTCGAGCTGTTCGCCCGCCGGCTGCCCACCGGGCGCCGGTACGGCGTGGTGGCCGGCACCGGGCGGCTGCTCGAGCTCGTGCAGGAGTTCCGCTTCGGGGAGCGCGAGCTGGCGTTCCTGAAACGGGAGCACGTGGTCAGCGACACCACGCTCGACTGGCTCGAGGCCTACCGGTTCTCGGGCAGCATCCGGGGCTATGCCGAGGGCGAGCTGTACTTCCCGGGCTCGCCGGTGCTCGTCGTCGAGGGCAGCTTCGCCGAGGCAGTCGTGCTCGAGACGCTGGCGCTCAGCGTGTTCAACTACGACTCCGCGGTCGCATCGGCGGCAGCGCGGATGGTGTCGGCCGCGGAGGGCCGGCCGCTCGCCGAGATGGGTTCGCGGCGCACGGGTGAGCGGTCCGCCGTGGCGGCCGCCCGGGCCGCGTACATCGCCGGGTTCGGGGCGACCAGCAACCTGGAGGCCGGACGGGAGTGGGGCATCCCGACCATGGGCACGGCCGCGCACGCCTTCACTCTCCTCTTCGACTCGGAGGAGGACGCCTTTCGCGCGCAGGTCGCGGCGATGGGGGTCGGGACGACCCTGCTGGTCGACACCTTCGACATCCCGACTGCGGTCGATACGGCCGTTCGCGTCGCCGGAACGTCGCTCGGCGCGGTGCGGATCGACTCGGGCGACCTCGGCGTCGTCGTGCGCGAAGTTCGCGCCCAGCTCGACTCACTCGGTGCGGTGAACACCCGCATCACGGTCACCAACGACCTCGACGAGCACGCCATCGCCGCGCTGCGCTCAGCACCGGTGAACTCCTACGGCGTCGGGACCTCGCTGGTCACCGGATCGGGATCCCCTGCTGCCGGCATGGTCTACAAGCTCGTCGCCCACCTCGACGGCCCCGACGCATCGACGGCCGGCTGGCTGCCCGTTGGCAAGAAGTCGGACGGCAAGGCCACCGTCGGCGGCCGCAAGCAGCCGGTGCGCACCCTGCGGGACGGTGTCGCGGTGGCCGAGGACATCTATGTCGAGGATCCGCCGGTTGGCGCCTCGGCCGGGCGGCCGCTGCTGGTCGACCTCATGGTCGACGGCGAGCCCGTGGACACGCACGTCGGCCTGGCGGGCGTGGCCGCGGCGCGCGCCCACCACGCGGCGGTCATGGCCGAGCTGCCGCCGCAGGCGCTCTCGCTCTCGCGGGGCGAGCCCGCGATCCCGACGCGGTACCTGTAGCGCCGCGTCGCCTGAACTGGCGCGAGATGAACCAACTGGTTCATGTCACGCCCTCGGTCTCACCAAATGCCTCATGTCGAGCGCGATTCCGCGCCATCCACGCTCGGATAGCCGTCGAGCCACTCGCACTATCAGCTCCTCGGGATGCTCGAACAGCTCGCGCCGCGTCATCCGCATTAACAACCACGCGTCGTCCTGGATGAGTTCTTGACGGGAGATGTCGTCGAGAAACTGTCCGGGTCCCCGGTGATGATCGCCGTCGTATTCCAGCCCGAACCGCACCTCTGGCCAAGCAAGATCGACATAGAACCTGCGGCCGGCATGGACGATCCGGTGATTGAGCGACGGCTCCGGGATTCCGGCCGAACGAAGAACCACGCGAGTCAGGGTCTCTGTGCGCGATCGGGCTCCGGGCCGGGCGCGCTGGAGAGCCCACCGCATGGCCGCCGTTCCGCGCCCTGCGTGCCGCCGCGCGATCGCCGTCTCGAAAGCCTCCGGCGCGACTCTCGCCAGGGCACCGGGCGTCCCGAGAAGATGATCGACGACTGCGATCAGGTCAGTTGGGTCAAGGAATGCCGCGAGCGAGCACCAGGTGTCGACAGGACTGAAGACGGGCAGCCCGTGCAACATCGCCGCCGAGACCTTCGAGCCGTCGTATTGAGTCCCAAGGACTCCAACCCCCTGCGGTGCCCTCCTCGGTGCGCGGGCCGCAACCTCGACACCACTGCTGTCGCCGACATACGCCGGCAAAGGCATCCGCCACAGCCGGGCGGCCGTGATCCCACAGAACAGTGAGCCCGTCGCCATTTTGGTGGCGTATGCGGCGCACAGTTGCTCGATGCCGAAAATGGAGCCGGACGGCGCGCGCACCCCATGAAACGGCTTGTCCCACGCCGACGTGCGCAATGACTCCCGACTGATGCCGTTGCGAACGGCTTCCGCGACACGGAAGGGACGATCTGGCTCAAACATCTCTCGATCGTGAGATCGAGATGCATCGAATGGGTGTCGCACCGGTTCGAGGTGAACCAATTGGTTCATCTCGAGAGCGGGAGGAGAGGCCGTGCGCTACTTCATCCGGTCGTAGATCTTCTTGCAGTCGGGACAGACCGGGAACTTCTCCGGATCGCGACCCGGCACCCAGACCTTGCCGCACAGCGCGATCACCGGTTTGCCGGTCACGGCCGACTCGAGGATCTTCTCCTTCTGCACGTAGTGCGAGAAGCGATCGTGGTCGCCGTCTTCGGTGAGCTCCTTCTCGATGAGCTCCTGCAGCTCCTTCTCGAGCAGATCGGTGCCCGCGCCGCCGCCGGTATCCGGACCACTCGGGTCGACGGTGCTCATCGAGACGGTGCTCATCGACACCGTGCTCTTGTCGTGCGCGCTCATACCCCTAGTTTTGCATGGTGAACGCCAGCAGTTCCGGGCTGCGGCGATCGAAAGCGGATGCTCCGCTCCGGAGCCCGATGGCGAGCGCGAGTGCCCCAGACGCGAGTCCGGCCACGAGCGCGATCCACGGCAGCGGGCCGGGGAATCCCATCAGCCAGAGCGTGGTCGCCCCGATCGGCGGCAGCGCCACGACGATCGTCAACAGGAAGGATCCCGCCTGTACCCCGCCTCCAGTGCCGCCGGAGGCCTGGGGGTAGGTGAACGGCCCATCGCCGGGCCGCGGAGCCGGGTACGGGAAGCGCGCGGACAGCCCGCTCCCCACGCCGACGCCCCCGAGGAGCAGGGCGAGGTTGATGCCCAGAACGGCCAGCAGCGAATCCGGATCGCCTTGCGCCCAGACCGTGATGGGCGTCCCGATCGCGATCAGGATGACGCCGAACGTCAGCACCGGCCAGATGCGCCCCAACCGGTCGTCCAGTCCCCGCGTCTGGGCGACCACGTGCGCCCACACCGCCGTGGAGTCGTAGGCGATGTCGTTGTGCACCGTCGACCAGGCGAGCACCAGCACCATCAGGCCCAGCGGGACGAACGCCCCGATGCGCAGCGGAACGCCTCCGATGAAGAAGGCGAGCGCGGTCAGGATCGGAAGCAGGGGCAGGATGCCGAACACTACCCGGTACCGCGGGTCGCGCAGCCAATAGATGAAGCTTCGTGCCGCGACGGCGCCGGCCGGAGTCGACGGCATCCGCCGGAACCACGCAGGCGTTCGCTCGGCACGGCTGAGCTTCTGCGCCTGGGTAGGACGGAGGGCGCCGACCACCAGGCCCCACCAGATCAGGGCGAGCGCGACGATCACCGCGACGCCGATCCAGAGCGCGGCGCTGGGGCTGGCCACCCCCGAGACGGCGAGCGCCGGCGCTCCCCACAGCGACGCGACCGGCGAGCCCGCGAGCGCATCAGATACCTGCTCGGGCTGGAGCTGAGCAAGGAGCCGCGCCACCGGAGACAACGCCGCGAGGGAGCGCTCAGGCGCGAGAAGCACGGCGCGGGGCAGCAGCAACGCAACCAGCAAGAGAGCGCCGGCGAGCAGGATGACGGCGGCCGCCACCCGCGCCCACGACCGCAGCAGCGGGCGACGGGTCAGCCACGCGCCGATCGCCACGCCGATCCGGGCGAGCAGGAGCAACTGAACCAGAAGCAGCGGGGCCGCTGCCACCGCGACCGCGCCGGCGCCGGCGAAGTCGCGCCACGCCAGGGCGGGGATGAGCACGGCGGGAATCAGAAGCGCGGCCGGTCCGATCAGCGTCATCAGCAGCAACGCACCGGCCAACGGGAACGACCGGATCCGATAGCCGAGGAAGGCGCGCGGCTCGACAAGCTGCGACGTGGAGAACATCACCGGAAGGAGCAACGCCCCGAGACTGACCTCGGTGCCGGCGAGCACGATCGCCCGGCCCACGATCTCGCCGTCGAAACCGGTCACCCGCGACGCGACGGTGAACAACACCACCAAGCCGAGCAGCCCGAGCACGAGCAGCACGGCCGAGCCGAAGATGCGCGATGGAGGCCGACGGA
>Ga0207698_10001775_pt1 | contig 12591 bp, 7 predicted proteins | sample KBSCornC22_FD_184298 | JGI IMG/M metagenome (GOLD analysis project Ga0207698, IMG submission 184298) | Corn rhizosphere microbial communities from Kellogg Biological Station, Michigan, USA - KBS Corn C2-2 (SPAdes) (version 2) | ecosystem: Host-associated > Plants > Roots > Rhizosphere > Soil ...
ACGGCGCGATGACGGCGTCGAAGGCGCCGCGCATGGCGCGCACGAACACGGTATCCGCGGGAAACGGGCCGGCGATGCCTGCGGCTCGCGCCGCGGGAGCGAGCAGCTCGTCGTCCTCCGTGCCGAACCGTCCACCGTCGCCGCCGTGCGGATTCAGTGCACAGAGCGCGATACGCGGCTCGGGAATTCCGAACCACGCGCGTAGCCCGGCGCGCGTCACCTCGGCGGCCGACGCGATGGCATCAGCGGTGACGAGCCGTGGCACGTCGCGCAGCGGCACATGCGTGGTGGCGAGCACCACGCGCAGCGGATTCGTGGCACCGACGCCGGGCTTCGTGGCGGCGAGCATCATGGCGACGCGGCTCCCGGTGCGGGCGGCGAGGAGCTCCGTGTGCCCGGGAAAGTCGTAGCCGCCGGCGAGCAGCGCATGCTTGTCGAGAGGCGCGGTGACGATACCGTCCACCTCGCGGCGCTGCGCCAGAGTGATCGCGCGATCGACCGCGAGACCGGCGAGGCGTCCGGCGTCGGACTCCGAGCCGCCCCGGCTCCACTGACCGATCGACTCCTCCACGGCCGTCCCGGCGCCCTCCGGCCCGACGACGACAAGATCGGCCACGCCGAGCACGCGCTGATCGTGGCGCGCCGCCTCGACGATCTCGGGACCGATTCCGCGCGGATCGCCGAGTGTGACGGCGAGCCGCGGCCGCACGCCGGACGTCACCGACGCGTCAGGGCGTGGGCGACGCCGGCGCTGCTTCCTCGGCCGGCGACATGACGAGCGCGTCCTGATTGATCGTCACGTACGTCTGCTTGCGAAGCGAATCCATCAGGCGCTTGATGCCACCCTCCTCGGCGAGGCGGGAGCGGAACCGCTCCTTCACCTCGGCGAGCGTGAGGTCGCCGCCTTCCTCGACGCTCGCGATCTGGGCGACCACCACCTTGGCCGGCACCGTGCTGTTGCCGGGGATCTCGAACGTCACGATGTCCTTCGCCTTCTTGTCGGCGAACGCCTGCTGATAGGCCGTCGGCAGCTGCGCGCGCGGGAAGGGAGTGAGCAGCGTGGTCTCCTCACCGCTGGCGAAATCGTGGTGCTTCTTGGCGAGCGAATCGAATGGCGCGCCTGCGCGGAGTGCTGCGACCACGCTGTCGGCCTCGAGATGCGCGCGCGCGACGTCGGCGGAATCGACCTTGGGCGCGATAAGGATGTGGCGGGCCTTCACTTCGCCCGGCTGCACGCGATCGACACGAATGATGTGGTAGCCGAATGCCGTCTCGATCACGGGGCTTAGTTGGCCCGGCGGCAATGCGAACATCCAGCGATCAAACTCGGGGACCATGCGCCCGCGACGGTTCCAGCCGAGGTCACCGCCGTTCTGCTTGCTCCCCGGATCATCGGACTCGCGGCGCGCGATGAGCTCGAAGTCACCGCCGGCCTTGAGCTCGGCGAGGATGGAATCGGCCTTGGCCTTGGCGACGGCCTTGGCGGCCGCGGTCGGCTTGGGGGCGATGATGATCTGGCGCCACGCGACGCTCGGCTCGCGCTTGGGCAGCGAGGCCTTGTTGCGTTCGTACGCTTCCTCCACCTCGGCATCGGTGACGTTGGCGGAGATGACCTTGCCATCGTCGCGCAGCTGCTTCACGGTGCGTGAGATCAGCTCACTACGGCGCACCTGGTCGGCGCGGAAGCGACGGAACTCCTCCGGGGTGCCGAGACCAGCCTTGCGCAGCTCACTGCGATACTCGGCGTCGCTCGCGAAGCGACTGCGAATGTCCTTGATCTGCTTGTCCACCGTGTTGTTCACATCGGCGTCAGGCACCTCGATCTTGAGCTCCTTTGCCTTCTTCAGCAGGAGCTCTTCCTCTACCAGCTCGTTGACGACACCGAGAATGAAGGTGTGGAACCCGGCCGAGTCGGTGGGGAGTTGCGTGCCTTCCTGTCGCTTGGACAGCACGCGCTCCTGCACATCGGACTGCGTGATTGGCACGTCCCCGACGATGGCGACCACGCGGTCCAGCGGAATGACCGTGGTGGCGGCAGCGGAGGGCGTGTTGGCCGGCACGGGGACCTGCGCCGGTGCGGCGAGCGGGAGCGCAGCGAGGAACGCCGCGGCGGAGACGAGTGTTGGAAGACGCATAGGCTGAAAATACCCGCGGCCCGGCCATGAAGGTCCGGGCCGCCTGTGAGCGGGCGGGTTTCCCCGCCCGCGTGGGTCACGGCCGCGGTGCCGGCGCCGACGGAGTGGTGGATGGCACACCGGTCGAAGGCGCCCCCGGGAGGGGCACGGCTGACTTCGGCTGCTGCGCTGCCTTTGCCGAATCCGCGGACGCGCGAATCTTCGCGGCACGCTCGACGGCACGATCGATTCCGGCCTGGTTCACTGTCGCATCGTACTTGTCCATCAGCACGATCTGGAGGGGTGCCGGCACCGGGATGGGCTGCGCCTGTCCGGCCATGATCTTGTCGAGGAAGGCCTCGACGCGGGTGGCGGCGAGACGCTCGCGCTCCGCAGTGGACTTGGCGCTGTCCGCGAGCGACTTGGGATCGATCCCCATCTGCTGCCAGCTCATGGAGACGACCTGCGCGAAATCGCGGTGGAGATTGGCGACCTCTTCCGGCGTGAGCGTCACCTTGGCGCTGTCGGCGCGCTGCAGAAGCAGCTCGCGCTCGGCCATGTTGGTGACGTACTGGCGGACGAGTGAATCGGGAGCCTGCTGGATCTGCTGCATGAGGCGGCCGTTCTGCGGCGAGGCGAGGAGCACGAGCGCCAGGCGACCCGCGGTGAGGTTACCGCCCGACCAGGTGGCGAGCACCTTGTCGTCCTTGCGGTGATCGATGGGATCCTTGGCCACCTGCTTCATCGTCGCGGCGGCGTCGTCCTTGAGCTTGACCTTGGCCGCGGCCTGCGCGCTGGCGATGTAGGTGCTCTCGGCAAGCTGACGGCTGCGACCGGCCACCTGTTGCGCGTACTGCGCCTTGGCCTGGTCCCAGGTGCTGCGCTGCACGATGTGGTAGCCGAATGGCGTCTCGATGACCGGCGAGATCTCGCCCGGCTTGAGGGCGGCCACGGCGTCGGCGAACGGCTTCACCATCACGCCGCGCGGAAAAACGCCGAGGTCACCGCCGCGCGCGGCGGTGTTGTCCTGGCTGTACTTCTTCGCCATGTCGGCGAAGTTCGCGGGCGTGACCTGCGCGCGGATGCTCTCCGCCCGCTTGCGGATGGAGTCCTTGACGGCGGGCGTGGCGCCCTGCGGAACGAGGAACAGAATGTGGCGGGCGGCGAAGAGGTCGCCCTTGCCAGCGAGATAACCGGCTTCGGTAGCGCTCGAGTCGACGGGCAGCTTGGCGGCGACCGACTCCATGAACCGACCAAGCTTGGCGTTCTCGATCATCGCCGACGCAGCGGCGTCGATGGCCTTGGGGTCGTTGAGGGAGTCGTTGTGCGCCGCCGCGACGCCGAGGAGCTGGTACGGCACCCAGAGGTCGCGCGTGACGAGGGTGGCGACGTCCTTGTTGATCGGGACCTGGAGCTTGGCGTTACCAAGCAGGTCGGCGAGCCGCGTGACCGACAGCTCCTGCGATCCGGCCTTGGCGACGACGTCGACGTGGGCGGTGAGTGCGTCCTTCAATCCACTGCAGGCGGCGAGGGTCGTCGCGCCGAAGGCGAGGACAAGGAGCGGAGAGCGATTCATGTTGTGAGCGATCGACGGAAAAGGGAGGCGGGCGTCAGACGACGGCACGTAGTGCGCGCACGAGCCCGTCGAGGAGTTGGGCGCCCCCGAGCCGCGTGAGCTTGAGCGAGAGCGGATGCGCGCGTCGCACTTCCGCCTGGAACTGGACTTCGTGGAACGCCGCGGAGAGCCCCTTCATTCTCGGGATCGCGGAATCCCTAAAGGTAATACGGGCTTCTTCGCCGCGCACGAGGATCCCCTCGATGCCGAGCGTACCCCCGACGATCCGCAGAAGTGCCATGCCGAGCATGGCCTCGGCCTGCGGCGGCAGAGGACCGAAGCGGTCGCGAAGCTCGGCACGGAGCGCCTCGATTTCCTCCGGCGTCTCGAAGCGCGCCAACCGCTTGTAGACGTCGAGCTTGGCCTCGTGCGACTGGATGTAGCCGTCGGGGAGGTACGCCGGGATGTCCATCGACACATCGGCGGGCTGCGGGCGTGGCGCCTTGTCGCCGCGCATGAGGCGCTCGACCGTTTCGTCGAGCATGCGGAGATAGAGGTCGAAGCCGACGGCGTGCACGTAGCCCGACTGCTCGGCGCCGAGCAGGTTCCCTGCCCCGCGCATCTCCATGTCCTTGAGCGCGATCTTGTAGCCGGCCCCAAGCTCGGTGTGATGCTCGAGCACGCGCAGGCGGCGCTCGGCATCCGGGTCGACGTCGGTATCGGGCACGAGGAGGTAGCAGTACGCCCGCCGGTGCGAGCGGCCGACGCGGCCGCGCAGCTGATACAGTTGCGCGAGGCCCAGGCTATCGGCGCGGTTCACGAACATCGTGTTCGCGTTCGGCACGTCGAGGCCGCTCTCCACGATGAGCGTGGAGACGAGGATGTCGATCTCGCCGCTCACGAAACGGTGCATGATCTCCTCGAGTTCGCGCTCGCGCATCTGGCCGTGCGCCACGGCGATTCGGGCGCGGGGTGCGATGCGACGGAGATGATCCGCCATGGCGACGATGGTCTCGATGCGGTTGTGGACGAAGAACACCTGACCGCCGCGATCGAGCTCGCGCGAGATCCCTTCCTCGAGGAGGCCGTCGTCGCTCACCTCGACGTACGTCAGCACGGGGGAGCGGTCGCGCGGCGGGGTCTGCATGAGCGTCATGTCGCGCAGGCCGGCGAGCGAGAGGTGCAAGGTGCGGGGGATGGGCGTCGCCGTGAGCGTGAGGACGTCCGTCTCGAGCTTCAGCTGCTTGAGTCGCTCCTTGTGCTTCACGCCGAAGCGGTGCTCCTCGTCGACGATGATGAGTCCGAGGTCGGCGAAGTGCACATCCGGGCTGAGGAGGCGATGGGTGCCGATCACGATGTCGATCTTCTTCTCGGCGAGCTCGGCGAGGGTGGCCGTCTGCTCCCTGGCACTCTGGAATCGGCTGAGCACCGCGACCCGGATGGGAAAGTCGGCGAGACGCTCGCTGAAGGTGCGGGCGTGCTGATCGGCGAGGATGGTCGTGGGGACGAGCACGGCGACCTGCCGCCCGCTCTGCACCGCCTTGAAGGCGGCGCGCACGGCGATCTCCGTCTTGCCGTAGCCGACGTCGCCGACGAGGAGCCGGTCCATGGGGCGCGTGCTCTCCATGTCGCCCTTCACTTCGGTGGTGGCCTTGCGCTGATCGGGAGTGTCTTCGAACAGGAAGCTGCTCTCCAGCTGGCGCTGCCACGCGGTGTCGGGCACGTGCGCCGGCCGCGAGGCGACCTTGCGACGCGCGTAGAGGTCGAGCAGCTCGAGCGTCATCTCCTGGATGGCGGCGCGAGTGCGGTCCCGCTGCGTCGCCCAGCGGCGTCCGCCGAGCTTGTGCAGGCGACCTTGCGACGCGCGTAGAGGTCGAGCAGCTCGAGCGTCATCTCCTGGATGGCGGCGCGAGTGCGGTCCCGCTGCGTCGCCCAGCGGCGTCCGCCGAGCTTGTGCAGGCGCGGTGGCGGAGCGTCGGAGTCGACGTCGTCGGAACCGCGGTAGCGCTCGAGCTGGTCGATGCGATACAGCGGCACGTTGAGCCGATCGCCGCCCTCGTACTCGACGACGGCGACTTCGATGGTGCTCTGCCCGACGACGATGGTCTCGATGCCGCGGTAGATGCCGACACCGTGCTCGAGGTGAACGACATAATCCCCCGTCCGCAGCGCGAGTGAGTCGACACCGCCGCTGACGTAACGCCGAGCGCGACGCACGCGACGCTCGCGGCGGAAGATTTCGTGGTCGGTGAGGACGCGGAGGCCTGCGTCGTGATCGCCCGGAGGAAGCACGAAGCCGCCGCCCAGCGCGCCGACGACCAGTGCGGCGGGTGACGGCTCCCACGCGTCCTCGTTGAGCAGCTCGTCGAGTCGCTCGCACTGTCCCTCGTTGTCGCAGAGCACGACGGTCGGCACGCCATCGCGGACGAGCTTGCGGAGTCGCCTGATGTCGCGATCGATCTCTTCCGGGGCGCGCAGGGGAAACACGACCTCCGCCTGCTCGGCCGTCGGATCCACGAGGCGGAGGACGCCGAAGGCGTCGAGCGTGGCTGCCGCCCGTTCGGGAGACTCGAACAGCTCATCGCGCGCCGGGACGTCCTCGCCCCGACGACGCGCCAGGTCGAGATGGTGTGCGGCTTCGTCCCACGTGCGCTTCAACTCCGGGAGCAGGTGCGCGCCGACCGGCTGCACGAGCAGAGTGTCCGGTGGAAAGAGCGCCGACACGGACAGCCGCTCCCCGGACGTGGCGTCCTCCCGCACCTGGCCATCGACCGGCAGCGCAACGGCGACGTCAACGGCGCGCGTGGAGCGCTGCGAGGAGAGATCGAAGTGCCGCAAGTCCACGATCTCGTCGCCCCAGAACTCCATGCGAACGGGATCGTTCATGCCGAAGGAGTAGACGTCGAAGATGCCGCCGCGAAGGCTGAACTGCGCAACGTCCTCCACCATGGGCACGCGCTCGAAGCCGATGCGCTCCAGGTGCTCGGCAATCTCGCCGGGGCGACGCACGTCGCCCTTCCGAAGCTCGAGGCGCAGGTCCCCGAGCGCGCCGGGGAGGCGCGTCCGCTCGAGCAGGGCGCGCGGGGTAGTGACGAGCACGCGCACGTCGCCGCGCGCGAGGCGCTCGAGGGTCTCGACGCGCTCACCCGCCACTTCCACGTGCGGCTCGGCTTCGCCGAAGCCTTCGCGCGGCGGGTAGAGCACGACGGGCGTCTCATCGAGGACGGTGTGCAGATCGGCGAGCAGGCGTTCCGCCTGGGGCACGCCGTCGGCGACGACGACGAGGAATCGAGTCGGGAGCCGGCGCGCGAGCGCCGCGACGATGACCGCGTCGGCCGAGCCGGGAAGGCCAGCAGCGAGAAGCGTCCGGCGCGGCGCGGGCAAGGTATTGACGAGACGCGTGAACGCCGGCAGGCGTTCGATGGCGTCGAGCAGCGATGGAAGAGACACTAGGCAGCGGTGGAGCGGGAGGCGCGCACGGCAACGGCCTCGCCGGCGAGCAACAGGAAAGCAAGAATGAGCAACGGAGTGGCGACCGGATGGCTCGAACCGACGGCGAAGGTGGCGCGCGCGAGCGCGTCGGGATCGCTGACCACGCGAGCGCGACTTCCACCGAGTTGCGCCGCGAGACGCCGGGCCGGGATCCGGGTGAGATCGGATTCGGCCTCTGGTGCCTCGACGACGATGGCACCGACCCGTCGCCCGTCGCGAAGGAAGAACCAGACGCCACGCTCGGCCGGCGCCGCCATGCGATCGCCGGCAATGGACCGGCGCGCGCCGGACGCGCTCTCGATGGCATCCGCTCCTGCAGGAATGGCGACCGCTGCGCCCGGCGATGCGGAGCTCGGCTTGCCGAGATCACCTGCCGGCGCACCGAGTCGCTGACCGAGCACCTCGGCGAGCCACGGGAGGAACGCGGCGCGCAACGGCAGGTTGGTGGCGGCCGGATCGATCGGCGAGCCGAGCAGGACGTACCCGGGCCCGGAGACGATCCATGGCTCGCCCCCCGCGGAGGCGAGTGTGTCGACGGGGCCCGCGGACTGCCTGACGAGGTGGTACCGGCGCGTCTCGGCGACGCCATCGAGACGGTCACCATGCACGAGGGCGGTCGTGCTTTCCAGCGCGCCGAAGCGCCACGGCACACCGAGGCGCGCAAGCGCGCGGTTGGCAGCGCCCAGACGCACGGCGTCGGCGGGGGGAAGGAGAAGTGCGGGAAGGACTGTTGCCTGGTCAGCCGACGTGATCACGATGCCGGCGCCGCGCGCAACGCGTCCGTCCGCGACGAGTGTCGCAAGCGCTGTCGACACGAACGGGCCAGCGCTCGTCGCGGCGGATACGACGGGTGGCGCACCAATCCAGACGGCAAAGTGGCGCGCGTCGTCGGCGGGGAAATCGTCCGGCTCCAGTTCGACGCGTCCCGCCTGCCAGCCGCGCTCGGGCGGAGCGAGCCGCACGGACACCGCTTCGTCACGAGCGGCGACGCCGCGGGCGGCGGTGCGTTCGCCGATCACGACGCGGAAGCTCACCGAGTCCGGGGCGGCAACACGAGCGACGACTGCACCACGCGGCGTCCAGCGCGCGGGCTCTGCCTCGGCGCTCGCGACACCGTGGTTGGCGGGTGCGTCGCCGCCGGGCGCGAGGACGGTTACGGCGTCGGCAATGCGTCGCGCGCTGCCCCACGCCGTGCGTTGCCCATCGGTGGCGATGGCGACGACGCGGGTGGGAAGCGATGCCTCGTTCACCGCAGCGGACGCGCGGCCGACGGCGAGCGCGAGATCACCCGCGCCTTCGATAGGAGTGACGCGCGCGAGCTCGGCGAGCAGGGCCTCTCGGGTGCCAGCCCGGAGCTGTCCATCCGCGGTGGCGAGCCAGAGGCGATCGGCGGGCGTTGCGGCCAGCAACAGCGCACGCGCTCCCCCACGCAGCTGATCGAAGACCGGGGCTCCGCCGCTCACGGCGGTAGTGGAGAGGGAGTTGTCGAGGACGATTGCCACGGCCGTGGCGCCGTGCCCCGCGCCGAAGCCGCGCACAAAGGGACGCGCCGCGGCGAGAGCGAGTGCGAGAAGCAGCAGTACGCGCAGCAGCATGAGGAGAAGGTTGCGCAGCCGCATCGACCGACTGTGCTCTCGCTCGGCGCGCTGCAGATATCGCGCGGCGGGAAACTCCACGCGCGCCGAGACGTTTCGCCGCAGCAGGTGGAGGAGCAGCGGCACCGCAGCGGCACCGGCGAGCAGCAGCCAGAATGGCGCGAGAAAGCTCACGGCCGGCGCTGCCTGGCGTCGAAGGCGCGGCGCAGGGGCATGGCGTACGGCTGGTCGGTGAGCACGAGCTCGTAGCGTGCCCCGATCGCGCCCAGTGCGGAGCGCCATTCCTCGATCACGGTGGCAACCGTGCGATCGTACGCTGCACGAACGTCGGCACCGGCGGCGGGAACGGCGAGATCGGACTCCGGATCGGCGAACTGCGCTTCACCCGTGAGCGTGAAGGAACGCTCCGCCGGGTCCATGATATGGAGGACGGTGACGTCGTGGCCCGCGGCGCGAAGGCCGCGCAGCGCCGGAAGGGCGGCGTCGGCGTCGACGAGCAGATCGCTGAGCAGGATGACCATGCCGCGTCGGGTCACGAGTCGCGCGGCCTGCGCGAGCGCGGCCGCGACGTCGGAGGCGCGCCCGCCCGACGGTTCGACGAGCGCACCGAGGACGCGCCGCCACTGGGTCGTGCGCGCACGGGGAGGGACGCTGGTGCGCACGCCGTCGTCGAAGCGCACGAGGCCTACCGCGTCGCGCTGGCGAAGAAGGAGCAGCGCCAAGGCGGCCGTGAGCTGCTCCGCGTAGCCGCGCTTGGTGAGCCGCTCGCCGGCGGGGGCGCCACGCCACTCCATGGACCGGCTGACGTCGAGAATGAGCGTGGCGCGGAGGTTCGTCTCCTCCTCGTACTGCTTCACCACCCACCGGTCGGAGCGCGCGGCGATCTTCCAGTCCACGTAGCGGAGGTCGTCGCCTGGCTGATAGGGACGAAAATCGGCGAACTCCACCGAGAACCCCTTGCGAGGCGACCGGTGCAGTCCGCTCAGGAAACCGTCGACGACCCAGCGCGCGATGACTTCCAGGTGACCGAGCGACGCGAGCGCCGCGGGGTCCTGGAGGTCCGCGCGAACAGCAGAAGACTCCATTGCAGCATGAAAGGTAGGCGGGCGCGGGCCGACCGATCAACCTGCTATATTTCGGGGCTGCAAGTCGTCTCCGTCCCAATCCGCATCGCCGTGAAGCTCGACCATATCCGCAACTTCTGCATCGTCGCCCACATCGACCACGGGAAGTCCACCCTGGCCGACCGTCTCATCGAGGAGACGGGGATGCTGCAGAAGCGAGAGATGAAGTCCCAGGTCCTCGACACGCTGGACCTGGAGCGCGAGCGCGGCATCACGATCAAGCTGAACGCGGTGCGCATGGCGTACCGGGCCAAGGACGGCGACGAGTACGAGCTCAACCTGATCGACACGCCAGGCCACGTGGACTTCACCTACGAAGTGTCGCGCTCGCTGGCGGCGTGCGAAGGCGCGATCCTCGTCGTGGACGCCTCGCAGGGAATCCAGGCACAGACGCTGTCGAACCTGTTCCTCGCCATGGACGCCGGGCTCGAGATCATTCCGATCCTGAACAAGATCGACCTGCCGGGCGCCGAGCCGGATCGCCGCGCTCAGGAGCTGTCCGATCTGCTTGGCGCGGACCCGGACGGCATCCTCCGCGTGAGCGCCAAGGCCGGCATCGGCATCCGCGAGCTGCTCGAGGCCGTGGTGGAGAAGGTGCCCGCGCCGGTGGGCGACCCGAACGCCCCGCTGCGCGCGCTGATCTACGACTCGTACTACGACAAGTATCGCGGCGCCATTCCGAGCGTGCGCGTGGTGGATGGCGTGATCCGCAAGGGAACGCACATCACATTCGGCGCGTCGGAATCGGTGTACGAGGTAGACGAGGTCGGCTACAATCAGCTCCGCCAGGTGGAGACCGATTCGCTCGGCCCGGGCGAGGTGGGCTACGTGGTGGCGAGCGTGCGCTCGGTGGGCGAGACGCGCGCCGGCGACACGATCTTCGATGCCGACAACCGCGCCGCCGAGCCGCTGCCGGGCTACCAGGCGGTACGCTCATTCGTGTTCGCCGGCATGTACCCGACGGACACGCAGCAGTACGAGACGCTGCGCGACGCGCTGGAGAAGCTGAAGCTCAACGACGCGTCGCTGAACTACGAGCCGGAGACGTCCACCGCGCTCGGCTTCGGCTTCCGCTGCGGCTTCCTCGGCCTGCTGCACATGGAGATCGTGCAGGAGCGGTTGACGCGCGAGTTCGACCTCGACCTCGTGCAGACCGTGCCGAGCGTGGAGTACCGCGTCTACAAGACCGACGGCACGATGGAGCTGGTGGAGAATCCGGCGCTCATGCCCGGCATGGCGGTAGTGGACCGGATCGAGGAGCCGTACGTGAAGGCGCGCATCATGGCGCCGTCGGACTACATCGGGCCGATCATGACGCTCGGCACCGAGCGTCGCGGTGTCTACAAGAACATGACGTACCTCGACCAGCAGCGCGTCGAGTTCGACTGGGAGTTCCCGCTCGGCGAGATCATCCTCGACTTCTTCGACCGCCTCAAATCCATCAGCCGCGGCTACGCCTCGCTGGACTACGAGATGCTGGAGTACCGCGCGAGCGATCTCGTGCGCCTCGACATGCTGATCAACGGCGAGGCGATCGACGCGTTCAGCGTGATCTGCCACGAGGACAAGGCGTACGAGTGGGGGCGCAAGATCGCCGACAAGCTGAAGGAGCTCATCCCGCGCCAGCTGTTCGACGTCGCGATCCAGGCGGCGATCGGCACGAAGGTGATTGCGCGCCAGACGGTCAAGGCCGTGCGCAAGGACGTGCTGGCGAAGTGCTACGGCGGCGACATCACGCGCAAGCGCAAGCTCCTCGAGAAGCAGAAGGAGGGGAAGAAGCGCATGAAGCAGGTGGGCTCGGTGGAGATTCCCCAGGAAGCATTCCTCGCCGTCCTCCAGGTGGACTGACGGGGCACGTGTCCTCGACGCTCGTCATCCAGACGTCGTTCCTCGGGGACACCGTGCTCACGACGCCCCTGCTCGCGCAGTTGGCGAACCGGGGTCCGGTGGACGTCGTCACCACGCCCGCGTCTGCGGCACTGCTGGCGAATCATCCCGCCGTGCGCACGGTCATCCCGTACGACAAGCGCGGCAGCGAGCGCGGACTGCGTGGACTGTTCCGCCTGGCGCGGCGGCTGCGCCACACCGGCTACGACCTCGCGCTGCTGGCGCAGGGATCGTGGCGCAGCGCGACGCTCGCGTGGCTGGCGCGCATCCCGTCGCGCGTGGGATTCAACACGTCGGCCGGCAGGCTGCTGTACACGACGCGCGTGCCGTACCGAGACGACCTCCACCATGCAGCGCGGCTCCTGATGCTCGGTCGGCCCAATGGCCGTGAGCCGACGGCGGAGGAGATGCGTCCGTCGCTCGCGCCCGGCGATGCCGAGCGCGCCACGGTGGACGCGCTCCTCGCGCGACATGGTGCGGTCGCTGGTGAGCGGATGGTCGCCCTCGCACCAGGAAGCGTGTGGGGCACCAAGCGCTGGCCATACTATCCGGAGCTGGCGCAGCTCCTGGCGCCGCAGGCACGCGTCGTGGTGATCGGCAGTAGCAGCGACGCGCCGCTCGCCGGCGCCGTGATGGCAGCGGAGCCGACGGCGATCGACGTCACAGGCGAGCTGTCGCTACTCGCGTCGGCAGAGCTGATCGGCCGATGCGCAGTGGTAGTGACGAACGACTCGGCGCCGTTGCATCTTGCGTCGGCCATGGGAACGCCGACGGTGGCGATCTTCGGCCCGACGGTGCCGGACTTCGGCTTCGGCCCGCTGTCG